>Ga0315268_10001135_pt1 | contig 30748 bp, 22 predicted proteins | sample C1_top_MG_FD_204535 | JGI IMG/M metagenome (GOLD analysis project Ga0315268, IMG submission 204535) | Sediment microbial communities from Yellowstone Lake, YNP, Wyoming, USA - C1_top | ecosystem: Environmental > Aquatic > Freshwater > Lake > Sediment | place: USA: Wyoming | collected 2017-08-01
GCGACCTGCGGCTCGCCCTGCATGCGTACCGCGAAGCCGCCGACAGCGGCGACACGCTCGGACTGGCGGCAGCAGAGCGCATCGCACGCGCGCTCGGCGATGTCGCCGCACTCGAGCGCGTGCTCGGACGGCGGGCCGTGGCGACTCAGAATCCGCGCGTGCGCGCCGATCTGCTGGTCGAGCGTGCCGGGCTGCTGTTTGCCAGTGATCGACCGCGCGAGGCCAACCTGTTGCTCGACGGCTTGTTCATGGAGGCGCCCGACGACATCGCGACCGCGCTTGCAGCCGGCCGTCTGCTCGAGTCCTGGCGGCGGCCGAAGCAGGCGCTCGCCACCTACGAGCGTGTGCTGGCGGTGCCGGCTCGAGACAGCGATCCGCACATCCTGCACGAGATCGAGCTGCGGGCCATGCAACTCAGCGCGGTGCTCGGCGGCCTGGATCGCGCCACCCGGTATGCCGAGCGAGTGCTCGCGCGCGAACCCGGGTCACTGCCGGCGCTGACGGTGCTGGAGGCGGCAGCGCGGGAGCAGGGCGACGGCGCGCGGCTGGTCGACCTGTTGCGGCGCCGGCTCGCATTGGCGTTGGCCCCGACCGACCGCGCCCACGTCCTGCTCGATCTGAGCCATACCTACGCCGACGTTCTGCGCGACGAACACCAGGCACTGGATTGCGCGCGCCAGGCCTATCAGGTGGCGGTCGCGGACGAAGCGGTGCGACTTTTTTACCTGACGCGGCTGGAACAGAGCGGCGAGCACGCGACCCGCGCCGAGGTCTGGCGCGAGGTTGCTGCCGCGGCCACCGATACCAGCGCTCGCATCAACGCCCACCTCGAGCGCGCGCGCATTCTGTCCGAGTTGCTGCACGACGATGCGAGTGCGATCGAGGCCTGGCTCCTGGCGGGCTCCGACGAGGAGGTGCCGGGCGCAGCCGCGCGCGCGCTGTTTGCTGCCTACGAGCGCACTGGCCGCAGCACCGATGCTGGTGCAATCGCACGCCGCTTGCTCGACGCGCACCCGGTGGATGCCGACACGGTTCGCTGGCGGGTTGCGGTGGCGGCAGCCGCTCACGACGCCGGTGATGACACGACTGCGCGCAGCGTCCTGCAGCAGGCGATCGAGCTGGCACCCGCCGCAGCGGCACCGTATTTCAAATTGTGGGAGCTGCTGCGCGGCAGCGACCAGCGTGGCGAGTTTGCTCCGCTGGCCGCGCGCGGGCGACAGCAATTGAGTGACACCGGACAACGAGCAGCGCTCGGCGTGATCGAAGCCGAACTGGCGCAAGCGGCCGGTGACGACGACAAGGCGTACGACGTACTGGCCGCTGCCCTCGACCTTTCGGCGGATGACGCCCAGGCCGTGGCATCCTTCCGCGAGCTGTGCTTGCGGCGCAATCGGATGGCACGCTTCGCCAAGGTTCTGCAGCGGCACGTCGACGCTGCGCACGATCGGGCGACGCGGGCGATCCGGCAGCGCGACCTTGCGTTCGTGCTACGCGACTATCTGTTCGACGAACAGCGTGCAGGACAGATGTTGCGCAGCGTGCTGGTCGAGCGCCCGGACGACATCGAGTCGCGCGAGGCGCTCGCCGACCTGTGCTATCGCGCGCAGGATTTTGGCGAGGCCAAGCAGTTGCTCGACGAGATGCTGCCCGATGCCGACCCGGCGGTGGCGGCCGAGCGCGCGTTCCGGCTGGCCCAATGTGATCTGGCGCTCGGCGATCAGGCGGGCTACGAGCAGCAGCTGCGGGCAGCGCTGCACAGCGATCCACAACACCAGCTGGCGCTGGCGGCGCTGGCCCAGTTCCTGATCGACAGCGGGCGCGTCAGCGCGGCCATCGCGCTGGCAACCGAGCTGCGCGAGCGCGGCACTGCGCTGGATCCGGCGGTCGAGGCGCGCTGGCTGCGGATGGAGGCCGAGGCATCGGCAGCCGACGGCGCCCTCGAAGCGGCCGCTGATCTGTTCTGGCGGGCCCACCACGCCGCACCAGGTGACGAGGAGGTGCTGACCGCGCTGGCCGACGTGCTGCGGCGCCAGGGACGGCTCAGCGAGTCGGCCGAGGCGTTGCGCCGGTTGGCGCCGCTGGCACGGGACCCGGCCCGTCAAGTCACACGGTTCTGCGATGCGGCCGACATCTGGCAGCGCGCGGGTGATTTTGGAGCGGCCCTGCGCGCCTACAGCCAGGCGGCAGACGTCGACCCGAACGAATCGCGCACGCTGGCAGGAATCGCTCACTGCGCTTTCGCACTACACGACGGCGCCCGTTTTGGCGACGCGGTAACGCGCCTATTCGCAGTCGAGTCCGATTACCGTGACACGGCGTCCTTTCACGCGGCGGCGGCCCAGGCGATGCACGCTCGCTCCGCGCCGGCGACCGATGTCCTGGCGCAATACGAGATCGCCAGCGCGCTCGCACCGGATGACCGTGCGCTGCATCTGGCCATCCTGCCGCTCGCGATCGAGACCGGCCGTGCCGCCGTCGTCGTCGACCACCAGGAATCGCTGCTGGCGACGACCGAAGATCCGACCGAGGTGCTCGAGCGCGCTGCCCATGCGGGTCGGGTCGCGCGCGACGTGCTCGGCGATCGGCGGCGCGCCATCGGGTTGCTCTACCGGGCGCATTGCGCCGATCCGTCGGACCGCGCGCTCAAGCGCGAGTTGGCCGCGCTGTACGCCGAGGAACCGGCCATGCGACGCGAGGCGATGACGGCCCAGCGCCAGATCCTGGGTGAGGACCCGGCGTTGGCCGAGCCTTACCTGACGCTGGCTCGTCTGCTGCGCGATAACAGCGAGGAGACCGCAGGTCTGATCGTCGCCGAAGCCGGTGCGCTGGTGTCTGGTGGCGCGTTGCAACAACCTGCGACAGCTCTCGCGTGCGTGCGCCGGCCGCTGGCGCTGGGCGACGTGGCGCCGGCGCACTGGCCGCGGCACGAGCACGCGCTGGTGCGCGCCCTGACACCGGTCGCGGCGGCACTGCTCGAAGGGAGCGCTCCAGCCGAACCGGCTCGCGCCCTGAGCGCTGACGCGCGGCTGCTGGTCGCACGCGAACTTGAGATCGTCGACGCGTTGATCTCGGGCGCTCCGCTGCAGATCGTCGCCAGCAGCGCCAGGAGCTGGTCCCTGCGGCATCCCGACGCGGCCATCGCGGTTGGACCGGAACTGCTCGAGCGCGGCGCATTGGCGGTGCGCGTGGCGCTGGCGCGGGCTGCGGCCGAATTGCGCTGGAGCACCCACCTGGCATGGCAAGCGCCAGCGGTGCCGCTACGCGAATTGCTGACACTGGTGCTGCACGAGATCGATCCAGCGCGAGCGGCGGCTGCCGATGACGTGACGGTAGCGTTCTATCGAGAACGGCTACCGGTCGCGCTCAACGCCGAGCGGCGGGCATTGGCGCAGCAGGCATTGAGCGGGGTGACCCTCGCGCTCGATCAGGCCGACCTCGACGGTTGGTGCGAGGCGGCGCGCCAGCTGACGGCCAGGCTCGTGCTGTGTGCGACCGGCAGTCCGTTGTGCGCGGTCGCGGTGTTGATCGACCGGCCGCTCGACCAGCCGCTGGTGCGCGCTGGCGACGATCACGGCGCCTTGTTGGCGCGGCCGGACGTCCGCGAGTTGCTGCGCTTTGCGGCTGGCGAGACGCTCGCGTTGATCGCCATGCCGGAGCCGCGATAGCCAGCGCCGATCCGACGGCATATACTGGGCCACCCATTGGGGGAGACAACGATGATCGCAGGTTACTTGTGCTTGGCAGTGCTGGCGACCGCGGTGCCGGAGGCGCCCGAGGGTGGCCCGGCCGAGGACGTCAAGGTGCGCGCCGTCGAGGCCCAGAAGAAGGCGAATGATCTGTACAAAGCTGGCCGCTACGACGAGGCGCTGGCTGCCGCGCTCTATTCCTACTCGCTATTGCCCTCGGCGCGCACGGCGTACAACGTCGGCCTGATCCAGAAGAAGCTGGGGCAAAAGGAACAGGCCTTCGAGCGATTTGCGATGGCCATGGATATGGCGTCGTCCGCCGACGAGCGTGACCAGATCGAAAAGCAGCTGGGCGAGCTCGGGCCGACGCTGTCGCCGCCGCGCGGCTGGCTGCGCGTGGAATCCGATCCGGGTGGCGCGGCCATCGCGGTCGCGCCCGGCGTCACCACGGTTGCGCATACACCGTTCACGCTCTCGCTGGTGGCTGGTGTCCAGCGCTTGGCGGTCTCGCTGCCCGGTTACCAATCGGCGCAGCGTGACGTGACGATTCAGGCGGGTCACGGCGCACGCAGTGTGATCAAGTTGGCTCCGACGGGTAGCGCGGTTGCGGTCGACACACCGCCCACCGAGACGAAGCCACCCGAGGTCGTGCCAGCGCCGACCGTGCCTCCGACCAATCCCACCGTTGCAACGGCGACGGCGGTGTCGAGCAAGCCGACAGCCGATCGTCAATTGGGCACGCTGTTCTGGGCCGGGGTTGGCGTCGGTGCACTGGGGGCGCTGGTCGCGGTCGGCTGCGGGGCCAGCGGCGCCTACTTCAACAGCGCGGTCGCCGACCCGGCAGCGTCGTGGTCGTCGCGCGAGAGCTCGGCCCAACTCGGTCTTGGCGCGCTGATCGGAGCGGCTCTGGGTCTGCTCGCCGGCGGCGCCGGCACAGCGCTGGCGGTCACCGGATGGCTCGGCAGCGAGGGTTAGACCTCACCCCAGCGTTCTCGACGCTTCTCGTCACGGCGCTGTCCACCGCGAACTGCGATGCTCCATCGGTCAAAATTACCGACGGCGCGCTGCTCGCCCCGGACGGCGGCTCGGCCGCGTGCGGCGAGCTACCGGTCGGAATCACCAGCGGTCGCATCGGATCCGAGATCGACCAGGTCAGCGCGGCGGTGCGCCGACTGGTGATCATGGGCGGCGGAGCCGAGGTCGACGAGGCAGCGCGCCGGTTCGTGTCGGCTGCAGCCGGCGGCGACGTGCTGGTGTTGCGCGCCAGCGGTTCGGTCGACAGCTACACCGTCTATTTCGAAAACGATCTGGGTTGCGATCCTGCACCTGCGTCGACCACCACGCTGCGCACCGACGACGTGGCGGCCGCGGCCGACCCGGCAGTCACCTGTCGCGTCGCGCAAGCCGAGGCGATCTGGCTCGCCGGCGGCGATCAGTGGGACTACCTCGGCCGCTGGCCGAACGCCTTGCATGCGGCATTGGCCGCCGCTGGATCGCGCAGCGCGTTTGGCGGCACCAGCGCCGGCGCGATGGCGCTGGGCGACGTCGTCTTCGACGCCGAAGTAGGATCGGTGGTGTCGGTCGATGCTCTGGCAGATCCGCTCGCCAGTAGCGTCAGCGTCGGACGTTCGCCCATTGGCCAGGTCGAACTCGCCAGTACCGTGGTCGACACCCATTTCACCCAACGCGAGCGAGAGGGGCGGTTGCTGGTCTTTGCCGCGCACGCGCTTCGGCTGTTACAGACCTCGCCGGTATCCGCCGTCGGGCTGGACGAGAGCGCTGCGTTGGTAGTCGAACAGGGTACTTTCACGGTGCTGGCCGAGGCCGACCGCCACGTCTGGTTCTATCAGGTCGCCGGACCGGCCCAGCTGGTCGACGGAACGCCGCTTGGGCTGTCAGGCATACGGCGGGTGCAGCTGTCTGCGGGCGACCGCGGCGACTGGCCGATCGATCTGGCAGCCTGGCCGTCAGTAGACTTGGAGGTGGTGGCGGGGGTGGTCAGCGAGCGCTGAACCGGCCGGTCGAGGCCCGTTGCCAGCGCAGCGTCGGGAAAGTTCCGGTCGCCGACCGGCGATGGTATGTTGGTATGAGCGTGCACACGCGACGTGGGACATCAACGTGAAAGTGACCTGCCCCAACTGTCGTCTTGAACAGGAGCTACCTGAGAGCCCCATGCTCGAGGCGGCGGCGGGGCAAGGCCTGTCAGCGCCGGCGTCCTGCGCCAGGTGTGGCGGCATCCTGCCGAGTTTCGCAGGCTCCGTCGTCGCGACAGCAGCGGCCAGCACCCCTGAGTCAGCCATCGCTGCACCGCCAAGCGCCGAGCTTAGCGCGATCCGCGATGAACTCGAGGCCGAGGTCGGGTCGCTGTTCGACAACGAGCCGAGCCGAGAGATCAAGCTCGGTGGCTATCGGTTGGGCGATCGCCGCAAGAATCCCCGCATCATCGAGCCGCAAACGCCAGCCTACCAGGTGGTCGATATGTCCGGCCATGACGAGGCAGGCCTGCAGCCAGGCCCCGCAGTGCCGACACCCGCCGCTGCAAAAGCCGACCCGCCCAAGGTTGAAAGTGGCGCGCCGGCCTCGGCCGAGGACACCGCAGCGACCCCAGAAAAGGAAGTCGCCTGGCAACCTGCGGCGTCGTCGCTGTCAGCGCTGATCCAGGAGCAGTTCTCGACTTCGCGTCGGCGTGAGCCCGAGCCGCTGGACGAGCTGGTCAGGCCACCCGAGATCAAGCACAAGCCCGCACCGCCGCCCACGCCCGAGCGGCGGCCGAAACCTGCGTTCGACGGCGATTTTGCCGCGCTGCCCGTGACCGACCCCAGCGCGGTCGAGGAAGAACTGCCCAAGCTGGTGGCTGCAGCGACTCCGCGTTCGGATTCCATGATCGCCGCGGCAGGCAGTACCCCGGTCGTCGTGGTGGCGCAGCCCAACCGCCTGCTGATCGTGCTGGTGGCAGCAGGCATATTCCTGATGCTTGCCGTGATCGCCGGTCTGCTCGTGGTGTTGATCCGGTCGCCTCAGCTGACCGGTCGCGGGGTGGTCATTGCCCCGCAGACGCAGCCCAGTGGCACGGTGCCACCGGTGGTCCCGCCGCCGCCAGCCGCAACCGATGCGGCGGTCGCGCAGCTGGTGGTCGATGCTGCCAACCCGTTCGTGATCCTGGCGGCACGCGATGCGGCGCCGGCGGCCAGGGCAGATGCCGCAGTGGCGGTCGCAGTCGGCGGCAAAGTGCCGGACTACGGATACACGAGCGACAAACCGCGACCGGTCGACAAACTCGATCCCAAACCTGCAGTTGACGTGGTCAAGAAGCCAGACAAGCCAACCGCGAAAAAAGACGGCGAGGAAGAAGAAGAGGAAGAGGAGAAACCTGCAATGCCGCCCGGGGCCCGACCGCCCGGTTGCGACGCCGTGCTGTTCCCCAACCCCGCCGATTGCCCCAAGAACGGACCGCCGGGCAAGGAGCAGATCCTGGCGGTCGTGCGCAAGCACCTGGGCGACATCGACACTTGCGCCAAGCGACAGCACCAGATCGATCCGGCGCTGGCCACGGGCGTGGTCGAGATGCGTTTCTGGATCCTGGCGACGGGCGAGACCAGCCGGGTCGAGGTGCTGACCGAGCAGTACAAGAAGGCGCCGGTCGGCCTCTGCATCAAGGCCGCGATCGAGGGCTGGAACTTTGGCGAGTACGATGGGCCGAAAGTCGGACCGATCAAGTTCCCGTTCAAGCTGAAGGTCGAGTAGTCCGCCGTCGCCTATTCAAAAAGGTAGACCGAGAAGGTGTAGGGCAGCGCCTCGCCCAGGTGCGCGTACGGCGCCGCGGTGCCGATCTTCGGTGCGACGTGGATGAACGCCATGCCGGCCACGAGCTGGGTCCCGGCAAAGGGCGTCAGGTCGATGTCGACCACGATCGTGTCCTGCGAAGTACCCGGCACCTCGTCGGCCCACTTCGTGCCGCTGTGCGGACACTCGCCATGGCCCATGGCAACTGCGAGGTTCCAATCTTCCTGCGCCGCATCCTTTTCGAAAGTGGCGATGCCGATCACGCGCGTGGTCCCGGCCGGGTTGGTCCAGTGATGTTTCCGGTCGACCTCCTGCGTGCCATTGTAGGCTGCTGGAATGAAGATCGAGCCGGCACGGCCATCGGTCATGGTCGCGGCGTGGCCGGTCGAACCCATGACGACGACCTGGACAGGAGCGCTGTCGTAGGCAATGTCGGCCTTGTCGGTCACGCGCACGAAGATCTGCTGCATCGCGTTGACCGGGCTCAGGCTGGCGTCCCACAGCAGGGTGTCGGTCAGTGCCTCCGAGACAACCACTGGCTCCGCCTGGTCGCCGACGAACAGCTCCATTTTCTTGACGTCACGCGCGATCACCACCTCGACCTCGATTGCAGACTCGCCGATCATCGGCTTGTACTGGGTCGGATTGAGGATGGTGACCGCGCCATTGGGGTCGCGCGGCAGCGGTTCGTCCTTGACCTGTTCAGCAGGTCCGCAGGCGACCCCGAAACTGATGGCCAGGCCGAGCACCAGGGGCAACGAGCAACGGCGCATCATCGGTGACCTCCATGTCGTTTTTGCGGTCCGTGGACCACGTCACTGTCAGAGTGATATCCACCCAGCGTGCGAGTTGGGCGTCATTTAAGGGGCCGGATCGCGGTCTGTCAAGCGACGCCGACTTGCATTGGAGGCAGCGGCCGTGAAGTAATGGGGCGCTACCTCTTTTTTCTTTTCGATCCCGGTGCGGCGCCGTGTCCATAGGGACAGGAGGCGGCCGGTCAGGGCACGAACGCGTGGATACCGACCGTGAAGTGCTCAGAGATCTTTACCAGCGGTATGCGAGCCGCGTCCTTCAACGCTGCCGCTACCTGCTGCGAAACGACGAGGATGCGCGAGACGCCATGCACGACGTGTTCATCAAGGTGCTGGGCAATCTTGAGGGCTTTCGCGGCCAGGCCAGCCCGCTCACCTGGGTCACCCGGATTGCGACCAACCACTGCCTCAATGTCCTGCGCGGTCGCCGCGCGCGCTGGCACGACGAGCTGCGCGACCTGGCTCGAGTCGCCGAGCAGGCCCGCGAGAGCGACCACGTGGTGATCGAGCGGCTCGACCTGCTGCACGCGATACTGGCTCGCTGCGACGCGAAGATGCAGGAGCTGGCGGTTTACTACTTCGTGGACGAGATGACCCAGGACGAGATTGCCGAGCTGGTGGGTATATCGGTGCCGACCCTGCGCAAGCGGTTACGGCAGTTCATGCGGCTGGCGCGGCGCGAGCTGAGCAAGGCGCTGCCCGGTGTACAGCTGAAGGAGGCGGCGATCTGACCCGCGGGGTCGGACTGCCGGTGCCCATGAACCAACGCGTCGTCGACCTGCTGCCAGCGCCAAGTTGCCGCGAGGTGACGGCGCACCAGCTCAGGCGCTTTGCCGCGGGCGAGCTCGACGCGACCGCCACCGAACAGTTGAACAGTCACCTGGTCGGTTGCCTGGACTGCGCGGCCGCGCTGGCCGAGATCCAGTCGGACCAGGCAGCATTTCGCACGGTGATGCCATTTGACCGTTTTGCGGCCGACCACGCGCGGCGCCAGGCGGCGCACACGCCGTTCGCCAACCTGGTGCGCTGGTGGCGGGCGGCGCGCTGGCCACTGGCCACGACGACGGTCGCAGCAGCTGCGGTCATCGCACTGCTCATCGTGGCGCGGCCAGACGACCAGCTGCGGCTCAAGGGTAGCGACGTCAAGATCGGCTTCCTGATCAAGCAGGGCGACGAGATCCGGCGCGGCAGCGACGGCGAGCGGCTGACCGCGGGCGATCGGATCCAGTTCCTGGTGCGCGCCGACGCGGCGGCGCAGTCGATGGTGCTGGTCGGCATCGACGGTCGCGGCGCGGTGACCGTGTACGGCGCCGAATCGCTGCTTGAACAGGTCAAGGGCGAGCCCGAGGTGCGCCTGCTGCCCGAGTCGATCATCCTGGACGATGCGGTCGGTCCGGAGCGGTTTTTCGCGGTCTTTTCGTCCGACCTGGGGCCCGAGGCGCTGCACACCGCGGTGCAGCTGGCAGCCCAGGAACTGGCGCGCAGTGGTGCCAATCTGGCTCAGGTCGAGGCATTGCCGCTCGACGGTGGCGTGGTCAAGCAGGCCTCGATCTCGATCGTCAAGGTGCAGCGGTGAGCGGCTGGCGCAACCCGGTGCTTGCAATACTGGTCGCCGCGACCGCGAGCGCGGCGCCGGCGCGTGCCACGACCGAGCGCTTTGCCCTGCTGGTCTCCAACAACCGCGGCGGCGACGAGTTGCCGCTGCTGCGCTATACCGGCCGGGACGCGCAGCGCATGCGCGACGTGCTGGTCGACTTTGGCGGGTTTCGGGCCGACCACGTCGAGGCGCTCGACAACACGACCGCGGCGGATGCGCTGCGCGCGCTGCGCGAGATCGAGGTGCGGGTCGGCCAGGTCGTGGATCGCGGCGACGACGCGCTGCTTCTGGTCTACTACTCGGGCCACGCCAAGGAGGGGATGCTGCGCCTGGGCGACAGCCGGCTCGACATGCGGCTGCTCAAGTCGCTGCTCGAAGGGTCACGGGCGCGGGTCCGGGTGGCGCTGATCGACAGCTGCGGCGCCGGTGCCATGACGCGGGAAAAGGGCGGCCAGCTGGCGCCACCGTTCGCGATCGAGGTCGACGATACCCTGTCGTCGGCCGGCCAGGTCGTCATCGCGTCTTCGTCGGCGGACGAGGCGAGCCAGGAGTCGGACGAGATCCAGGGCTCGTTTTTCACCCACTACCTGACCACCGGCCTGCGCGGCGGCGCGGACACGGACACCGACGGCCGGGTCACCCTGGCCGAGGCGTACAACTACGCTTACAGCCGGACCGTGGCTGCCACCGCTGTCACCCGCAGTGGCACCCAGCACCCGACCTATGAGTACGACCTGCGCGGCGCGGGCGATGTGGTGCTGACCAATTTCGGGACCGAGGGGGCGGTGGTGGCATTCCCGGCCGAGCTGTCTGGCCGCTACTTCCTGGTCGACGAGGACAGGCAACTGATCGTGGCGGAGATCGAAAAGACCAAGGGCGCACCGGCCAACGTCGCGCTCAAGGGCGGCGCCTATGTCATCAAGAAACGGCTCTCCGACCACCTGCTGATGCAGCGCATGAAGGTACAGTCGCAAACCACGTTCGTGGTCGACGAAACGAATATGGAGCGCATCTCGTTCGAAAACGACTACGCCAAGGGCACGCCAATCGTCGAAACCGAGATCGACCACGGCAAGATCGCGCTCTCCCTGTCCGTGGCCGCTGGCGCCCAGGTCGTTTTCGAGAGCCCGACCCAGACCTCGGACAACCTGTTCCCGCCCATCGGCTTCGTCGCGGTCGAGGGTCGCCTGCATAATCTATTTCGCCGCCGCCTGTTGCTCTCTATGGACCTGGGATTTGGCACCCGCAGCGCGGACCTGAAGCTGGGTGAACCGGGCACACCCAGCCTGCAGTACCACATCCAGTACAGTCAGCTTCAGGCCGGAACCGCGATTCTCTATGAATTTCCGATCGGTCCGGTGACACTGGCGGGCGGCGGCCGTCTGGCGACCCTGGCCATGCTCCGCTCGTTCGACCAGGCCGCACCGGTGGACAACCAGTTTTTCCTGACCATGAGCCCGGGCCTGGTGGGTCTGGTCGGGGTTTCGTTTGCCCGCTGGTTTCACGTCGAGGCCATGGTGCGGGCCCACTATCTGCTCTACAACGTGGACGAGAACCGGAGCTTTGGCTATGCCGAGGGGCTGCTGAGCGCCTGGGTCGACTTCTGATCTGTTTTGCACTTTGGCGGTCGGGCGGGTCTATAGGATCGAGATGATGACGCGGCGCAAATACAAGTTGTGGCAACTGGCGCTGGCGGTTTTCGCTGTCTCGGCGACCGGTTGCGGCAACTTCTCGAACGAAGACATCGTATTCATGGCGGCCATGCCAAGACCCGCCGACGTGGACCTGCGCGTGCCCGGTCAACCCGAGAACCAGACCGAGCATGGGCTGAGCTCGCAAACCCAGGATCTTGTCGCGTGCAGCGAGGACAATCTGCTCTGCCTGGCTGGCCAGGTCTCGACCAGCATCAACACCGGTGTCTACGACCTGCTGGGTCTGGTCGACAACATCGTCAAGAACCATGCGCCAACCAGGCGGGCCAAGGGGCTGCGCCTGTGGGGACCGGTCTACATTGCCCAGGCTAACCTGAGTGTGCGCTTTGAAATGCGAAGATACACGTACGAGTCGAGCGAGGTGTTCGAGTACTGCCTGCATGCGATGCGAGACCGCGTCGATCAGCAGGCAGCCGAGGACGTGACCTGCGATTCCGCCGACGATGACTCGGGGCTGACGCGCATCCTGTACGGCTCGTTCAGTCCAGGCGAGCTGGACGGTACGGCGGCCAGTGGCGCTGGCAGTTTGGTGTTCGATCTCAATGCATGCCGCATCGCCAACGTGTGCAAGCCGACCGACCAGGGCAAGCTGACCATCAACTACGACAACACGCAGGACCAGGAGTCGATCGCGGTGCACATCCGGGACATCGAACCGGTGGCCAGCAGCGCAGCCCTGCTACCGCCCGACGCGGACTACTGCTTTAGGCGACTGGCCGATGGCTCCGGGTACTTCAAGTTCAGCGTCAACGCCGATTTCGTGCCCGGGCTGTTCTATGACCCGGAGCATCTCGAGATCAGCGCGCAGTGGAACGACCTCGAGGCAGGCCGCGCCGACGCCACCATCTCGGCTGGCGACCTGGGCAGCGACCAGGTCAACGCCGCCTATTGCTGGGACGCTCAGTTGCAAGCCAGCTACTACCACGACTCTGCCGACCAGCACCCGACCACTGGCGCGGTCGGGCAGTGTGTCTACGGCCAGCCGCTTTCGCTGACCTGCGACCTCTGAGCAGCGGCCGCGGCCGTGGCATCGCTTCAATCTTCGAACAAATTGCGCGCCCAACCGCTATATTGAATCGGGGGCGCGAGGGTGCGCGTTGACCATGGCGAAACACTATCGCGTGCTGCGCGAGAACCGACGGGTGCTGGTCTTCGATGACCAGCCCGGAGTGCTGTTGAGCACCGCTGTGCGGTCGCCCGGTTTCACGCCGCCGACCCATGCGTTTCTCAACGCGCAAGCGCTGGACGCGCGCCACGAGAATGCGCTGGCAGCGCTGCTCCTGCAGGCGCACTCGGTGGCCGAGTTCATCGCGCTGCTCGAGCGCGCAGGTTTCGTGGTCGAGCGCGAAGAGAATTGACCCGTTTGCGACAGCCTGGGGGCGAGGCGCGAACATGATCAAGAATCCGACGGCGCTGCCTCCGCGCACCTCTGCCGCAACTCGCGAGCGCGTGTTGTCGCCACCGCCCGAGCCAGTGCCGCGGCCGACCACGCAGGCAACCAACGCCGACGCTGCCAGCGACGATCGAATCGAGCGCGGGCAGCATTCGATCCTGGACATCCCGCGCCACGCGCCGCCACCGACTGCCGGCACCATGCTGGATCCGACGACCTCGCCGCTGCCGGCGCGCCAGCTCTACCGTGCCAAGGGCGTGAACGTCGTCTCGTATGGAGCGGATCCCGAAGCGCTGCGCGAGGCCGGGCGCGCGATCGGCGCGGTCGCGGCCAATCCGGCGATCGACGCTGCACTCAATCGCGAAAAGGTGGCGCTCGTCGTCATTCCGCAGAACCGGCGCATGACCGACCTGCCCGAATTTGCCAGCCTGCGCGGGCAGCAGACCTTTGACGGCCGGCTCTGGGACGATGTGCGCGGCGTGGGCGGCCTGCGGCTGCCGGATGGTCGGCTGGCGGTCGGCATCCCGGAAGAAAACCTGGCCAACTCCTCGTCCGACGCCTACTGGGGCAACTACAGCGTGGCCATCCACGAGTTGGCCCACGTGGTGCAGGACCACTGCATTTCGGACAGCGCCTTCGATCAGGTCAAACGGCTTTATGACGCGCGCAAGCGCACCGGCCAGCCATTCACCGACAACTACGCGGCTGCCAACCACTTCGAGTATTTTGCCCAGGCGACCAACGCCTATTTCGGCCGCAACGAGGGGCAGGGGATCAGCGACCCGCAATGGCTGGCCACCAATGATCCGGCGCTCTTTCGCATGCTGTCCGAGATCTACCCCCAGACCGTGGTGCCCGACGAGCCCGAGCTAACCGCGGTCGTCGACGGCGCACCGGCGCGGAGCAACGGGCTGCTCGACCTCTTGCGCAACAACCGCACTCCGGGCGAATGAATCAGCGCCAGCTCGACGTCAATCCTCGGGGTCGCTCTTGATCTCGTAGACCTCGAGCTGACGGCCGTGCAGCGACGCTGTCAGCTCGATGCGCTTGACCACGCGCTGGCGGTCGCCGAGCAGCCGCTGCACGTCGTCCGAGACCAGGATGCCGGACGGCGGCGCCATCGCGCCCAGACTGCGCGCCACCTCGACCGGTAGCCCGACCACACCGAAGTCGCGCCGATCCGGAGTTCCAAACAGACCAGCCACCACCAGTCCAGCACCGATTCCGGCCCGCACGTTGATGCGCTGGTCGGCCGGCATGTCCTGCTGCAATTCGTTGACCGCTGCAATGCCGTCGATGGCCGCCTGCACCGCTTTTTCGCCCACGTCGGTCAACTCGATCGGCACGCCAAAGACCGCCAGCAACGACTCGCTGGTCAAGGTGTCGACGCTGCCGCGGTGGACAAAGACCGCGCGCACCAGTGCCTCGAGCGCGCCATTGAGCGCCTGCGCCAGTGCCGCGGGGTCGATGGTCGCGGCCAGCCGGGCCGCTCCCGTCAGGTTGAAGCGGACCACCGCCACCTCGGCGCGGCGGTAGCGCAGCAGCCCGGGGTCGATCTTGGCACCATCGACCGCGAGCAATGCAGCGGCGCTGGGCGAAACCGCGCGCAGCAGCTCGGCCGGAATCGGCGGCGCGGCAGCCTCAGGTTCTGCTGCTGGCGACCCACGTTGTTTGCGGGTCGAGTCAGTGAAGACCGCAAATGGATCGATCTCTGAACCGGGCTTGGCAAACGGATCCTTGTCGCGCTCGTTTCTCGCCGGCGCTGCTGCGGCACGGTGCGGCTCGCTCGGCGGTGCGGGCAGGGCAAAACGGAACACGGTGTCACCGATGGTGACGCGGTCGCCGTCGTTGAGCAGGGTCTGCTGGACCCGGTTGCCATTGACGATCACGCCGTTGCGGCTACCCAGGTCGCGCACCTCGATCCCGGCCGGGGTCGGCTGAAAGGTGGCGTGACGACGACTGACTCGCGGCTCGTCGATCGAGACGTCGCTGTCCGGCAGCCGGCCGACGATCACCGGCCGATCGTTGATGATGGTGCGCAGACCGAGCTGGCGGCCATTTTCGATCACGATGAAGGCGTGCCGATCGCCGCTCTCGCGGGTCGGACCGAGCAGCCGCTGGATCGCGTCGACCACCTTCTGGTACGACTCGGGCCGGCGCGCCGGATCCTTCTCGACCAGCCAGCCCATCAGGTCGATCAGGCCGCTGGGCAGGTTGGGCATGTACTCGATGATGCGCGGGAACGGCTCGTAGATGTGGCAGCGGCAAAGCGAGATCGGCGAGCCCTGACCGTACGGTGTGCGGCCGGTCAGCATCTGGAACATGGTGCAGCCCAGCGCATAGGCGTCGGCCCGCCAGTCGATGGGTTGCCCGAGCGCCTGTTCCGGCGCCATGTAGTCGGGCGTGCCCATCACCACCTCGGCCTGGGTCAGGTTCTCGTCGCCGACCAGTGGTTTTGCCAGTCCGAAGTCGGTGATCTTGGCGACCTCGGCTGCGACCAGGATGTTGCCCGGCTTGACGTCCCGATGGACGATTTCCTGCTCTGCTGCTGCCCCCAGCCCCTGGGCCACCTGCCGGACCAGGATCGCAGCGCGCCGCCAGGGCAGGGCACCCTGGTCGTGAATCAACGAATAGAGATCGCGGCCGTCGACGTACTCGGTGACCAGGTACGGGACCGTAACCGCCACGGCGCCGGGCGACTCGATCGTGTCCTGCTCTTCGAGTTGCAACTCGGGGTCGTAGACGTCGTAGATCTGAACCACGTTGGGGTGGTTGACCTTGGCCAGCGTGCGCGCCTCGCGCAAAAAACGCGCCTTGAAGTGCGGATCGCCGGCATAGGTCGGAATGATCGCCTTGAGCGCGACCTGGCGCCCGAGCAGCGTGTCGGTCGCCAGGTAGACCGCGCCCATCGCTCCCTTGCCGATCAAGCGCTCGAGCCGGTACTTGCCTACCTTGTCGCCCGGTGCGAAAGGCGTGTCGCCCACGTCACGGTCTCCCCATGCTGCTCACTGTGCTTGCCTCTGCCTGCGCAGACGGTAACATACAGCCGCCGGGAGAACAGCAATGGCGAAGTGTCCAGCCTGCCAAGCCGACGTCGCCGACGGCGCCAAGTTCTGCACTCTGTGCGGCGCCAAGCTGCCCAAGACGCAGTCCGAGGGTGACGACCCGCTGCTCGGCCGCATTTTCGCCCGCAATTTTCGCATCGAAAAGCTGCTTGGCGTAGGCGGCATGGGCAAGGTGTATCGGGCCACGCAGCTGTCGCTCGATAAACCGGTCGTGCTCAAGCTGCTGCACGCCCACTATGCCCACGACGAGACGCTGGTCGCGCGCTTCCATCGCGAGGCGCGCGCGGCCAGCCGGCTCAACCATCCCAACAGCATCAACATCATCGACTTCGGACAGGACGACGACGGCACGCTGTTCATGGCGATGGAGTTTTTGCACGGTCGCGACCTGTTCACGGTGTTGCAGACCGAATCGCCGGTGCCCGAGGATCGCGTCGCACGCATCGTGCGCCAGGTCTGCAGCGCGCTGGCCGAGGCACACAACCAGGGCGTCATCCACCGCGACCTCAAGCCCGAAAACATCATGGTCGAGGACCGGCCGCACCAGAAGGACTTCGTCAAGGTCCTCGACTTCGGCATCGCCAAGATCCAGGACCCCGAGGGCAAGGACACGCGCACGCTGACGGCGCAAGGCATGGTGTGCGGAACGCCCGAATACATGGCGCCCGAGCAGGCGCGCGGCGAGATCCTGGACGCGCGCACCGACGTCTACGCCATCGGTGTGCTGATGTACCAGCTGGTCACCGGCCAGCTGCCGTTTCAGGCCGACAATGCCATCGGCATCGTGACCAAGCACATCGTCGAAAAACCGCGTCCGCTGCGCGAGACCGCACCCGACCGTGCCATCTCGCCCGAGATGGAGGCGATCGTCCTGCGCTGCATGGCCAAGAAGCGCGAGGAACGATTTCAAAACATCCTCGAGCTGTCCGACGCACTGGAGCCGATCGCGCTGCGCGGCAGCGTCGGGCGCGCGGTCAGCGCACCGTCCAGCCCGCTCACCGATTCAATGCCGGTCGCCAGCACGCAGTTGGTCGACCGCACGGGTCCTCAAGCAAGACCGCGCAAGCGGACCAACAGATCGGTGGTCGTCGGGGTGGTCATTTCGATCGCCGTGCTTGCCAGCGCATCCGTGGTCGGCAGCTGGGCTTATCGCGAATACCGGTCGCGTCTCACGACCGGCAACGGTGCGCAAGCGACCGATGCGGCGACCGCGATCGCTGTTGTCGTCGACGCTGGCAGGACCGATGGTTTGGCGCCAGTGCTGGTGCGGACCGAAATCGACGCCGCGCTGCCCGCGGTCCGCGATGCCGCAGCGCCTGGTCTCAAGACACCCAGCTTCGGCGATGCTGGGCGCGGTGGCGCGATCGTGCCGCCGCCACCGCCACCGGCCACGCTCAATGACGCCGAGCGCAAGGTCATTGCCGAGCTGGTGGCAAGCGGCGAAAACGCCGTCCGATTTGGCGATACGCCGGAGGGCCGGTCCAAGTGCCAGCAGGCGCTGCAGAAGGACCCGGCCAATTCGCGCGCCTATCTGTGCCTCGCCAATGCCGCCGTCAAAGAAAGCAAGTTCGTCGAATCGTGCGAGATGATCGAGCTCTACTTCAAATTCGTCAAGCCGCGGCCGACGGCGGCGACGCAAAAAAATACTCGCAAGGTCTTTTGTCCCGGCCGCTGAGACTTGACCGGCCAGCCGCCAATCTCAGCGCGGCCAGCGCCTACTCAGCTTGGCAAACCAGCGGTGCATCGAGTGGGGAAAACCCACCGGCTGCGCGAACATCAGGATGCAGCGCTCGTGCACCAGCGCTGCATCGCGCTCACGGCAAAGCGCGATCGCCTCGGGTGACTCGGCGCCCTGCTGCAACCAGATGCGGCGGATGCCGGCGTCGAGCGCCTGCCGGACCGCCTCGGTCGCGCGCGCGGGTGGCAGCACGATCAAGGCACCGCCCACCTGCTCGGGCAGCGACTTGAAGTCGGCAAAGCACGGCCGGCCGCCGATCTCTTTTGCCTGCGGGTGCACGACGTGCAGCTTGTAGCCGCGCTTCTCGAGCTCGCGGCGCGCGAGCTGTCCGAACTTGCCCTTGCCGCGCGAGACGCCCGCGATCGCCAGCGTGCGTTGGCCCACAAAGTCCTGGATCGTCGCCATCGTCGTCATCGACCACCTCGGGCGGCGGTTTCTCGCGCCGCACTGACGACCCATATCGCACTGCGCGGGTACCGACAATTCATGGCACAATAGAGGTGTGGGGTCGCTGATGCCACAGTTTGAGCCCAAGGTACCGGCAGATCTGGCAACGGCGCTGCGCAGCGAGTCCAACCACGCGCTGCGGATCGGCGCTTTCATCGGCATGGTACTGGCTGTCGTCCCCGTGCTGGCGCTGCCGATCTTCATGCAGCTGGGGATGGATCGCTCGCTCTTTGCCGCCTGGATCTTCGCTGCGCTCGGCAGTGTTTTCTCCGGGTTGGTCTACTTTCTGGCCCGGCGCGAACAGCTGCATGGTCCGGTGGCCTGGGTGGTCATGCTGCCGTTCGTGTCGTTGCCGACGGTGTTCCTGTTCGTGGCGGGTCTGATCTCGCCGCAGGAAGCGGCGCTGTCCATCACCGGTCCCGTCACCTACAGCTACTGCTTCGTGCTGGTCGTCACCGGCTTCATGTTCGAGTTCAGGTTGTCAGCGGTGTGCGGTGCGGTCGCTGCAGCTGGCTACCTCGGTGTCTACCTGCTGCTGCGCGATAACCTGCTGGCGCTGGCGGCCTTGGACTCGGCGCGGCCCGCTGGGCTGATCAACGACTCGGCGTTTATGGCCAGGGCCTTGATCATCTGCTGCTGCGGACTGGCGGTTGGCGGCCTGGCGCTGGTGGCGCGGCGGCTGGCGCTGCGCGCGATCATCGAAGAGCGCGAGAAGGCGCTGGTGGGCCGGCTGTTCGGTGAGTACGTGAGCGACGAGGTCAAGCAAAAGCTGCTGCACGATCCGACGGCGCAGCGCGGCGAGACCAAGGAAGTGGTGGTGCTGTTCTCGGATATCCACAACTTCACTGCGCTGAGCGAGAACGCCGATCCGGCACAGATCGTGGCCCGCCTGAACGAGTACTTCGACGCCATGGCCGACGCCATCACCTCGCACGGCGGCGTCGTCGACAAGTTCATCGGCGACACGATCATGGCGGTGTTTGGCGGAGTGCTCGAGCTGGGCAATCCCTGTACCTCGGCGGTGCTGGCAGCGCAGGAGATGCAGCGCCGGTTGTTCGCGCTCAACGAGCGCTGGCAGAGCCACCACCAGCCACCGCTGCAGACAGGCATCGGACTGCACCGGGGCAAGGTGCTGCAGGGCGCCATCGGCAGCAGTCACCGCAAGGACTTCACCGTCATCGGCGACGCCGTCAACCTGGCGTCGCGGGTCGAGAGCATGACCAAGGAACGCGGCGAGCCGTTCCTGATCACGATCGAAGTGCAACGCCGATTGTCGCCCGACCTGCGCGCGCGCTGTGTGCCGCTCGGCGCGTTCAAGGTCAAGGGGAGACCGGGGGAGATTGCGCTCTTCGGACTGCGCGACGTGGATTCGGCACTCATTGCCAACGTGCCGGCCGCGCGCGACGTCAATTGAGCCAGAGCAGATAGCGCAGCTTTCGCTCGAGCGACTCCTCGCCGCGGTCGCGCAACTGTGCAGTGCACACCTTTTCAAATTTGCACACATTGCACAGGTGTCTATCGACGACACGGCAGCGAGGCCAGTCCGGCATCCTCTTGTCCGCTGAGCCAGCGGGAGACAAAACCGTTCGCGCTTCCAAATTCGAATTGCCTCGGGAGTGTGGCGCACAACCTGCAAAAAATAATTTCAACGCATTCAGACGACGTTTTTCGAACTTTGTCGTCCGAGCGGCACATTGGGGGGGGCATCGGTGCAACAGCCATCTGATTCGATCGTCAAGATCCTGGCCAACAACGCCGACAAAAGCCCGGAGCGGGTCGCCCTGCGCCACAAACAGTCGGGCCAATGGCGGGAAGTGACCTGGCAGCGCTACGAACAGCTGGTGCGCACGGCCGGGCTCGGGCTGGCTGCGCTGGGCATCGAGCGCGGCGACCACGTCGCGATCCTTTCCGGCAACTGCCCGGAGTGGCACTACCTGGACCTCGGCACCATGGGTATCGGTGCGATAACGACGCCGATCTACCCGACCAGCACAGTGGAACAGTGCGTTTATATCCTCGAGCACTCGGCGGCCAAAGTCGTGGTGGTCGGCGACGAAAGTCAGCTGGCCAAGATCACGAGCGTTCGCGATCGGCTGCCAGCGCTGAAGCACGTGGTGATGTTTGCCGGGCCCGGCATCACCTCGGGCACGACCGGCGTCCCCAAGGCCGTCATGTTGACCCACGGTAGCCTGGTTTTCGAGGCGTACAGCGTGATCGAGCACGTCGGCGGCTCGAACAACGACGAGTCGATCAGTTTCTTACCCCTCTCTCACGTCGCCGAGAAGTTGCAAGGCGAACTGATTGCAATCGCCGCCATGGCGATGGTGAGCTTTGCCGAGTCGCTGGCGGCGGTCCCCGACAATCTCAGGGAACTGCGGCCAACGGCATTCTTGGCGGTGCCACGACTCTGGGAAAAGGCCCGCAACGGCATCATCGGCCGCATCGAACAGGGGCCGTGGTTGACCCGCCGGATTTTCAAGTGGGCATTGCGCGTGGGGGAACTTTGCTGCGATCACGCCGGTGGTACAGCCGCTCAAGCGGCAGATCGGACTCGACCGTTGCCGCTTCTTCATCTCGGCAGCGGCACCGCTGGCACCGCTGGTCGCCCACTTTTTCGCCGCACTGGGTATCGAGATTCTCGAGGCCTATGGCATGTCGGAGTGCGTTGGCTTGGCGACCTTGAACCAGATCGGCAAGAACCGCATCGGCAGCGTCGGGAAAACGCTGTCCGGCGTCGAGATAAAAATCGCCGCCGACGGCGAGATCATGGTGCGCGGCCCCAACGTGTTCAAGGGCTACTACAAGGACGATCCGGCGACACGGGCCGCGATCGTCGACGGCTGGCTGCTGACCGGCGACATCGGCGCTTTCGACAGTGACGGCTTTCTCAAGATCACCGATCGCAAGAAAGATCTGATAGTCTCGTCCGGGGGCAAGAACATCGCACCGGCGCCGATCGAGGAGCGGCTCATGCGCTGCCCGGGCATCGCGCAGGCGGTGGTTGTCGGCGACATGAAAAAGCACCTCTCGGCGTTGAAAACGCTCGACCGCGATGTCATGCAGAGCGTGGCAGCGGAGCGGGGCTTTGCGCTGCCAGCGCCATCCGCGTGGTCGGACGACAGCGCCGTGCGCGGCTACGTCGAGTCGTGCCTGGGCCCGATCAACCAGCAGCTGGCACCATACGAGACCGTCAAGCGTTTTGCGATCCTGCCCGCCCAGTTCTCGCTGGAGGCGGGCGAAGTCACCCCGACCCTCAAACTCAAGCGCCGGTACATCATCGAGAAATATCGACCGACCATCGACGCCATGTACGACGAGGTCTATGCGCGCGTGTGAACCGCCACCGGCGCGTCAGCCGAAGGTCGCAAGGAGAGCTGTCCAGTGCCTCAACTCTATCTGATCAATCCGTGCAACAGCGACGTCTCGCTCGTCAATATCACGGCCAACGCGCTCAACAAGTGGCGCGTCTGGAAGCCGCTGGGGTTGCTGCACTTGGCCGCCCTGACGCCGCCCGAGTGGGAGATCCGGGTCATCGACGAAAATACCGGCGTGCCTGACTACGCCGCACTGCCCGCACCAGACCTGGTCGGCTTGACCGCGTTCACCTCGCAGGCCGACCGCGCCTACCAGCTGGCAGTCCGGTTTCGCGGCGCCGGCGTGCCCGTGGTGATGGGCGGTATTCACGCCACGATGCGACCCGACGAGGCGCTGGAGCGCGTTGACGCCATCGTCACCGGCGAGGCCGAGGAGATCTGGCCGCAGGTCCTCGTCGACGCCCGGCGTGGCGCACTGCAGCGCATCTACCGCGGCAGCGCGGTCGGCATGGAGCGGGTTCCGATCGCGCGTCACGACCTGCTTCCCACGGGCTACGTCTTTGGCTCGGTGCAGACCACCCGTGGCTGTCCGCTCGACTGCAGCTTCTGCAGTGTCAGCGCATTCAACGGCAAGCACTACCGGCTGCGGCCCATCGACCAGGTGATCGCCGAGATGCAGCAGATCAAGGAGAAGTTCCTGCTGATCGTCGACGACAACCTGCTGGGCACCAGCCGCGAGCACGTGGCGCGTGCCAAGACGCTGTTCCGGGCCATCATTGACGCCAAGATCCGCAAGCACTGGATGGCGCAGCTGACGATCAATTTCGCTGACGATGAGGAACTGCTCGAACTGGCGGCCAAGTCGGGCTGCTTTGGCGTCTTCATCGGCTTCGAGTCACCGACCAACGAGGGACTGCTCGAGGTCAACAAAAAGTTCAACTTTCGCAACGATCGCGACTTTGGCGCATCGTGTCGCCGCATCCAAAGCCACGGCATCGGCGTGCTGGGATCGTTCATCATCGGGCTCGACGTCGACAAGCCCGGGGTTGGCCAGCAGATTGCCGCTATGGCCGATGCCTATGGCGTCGACATCCTCAACCTGATGTTCATGACCCCACTGCCAGGAACGCGCTTGTGGGACAACCTGGAGGCGAGCAACCGCATCGCGGCCAATGACTTTCCACGCGACTGGCGGCACTACACGCTCAATCTGCCAGTGGCGAGCTACCAGCACCTGTCATGGCAAGAGCTGTTCGGCGAGTTCTGCGCCTGCTTTGACCGTTTCTATTCCTACTCGCGAATCCTGCGCCGGCTGCTGGGGGTGCTGCTGCGACCGCACGGTGTTTTTAGCTTTGTCAGCCTTTTGATCACCAGCGTCATCTACCGTCGCAATCTCAGGCTCGACCAGAAGAACTTCCGAGCTTACGACGTGAGCCGCGGCGGCGCATTCGACAACCGCGCGGCCACGGCTCCGGCTCTACCGCTCGCCATTGCCGATCGGGTCAAGGAGACTGGGGCGATCCAGCCCGGTATCAGTTGAGCCAGAGCAGATAGCGCAGTTTTCGCTCGAGCGACTCCTCGCCGCGGTCGACCTCGGACTTCATCCGCCTGACCCGCAGCGGGAGCTGCGACGCCTGCGCCTGCTTGACGTACCAGTCGCCGAGCAGCGCGTTCAAGAAGCACTCGATGTCGTCGTTGCGCTCACAGCGCTCGAGCGCGACCACATCGAACGAGATGTCGCGCGGTCGCGAGAAGATGGCGCCCACATCCAGGTAGCCGAGCGGTGGCGGATCGATCTTCTCATCCATCAGTTCGGCCACGTCGTTGGCGCGCAGCGCCTGCTCGCCCTTGATCAACTGCCGCACGTCTCCGATCACCTCACCCCACGTCTGGTACAGCTTGTCGTCGACCGGCAGCGGCAGTGGGTGGTTCTTCTGCCGCGGGTTGGGCAGCCACTCGCGCTCGTCGTCGGTCTCCTTGAGATAGGTCTGGCGCGACTGCTCGGCCAGGTCGAGCCCGCCCAGGATCAGCTGGCGCGCCTGGGTCAGCCGCTCCTTGGCGGTCAGCTTGAGCACGATCCGCTCGGGGTCGTCGTTGCGCAATGCCGGTTCGATGCCGGCCCAGTCGTAGGCCAGCCCGATGTTGATGGCCGCGCGCTGGAACGAGATGAAGGCGCGCGCCCACAGCACGTCGCCCTGGTCAAAGCGAAAGTTCGGCCGCCGCCTCGGATCACCCGCGGGGTAGGGGTCGCCGTTCTGATCGACCTCGACTTCGAACAGCCGGCGGTCGCGCTCGTCGACGCGGCCGTTGTGGTTCCAGTCATGCTCCCAGCAGGCCAGGCAGAGGTCGAAGCCCAGGTCCGGGTAGCGCGCCGCGATCCCAAGATCGCCGTCGACGGTCGCCAGCTCGGCCTCGGCGTGCTCGAACGCATAGCGCACGTACTGCTGATTGAACGTGTGGGTCTCGGCGACCGCTGCGGCGACTCCGACCATGTCCATGAACAGCTGGTGCATCACCTTCTTGTAGCGGGTGATGGCGTCGACGATCAGGGCGTATGGATTTTCCTTGTCCGCTGACAGCGCGCGCGCCGCCTCCTGTTCGGCCTCTTCCCAGGCGCCGGCTTGCAGCGTCTGGATCGCGGGCATCGCGCTTTGCCGCCGCTGCTCGAGGCTAGGACCGACGCAGCTCGCCAGCGCGCACACCAGCGCCAGCGCACCGAACATGGATCTGCTTCGCATGGAACGCTCCTGTCCGATCAGATTGCGAAATCGAGCCGCAGCGTGCCCATGCCGATTGCCGTGTCGACAGTCTGGGCGCCGCGCGCGAACTGATAGGCGTGCGAATACTCGGCGTGGATTGCGACCTGGTCGATCAGGTAATAGCGCGCGCCGAGGCTCGCGCGCAGCAGGTCGCCGTGGAACGTCTGGCCCGGCGCATACACGCCGTCGAACCTGGCAAACGCGACCAGGTCGGTACGCGGCAACCAGGAGAGCTCGGCAAAGCCAGTGTGGCTCAGCACGTCGTCAGGCTCGCGGAAGTAGAGGACGTTGGGGTCGCGCCACAGCCCGCTCTGGTCCCAGCCGAACAGGTACTGCAGAGCCAGATTGAAGTGCGAGTGGTTGAGGCTGAGGTCGAGACCGACCCGGGCGCGGCCGACGCGGCTGGCCACAGCAGCATCCTGCGATCGCGCCAGGCCGGCGTAACCGATCAGGCCGATGCGCTGGCCTGCAGTCTGTCCCTCACCGCCGCCGATGGTCTCTGAAAGCCTCAGGTAGAAGTCGAGCGGAAAATCGCGCAGCAGGTTGGACGACGAGCCATTGACCCAGCCGGCGGCGTAGCTGAGGCCCCACGCGCCATGGCCAGTGACCTCGACGCCGGTCTGGGTCTCGCTCAGCGGCGCACCGCCCGGAAACACGAACTCGTACGCGTCGTACGGTACCGCGCTGAGCTGCCGCTTAGCACTGAACGGGACGTAAGCCGGCTCGAAGCGGCCGACCCGCACATTGAGCCAGGGCGTGAACAGGTTGGAGAAGACCACGCTGGCCATCTCCAGGGTGCCACCGACGGCCGGCGTGCCGCCGCTGAGATCGACGTTCGGCACGAAGTTCAACATGTAGCCGATGTTGCGGGCGAACAGGCCGGCCGACAAGATGTCGATGCCGTTGACCTGGAACTGCGCCACGTCGGGCTGGATGTTGGGAAACGACAGGTTGTCCGCGTTGAAGCCGGCGCTGGTGCGCATGGCAAACGGCGGCGGGCTCTCGAGCACGGTCTTCTCGTCGTTCTCGCGACCAGGCAGCTGGTAACCGTTGGCGCGATAGCGTTGACCAAAATCGTTGAGCCGCGGGAAATTGCTGTGGCACATGGTGCAGTTGAAGCCGTACTTGCGGGCAAACGCCGGGATGGCGCGTGCCGGGACAGGCGCCAGCAGCGTTGCCGCGATCGCAAGGGTGCTGAGGACGACGACAAAGCGTTTCATTGGGCACCTCCGACGCTCGGCACGTCCGGTTTGACGTCGACGCTGGCCGGATCCGGCGCCGGCGAACCGTCGGCGTTGGGGGGCAGGGCCGGGTAGGGCACGTCGGTCACCGGGCCGGTCAATGCCTCGAGAAAAGCCACCAGGTCTTCCTTCTCGCCCTGGGTCAGCGCGAGCGGCAGCATCATCCGATCCAGGTTGTCGTTGGCGATGCCGCCCTGGTCGTAGAACTCGACCACGTCGAGCAATGTCTTCTCGGTGCCTGTGTGCAGGTAGGGCGGGGTCTGCGCGATGTTGCGCAGGGTCGGCGTCTTGAACTTGCCGCGGTCCCTGGCGTCCTTGGTCACTTGCTCGCGGCCGATATCTGGCTTGTCTCCGTTCTGGCCGACGCCGAGATTGTGAAACGACTGGTCCGAGAAGAGCGGTCCGCTGTGGCACGGCGTGCAGCGCGCCTTGCCCTTGAACAGCTCCATGCCACGGCGGGCGGCGGGCGTCAGCGCCTCGCGATCGCCCATCAGGTAGCGGTCGTACGGGCTGGGGCCCGAGACGATGCTGCGCTCGAAGGCAGCGATCGCCTTGCCGATCCCATCGGCCGTCGCAGCGGAGCCGAAGACGACGTGGAATTGTTCCAGGTAGCCCGGAATGTCGTTGAGCTTCTTGACCGCATTATCGAGCGTCTCGCCCATCTCGATCGGATTGGCGATCGGTCCCACTGCCTGCGCCTCGAGCGTCGGAGCGCGGCCATCCCAGAACTGGAACTGCATGTAGCCCGAGTTGATCACCGTGCCCGAGTTGCGGCCACCGACCTGGCCCCTGACGCCGGTGTCGGTGGCGTGCGGGTTGGCCCAGCCGGTCGGCGGGGCGTGACACGAGGCGCAGCTGATGGTGTTGTCGACCGAAAGCCGCTTGTCGAAGTAGAGCTGCCTGCCGAGTCTGATCTTGGCGTCGGTCTGCGGGTTGTCGGCCGGCACCGGCATCGGCGGCAGCAACGTGTTGGCGAGAAATTGCCCCTCGGCGTGGGTGGGCGCGCTGCGCAGCACCAGCGCTACAGCCGCAGCCACCAACGTGACGACGACGATCCGTTTCATCTGCACCTCCTGCTGAGTGGGTGCAGTAGACCGCGGATCGGACTTTTTTGGAACCGGGAACGCGCTAGCTGTTGAGCACGTCTTTCCAGTTGTCGGGCAGCAGATCCTTGATCTTCTCGGGGTCATCGATGCTCTTGAGGTAGAGCTTGAGCACCAGATCGTTGGGCACGCGCGGATTGAAGGTGGCCTTGGCGTTCCAGTCCGGCTTGCCCTCGACGCCCCACAAAAAGTCCCACTGACCGTCGAGGATCTTGGAGTTGATCGGCGTCCGGTTCTGGTCGAGCTCGATCCAGAACTTGAGGCCGCCGTAACTCGATCCCTTGTTGCCCAGGCTGAAGAAGTAGACGTTGTCCGGGTTCTTGATCGGACCGCGGTAGCCCTCGAGCTTGGCGATGTCGGCCGGCACCCAGCTCGGCTTGTTGGCATCGGTGCCTGACCAGCGGTTGATCTCCTCGATCGTGCGCGTGCCATTGCAGACGCTGGAGCCGGTCCACGAGTCGGCGCAGAACACGCCCTGGTTGCGGATGACGTAGGCGAGCGCTTCCTCGGCCAGCACCTCGTTCTCGTCCTCCTTGACCAGGTACTCGACGTCGCTCAGCGCCACCCGCTTGCTCTCGCCGCGGCTGGTCGTGAACTTGAGGTCACCCAGCAACGGCGAGGCGTCTTCGTTCTTGAGCACCATGCTGCCGTCGGCCTCGCGCGCCGCGGCAGCGAAGCTCAGCTTGCTGTCGAGCGCGCCACTCAGGCTGGTGCCGTCCTTGAGCAGCAGCGTGTCGACCGCGGCCGCGCGGGTGATGGCACCGGAGCCGGTCTGGGCAGCGCGCCGCACCTCGGCCACGTCGGTGACACTGACTTCCTTGCTACTGCCGTCGGCCAGCTTGAGCAGCAGCGAGCCGCGCGGCCCCTTGCCGTCGGCCGGCGTCACCACCATCAGGTCGCCGGTGCGATAGGTGTCGGGCCGGTAGAAGTTGATGCTGTCGACGAACTTGCCGGCCAGCTGCTGGCCGTTCTTGAGGTAGATCTGGTCCGGCTCCTCGTCGAAGCGGTTGCCGGCCTGGTTCTGCTGGGGGAAGACCTCGGTCAACCGGCGGCCGACGATGTCGCGCACCTCGCTTGCAGTGAAGGCAAAATCCTTGTCGCCGACCTTGAGCGTGACGTCCTTGCTCGGCTGCGGGAAGCCGTACTTCAGCGTGACCAGCCCCTGCATGGCATTGCGATCGCAAAAGCCCCACCAGCTGGCGCTGTAGGTGCCGTTGGCCACGCCGTCGCCCTTGGTCTGGCCGTCCTTGTCCTTGACCACGCAGGTGACCTTGCTGGTGTCGACCACGGCGCCGCTGGCGTCCTTGAACACCGGCTTCCAGCGGTCGTCGCCGACGTTTTCGATCTCGATCGTCAGTTCCTGTTTGGTGTCGTCGTGGGTGGCGACCAGTTTCTCGCCACCGGCCTTGTTGAGCGACACGAAATTGTTCCAGGCGTAGAAATCGACCTTGAGGTCGACGCCCGGGTCGAGCGCGCGCTTGCCAACCGCGCCCTCGTCGGCCAGCAGCTTGACTGCGAAATCGACGCCGGTGGTGCTGATGGCGCGCTGCTCGTCGAACGAGTACGCGCGCTTGGTGTTGCCCGGCTCCTCGCCGACGATCCAGTTGAGCGGGCTCTTCTTCTCGAAGTTCTCGCAGCTGGTGGGCTGGCCGAGCGCAGCCTGGTACTCGTCGATCTTCTTGGCGGTCGGCGCGAACTTGCCGTCCATCGACATGTAAGCCGACCACTGGTTGTTCTTGTCGACCGGGAAGCTGCTCTGCGCCTTTTCCGGGTCGGTGCCCCACACGATCTCCCACGCCGTGGACAGCAGGTCGTCGTCGGGGTCGGCGGCGCCGTATTTCTGCGCGAACGGCTTCTCGAAGAAGTTCTGCAGCAGGGCCTGCCGTTGCTGCGCCACCTCGGGGCCGCTGCCGGCCTCGTTGAGCACCTTGGCGTAGTCTTGCAGCAGGAACAGAATGTTCTTGGCCTTGTCATCGTCCGCCAGGCCGACGCCCTCGAACAGCTCGTCCTTGCGCTGCTGGTACTCGTAGTTGAACAGCGCGGCCGTGTGCTTGAGCTGCAAGTTCTGCTGGGTGCCGATGTAGCTCGAGATGTTGTCCGGGGTGCTGCCCTTGGGCACCTCGCCAGCGGCATCTCGACCGACGCCAGCGCGGCCTCCCTGGCTGCGGATGCCGAGCACCTCCTCCAGCTTCTTGACGCCGTCGTCGGAGAGCAAGGCACGCCACGAGTTGTCGTCGAGCAAATTCTTGAGCGCGCTCTTCTCGAAGGTGTCGATCTCCTGCGGCGCGCCGCTGGCGACCGGAGTCGCCTCGCGGTCATTGACGACGTTGCTCTTGGCGTAGTTGACCAGCTCGCCGACGCGGCTGGCGTCGACCAGATCAAGTCCGCCGCGGGTCAGGTTGTCCCAGAAGAACTTCTGGATCGGATTGTTGATGGTCGGCATGGTGCGCTCCGAAATTTTCTTAGTAAGTGACCTTGCGTGAGAGCGGGTGAAACTCTCCGCTCTTGGTCAGGTACCCACGCACGTAAGGAGGGAAGGGCGGCCGGCTGGTCTGGTCGCCGTGAAACGATCCGTCGGCCAGCTCCATCCAACCCGGCTGGCCCGCGTCGCCAAAGGCGCCATCGCCCTCGATCGCGCCCTCGGGCACGAACACTCCATCCTTGATCTTGCCCTTGAGAAAAAGCCCGGTTGGAGGCTCTCCCGTGGTGGGCACGATACGCCCCGCTGCCACCAGCAGGTAGCCATGCTGCTCGTCGACCATGGTCAATGCTCCCCCGCGCCGGTGCGCGGTCCGGCTCTGATCCGCTCAGCGCTGCTGGCTGGCTCAGCCGTTGTCGACCGACTTGAGGTAGATCTCCTTGACCAGGGCCGGATCGACGAACGGGTTGCGGTCGTTGCGGCCCGACCAGTTGTTGAAACCGCCTGGCCGCCACAGGAAGTCCGGATTGCTGCTCGTCCAGCCGCCGTTGACGATCTCGCCCTTCTTGTCGTACTCGAGCCAGTACTCGTAGGTGGTCGGATAGCTCGACTCACCGAAGTAGACGTCCATCGTGTACTTCATCAACTCGCCGTCGCCCGCCGGGCCATTGTGCCCCGAGGCGGTCGGCTTGTTGCTGGCGTCGAGCTTGGTGCCTTGCTTGAGGTCGGCCTTCCAGAAGTTGTAGTTCCACACGTGCGAGCCCGAGTCGCGGTCCATGGCGGCGGGTTTGTGATCCTCGCCCAGCCACTTGATCATGGTCGTGTGAAAATCCATCGGGCTGATGTCCTTGGTGTCCTCGTGCGAGACCGACTCGATCTCGCTCGGCTTGAACACCTTGGTCTCGCCGCTGGGTAACCGGATACTGACATCCTTGTCGACCTTGTTGAGCGTCAGCGTGTCGCCCGAGCGATCATGGCCGGCCGCGTTGTAGTCGAGGTCGGTCTCGATCTTGCCGTAGTAGTTCTGGCCATTCTTGAGCGTGACGTTGTCGGACTCTTCGTCATACCGATTGCCCACGAAGTCGTGGCCGGCGGCCTGACTGTCGGCCAGCACCGTGAGCAGGCCGCGAATGTCCTGCTTGGTGAAGGTGACGCCGTCGAGGGTGACGTCCTTTTGCGGATCCTTGAACAGGATGCCGGCCAGCGCCACCTTGTCGCAGCTGCCCCACCAGCCCACGCTCATGGTGCCGTCGACCTTGCCGTCGCCCGCGCTGTGCGTGTAGTAGACCTTGCTCGCGTCGTCCGGCGACAGCTTGCTGCCGTCGGGCTTGAAGAACTCGAATTTCTCGATCGAGCCGTCGGCTGCCCGCACCTCCTTGCGCGTCAGGTCGATGGTCTTGGTTCCGTCCTGCAGCTTGGGCTTGAGCGAGCTGCGCGAGGAGGCCGCCGCAAAATTGCCGCGCGCGTCGAGAAAATCGACCTTGACGCCGGACTTGAGCTTGCCGTCGCCGTCGAAATCGACGCCGGTGGTCGTCTCGGCGTCGGCCTCGGAAATCGTGGAGTTGGGGATAAACTGGCCACCGCTGCTGCGATCGCCGATCAACCACGACAGCGCCGGCTTGCGCTCGAACTCGAGCGCCTTGGCGCGATCTGCCATGCCGCGCGCCGTCAGCAGCTTG
>Ga0315268_10001136_pt1 | contig 30742 bp, 27 predicted proteins | sample C1_top_MG_FD_204535 | JGI IMG/M metagenome (GOLD analysis project Ga0315268, IMG submission 204535) | Sediment microbial communities from Yellowstone Lake, YNP, Wyoming, USA - C1_top | ecosystem: Environmental > Aquatic > Freshwater > Lake > Sediment | place: USA: Wyoming | collected 2017-08-01
ATCGGGACGGCCGGCGGCAAAGTTGAAAAAGACACAATCACTCAAGGCCATATTTACTACGGCAAGGACAAAAAATCAGTTTCCGTGGTCATGCCCTTGCGCGATCACAATGGCGAGCCGGTGGCGGCAGTGCGTTTGGCCATGGAATCATTCATTGGCCAGACCGAACAAAATGCGCTGGTGCGCGCGACGCCCATCGTCAAAGAGATGCAAGCGCGGGTCCAGACGCTTGAGGAACTGACGCAATAGCCAGTAATTTTCCGAAAGCGGAACTTCTGCCTCCACGGCCGTTCAGTTCGGGCGGCCTCTTCCAAGGGGTTTTTCTGCACCCGATCTAAAAAGTAAATTTCCAGCGACGAACGGATTTGCAGTTCGTTGTTGTCCACGCCCTTCGCGGGATTGGTATTGTAGCGGTCGAGCATGGATAGGTTGAGACTGAGGTTCTGCAACAGGGCGAAGCTCAGCATGGAAGACGGTGGAGCACTACGTTTTCCGCCCGGGCGAGTTGCGCGCCGAGCTCCAACAATCCCGCCAAGCCAAGCGAGAGCTGAATGGGTCACTCAAGGCTTGGGCGGTTTGGGCTCGTCCTCTTTCCTGGGGGGAACGGGAAGGTCGTTGCCCGTAACGCGTCGTGCGCCGCCGATCACGCTGATGTTTCCGTCCTTGCCCGTTTGCAGGCGGGGACGCGAACCGATGTATTCGTGCGTCTGGCGGACGATGATCTCGCCGTCGGGGTTTATGACCGTGTAGCTGAACGTGCGCGCGCCGTTTTGGTAGAGCAGATGCAGGCGGCTGCGCTGGTCCACCCGCGGCTCTGGTTGGCTCAAGGCGACCAGTGGGCCGATGGAAACCACCTTGAGGACTCTTGACTCCGACTCGCCGGTCAGCAACAAATACAGCCGAAGCTGTTCTCGCAGATAGTTTGCCTGTTGCAACGTGTAACGGCGGATTTCAGGCGGTTGGTTGGTGGCACCGGCGGCCGGCGGCACGCCAAATTCCTGCGACCACAGCTTCGCGCCGTTGATAATGTCGAAGGATTGCGGCGCGCTGGTCGCCTGGCCATTCCATTCCCTGATGCGGACTGTGGCGATGACACTGTAACGCCCGGGCCGTGTTAGCGCGAAATACGGCGCCAAATCCACCTTTTTGGTGGCGACTTGCGAGGATTCGAGCGTGAACTCACCCGTCACCGGCGCCTCGCCCGACTTGGTAACAACGAAACCGTCGCGCGATTCCACTGAAAACATCAGCCAATTCGCCTCGCGACCCATGTGCAAGGTCTGCCCCGAGCGGTTCCGTATTTTCACCGTGACGGGCAACGCCTCGCCCGGCAGGAATTGCTCCTGCTCCAGCGTGACTTCCACCGTCACCTGTGCCGACAACTGCACCAGCGACGCCAACAGAAGGCCGAGGATTGCGTTGAAGTTTTTCATGCCGCAACTTTAAGTGGGTTCGTTCGTGTGACAAGCTGCAAAATCCGCAACTCAATGGACGCGCGTTCGCGAACGGCTATTCAGACACAGGCTTCTTTCATCCGCGATCCAACTCCCGCCGCACGCGCTCGAACACGGCCGCCGGCGATATTGCTTTCAAACACTCCATCGGCTGTGGCCAGGCGCACCGCGGCTTCAGGCACGGCGCGCAAGGCAAGGCGTGCTGCACCGCTTGCCCAGGCCGCCCATACGGTCCGGTTCGACGTGGTTCGGTCGGACCGCACAGCGCGACGACCGGTTTGCCCAACGCCACGGCCGCGTGCATCGGGCCGGTGTCGTTCGTCACCATCAATTCGCACAGGCGCAGCCACTCGACCATTTCGGGCAGCGAAGTCTGTCCGGCCAGATTCAGGCAACGTCCCGGGGCCGCGCGCGAAATCACCTCACCCAAAGGCTGGTCTTCCACTCCACCGAGAATCGCACAACGCACACCGGCGTAGTGCGCGGCCAGTTGGCGGGCCAGTTCCGCGAAATATCCGACGGGCCAGCGCTTGTTCGCCCAACGGGCGCCCGGTTGGAGAGCGATCCAGCGCGCGCCTCCGGTTTGCCATTTGGCTTTCACGGCAGCGGCGATGGCAGGCCGCTCGGGCAGCCACGTGAACTTTCCATCCACCGGCACGCCGAGCCGCGGCAGCACGGCAAGATACCAATCCACCGCGTGCGTGTGAAAAGATGCCCGCGGGACGGCAAGATCGTAGAACCCCCGCGCTCCTTCGCGCGGTTCGTCGAGGCCGACGAGAAATTTTCCGTTCGCCAGCCACGCGAAGATACCGCTGCGGGCGAGGCATTGCAGATCAATCACCCAGTCGAAATTCTGCGCGCGCAGCCAGTGCACACTGCGCCACATCTCCGGCCAATGCATCGGCGATGCCCACCTTCGTCGCTCGAAGCGCACCACACCAGCCAGGTCCGGGTCGCCCTCCAGCAGGGGGGCGAACGCCGAATCAATCCACCAGTGAACCTCACTCTCAGGGAGATGTCGCTTAAGCAGCCGCAACACCGGTAGCGCCTGAACCACGTCGCCCAGCGAGCTGGGTTTGAGGATGAGGATTTTCAAGAAAGTGACAAGTGGCAGGGGACAGGTGACATGAAAGCCCGCGTTCGATGGAACATTCTGTCACTTGTCACGTGTCACCTGTCACCGCCCATACGCCAGCCGCTCCGCCAGCCGCTCCGGCAGGCCGGCGGCCAGGATTTTTTTCTGGGCCTTTGCGATGTCGTAATCCAGCCGGCGCAACTCAATGGTGCCTTCGTACACGTCGTAAATCACATACGCGGCCTTGGGATTGTTGTCGCGCGGCTGGCCGACGGCGCCAACGTTCACAAAATATTTCTTGCCCGCGTCAATCTTGAACTTCGAGTACGTCCCGCCGCGCACTGCGCTGTCGCGCATGAACGCCACCGGCACATGGGTGTGACCAAAGAAGCAGATCGCCGTGTTCTGGTAGGTGAAACTCGCCGCCGCCGCGAGCTTGTCGAACACGTAACCCCATCGTTGCGGCGCGTCCAGCGTGGCATGGACGATGGTGAAGCTCGTGACCATGCGCTGATATTTCAGGTCGCGCAGCCAGGCGCGGTCGTCCTCGCTGAGTTGTTTGCGCGTCCAATCCACCGCCGCCGCCGCGGCTGGATTAAAACCGTCAAGCGGACCGTCACCTGAGCAATACTCGTCGTGATTGCCCTTCACGACCGGGAAGCCCATCTCGCGGACGATGTCCAGGCACTCCTTCGGGTTGGCGTTGTAGCCGACGACATCGCCCAAACAGGCATAGTGCGTGCACTTCTGCTGTTTGATGTCTGCCAACACAACCTGGAACGCCTCCAGGTTGGCGTGAATGTCAGCTATGATCGCAAACTTCATCGGCGTCCTATCTCGAAATCTCAAACCCGCGCAAGCCACCTTGCGCTTCGCTCCAATCCACCTGCTCGTCCCGGATGAAATGATCCAGTCCCGCGTCCCGAATGGCCTGACGAAATGCGTTCAACTCCTCCGCACTCCCTTCAGCCACCAGTTCCACGCGGCCATCCGGCAGGTTGCTGACCATGCCGGCCACTTCAAATCCGGCGGCCACCTTCCTGACCGTGTAACGAAAGCCCACCCCCTGAACGTGGCCGGAGTAAAAAATATTCAGCCGGCGACGGCCTGTCGTTATGGTTCCCGCATGGTCTGCCGTTTGAGGCACGACGAAATGAAGCCAAAAACGCAGGTGACTGGCAATGTTTTTCCGCAAACGATTCTCTCGTGTTTTCGTCAGGCTGATCGTTTCCCGAATACATGCTTTGCTCGCGCAGCAACGTCTCGGAAGGGCCGGGGACACTCATTGGCGCTCATATTCGCCCTTGCCGAGCCGTTTGTAAACCTGGAAACCGGCTTTCTTGGCGTCGGTCGTGGAGAGAGGCTTGAGCTTGGTGGGCGTGGTGAAGGCGGAAAAGATTTTGCGCACCGGCTTCTTGCAAGCGGGACAATGTGTCAGCGGCTTGGCCGACAAGGGGCGGTTCAAGGTGAATTTACCGCCGCAGACAACGCAGTTACCTTCGCAAAGCTCGTATTCGTAAAGAGGCATGGTAAATCCAGACTCGCGACATTAACCCTGAAGGATTCAGGGGTCGAGAGCGATTTAGTTCGATTTGTAGCCGGAGGTTCGATCGAGTCGCCTTCGCATTTCGCTCGCGTAATGGCGGCCCAGAGTGTCTTTGTGTTTCTCCACCCATTCGCTCAATTTGGTCCTTCCGAGTGGCGGCGAGAGGGGAGGAAATCCATGGTTGAATCCAGTTCAGGAGTGTGCGGGTGGTATGGTTACGGCGCATGGGTCGTGACTTGACTGGATGCGGGATAACGCTGATAAGCATCGTCGGCTACTCATGCGCCAGCTTCTCCGGACTCATTTGCAACTCATGGCAGGCGTGAATGAACGACGAGGCGGACCACGCTTGAAACGCCTTGCCCATCGGGCGTCCGGTGCGGCTGTGAAACCATTCGTTGAACTCCCAGTCCTGATTTTTGCCGAGGCGATTTGCCTGCGCGAGCTTGAGCAGTTCGCGGCAGGCCACGTCGCGCAGGCCGAGGCGATGAATGAAGCGCACCCACATGCCGCCGATGAATGGCCAGATGCCGCCATTGTGATAATGGCCGGGAAGGTTGAGCAGGTTCACGGTGTAGTAGGCGCGCCAGTCCGGGTCGCCCGCTTGCACGGGCGGATACAGGTTGACCACGGGATGCGGTTCGTTCACACCCACGCCCCACATAAACCGAAATGCAGTGCGCGCCCGATCGACGTCAAGCACGTTGCCGATGAAGGCCTGGATGTTGCCGAGCACGTCGCAACGCCAGTTGAAATTGAACGGCGTAATCTCCGCGAGCAAGTAGCTTGAATCGCCAACAGAGAATTGCTGGTCGGCGAAGCTGGCGCGGGCGGACGGGGCACGCAGCTTCGTTGTGGGCCAGAAGGCCGCGAGAATTTTGCCGCGAATGGTTTGTGCCCGGCGCAGCCATGCGGCGGCATCCTCGAACTTTTTCTGGAACTCCAGCAGTCGTCCGTAGGCTACAGCGGCGCGATACCAGAGCACTTCATCGTAAAGGACGTGATAGCTGCGACCGAAAAGATCGGTCCAATCGCCGGCTTCCGGGATTTCGAGCAGGCCGTCGTTGTTGCTGTCCAGTCCAAGAAGCCAGTTCATCATCCGCTCCAGCGGCGCGGCATATTCGGCGAGCAAATCCCAATCTTTGTGTTTGCGGACGTAGAGGTAGAACGCCAGCACTGCCCAGAAGCCGCCATCGATGGCGCAGATACCGCCCACGCCGCTGTAGTCCGTCTCACCGGTGTCGAGGCTGACGTTGGCGGGAATCTGACCATTGGGCGCGAGGTGATCGAAGAGGGTGCGCAACGTGGTCAGTTGGGCCGCGCGAACGTCTGCGTCCGGCAGGTCTATCGTGCCAATGATGGTGATCGCGCCGTCGCGTGCCCACACCGCGCGGTAGTTGTTGTCTGTCCCCGTCACTTCATTGTCGGCCAGAGAGCAGGCCGAGAAGCCGGCCGGCGTGATGTTTTTCCGCAAGGCAATCAACGCGTGCCGGTAGCCTTCCGCAATCAATTCGCGCTCGTCGGCGGTGAGCGAACTGAGCGCTTCCTCGCTGAACAGGCGGCGGAGGGTGGGATCTAATCCTTCCGCCGGCACGCCGGCACGGTCGAGCGATGGCGTCTCGCTGATGACTCCGAAATGGGCCAACCCTTGCAGCACACCGTCGGCAAACGCGCGAGTCGCACTGTAAGTCGGCAGGTGGACCACGGCCTCGTGGAGTTCCGGTTGCGCGTTTTCGACCACAATGCCCCGCACGTCCGGCAACAGGAACATGCTGCTGTCATTGCCGGTATCGCCGGCCACGAGGACTTGATTCAACGGAACGTTGATGCGCTCGCAAAGCCGTTGGAGCGCCTGGCCTTTGCTGGTGTTGGCGGGTAACACGTCCAGGTCGCGCGCGCTGGAGTAAATCACATTGGCCTTGAGTCCCGCGTCGGCCAGTTGTTTACGGAGCGCGTCCAAGGTTTCCGGCGTGGCCTGCGGCAAATACCAGCTCGATTTGTAGGGATGCAGGAATTCCGGCGGCTGCCGCGAGATGCCGGACAAGGCGGCGAGGATTTGCTCAATTTTCGCCAAGTCCCAGCCGTCGCGAAAGAGTTCGTCAAATTCGGTGACCGGCTGCTTGCGCTTGGCATCGTAAAGCTGCGTGCCAACGCCACCGATGATGTAATCCGGCCAGGGGAGCGACTCGGTTTTCAGGAGGTTGAGCACGTCGTCAACGAGCCGGCCGGAATTGTAACAGAGGAGCGGACGTTGCCGGCGGGAGAGCGATTCCCAGGCTTCTTTGAAGCGGCGCGTTGACTCGGGATTGCCCAGCAACGTGCCGTCCAGGTCGGAGCAAAATAGTTTAGTCGGCGTCATTCCACGGTTCATCCCACTCAGTGTCGTTCAACGCGAAGCTTTCCGATGTCCGCCGTTCGACCAGCGCGACCAGTTGCTGGGCGATACCCGTCCACGTGAACAAGCTCCGCGCCTTGTGCGCCCCCATGTGGGCCAGTCGTGCGCGCAAGCGCGGATGCTGGAGAACTTTGCAAATCATGATACCGAGGTCTTCGCGGTCAAACGGATCAGCGTAGAGCGCGTGCCGGCCGAATGTGACCGAACGATACAACCCGCCGTGAACCGTCATCACCGTCGGCGTGCCGCAAGCCATCGCTTCAATTGCGGTCATGCCAAACGGTTCGTAACGGCTGGATAACACGAATACATCAGCGGCGCGATAGTAATCAGCGAGTTGATCATCGGCAATAAAGCTGCCGAACCGGACGCGGTCGTTCAGTCCGAGTTGAGCAACCAGTCCCTTGAGTTCGCCTAGAATCTTTTCCTCCAAGGCCGTCAAATTCGTGCCTCCCACCGCCAGGTAAAGCGTCACTTGTGGGTTGCGTTGCGCCACCAATTGGAAGCCTTGAATGAGAAGGTCGTAACCCTTGTTGCGCGCCAGCCGCCCAATGGCCATTACGACCGGTCCGTGGAAACCGAATTTCTGGCGGAGCGCGCGCTCGGTGGATTCGCCGACGGGAAAGAAGCGGTTGTCGTCGTAGCCGGGCGGGATCATGCGGCACTTCTCCGGTGGCACTTCGTAATCACTCAAGAGCAATTCCAGTTGTGGCGGGGTCGTGGCGAGCACCATGTGCGCTGATTCGTAGAGCAACCGTTCGTGATGGATGCGTTTGGTGAAATTGTATTGCTTCTCGAATTTGGCCGCGTCGCCTGGATAATCATTCTCCATCTGGCGCTTTTTCCAGATGCCCAGCGAATGCGGCGTGTGAAGGTGGGGCACGCCGAGCACTTCGCTCAGGTGCTGCCCGGCCACCCCGGCGTCCCAGTAGTGGCTGTTGATGAACTCGTATTTCAGCCCGTGCTTGTTGATGAAGCGCAGTGCGTTTTCGCCCCATTGAGGGAGCTTCTCGTGAAGATATTCTTTCGCGATGAAGTTTTTCCCACCGCACGAGGCGCGAATAATCCGCACCTGCTCGGCCACAGGTTCGAGCTCCGGCTGATCCTCGAAACGTCTCGTCCAGATGTCCACCTCGTAGCCGAGTTGCGCCAGCTTCTTGGAAAGCTCCAACACATACACCACCTGCCCGCCCGTGTCCGCTGCGCCCAGCGGCGGCTGCGCAGCCACGTAACCGTGGGTCGAAACCATCGCGATACGTGGCAGCGCCGACTTTGCGTTAATCATGTCTTCGTTCATAAGCCAGGATTGGATTTTATTCAGTTCTCATTTCTCGTCTGGCGTCGCCGATGCGTCATCCGGCGGACTGCCGAGACTGAGCGCCACCACGTATTGCAAGGAAAGGAATTGTGCCAGTGGCCACCAGATACCGGCCTGGTCGGACACCCAGGCGTGATAAGTGACTTGCTGGATGGCAAGCTGGAGCAGGGAACCAGCGATGATGGCGGCCCACTTCCTGCGTTTGCCGAGCGAGAACACTGCCGACCAAACAATAACCGTGCTCAGACAAGTCACCACGAAATAGTTCAAAGGTGGTTTGTAGAAAAAGAAACCCAGCACGATCAAGTGCAGGGCCAGAACCACCAAGGCGATTCTTACGACCTTCACCGTGCTTACTTGGATTGATGCCTTCCACCATCCGAATGAGCATCATTTCCGCGCGATGGCGGGCGGTCCCGCCGGACTGTCTCCGACGTGTAAAACTCCGGCGGGCGCTCGCCGTGCAAGGCGTACAAGAGCATGCCCACCGTCAGCAGCAGTATGAGTGTCAGCAGCAACGCGCCTGCGACAGTTCCTGATTTATCGGTGGACGCCAGCCACGCCTGAACCGTCTGGCTCAACACAACCGCCAAGACCGCAATCAGGGTGAGAACCGTCCACACGCGGCGTTTGTGCCCGGCCAACGCCACGAGGCCCCAAAGCACACACAATCCGCCGCCGGCGATGCCGGTGATGGAAGTAATCCTTGCCAGTTCAGGGGCGACCGACCGGACGGCGAGGCCCAATGCCGCCAGCACGGCGCCGTAAGCCATGATGACACCAGCCATTTTCTTGCTCATAATGAGGGAGGGGCTGTTCCTTGCCGAACCAGCCGCCGACGCGAGGCTTGGAAACCAGGCGTGTTTGAAGTGTGCCGTCGGTGAAAGCGAAGACACATGCGAAAACGCGCAATCAACCCAGTGGGAAGAAGAGCGGCTTCAACGCGGGCGGTGATTCAGGCATAACAACAAGCCCGATGCTTCAGTTGCTGTAAATACAACTGTATTCATCGGATGGCGGCCCGACCATCCTCGTTGACCTCCGGGGCTACACAGCCTCGGACCCTTTGATTCGAGGAAAAATAGATGCTCCCTTGCCGGCCCGCAAGCCTCCATCTGAAATTTTCATGGATTTCTTTCGTCGAAAGAAGCACATCGCTTTCCCGAAGACGATTTCCAATGTCTTCAGAGGGGCACGGGCGCAGAGTTATATGCGCGGAGCGGCCAAAATCTATGAGACTGACAATCCTACTTCTTTTCCTCAGCCAGCCTCTTGATGAACGGGCTGAACAAATCAATCGGGATCGGCAGGAACGTGGTCGTGTTGTGCTCGCTGGAAATTTCGCGCATGGTTTGCAGGAAGCGCAGTTGCAGCGCAATCGGTTCTGCGCTGATCAACGCGGCGGCTTGAACCATTTTTTCGGCGGCCTGGAATTCGCCCTCGGCATTCACGATCTTGGCTCGGCGTTCGCGTTCGGCTTCGGCTTGTTTGGCCATCGCGCGCTTCATGCTGTCCGGCAACGCCACATCCTTCACTTCCACGGAGGTAACCTTGATGCCCCACGGCTCGGTTTGTTTATCAATGATTTCCTGCAGCTTTTGGTTGATCACGTCGCGTTGCGCCAGCAGGTCGTCCAGCGGCGACTGGCCGAGCACGCTGCGCAAAGTCGTCTGGGCGATGAGCGAAGTTGCTTTCCAAAAATTTTCCACCTTCACCACCGCCGCGTTGGGATCCACGACGCGGAAATAAATCACCGCGTCCACCGTGGCCGGCACGTTGTCCTTGGTCATGATTTCCTGCTTGGCCACGTCAATGGTCACGATGCGCAAATCCATCTTCACCATGCGGTCCACGATGGGAATGAGGAAGATGAGGCCCGGGCCTTTCGCGCCCTGCAATTTGCCGAGGCGGAAGATGACGCCGCGCTCGTATTCGCGCAGGATGCGAACCATTTGCGGCAGAACAATGGAGGCGAGAATGAAAATCGCCACGACCCACGGCGCTAGTTTGATGAGGCTGGTGAGGGATTCAGGCATAGGTTTTTTCCTTTAGTTTGATTTCGGTTTCACTTTCAAAGTCAGGCCGGTCACGGCGATGATTTCCACCGGCTGGCCGGTTTCAACCGGCGCGTCGCTCACGGCGTTCCAATATTCACCTTCCACAAACACTTTTCCGCCGCTTGCGTCAATGCGCGAAATCGCGTTCACGGTTTTGCCGAGCATTGTTTCCAGGCCCGCGCGCACCGGCAGCAATTGCGCCCGCAACCCCGCGCCCACGATGAAGATGAAAAACGCCGCCGTCACCACCACGCCGGGAATGATGTAAGCCAGCGAAAGCCGGAAGCCCGGCTCGGCCCTGTTGAACAACATCAGCGCGCCGAGGAAAAACGAAATGATGCCGCCCGCCGTCAGCACGCCGTGCGTGGTGGCGTAGATGTCGGCGATGAACAAAACCACCGCCAGGCCAATCAGCGCAAGGCCCGCGAGGTTGACCGGAAAAATCGCAGACATGTAAAGAACGAGAATCAGCGCGATGGCACCAGCGACGCCTGGTAAAATCGCCCCGGGACTGCTTAATTCGCCGATGATCCCGTAAATCACGATCAGCATGAGGACAAACATCACTTCGGGCCGCAGGAATAGGTGGAGAAACTTTTCACGCAGCGTCATCGGAATTTCCACAATCTGGGTGCCGGCGGTGTGGAGCGTCTTGTCTCCCACCTCGCGTCCGTCGAGTTTTTTGAGGAGATCGGGCAGGTTGTCCGCGATCAGATCAATGACATTCAATTCCAGCGCTTTCTCGGCCGTAATCGCCGCACTCTCAACCACGGCCGACTTGGCCCACTCGACGTCGCGATGCCGCTTGTTGGCAATGCCCTCGATGAAACTCGACGCGTAATTCTCCATTTTCTTCTTCATCACGTCATCGGTCTTTTCCTCGCCGCCACCAATACCGCCAATGCTCACAGGATGCGCGGCCCCGATGCTGGTATGCGGTGCCATGGCCGCGATGTCTGCCGCCATGGTAATGAATACACCCGCACTGCCCGCGGAAGCCGGTGCGGGAGCCACATAGACGACGACCGGCACCTTCGACTCGTAAAAGCTCTGAACGATTTGCTTCGTGGATTCCAGCAATCCGCCCGGCGTGTCGAGCTGGATGATGAGGCACTCGTCCTTGCGTTCGCCGGAAAGATCAACGGCGCGCGAAATGAAACTGGCCGTGGCCGGGCCGATGGCCCCGTCAATTTTGATGAGGCCCACCTGCGCCGCGTCCGCCGCCGCGCAGGTCAGCATTGCCGCCAAGATGAAAATCCAGCGTCTCATAACGTCCTCACTCCACTAGAAATTACCAAACCGCGGGTTGTCTGTAAACCGATTTGACAGCTTGCGCTACTACTCCATGACTTCCGTCACCGCGCGAAGGATTTTGGTCTCGCGCCGCTGCAACAACCGGCCGAGTGGGCGGAGGGTGAACCAGTAAGCAACGGCAAAAACACCCAGTAACACCAGAGCCGCGAGCAAGTTCACCGGCGCGGCGGGCAGCCAACCCAAGCGTTCGACGCCAAAGCCCAGAGCGGGCGGAATGAACACTGGCGAGATCACCAGCGGAAACGACAAGCCCACCATCATCAAGAGCAGCGATGTTTGCCAGGATTGTTTGGTGGGCTTGAGCGAGCCGGCGGCAACGCGGTACGGCACGAGGATCGAAGACAAATTGCCGATGGTGCAAAACATGAGAAAAGCCGCGGCGCATTGGAGGACCGTGGCCATCACCACGAGCGCGGACAACTTTGCAAACACGCTCACCGCCACGAGTGGCACCAGCGCAATACCGGCGGCCAGCGGCAAGAGCGCCAGGTTTTTCCCCAGTAGCAACCGTTCGCGCGGCGTCGGTAATAGCACCAACCCGCGGAAGCCATCACGATCGCAGCCAAACTGGTTGCATACGAGTTGCAGCAACGCGTACAAAACCAGCACGACGGCGCCCGTGCCGACGAAAGGTTTGCCCGCTTCTGGGAAATGCCCTGTGCTACCGCCGCGCCAGAAAATTATCGCCGGCAGAAAGATGGACATGAACAGACCCATCGCCAGGATCATCCGCACTTCCGGCGCGCGCGTCATCGAACGGAACTGCGCCAGCGCCAGCGCCGCCGTGTCCTCGGGAATCCACGGCAGGCGTGACGCAACCCAGTTGCGGGCTGGCTTTGCATTTTTCAACGGCGATTGCTTCGCGACGGTGGGCTTGGCGCGTTCGTCCGCGCGATAAAACCTCAGCGTCGCCCGGTAAGCGCGACTCAACCCCAGCCAACCAAGCGCGAACATGCCGGCGCCACCCCATAACGCGGGCCACACTTCACCCGCCGCCAGACCGCGTGCGCCGTTGGGCAGCCACAGCAACGGCACCCACGGATGAATTTGCATCGCGACAGCCACGAAATAATCGCCCTTCTTGCCGCTCATTGCCGCCGATGAATTTTGCCCACCATCTTTCCGATCGCTGGATTGCTCCGGTGCTGCGCGCTGGGTCTGGCGGTCGCGTCGTGCCTTTCGCTGCCAGGCAACGTTGATCAATTGGGGCGTTTGCCCGACGAGAATAATCCCGATGGTCATCCACATGATAATCGAGCGCCGCCGACGCGGGTTCACCATGAGTGACAGCAGCCAGCCGCGCAGGCAGTAAATCCACCCCGTCATCATGAACACAAACGCAACCACCAGCGGCAGCGCCAGCAGAAATAGCGGACCGTGACTGATCGTCAAGCCAGCGGCCAGGCCGAGCATGATCGCCAATGCCAGCACCGTGCCCAGTGAGACGAGCGACGCGAGGTAATTGAAGACGAACACCTGTTTGAGACTGATGGGCAGATGCAGCAAGCGTGTCAGGTCCACGCTCTCCGAACGTTGCAATTCAGTCACCACGGCCAACAGTGAAAAGAACAGCACGAATATCGTTACGCCGTCCCACACAAACATCACCACGGTCGCAGAGGCTTGTTTCAGGGCGAAGACGCCGGCCAGCGTCGCGCCGATTCCGGCGGCCACCGCGCCCATCGCCAGTGCCACGCCGGCCAGCGCGGCGATCACCGCGCCGAGGCCGCTGCCGCGCGTGAGTTGATTGCGCGTGAGCCGCCAGCGCAGCCAGAAGATGGCGCGGAATTGCTCCCAGTTCATATCAGTCCGCGAGCCAGCTCAATTGCTGCGCCTCGACCTGTTCGCCGCCCACAGCAGCGATGAATCGTTCCTCCAGCGAACCGTTCTGCCGCAATTCGTCCATCGTGGCCTGATAAACCAGCTTGCCGCTGGCGATGATGCCGACGTCCGAGCACAACTTCTCCACAATCTCCAAAACGTGCGAGGTGAGGAAAACCGTCGCGCCGCGTTTGACGCACCGCTTCAACACATCCCGGAGCAAACGCGACGACACTGCGTCCACGCCCTCGAATGGCTCGTCGAGGAAAAGCAAATCCGGACCGGGCAACAACGCCGCCGCGAGCGCGAGTTTCTTCTTCATGCCGTGCGAGTATTCGAGTGTGAGTTTCTTCTCCTCGCCTTCGAGGCCCATCATCGCGAGCAATTCATCACAACGCGTGCGCACCGTTTCCGGCGGCAACAGATACATCCGACCGATGAACGTGAGATATTCGCGCCCGGTGAGGTTGTCGAAGAGCGCCAGGTTTTCGGGCACGACCCCGATCCGCCGGCGCACCTCGCGTGCGCGGTCCTCGTTCGCCAGGTCCTCGCCGAGGATGCGCATGTGGCCACTCGTGGGCGCAAGCAAACCGGTGAGCATCTTGATGGTCGTGGACTTGCCCGCGCCGTTCGGGCCGAGGAAGCCAAAAAACTTTCCGGCCTCGACGCGGAGATCCAAACCATCCACGGCCCGCACCTCGCCAAACACACGCGTCAGGCCGGTGGTTTCGATAACATGGTTCATGGCGGTCTTGGTTTGAAAGCCACGGTGAAGTTAGGCTTCCTGCAACAAAAGTCAGTTACAAAAGTGCAGTTGCTTATTTGCGTTTCCCATTTCGGCCCCACCGGACTACCATGCGCGCATGGCGCTGGTTCGCATTCTCGTTGACGGCTACAGCCTCCTGCACGGTTGGCCGGAGTTGGCGCGCGGCAAGGCCCGGCACTCGGCCGCCGCGCGCGACGAACTGATCCATATCCTCACGCGCTACCAGGACGCCATCGGCACGCCCATCACGATTTTTTTCGATGGTGCGGGCGCTCCGCCCAACGTGCCAAAGAATGAATCCAACCATCACGTCGAGGTGCTGTTCTCCAAGGCCGGGCAGACCGCCGACGACATGATTGAGCGCGCGGCGCACCGCTTCCAACCGTACGGCGAGGTGGTCGCCGTCACCGATGACAACGCCGAACGCGATACGGTGATTGCCCTCGGCGGATCGGCCTCGTCCTGCTTGAATTTCATTGCCGAGGTCGAAAGCGCGTTGGCCGCGTCCGCCGACGATTTGAAACACTACAATCGAGCCGAACGAAACCGGTTCACCCGCAGCCGATGAAAAGTTCGCTTAACGTTCAGTTCTGCAAATCGAATCAGATGGGGCGTGTCACTCCGTGCGCGCCGGAGTTTTGCATTGCTGGATGCGGCGCGCACGGAGTGACACGCCCTACCCGGAGGTTAACGGTGGGAGCAATTTGTCTCTTCTTCTTCCTGCTCACATCCGCTTCTCCCCTGCTCGCGCAAACTCCGCCCGTGAAGAATTCTTCCGGTCGTTACCTCTTCATCGTGGACACTTCCAAGGCGATGCGGCCGCGGGCAACCGCCGTGCAAACAACCGTGAACAACCTGCTGCTCTCCGGTATGCAAGCGCAGCTGCAGCGCGGCGACACGATTGGCGTGTGGACTTACAACGAACAACTCTACGCGGGCCGGCTGCCGTTGCAGCAATGGACGCCGGAAGGCGAACAACTCGTTGCCAGCAACATCCTCGCATTTCTCAAAGAGCAGTCGTACGAAAAAACATCGCGCCTCGAAACGGTCTGGCCCGCGTTGCAGAGCGTGGTCAGGGAATCGGAAAAACTAACCATCTTGCTCGTCTCGGATGGCGATGAGAGAATCTCCGGCACGCCGTTCGACCGCGAAATCAATGAATTTTTCACAATAAACTCGCGGCCCCAGAAACAAAAGCGGATGCCTTTCGTCATCGTGCTGCGTTCGTACCGGGGCAAATTCATCAGCGTCACTTTGAACCTCGCGCCGTGGCCCGCGGAATTTTCGCCGTATCCGCCGGAGCCGAAAGTTACCGTCGCGCTGAAACCCAAACCGCCACCCGAAAAAACTGCGCCGCCGCCGCTCATCGTGATCGGAAAAAAGCCGGAGCCGGCTTCCGTCGCGCCGACCGCGCCATCCGAACCAACGCCGACAAAATCCGCTGTACCGACAAACGATTTGCCGGCGGTGGTCGTTGAACCAAAGTCGCCGCCCGCGCCAGCAGACAGGCCGGCTGAAACAGCGCCAACCACTCCAGCGGCAACGATCCAACCCAAGCCGGATGTCTCGCCTATAGCGGCGACACTCGCTTCACCAGCTGTAATTGCGCCGTCGACGGAGTCATCCCGCGTGTCAGCGCCAACGCCAGTAAACCCCGAACCAACGGCGGTCGCGCCTCCCGTACGCGCGGACGAATTGAAACCCGAACCGTCCCCGCCGCCGGCCACCGTGCAGGTCGCGACAGCGACCCAACCGGAGCCGATTTTCAATCGCACGAAACTTCTGCTCACGGCGGGCGTGCTCCTGGTGTTGGGAGTCGCGTTCTTTTTCCTGAAGCAACGTCGCGCGCGCGCCATCGCACATGTGAGCCTCATCACCCGCTCGATGAAGCAGGACAAGAAATAGATTCCGATTGGTAGGGAGGCATTGCTGCGGGCGGACTATGCGTTTCAAGCCGTCGAAGTGCCACGGGCAATCACCGTATCCGTCTGGCCTACGAAGACCGCGCATTTCAAATCGTCGCTTTGATTCCGGGGATTTCGTGGTTAGTGTGCGCGTCGGCATGCGCACGGCGTAAGCGTTTGCAACCTCCGAATAGAAATTTATGAAAATGACAACTACACGCAGTTTCCCCACCCGGCTGGCGCTTTGGATTGCCGCAGGCGTTGTCGGTTTCACGGTTGCCGCTCCGGCGTTGGCCGGCGATGAGTCAACCACGCTGCCGCCGATCTTTAACGGCAAGGATCTCGCGGGCTGGAAGTCGCCCGAGCCAAATCCATTTTGGAAGGTGGTGAACGGCGTGCTCATCGGTGAAAACGACGAGGCGAAGAAGGGCAACGTGCTATGGACGGAGAAGTCGTATGGCGATTTTATGATCGAGTGTGAGGCGCGGTGGAGCGGCGAAATTGACAGTGGCATCATGTTTCGCCGGTCCAAGGACGGCCGGCAGGAGTTGCAACTGCAACTCGGCATCTCGCGCAGTCTGAAAAGAGACCTCACCGGCTCATTCTATACTGGCGGCAAGGAAAAATATCCGGAAGCGGGTCAGCTAAAAAATCTGGAGAAGCTTTTCAAGCCCGATGTTTGGAACCAATACCGCCTCCAGGCGAAGGGCGACACGTTCACTGTCTGGCTCAATGGCGTGCCAGCGGTGAAATACGTGAGCACCAATTACCCCGGGGCCGGGCCTATCGGATTGCAAATACACCCGGGCTTGGCAATGAAAGTCGAGTTCCGCAACCTCCGGGCGAAGGCGCTGGAGTGATCGGAGTAATGACGGAGGGGAAAAGTAATCCGTTACGAGCAGTCTCCAGAGGTTGAACACGCTTCAAGTCCGCGCGAATCGGAATGGGACGCCTTGTTCGAGCAGTCGGTAGGAGTCGCCCATGCCTTGCAACTTGAGATTCGTGTGGAGCATTTGAGGTGGCTGGCAGTTGTCGAGAAAGAGATCGTGATGGCAGGGAATGACCACCTTGACTTGCAATCGTTTGGCCAGCAGCGCTGCCTCGGCGGGACCGAGGTTGCGAAACGCCCCGTTGATCACAGCGACGAGCAAGTCCGGCTTGTGCGGCGCGATGGCATCCGCCAGCAAATCGTGGTAGGCCGTGTCCCCGGTGAAATAGAGCGTCGGCCCACCGTTGACGAAAACCAGGTAGCCCACGTGGGTGAGATCATCTCCACCGAACGGAATCGCGAACGTCGCGCGCACCGTGAGGTCGCCAACGGTCACACTCGTGTTTGGCCAGATCATCGTCGTTTCCTCGTCCGGAACTCCGATGGCATGAAGGCGCTCCACCGCTTCGGCAGGTGCGACGAATTTGCCGCGTCCGCCGGCCTTGCGATACGGCCCGATGGTTTCCGGATCGAGATGATCCTGGTGACTGTGGGTCATGAGATAGAGATCAACGCCGACCAGGTCTTTCGCCGCCAGCGGCGGAGGCACCAGGCGATCCATGCGAAAGCCGTGCTGTACGCCGATCGCTTTGCAGGAGTTGGATAGGTACGGGTCCAGCGCGGCAATTTTGCCTCCCGGCGTCTTGATAATGAAACCCGCCTGGCCTAACCACCAAATCGTCACCGACCGGCGCGGCACCCGGTGCGCCTTGATCTGCTTCATCGTCAGTCGTTTCATGTGAATATTTCGTGTCTCAGGGTTCTTGATCAAAAGTCCCGGAAGAATCCTCCCGCTGTCCAGCCGCCGTCCACGCAAAGGATTTGGCCGGTGACGTAGCTGCTCTCCGGCGCGGCAAAGAAGAGCACCGTGTGGGCGATCTCCTCCGGGGTGCCGACCCGGCCCAAAGGCACATGACTCAGCATCCGCTGCGCCCGATCTTTCATGAGCGCATCGTCGCCGTAAAATAACGCCTTCGTTCCATCGGTGAGAGTCGAGCCGGGGGCGACGCAGTTGACGAGAATGCCGCTGGGCGCCAGCTCGATGGCCATCGCGCGCGTGAGTTGAACCACGCCAGCCTTGGCCGCCGCGAACGCGCATTGCAACCGCGCGGGCACAACGCCGATGACCGAAGCAATGTTGACGATGCGGCCGATCTTCCGCGGAATCATCGCCCGGCTGGCGGCGCGGCTGACGAGAAACAGTCCGGTCAGGTCCACGTCGAGGATGCGCTGCCATTCAGCCAGCGGGAATTGGTCAATGTTCACCCGATGCTTCGCCGTGTTGATGCCCGCGTTGTTCACGAGGATGTCGAGGCGGCCATGCTGCTTGAGCACTTGCGCGACGCCGGCGTCCACCTGCGCTTCGTTGCTCACGTCCATCGCCAGGGCGGTGCCGGACGGTGACCGGACGGCGGAAATTTTCGCCGTTTCGAAATCAATGTCCGCATATACCACCCGCGCGCCATTCTGCGTCAGCAGGTCGGCGATCGCCTGTCCAATGCCGCGGGCGGCACCCGTGACGAGCGCCACCTGGCCGTTAAGATCAACTCTCATGGTGTTCTCAGACTGACACTGTTCCATTCCACGACTCAACCTGTTTTCCGAAAATATTCTATGGTTTAACGGCGATGGTGAAACCCGTTCTCAACCCGCAACCGCAATGCGGTTGAAGCAAAATACTTTCATTGCGGACTGTGCCGGACAACCAACACGTCTGAAACGGTCGAATAACGCTCACCCTTCCAGGTGAAATCAATTTGCCGTCCCGGCTTGTTTCCGCATTCATCCAAGTACGCGCGAATCTTGGCTTCCATTAGGAGCTTTGCTCGCTTGAGTTTCCAGGAATCGAAGTAGTTCTGATGGTCAACGAGCACAAGGAACAACCGGTTTGAGGCATCGAATCGCCTGTCTCCCTGATTCTCGTAAAGCCAGCGAATCAACCCAGCAGGGTCGCGTTCGATTTCGGTGACGAGTGCATTCCGGAAATTCACAAACTCTGCAATAAGCTGTTTGCAGTCCGGCGAGGGATGGTCTGACACCTTCGCCCATAGGTCTTGGAGAAGATCAGCATCCGCCAAATTGGCAGAGATTGGCAGGCCGTGAGTGCGAGCGGCACTTTTCAGCAACGTCACTTCTGGCCGATGCCCGGCCGCTTTGCGTTTTTCCAAAAGGTAGCCCTCGGGCAGATAGGTCACCTTGAGGTCGAACGGGACATCCCGGACAAAAAAATCGATTTTCTTCACGCGACCTACCGCTGGCAGAACATTCGCATGGTCCTTGAAAACGTCCTCGATGATGATGGAGGTCCAGTGGTTATACCACGAGCACACCACGTAACCACGCATACTGACAAGCAACTCGTTCTCGACGCAGCGACACAGTGCTTCGTACTCGGTGATTTTCTTCACGTAGTTGTCCACGATCGTCTTTTCCAGGCTGTTCTGGTGAAGACCTCCCCAGTTGAACTCCTGCACGCGGTAAAGCTGATTCACCAAGTTGGGCTCTTTGGCGAGCCGTTGCTTCCGTTCCTCGCGGTAGATTTCGCGTACGCACGCCTCAATCGTTGCGGTGTTGATTCCGCCATTGAATACCACCTCGAACAACTTACGCGCTCCAACATCGGGCTTCGCAATTCCCGCCGTCTGGAACAGGCGCTCAAGATGTTTCTTCCGGCTCAACGAGCGGAGCTTAAGAAATCGCTTTCCATCCGCATCGGCGCAAAGCTCATTCAGCTTGTCTTCCTTAAACAGCGAAACAGCTTGGGTGAATGATAAGGGCATGATTATTCTTTGGGAGTTGGCAGGGTGAAAATCCATCCTGGAATATCAGCCAGTGAATTGCCCACCCCAGCGGAGCGCGAGAATACGAGACCGAAATCCGTGCGCAACGCCCCATCTCTGTTGTCCTGGACAACGGACGCCGCCGAATAGACCAACGGAAAGCAGCCGCAATACACCATGCCCGCTGTGTTCGCGCTGGCTGAAAAGCTGTTCAGAAACTTCCAGCTCGCCTCGGTGCGCGCGTTGAAGAACAGCACCAGGCAACCACTCTCGCGCAACTTGCGGCTCGTGATTTCCAGAAACTCCGACATGGCCTGATAGTAACCGAGCGATTTCTTGGAGCGTTCCTTTGCATTCGATACCACGATTTCGGCCTCAAACGGCGGCTCTTCTCCAAGGATGACGTTCCAAATCTCGGAAAGCTCCAGGTAGGGAATACGGTCGCCATGCGGCGGGTCAGTGATGACCAAATCAACGGAGTTATCGGGAAGCTCTGGCATCAGTTCAAGGCAATCTCCGTTGAGAATCGCGTGGTCGGCGTTACCGCTGCAAACCGCCGGAAGCGAGCCGGACTTGGCGGCGAAGTGAACCGACTCAGATTCAGAGACAGCTTTGATGAGTTTTTGGACTCGGCGCTCAAAGCAAGTCCACACGTTGACTTCAAAATGCTGCTCCGGTCGCCAGAAACCGATGACCCACGAACCGACTTCCATCCGGTCGCTGCTAACGCCGGTTGTCTTCCCCCGGCCTGTGATAGCGAAGACCATCTTGCTCATCTGGCCAACCGCCGCCGTCAGAGACAGCCGCAACGATTCTTGAATCGCCGATGGCAAGTCATCAATCGCCGCAAGCAAGAGCTCAATGTTGCGAAGCGCCCTTCCCGTGAACAGTTCCTTCATAGTCAGCGACGGAGAGGAATTGATGCGGGAGTTAGTGAAGAACCTCGGAGCACGCAGCCGCTGAGGTTGGTAAGACGCGAATCGTTCAGCGAGAGCGATGTCGTGTTCATCCGGCGGCAACTCCAAACGGTTGCGACTTTCGCCGCTCGTCCGCCAAACCATCTCCATCACACCTTTGCGCCAAACGAAATGCGTAGCGGGCCTCTTCTGCGCTGTTGTGTAACTTTCGAGAATCGTATCTTTCACGAGCGTGCTGACATGCGTGAGCGCTGCATGCACGGTGCGAGCCGAGGGCGGCGACACCAGCAGCCGCGCAAGCCTGACAGCAGCGGGATTTATGTCCATACCGACAAAACGGCGATGCAACTGCACTGCTTCCAGCGCGGAAATCCCCGACCCGAGAAAGGGGTCAACCACCAAACCGTCTTCGGGACAAAGATGCTGGATGAGGTAACGCATCGGTTCAGCAGGCTTCTTGCCCCAGTATTTGTGAAACGCGTAGAGGCCGCGATACGCCACCGGGTCGGCCAAGGTGGCAGCTGTGGGCGCTTGGGCAAAGTCTGGGAAGGCGAGTTGCATGTTCAGCACCTGGCAGCAGAGGATTCCAGAACCCAGAACGGACGTTTCTGCATCCAATTGACCAAATTAGCAGTGTCGAGCGGCATGTCGTTATTCTTGTAGCAGCTTCACGCCTTCGCGTAAATCTCGTTTCCCCACTGCGCAAACTCGCGGGACTTTTCTTCCATGTGCGTTTGGAAAGAACAAGCCGACAGGGTTAGTTGCCTTGTGGTGGTGAGAATTGTCACCCCATATCAGGACGCTACCCAAATCTCACGCCTCCCCTTCTGCCCACGGGGTGGGCGTGAGCAAGGTTTTGGCGATCAGTTCGATTTCCGCCTTCCGTCCGCGAAAGGCCCAGACCTGCGCCGCATCGTCGCGGCGAGTGCAACCCGTGCCGCGTCCAATGGCGGGGGTGTGATATTCCAGCTCACTGAACGCGCCGAGTTTACTATTGATGTTGCACGCCTGCACCGCGTAGCCGAAATCGTCCGTCTCCGTCCACGGCACGTCCACGTATTCGCCCGAAGGATTCACGACGAAGTTGCGGATGATCAACGCCCACTGGTCGCCGGCTCGGTGGAGATAGCCGATGCGGTTGCAAACCGAGACCGCGCGGATGCTGATCTTGTGCTCGCCTTTCTGCCGCATGCGATAGCGAATCAAATGATCCGTCGCAATCAAATCCTGCGGCGGGATGGTGCCCACGGTGCTGAAGAGGTGGCGCGGTTCGGCGCGGCTGAATGTCGGGATCAAAAGGTCGCCGCCGTGCGGCATCTGGATGAGATTCCAAAGCCCGACCTGGTCACGCGTCCGCCGACTTGCCCCGACAAGTTCCAGCGACGTGGATTGAGTGTAGCCGGCATACGCGATGCCTTGGAGCTTCAACCCGCGCTCGTGACGCAATGGATTTGCGACCGGACCAAAGCTTTTTGTGATTTTGAGTCGCAAATCTTTCTTCGACCGCGAGAGGTTTACGGTCAGACTGTTCACGAGCTGGAAACCGGCCTGCGTTGCCACAACTTCGTAGCGACCTGGATCGAGCGAGCGTGGCTGAAAGTATGGGTCGAGTTTGGGGAAGTTCGGAAAGAACAAGTCGGCTTCCGGCGCGAGCCAGGTGCGGTCGCCGCCGGAGTTGTGCCACTGGTCGCCGGCATAGAACTCTCTGGCCGTCTTCACGGACTCCAACGCCGTGTGTGTCCAATAGAAGTTTTCATCGCTCTTCGCTGGGAACAAACCGAGCACGCGGCCACCGTAGGGCAGCACCAGCACGCGCGTGCCGTCCGGAGTCGTGTAAATCTTCGTCTGCTTCCCGACTTCCCTCAGGACATTGATCAGCGTTTTCATCGCGTCTGGCTGGCAGAAGGTTTTTTGCGGCCCTGGGCAAGGCCCGTCGCGGCCAGCATCAAGCGATGTTCGCTCGCCTCGGCTTTGCTGAACTGGTCGGCAAGTTTTCCCCGGGTCAAAACGATAAACTGATCACACAGCGCCAGCAGCTCGGGCAGTTCCGAGGAAATCACCACTAGAGCGATGCCCTGGCGGACCAGGTCCATCATCAGTTTGTAAATCTCGTTCTTCGCTCCCACGTCCACGCCCTTGGTTGGTTCGTCGAGCAGGAGCACTTTCGGATTCGGCAGCAGCACCTTGGCGAGCACCACCTTCTGCTGGTTGCCACCACTCAGGGTCGCAACGGAAGTGGCGACCGAGGGAGCGCGAATGGCCAGCCGATCCTTGTAATCGTTGGCCAACTGCGTCTCGCGCTTGCGGTCCAGCACTTGAAACCGGGAAACCGACGCCAGACTGTGCAGGGTCACATTTTCGCGGATGGCGAAGTTAAACAGCAGGCCGTCTTGTTTGCGCTCCTCGGTCAGCAAGCCAATACCGTGGCTCTTCGCGTCACGCGGGTTGCGGATCCTGACCTCGCGGCCCTCGATGAAAATCCGCCCGCTACATGGGAGGCGGCCATACAAGGCGTTCACAATTTCGCTCCGGCCGGAACCGACCAGGCCGCCGATGCCGAGGATTTCCCCGCGCCGCACCGCGAAGCTGACGGCCTCGACGACGTTCTTGTTGGCGATGTGAGGATGAGGCACGGTGAGGTTCTCGACGCGCAGCACTTCGTCATCGCCGACGGCGGAGTCGCGGGCGGGATAGAAGTTTTCGATTTTGCGTCCTATCATCGCTGACACGATGTCGTTCTCGTTGAGCTGGCTCCGGTCAAAATGCGCCACGACCGCGCCGTCACGCATCACCGTCGCCCGGTCGGCCAGTTCAAAGACCTCGCTCAACTTGTGGGTGATGAACAGCGAGGTGACGCCTTGTTGTTGCAAGAGGCGCAGGATGCGGAACAAATTGTCCGTTTCGTCCTGCGTCAGGCACGCGGTGGATTCGTCGAGAATCAGCACGGACGGACGGGTGGACATGGCGCGGGCGATCATCACCAACTGCCGCTGACTGGCGTTGAGCGAGGACACCAACCGGTGGGGATCGAGATTGATGTTGATCTGTTCCAGAAATTGCGCCGCACGCGCAAAGAGATTCCGGAAACTGACCAGGACGCTTCGGTCAACCCAATGTCCAACGAAAATATTCTCCGCCACCGTGAGCCCTTCGATGACGGTGATCTCCTGCGGGACATAACCGATCCCCTGGCGCTGGGCGTCATGCGGCGAGCGGAGTTGGATGGGCGCGCCCGCCAGAATGATCTCGCCCTGAAACGTCCCGGCGGGATAGACGCCATCGAGAATCTTCATCAGCGTGGATTTGCCGGCCCCATTCTCTCCGAGCAACGCGTGGATGTGGCCACGCCGGACTTGCAGCGTCACGTCATCAAGCGCCCGCACGCCCGGGAACTCCTTGGTGATGCCGCGCATCTCCAGCACAAGAGGCGAGTTTGGATCAGTGCTGGCGCTCACGGGGTTTTTACAAATTGGGTTCCTGCGCGGTTCTCTCATTAGCACCGGGCTTTAGCCCGGTGACCAAGCCGCAGAGGATCAATCCAGCCGCTTTAGCGGCTTTGTGAATTTTCGACAAAGCCGTTGAAACGGCTTGAGCTCTCCAATGGCAACCCAACACCGGGCTGAAGCCCGGTGCTAATGAAAATCGAATAATTGAGCGACGCACGTTGAGCGCTCCGTTCCCCATCTGTGAGATGACTTCGAGTGTTCTCACCTTTGGATGGCCGCCTCGACCTTGTCGAGGAGGGTGTAGTACGGCGCGAGGTTGTCTTTGGTGATGAACGGGGCGGGCAGCTTCGTCCACCACGGAATTTTCTCGCCGCGCATGACTTTGTCGAGCAACTCCGCCGCTCCATAGGACTCTTCCCACAACGGCTGACCGATCACCCCATACACCGCGCCGTCGTTCACCAGGTCCAGGTTGACCCGGGTGTAATCCATGCCCACGGCAATGATCTTGCGGCCCGCTTCTCTTTGGGCGCCCGCCCAGGTCGTCGGGCCGCCGCCGGTCGTGGAGAGCGCCGCGACGACTTCGGGATGGGATTGCAGGATGGACGCGGCCTTGGAGATGGCCTTGGGCGCGTCGAAACCCTCTTCCTCGGGCGCGAGCACTTTCACCTCGGGGTACAATTCTTTCATCGCGGCGGTGAAACTCTCAGACACCATGTTCTCGGTGGAATTAAAACTGCCTTGCGTGATCGCGACGCTGCCTTTGCCGCCGATGGCTTTGCCGATCTCCCGCGCCGCTTGCTTGGCATAGTCCGCCGGATCGCAACTGATGATTCCGGTCGCGCCCGGCACCGAGCCTTCCGTCACCGGGAAATGCGGCAGGATGACCGGCACGCCCGCCTTGCCGGCTCGTTCGATGAAGGGATTCCACGCCGGATTGCCCGTCCAGATCGCCAGGCCCGCCACGTCGCCCTTGGCGAGCGCCTGTTCGGCCAGCGCAATCGTCCCGGCCAAATCCCACGCGTCCGTGCCGATAATCTCACACTGGTAGCCATACTTCAGGCAGCCTTCCTTGAAGGCGATCTGCGTCATTTGATGCACCGGATGACCCTTCATCGGCTGCACCCAGTAGAACTTCTTCCCGATCGCTTTAGGGGCGGAGGACGACGGTGATTGTTTGTCGCATCCACTCAGCACCGCCACCAATCCCAGCGCCCAAAACCATTTCATGTTTCGCATCATCTTCATATTGCTTGTGTCCTAATCTGAACTTTCTTGTTCCCGTCACACATCTGAAACCGCAATTCACATTCAACTCGTGTTAAAATCCTCTGCGAACTCGGTCAATCAAACTTCCGGCTTTGACAGCCAAAACTCTTTCACCTTCTCGAACTTTCCAATTCGCTTGGTAATCTTGACAATCTCTCGTGGGTAAAATGCGAGCACGGTGTCGCAAAACTCCAGCATCCAAGCGCGCCGCTTCTGGCTTGGGTCAATTTCGATGCGCTTGGAGTCTGCAATCTGAATCTGTCCCGTGCCGAGCGCGCCGAGAGTCAGGCAATCCCACTTCAAATGCTCAATCGGAACAAAGTGGACCCGCTGAACCGTGACCTTCGTTCCTTTGACCGCATACTTCACCATCAGCATCACGAAATAATTGCTGTCGTCTTCATAGAAACGGGCCAACCGGTCAACGGAAGTCAGGTTCGGCATGTTGAACGCCGTTCCCTCGCGATGCGTTTTCACGTCCACGACGCAGTAATTGCCGGGTTTGTCTTTGAAGGCCAAGTCGGCCATCGCACGGCGAGCGAAGCTGGCGGAATACTCACCGACGAGGTCGCCAAGAATCTCCGCGAAATTGTCCTCAATGATGGATTGGATGGCATCGCCAGCGGCGCGGGTGCTTTCTGCCGTGTCCGCTGACAAGAAGTCAGCCTGCTCGTTCAGAAGGTCGCGCACTTTGCGCTCGATGGCTTCCCTGGTCTTCGGCTCAAACAGTGGCGATTTCATTTGGCTTGGGATTTGGTTACGCGGTAGCGCGTTGGCGTTTCGAGCAGCATCGGATGCTCCTCTATGACCGGCGCGCTCGCCTTGGGTTGAGCGTTCAGGGTGTTTCGTTCCCAGAACACACCGCCAGCGTAGCCTTGCACCGAAGGGTCGTCGTTTGCCATTTCGACACGCTTCAGCGCGAGACTGGCGTAGCTCTCGTCCAACTCGATGCCGAGGAAGCGCCGCCCCAACTTGCGCGCGACCACTGCCGTCGTCCCCGAGCCGAGGAATGGGTCGAAAACGAAATCGCCCTCGCGGCTGCTGGCGAGGAGAAGTTTCGCCAGCAACTTCTCCGGCTTCTGCGTCGGATGGTCGGTGTTCTCTGGCATTGACCAAAATGGAATCGTCAAGTCGGTCCAGAGATTCGAGGGATGCGTCAGGCGGAACTGGCCGTCTGGCCCGTCCTCCCAATCCTTCGGCTGGCCGTTCTCTCGATACGGCGCGATGACACGGCGCTTGAGCTTCACCGCCTCAACGTCGAAGAAGTAGTTGTTCGAGACAGTCGCAAACCAGATGTCCTCGCTCGCATTTTTCCAGTTCGTCTTCGCACCGCGTCCTTTCTCCCGTTCCCAAGTGATGCGGTTGCGAACGATGACGTGCCGGTCAAGCACACGTTGAACAGCAGCGGAAGATTTCCAGTCACCACAAACATACAGACTGGCCGCAGGTTTGAGCAGCGGCAGCAAACCTGCAAACCAACTCTCAAACCACGACTCATATTCTGCCAACGACATCTCTCGAAAGCTTTCCGAACCGAATTGCTTGTTGAGGTTGTAAGGCGGGTCAAGAATGAGCAGGTCAACGAACGCTTTGGGCAACTGCGGCAATAGCGCGAGCGAATCGCCGCAAACAACCTGGTCGGTCAACTTGCTCGCGCTCGCCGGCAACGGCGGGCGCAGCAGCCGCTTGGACAACACGGCCCGCTCCTGTTCGGAAAGCGTGAGCGTCCGGTTGCGCGGCGCGCGTTGTTTCTCCGGCTCGTTCATATTACGCGACGAACTCCGGCGTGAACTGCCCGCGCCAGCCCCGAATGCTTTCGGGGCTGCTCCGCGTCTTGTTGACGACGTCCAGCTTTTGGCGGGCGAGGGTTTTCATTCACGTCTTCGGAAGAATACGGAGGTCTCGCGCCTGCGGCCCGCGCTCCGTTTGGACTGCATCAAACTCCACCTTCTCGCCCTCACGAAGGTATTTGTGGACCGTTTCTCGTATCGCCGTGTAGTGGACGAAAATGTCCGTTCCGTCGTCTGCCCTGACGAAACCGAAGGCACGGTCAAGATTCCAAGCCTTCACGACTCCGCGAGGCCGCTGCTTGTTGCTGGGCATCAAGTGCGCCGTGAATGCACGCAGTCGGTCCGCCAAATACCTGTCTCCATCGAAAGACTGTAGTCTTGCTTCGAGTTGCACAACGCAATCCCTGAATAGCGCGAGGGCCTTTTTTTCGTCCCACAATACCGCGCAAAGCTTTTTGGCGTAGTCTTCCGCTCCGGGCGCTTTCAACGGTGGGTGCTCGCCCGGCCCGAGCGCCAACCGGAAGAGCAGCAGAAGATGATGCTTGAAGCGGCGCAGCCTCGGGGGTAGTTCCTTCGCGCGGAAGAAATCTTCAGCCCTGCTGAGGGCCAGGCCAGCGGCGTAATATGGAAAAGGAGAATGCTGTTCCAAGAAAAGCCGGTCACGGTTCGTTTCGAGAATTTCACCGTAGTAGCGGTGGGTGCTATGCGGTTCGTTCAGGAACATTCCGAGAAACGACTTGGCCTGTGCCGCCAGAGAGATGATGGATGTGGGCTTAATTGGTGTGTTGGCATACTGCTTCGACCGGCGCTCGTAGTAGAGCCGCTTTGATGCGTCTTTTCCAAACGAGGCATAGAACTCCTCCAGTGTCCTGTGAAACGGCGTCAACGATTCAAACGCTTCGAGCTTAACTTCCGTCTGCCGATTGGTCGCCTTGATGATCTGATTAGTGACGTCCGGATCGCTCGTGACGATGATTTTTACCGGGATGAATACGTTTGCTCCATTTGCGATGAGCTTCGCCATGTTAGCGGCGAGGACGTGGCTTGTCTGGCAGCCGTTAACAATCTGATAGTCGGTGATGCGAAATGACGCCGCCACTTTTGCGATGGATTTGGCAACGATGGTGATGCCGTTGTTTAACAGCACAAAATTTCCCGCCGTGTCGGGGGAATTGAGAGTTTCGGCAATTTCGGAATTGACCGGGTTGCTGCCCTGAAAATCGCGGACGTTGTCGTAGAAAAGGCTTTTCTGAATTTCCCCATCCTCGTCGGTAATCAACTTGAAGAACTCAGAACAAGGCAAAATGCCCAGGTAGGCTTCCTCGACGCGGTCAATTTTCGGAAGAATCGTGTGCTTCTCAAAAACCACTTCCTTTTCCACACGCTGCCGGAGCTCCCGGTAGATTGCCTTTAGTCGTTCCGCATCCAAGGGTTGGAAGCGAACTTCGTGGAACAGACCTGTCTTCTTCAATTCCTCAAGGTCGAGATTGATTCGACCCGTCAAGTAGTCGTCGTTGGTCCATTTGCCCGTAGAAGCGTAGAACAGGCGGCAAACGGGTGGGCGTTTCAGATGGATGGAGTTCTTGTAGATGTAGTCCTTAAGTTCTCGGTATGCGGCAACCTCGTCGTTCGCCTGCACGGCCGGGTTCGCGCTGAAAAAGTTTCGCACGCCGAAAATGAAATTGCCGATGTCCCCAGAATCGAATTTTGCCGAGGTCTTCGACTGGATGAACAAGAAATCCACTTCAATTCGACCTGAAGCCCGGAAGTAATCAACCGCTTCCCTGTCGCTCACGACGCGGTCGTTGATGATGATGGCAATCGCGTCAATTCCAGTGTCCTGAGAGCCGTCCACGTCAAGGTCGTCAAGCGAGGTAGGAGCTCCGGCTTGTTTAGAAACGACGCAGTAGGTGACGAAGCGCGAAAACAATTCCTGGGGAGACAACTTTTCGACGCCATGCTGTTCGCTGAAGTCTTGGAGATAACCGCTGAGAATCTGGTCGTTCATGTTTTCATCGCTGTTAGCATTTTGTGATCGAACGTACTGCGGCTGGTCTGCGACCCAGCCGCGCTCCGGGGATTACGCCTTCGCGTAAATCTCGCCGCCCTTTTCGGTGAACTCGCAGGACTTTTCTCCCATTCCCTTCTTTTAACGCCTCTTCCTCGGCGGTGCCCAACTCCGCCACATACTTCCGCACGTCTTCCGTGATTTTCATGCTGCAAGAGTAGCGAAATAAACGGCAAGTGCAAAGGCGGGTTGCACTCACGATATCTTGGTGCGCCGCCGCAGCAGATCAACGCCGACCGCGAGGATCATGATCACGCCCACCGCCACGGTCTGCCAGTGGGTGTTGACGCCCGTGACCACCAAGCCGCTGCGGACGACCTGCATAATCATCAAACCCAGAAATGTTCCGGTAACCGTCCCGATCCCACCGAAAAGGCTAACGCCCCCAATCACCACGGCGGCGATGACATCCAGTTCCCAGCCCACGCCGATCTCGGGCTGGCCGACATTGAGTTGAGCCATCAGGAGCATGCCCCCGATCCCAGCCAGCGCACCGGTCAGCATGTAACAATTCAGCTTCACCCAATCGGTGTTGATCCCGGCGATGCGCGCCACTTCTTTGTTGCCGCCGGTCGCGTAAACCATTCGACCGAAGACCGTCCGGCGCAGACAGAAATCACCGATCAGCACCGCCCCGATAAAAATGACGAATGCCCAGGACAGACTGAGCGGTTCGGCCCGGCCAAAGGCCTTCAACGAGTCGGGAATGGGATAGATCGGATAACCCTTGCACAGGAGATAGTTGAAACCCCGCGCGATGTAGAGCATGCCCAAAGTGGCAATGAAGGCGGGGATGCCAAATCGAACCGCAACGATTCCGTTGATCAATCCGGCCACGCAGCCGAGCAGAATTCCAGCCGCCAAACCGGCCTCGACCGGCCAGCCCGCATGTTTCATGAGCCACGACGACACGACAGCGCACAAACCCGCCACCGAGCCGACCGAAAGATCAATCTCGCCCGAGATCATCAGCCAAGTCTGGCCAATCGCGATGATGCCGACAAAAGCCATGGCCCGCAGCATCGAAGCAACGCTGTTGTAGCCCAGAAAGGAGTGGTTCACGCCATAGAACAGCAGCGTGCAAACCACGAGCGGGACCAGCACGCCCAGTTCGGGAACCGCCCATAATTTACGCAAGGTTTTCAATCGTGTATCTCACACTCCGGGCACGTAACCGGCCCCGAACTTGGCGGCGAATGGATTCCGGAAATCCGAAATCAGCGACATCAACGCGGTCGTGCCCCCGTCCGCAATGATCGTCTGGCCGATGATGTAGCCCGCGGCTTCGGAGCAGAGAAACACCGCCAGTTTGGCGATCTCGACTTTTTCGCCGGAACGGCCCACCGGGACTTTTTCGTAGGCGGCCTTGCGCGACTCCTCTTCGTTGAAGCCAGGAAACGCCTTGGCATAATTTTCCACCGTCACCCACCCGGCCGCGATGGCGTTGACGCGAATGCCCTTGTGCGCCAGTTCGACCGCCAGTGAGCGGGTGTAGGCGATAATTGCTCCCTTGGTGCCGGCATAGACCGAATGTTCGGGTGCGCCCGAGACGCCGTGGATGGAGGTGATGTTGCAAACCGCCCCGCCACCATGCTTCAACATGTCTTCCGCAACGACTTGGGTGAGGAAGAATTGCGCGCGGATGTTCACGTTGTAAATCACGTCGAACTGCTCCGGGGTCACCGTGAGAAAGGGCCGGTTGAAGGTGATGCCGGCGTTGTTCACGAGACAATCCACGCCCCCGAGAAAGTTAATGGCCTGTTGGCCGAGGGATTGGACTTGTGCCACATCGTTGAAGTCGGCTTGGAACGCCTCGGCGCGCCGGCCCATGGTT
>Ga0315268_10001137_pt1 | contig 30727 bp, 25 predicted proteins | sample C1_top_MG_FD_204535 | JGI IMG/M metagenome (GOLD analysis project Ga0315268, IMG submission 204535) | Sediment microbial communities from Yellowstone Lake, YNP, Wyoming, USA - C1_top | ecosystem: Environmental > Aquatic > Freshwater > Lake > Sediment | place: USA: Wyoming | collected 2017-08-01
GCCGAAAGCCGAGGCAAATAGTGCCGGTAAACCCTTATCAGCGGCAGAACGAGCTGCATTTAAGGCCGGTGGCGGTAATGCTGCTGGGATGAAGGGCAAGAGCATTGATGAGACTGTTGCCCAAGGTAAGAAGAACCTGGAGCGCATGACTCCGGCTGAGCGTTCTGCATACAAGGCCGGTGGCGGTGATGCTGCTGGGATGAAAGGTAAGAGCATAGATGAAGTAATCGCCCAAGGCAGAAAGAACCTGAAGAGAATGACTTAAGGGTGATTTAACCAAGGGTAAAACATTCATTATAAGCCTTTAGGAAAATGCTCGGCAACTTTGACATCCCGTCCGTAGACCACCTACGTGAAGGCATCGATTATACAATCGTTGAGTGGGACTTTGCCTCTCGGGCCTCTGCCCCCCCGGTTCAACAGCCACATGCCGGCCAACCCTGCCCAGCAGGAACGAAAATGATCTTCGGGCTTTGCCGTCGCTTGAAGGGTTCTGGAGATTGGGCATCAGGTGACGATACTGACAAAGAGAGAGAGTTGAGGCAACAAGCGGGCAAGGAAGGTTCTGCGTTTGAAAACAACAAAGCTATCCAAGCCGGCGGCAAGAAGTACGGATGGGCTAAAAAAGATGGTAAGCCGGTCCTCGTTGAATGGGGTTCGGTTTGCGCTAAAAAGGATGCCAAAGGTAACTGCGTAAGTTCTACTGGCGCCAATACGCCAGCAACTCCCGCCGCCCCCGCTGCAAAGCCAGTAGTGCCTGCTGCAACCCCCGTTGCCCCAACTCAACGTAGAGCCGTAGTCTAACCTTAATCAAGGGTAAAATAAGTTAACAAGCCTTTCCTTATAACTTGGTTAAAATGTATAACCCAAGACCCTCTGACTTAGACACCTTTACAGAAGAGGACTTAAAACTCAAAAAGTTCTCCCATGAACCCACAGACTACTTCAAAAATACTGTAATGGAGCCAAACGTCATTACCCCCATGAGACCCAGTTTCAGCGAGTATGACTCATTGGGCAAAAAGCACACGGACCTGTCGGACAGAATTCAGTCCCTCAACGATAAGATGAAGTTCTCCCGCCAAAGGGGTGCGTTTCAGGCTTTACAAACTCAGATGAAAGAAGTTAAGAATCTTGTAAAGGAGCGCGAAAGGATCGATGCCCAGATGGCGACCCTTGACCTGGCCCGCAAGAAAACGGACGACCACCGGATTGCTACTGGTGAAGAAGTTTCCTACTCTGAGAGAATCGACTCAGTGTCAGACAGGATTGCTAACCTTGAGAAGTGGATGGCGACTGGGGAAGGGTGATGTGGAGGAAATCTAGAAAAGGCTGCTCACTGGGGAAATCCTGTGGGGCAACTTGTATTACCCGTTCTGACGTCTGTCAGATTGAACTATCTGGCCGTACTTCTGAAGGTTTATCAGCATTCTTGAATAGGGTAAAGTCTGCTACCCAACAGAAGTTGTCCTCTGTATCGGGCCCTAAACTGGACCAGAGAACCCAAGCAGGCACTACAGGCAACACAAAGTGGGCCAGGGACGACGCTAAGGACTTTGACGGTGCCTTCTTAACTGGCAAGAGGATAAAGGGATTAAAAGAATCATTTAACTGGGCTGAAACTCACGCTAAAGGCTTTAAGGTCGGGGAAGGTGCCTATGGAACTGCTATACTGGTGGATGGTAAGTCAGGTAAGCCTGGTTATGTAGTGAAGCGGGGTGAAGTTAGCACCACAGAGGCTAGCATCATTAAGAAGCTCGGTGAATCGGACATTGGACCGAAACTTCTTTATGCCGAACTGGCTAAAGGTAAACCCAAGATGGAATACGGAAAGAGTTTTGTCACTGGCCGCATTGCTATGACAAGAGTTCCCGGTAAAGACTACGGTGAGTTTGATAAAAATACAGATAAAGTAGGAAAGACAACCATTGGTGATGCCTATTGGTTTCTAAGGTCTAAGCTCCACAAGATGGGCATAGCTCACAATGATTCCCACTCCGGCAATGTGCTGATTGACGATAAGGGTAAGGCACGTTTTGTGGACTTGGGGCTGGCCCAAAACAACCCCCGTGCTGCACTATCAGAGGCGCTAGGGGTATTCACAGCAAGGCGATTCTTCCCCGAGGGTGCCTCAGCAAGTTCAGGGAAAGAGAACGGGGACTTTCAGGCCAAGGGCCAACCCCAGTACGGTGTAAGAGACATGGTCAATGGCCGTGAAGCTCCCGCCAACTTGCTCCGAATGAGAGACAACCTTAAAAGTGTCTTCGGTGAGATGAAGTCTGCAGGATTCTCTGATGATGACATTGCTGACATGATGGCATCGAAAATCAGGAAACCAGACTCTTACTACGAAAAGGGCACCTGGAAAAACATGACTGATGAAACAGCTACAAAGCTTATCAACACCTTGTATGAGGGGGTCAAGGACTTTTCCTAGTGGAACCAAGTTTTGATAATTTTGCCTGAAAACGGCACGAACAAAAAGTTTCCCCCACGGGTTCCCACACAGATAAAAAATTTTTTCAGTGAGTGATGTAGTTAGCTAGCAGAAAAATTTCCACTCCAGTTTCCCACCATAATTATCAAAACTTGGTTCCACCCCGCTACCCCTGAGTAGGATGGGGGTAAGTTTAAGGACGCCTTTGCGCACCGTATACGCTCTTTAGCAAATGTCAGCAACCAAAATCATCTTCAAAAGGTCCAGCATTCTGGGCAAGCGTCCTACCAATCAACTTGAACCGGGCGAAATAGGGTTAAATACCAATAGTACCGAACCGGGACTATTCTTTGACACAACGGACGGCAGAGTCGTCAAAGTAGGACCAACAGCCGTACTTCCTTTAGCGCCAGTAGAGTTTCCTGAGCGTGGAGAGACGTGGCTAGATACTAGCAGTGGCAATTTAAAGGTCGGTGATGAGTTCAACAGTTGGAGGTCAATCGCTACCCCTTACCTGGGAGGGGGTGTTAGTATTGTCTTTGTATGCCCTAACTCGGACCAATCTTCTGATTCAATTTTTAACGACGGTCAGTCAATTCCCTTCCAAACAATAACTCGTGCTTTGTTGGAGGTCTCAAAGAATAAGATCATCAATATACTTAACGGCAGAAGTGCCAACGGCTTTGAGGAAAAGTATGTCATAATGGCTGCACCTTCGGTCTTCACCCCTAACAACAACCCTGGAACAACCGCCGATGACTTTTCAGTGGTTTTCAACGAAACCTCCGAATCTGAAGTTACTATTGCTGAGCTGGTTCAGTTCAACCCCGTTGACGGGGGCGTTATTGTCCCAGGTGGAGTATCCATCAGGGGGGTAGACCTAAAGAAATGCGCCTTTAACCCCACTTACGTACCTACCTATAAACACCCCGGATATCCCGACGCCTACGCTGGCACCAACCAACCTCTATCAAGCATCTTCAAGGTATCCGGCAATGTGTTCTGCGAGTCATTTACCTTGGGAGATAAGGTTCAAACTCGGAACGTTAACAGTGTAATTTCCATAGAGACGATTGCCACTTTTGTTTCACCGGAACCTCACGGTCTAAGCAAAAATGATCTTGTCCAAGTTACCTTTGCACCAACTGTTGACCAAAGCACAGGGACATTTGTCTCAGGGTTTTATTATGCGGTCCCCATCAATACATTCCAGTTCCAGCTGTCAAATAGCGATTTAGATGAACAAGGTTCTACAGGCACCTATATTCCCTTTTCATCGTTGCCTGTACTTACATCAACCACAGGCACAAAGCTAATCGTTTCAAATATTATTAAGTCAGCACACCGCTTGGCAGCGTTCAGATACGCATCTTTTGAGGATTTGGCGGATTATTACACCAAAGTTCAAAAGGCATTTCCCGTATTTTTTGGAGGTAAGGTTACAAGTGGGGCTGAAATTGTTCGGAAAAGCGAGCATGTAATCGTTGCTCCCACCGAGATGCAATATCCAGATAACTTAGCCTCTAACTCTACTCAAAACTCATCGTGCTATATCAGACAAGTCAATCTTAGGTCCGGGTACGGCATGACATTTGGTGACTTCAACGGGAACGATGTCGAAGGGTTCAGGTCTCTAATCAGTAATGAGTGTACCTCTGTTTCCCTCCAATCGGACCCTGCCGCCTACGAAGTTTATACAATCTTGACAGACCCTGCTACAGGTGCGTCTGAGCAAAGGTGGTGGACTTTGGTAGAGGCAACTTATTACTCTCTGCCCGTAGAAGAGCGTCCATCAACATTGGATTTGGTACCTGACTTATTCCAGAATCAGATACTGAACCAAACCTCCATAGAAAACATCAGATATCACTACAAGAACTTGTCCAGCGTGGATGGTTTGAGTTTTGGCATCGTAGATATTGATAACGATTTTAGGCACTTTGGGTTCCGTGCCAGAAACTCTGCTTACCTGCAAGCGCAATCCATTTATAGTATCGGATGTGCAATCGGTGTTTGGGCTCTCAATGGCGGTATTATTTCGCTAACCAACAGTACAACTAACTTCGGCTCCGTTGCGTTCAAATCCGAAGGATTTAGAGGCATTAACACGATTGAGGGGGCAAGACTCAACAGCAAGGGATTTGTCCTTGAAGGGGTCCAGAGACCGCTGGCTCTAACAAAGTCACAGACTGAGGCCCTCGACAACAAAAAGATTCTCTCTCTAGGCGGCAAGATAAACAGCATTTACATTGACCCCTTAAACCCCAGCATCCAGATCGTTGAGTTAAACTCCGATTTCCTGCCATGCTATCTGCTGCCTTACTCCCTGAAGCCCGATAGTGCTATCTGGGTTGAGACGGAAACCTGTACCTACAGGGGCTTCCTGGCAACCGATGGTGGGCCTACCGTTATCCTGGGGCTGGAAGATCCTATTGGATTTGCTAAGCTGCGCATACGCTCATCTGATAGCACTATCCCCAATGATGAGACCTTGTTCCCGGCACTAGGCGTCCCTTACATCCGGAGGTTCTCAGACCCTAGACAAGAGTTTGAGCGTTCGTATAGCCTGTTCATCCGGAACACCTTCCCCAATGCTGTAGCACCCCAGGTTGGTTCAGTTCTTAGGTTGAATCAAACCAGCCAACAGTTAGGTTCCAGTTCTTTGAGGCCCAACGTACAGTTCGACCCAGGAATTTTGGGAGGCTGGGGCAGAGTATTTACTGTGGGCGCCATTGAAACTGGCAACCTCGGGTCTTCACCCCAGTTTAACTATGTCATCGGTAATGCAAATCAAGATCTAACTTATTACATCGCCGTCACTGCATCTGATTACAGTAGGCCATGGGGACAAGGCACAGGCTTTAACCTCCCCTCAGGTTCTTACACTACTTATAGAAATAAGAACTGGTATACGGCGGAGAACAACCTTTGGAGCAATGTCTACTATGGGGACGCATCAACCTTCACTGAGAATTTTGGGCCCTACTCAATTGCACCTACCGAGTCTTGCTCACCTTTTGTAGAGACTAGTGTTCTGGAAAAACAAGATCCTGTCTCACTCACTTTCCAAGGGACTTACGCTACTGATTCCTACCTAACAGAAGAAGGGTATATAAATCAATCCTACTTCAGGGGATCCACAAATCCCTATCCTACCTATGCTTCCAAAGGGACTTACGACGGTGATGATGGCTCCGAAAGCTTAGGTCTATGCCTAAAAGACATAGCAGATGGCGCAGTAACTTACACTGTGTCCTTATTAACCACTGTTCAAACGGAGCAACTTGCATCTTTGACCCCAACCCCCCAGAGATACCGACCAGCTGTAGTTGAATTCTCCGTACTTACACCTACTGACATCCCTAATCCTAGGCAAACCATTTCTATAATTCAGTTAGGTACAGGCTCCAACGTTGAATACATGCGTGTAGTTAACTTAAATGGGTCCATTGTGACAGGTATCCGCCTATCTTATGAAAATAGTTTCTATAAAACCACCCTTCCAAATAATAACTGGCCCCAACGAACCCGAGTAAAAGTATGTAGTACCAGCTCTTTAGCCGAACCTGGACTGTACGACCCAGATTGGGGCAATACAAAGAGTGCCATATTTAGGTTCTTTGAGATTATGGGGTACTCCCGCAGCATAATGGAACCTGTCCTAACCCCTCACTACTGGGGTGAGAGGCTTCTCCCTGTCCTATCATTGAACGGGAACTTACCTCTCGATGGTTACGCCCTGAGGACAGACAAGTGGCCCCTAGAGTTTAACCAGCCCTCCTTAGTAACTACTAATACCCACACTTGGGCCTACGCAGGGTACTATAGCTACTCCCGTGGATTGCCCGAGTACCAAAGCAGCGACTTTGCAAGAAAGCTGGCAGCAGACTATCAAGCAACGACCACATGGAGTGGAAAACTCACGGTAACAGGCGTTAACGATAAGGGTGAAATCGTTCAATTTGGCCCCCAGAAGCAAGCTCTTACTGCTAACTTCTTCGAGTCTCTATCACCTGTCGCCAACCTCGCCAATCAGCAAATTTACGAAGAGCAACCCTATGTGGAATTTCCTTCCCAAGTTGTTATTTACTCTGCTGACGACATTTCAAGCAACTTCAACGGACTAATCAACTCCTTTGACCTAACCCGAAGCCTACTACCGATACCGCCGGATCAACTGTCTGTCGAGTCTCTCTTCGTGACCCTGGGGGCAGTTATCCAAAAACCGGGCGTTGACTACGAACTCTTCGGTAACAGCATTCAGTTTAGTGAACCTCCGGTTGCCGGTCTTTCCTGCAACGTAAGGGTTGTCACAAGCAACGACTTTAACCGCACACTAGTAGTCTTAACTTTTGGGTTCTTGGAGCCTTTCGATGGAACCCGGACTATCTTTACAGCGCAGACTGATGACCCTGACATTCTGGCCCCCTACGAAGTTACTGCTAATGGCACCTTTGTATTCCTGGGTGGTGTAGAGCAGATTCCTCTGTCAGATGTTAGTCCATCCTTGGCCTATGCCTACTCGATTGAGAGAACGTCGCCAACAACTGTACAGTTTACCTTTACTGGGGCCCCCCCTGCTGGTACTACACTAGATGTCAGAGCGATATGCTCAGGTTTCTACTGGTCACAAAGGTCCATGTTCCCCGTTGAAGTTTATTCTTTAGACCCCCTAACCGACCAGTTCGATGGTGCTGAAACTTCATTTACCTTGAAGTACAATAACAAGGTTGTAAATGCTGCTTTGGTGTCTGTTGAAAATCTAATTATCAGTTTAGGTGGAGCTATCCAAATCCCTGGTGAATCCTACACCATTGAAAACTCCGTACTAACCTTCAGTCAAGCGGACCCGCCCCAAGCTGGCACAACAACCAACCTGCGGGTTATAGGGAACTCTGAGTTCATCCCTTGCAACAGTGGCACCATGGCGTGGGGCCCATCCGTTATTTCCTAACCTTCTGTCTGGCTGTGGGCACACCTACTTCTCCGACTTAGCGTATTGTTAGTTAGGGTAAAACTAAGCATACAAGCCAACGTTGAGAAAAATGTCGCTAACTAGAGCACAGTTATTGATGGGGAACGTCAGCCAGGGAACTGTAATCCCTGGTCAAGTTCAGGGAGTTAAGCAAGGTACCGGTGTAGTTATAGCCTCTGACGGTACTATCTCCTTTAATTCTGAAACATCTGCGGGGGTTGTTAAAACTAATAATGTAGGTGCTTTCAATGGCTATATTTGGCCATCCTCCACTGTCCCAGGGAGTCAACTAACTCTAGGTAGTGGCGGGAACTTGTCTTGGGTTGTCAGCCTCTTTGGATTCGGACTGGACTTGACTGGCACAAATATCAAAGTTTCTCTACCTATCGGAACGTTTACAGATCTTAGTTCACCTGTCCCCCCCATAGGCCCAGGTCTCAACCAGGCCATTGAAGGTAGCCTATATTGGAACAACGAAAGTGAACAGCTATTTATCTGTATAAATGACTCGTGGGTACCGGCTTCGAATGGCCCATTAGACCTAAATGAGGCGCTTCTTGCCGGAACTTATACATTTTATGTAAACCCTGAGATTGGGAGTGATATTTATGTCACGGGTATTTATAATCCGGATGTCACCCCCGTAGTCACCAACCAGATGGTTACTGCCGGTTACTCCCCTCAGAGGCCGTTCAAGACACTGCAGAGAGCTGCTCTTGAAGTCGCTCGCTTTCAAGGTGGCCCTCAGCCTGATGCCCTGTCCTATGACAGGTTCGTAATCAAATGCTCTACGGGAGAGCACATCATTGATAATGCCCCTGGTAATACCATTGTAACACCCTGGGAAAACGATGTTGTGCCAAGTGCCACCCAGTTAAGGGCAATGAACAATAATGCATATGCCGGTATCATTCTACCAAGGGGTGTTTCTGTCATCGGTGAAGATTTAAGAAAAACTATAATTCGACCAACTTATGTTCCCGATAAGTCCGGGGATATCGAGGCAGACAGAGGCTCCATACTGCGTATCACTGGTGGTGGATTCTTCTTTAACTTCACTTTTAAGGATAAACTAGGATTATCTGCTAGCCATCACCTGTTAGACTGCTTCTCGTTTGTTTCTGACACGGACCTGGTAAATTACTACAGCAAAGTTCGGACCATCTTTGAACAAGATTTCCCCGACATCCCGGTAAACCCCGGTGAAACAGAGATTGTTGCTCCGCAGCCACCTGGCACACCTACAGAAACCACCGATGGTGTCCTAGGGTCTTCCCCTTACATCTTTAACTGCTCTGTCAGGTCTGATTACGGTATTTGCGGCATAAACGCAGATGGTGAAGATGTTTCTGGATTTAAGTCCCTGGTCACTGCACAGTTTACAGGCGTCAGCTTGCAAAGAGACCTTTATTGCTGGCAGCAATACAACCAATCCACCAAAGTTTGGGAAAATACAATCTCTAGCTACAATGGCTATGTCACCTTGGATCCTAACAGCCTTAGGATGGATCCCAATAGAAAGACCTACCACATTAGGGCTATTAACGGTGCGTTCATTCAAGAGGTTTCGGTTTTTGCTATTGGTCAAGGTCTTCACCACTGGGTTAAAAGTGGCGGAGAAATTTCAATTACTAACTCTAACTCTTCCTTCGGCGGTGCCGCTGCCTTAGCAGAAGGTTACAGAACAGAAGCGTTCCCCCAAGACTTGAGTTGGAACGTCGGTTCTATCAGTGTAGCCACCAACATGGTAGATCAGACTACTGTGGTCTCCACCGTGTCCTTAGGAGTCGTAGCTAATAGCGTAGCGAATAACTCTACAACAATTGTGTTAACTCAATCTTTAGTGGAGTCAGAGGTATACCCCGGAACCCCTGAAATTTTAGCGTCCAGAAGGTATTCATTTAAGCCTGGTAGCTATCTGTGGATTGAGAACTCAGCTGGCCCCGACTGGAGAGCCCCGCTAACTTCGGCTGCCTGGGATCCTGATTTCCCCGACATGATTACAATTACTGTCCCAATGGAAAATCAGGACGGGGGCACCCCTGGCCAAGATGACCTTACACCTGACCTTGCTGACAGCAGAATCTATATCCGCAGGCTCTTAGACAACCGTACTCCCAGCCAAAGAAAGTACAGTCTAGAACTTACCAACACGGACATCAATGTTAGAACACCTCCAAGAGATTATGTCATTCAAACTGCCGCAGGAGTGGGCGGCGGTGTAATACAGCAGATCTCAGATTCGTACATGACTATTGTCAATCAATCTGGGCCAGTCCCAGTCCGCTGTGCTGACCCTGTTGTAAAGAAGGGTCAGGTTGTGCTAGGAAGGTCCAACCCGTCAAGCGCTTGGGTTTCCGGGAGATACTATAGACCTGGGGACACTGTCAGGTATCTAAATAAGCACTACACCTGTGTTGTTCTAAATAGCGACTTGTTATTTGATCCAGACAGGTGGAGTGAATCTTATGTTCACATGAGTTCCGAATATAATGCCTACGATTTCCTTTTAACCGTAGCCCCGGCAATTTACTTCGACAATGACACAGACGGTTTCCAACCAACAGAGTCTTGTGGATTCAACCTTGCAACTTGCTGGAATCTTGCGGACATCCGGGCTCAATATACCACAACTACAGACTATCGAGGTGCTTGGTATTTCTTAATTGGGATGGGCTTTACCAATAACGAAGCATTCAACATTCTGAAGCCTCGGACAATCGCTACAAGGGAGTTAAATCCTGCAAGTAGCGTTGATATGCTCGGGTACGTACCTAATGGGGCAGCAAATAGTTTAGGCAATTGGCCGGTTGAGTTTAGGCGCCCCTCAGTTCTACGCATGTTTGGCCACGCTTGGGAGTGGGCCGGTTATTTGAACTATACGAAGGCGCTCCCTCGGTACCAAGGTGAACTATCAGCACAAAACCAGTTTAACTATTACTTTACCAATAGTTTGGGTGGTAGAGTTTATGCTACCGGATTTAACCAGGAAGGTTACTTTGTTACGGCTGCAGGATTGACTGACTTGGGGACCGGATCTACTATCAGCATTACTGACATTGGTAATCCTTTTGCAGGCGTGGACATTCCCACCTATTACCCTTACTTACAGGTAGATAACTTAGAGGTAACCACTACCCTTAACTTTACAGATTCCAACGTAACTGGTTCCCCCACCTTTGACTCATCTTGGTACACAAACTTTAGGCAGGCATCCACTACAGAGCCAGGTATTATCCGTATAGCTACTAATGCTGAGGCAAAAGCTCTATTTTCTGCTACCACTGCCATTACCCCAGCTACACTGTCTTCTGCGCTTAGCTCCGCTATTAAGCAAATTGTAAACCTAAGGTTGAGTTTGTCTGCTAGCAGCTCAATTCCAAATACAGATCAGTTAAATTCAGCAAACATCTTCATTCACCCTTACGGTGGCAGTGAGATATCCCTGTATGACACTGCATCCCTGAGCTGGCAAGTTATCCCCTTTTCGGGGGTGCTAACCAGAAGCTTAGCTCCAGCTAGCTCGCCTCTCACTAACTATGATGTTTACATCTATAACGCTGGCTCAAGTATAGCACCCAACCTGCAACTTTCTTATGTAGCGTGGAGTGGTCCCCAGACACCTCCAGCGCGACTCAGTCAAGATGGAATTTTAGTTCGTAGTGGGCTTCCAAACCAGCGTTTAGTGGCGGTAGTGAGAACTACCATAGCCGGAAGAAGCACCTACGACTTAGGGGGGCTGATCACGGGGCCTGATAGTATTGACTACCCTAAGTTATACTTGTCAAATCTATACAACGTTTATGATGCTAGTGCGAGGTACTTCTTTGGAACTTCTTGGACGGCCCCCAATGGAACCGGCCTTGTCCCCCCTCCTACTAGTGTTTATGCCGTCAACCCTAGAATAGAATGGGTTCAGGCGGCACCAACACTGGCGACTACTTACATGGACGTTTATAACAACTGGGGCGCGGCTGGGTCTACGACAGTGGTTGCTTATGTCGCAGCTGGTATAGACAGCATCACTTATACGGGACAATCCTCTCAAGGGGAAATGTCAGCTGATAATGCTACAGCAACTACTTATTGGGCTCAAAGTCTCGATGCAGGGTCCCATTCAATTTACTATCTGTTCGCTGCAATAGGCGGTGCGCCGGGGTCCCAGACAATAATAAACGAACACCCGTACCACGGTATAATCACCACCTGTAAGGTTTGAACCTACCTTGCGTTTAAGAGCCGATCCACTCAGGGTCGGTTCTTTTTATGTTGGCAATGGGGGGGGGTAAAACTCAATAACTCCGGCGTTTGCAGTTCAGGAACCCCGTAACTGTGCCCCCACACCAGAGTGCAAGTTAGGGTAAAACTATGCGTAGCAGCACCCTTAGAAATCTAGTCAGAATAAACAATGGCCAATTTGACCCCAATACAACTACTGCGCACAGGAGTAGCTAACCGTAGGCCAGACCCTGCGACTTTGCTGCCCGGTCAACCAGCAGTAAACCGCAATGAGCTTGACCCTGGACTATTCTTTTCAGACACGTTAGGAGATCTGTTCAAGGTGGGACCTTGCTCAGTAGGTACCGAAGCCCCCAACGTAACCCCTGGCGGTAGTGCTGGTAATGCTACTGGTGAGCAGTGGCTAAACACTTCAAACCCTAATTCCCCTGGACTCCTAGTATTTGACGGGAACCGTTGGAGAGGAGTTACTGCCATCTCTAACACTCTGTGGGTAGACATAAACGGCAGCGACGATAACGACGGCCTTAGCCCTCAAGCCCCAATGAGGACTATTAAACACGCTCTTGATAATGCTGAGGAAGGGACCCGGATTCAGGTCTCTCCAGGAAACTTTGAAGAGAGCAACCCACTGGTATTCCCCCACCCATTCATCTCAATAGTTGGTGCGGACCTCCGTACCTCTTCCATCACTTTGGAGAATGACGACGACCTGTTCCATGTAGTTAACGGGTGCTATGTTCAAAACTTCTCCTTTTTCGGCTCTGTAACAAAAACCCTCGATCCGTCAGTCTCCCCGACAGAGTCGATCTGTTCTGCTGAATTTATTCAGACAAAGGGTATAATGTCGTTCAAACCTACGGGGTCGGGCATTATTTCTCACAGCCCCTATGTTCAAAACTGCACCAACTTTGTCAATAACAGCATCGGCCTAAATGTAAACGGAAGTAATGCTGGCGGCCTGAAGAGCATGGTTCTAGATAGCTTTACTCAGTACAATCCTGATGGGGTTGGGGTAAAGGTTTACAACCGTGGTTATTCCCAGGTTGTCAGTATGTTTACGATTTGTGCCGACAAGTCTGTCTTAGCAGAGACTGGGGGCACGGTCAGCGTTACGAACAGTAACTCAGACTTCGGCAACTACGGGATGTATGCCGATGGTACTGGCCCACTGGAACAATCAGGAAAGCTGGTAGCCTCTACGGCAAATAACAGCGAATTTAGCCTTGAAGATTTAACAAGTGACCAATACCCTTACGTGGGTCAAGTGGTCACTGTTGGGGACCTGTACTACAATGTCGGAACTATTACAGTTACTGACCAAGGCAACGGTTATACGAGTCCCCCAACTGTAACGATATCAATTGGCACTGGGCCTAATGCTATTGCTGCGCAGGGCATCGCTGTAATTAGAAACGGGATACTTGATAGAATTGATATTGCTTCTCCAGGACAGAACTACAGGGCTAGTGATCCTATCTCAGTAACTATTACCGGTGGGGGTGGGATTGGGGCTGCAGCATCTGCATCTAAGTACCCTATCTACTACACTGTAGGAGGTGTGACAGAACCTTTTACCGGCCTCAATGGAACGGTATCAATTACAATTCAGGAAAATCTTCCCTACACTCCTTCCCCAGGAGACAACGTTAATTTCTGGCGCGTTAGCCGAATCATTGCCAACTCTCATTGCATGGAGTATGTCGGCAGTGGTGTAGATATTGGCCTTGCCATCCCCTTTAGCGGCGGAACTGCCATTCAAGCTAACGAAGTAGTTGAAGTAAATGGAGGTCGAGTTGCTATCACAAGCACTGACCAATTAGGAGACTTCCGTGTTGGTGAAGACTTGGTGATTAACCAAAATACTGGGACAATTTCCGGTCAAGCGTTCAGAAAGTCTATACTAGCTACCGTAATCCCTTACATCCTCGCCCTATCATAAAATGGCTCTCCCTTTAACAAGCTTTAAGACTATTATCCTCGATGTCCCCTCTGCGCTTACGAGCGTTTACACCGCACCGATAGGTTACACCACCATCGTCTTGACGGCACAAGCGGTTAATACCGACCCCGACGCTCAAACCTTTTCAATGAAATTTGATAGGGGTGCTACCTCTCATTTCGTGGTTTATGAGTACCCAATCCCATCTTCGGAAGTTTTAATTGCTTCAGGGGGAACGGCTGGAAAACTTGTTCTCCAGACAGGGGACAGTTTATCAATTTCCGGCTCAACACCCATCAAATTTACTTTAAGTGTCCTTGAAACTTTAATATAAGTCATGGCAAATTTTTTTGACGGTAAGGTAATCCCTGTTCCCCCTACCACAGCGAATCCCGTTCGCTACGAAATTTTAGGTTTGGCTGACACAGAGCCTAACTTAGGGGTTCCAGACGATGAGAATTTCGGCTTAGTTAGCACTGTAGAGGGTATCAGAAGCTGGCAGCAAATTCCTCCTATCGGGCCTCCGGGACCAACGGGGCCAGCAGGAGATCCTGGTCCTGTGGGACCTACAGGAGGTATTGGACCTACGGGATTAACTGGGCCAACAGGGCCTACAGGAGGTCTTGGACCTACGGGATTAACTGGGCCAACAGGAGGTATTGGACCTACGGGACCAGCAGGGGGGACGGGGCCAACTGGGCCAACAGGGACGCCAGGAACGAACGGAACTCCAGGAACGAACGGAACTCCAGGGGCAACAGGACCGGTAGGACCCCCCGGATCGGGGGGAGGAAGTGGCTCACTAAACGCAGTTTATATAGACGATATTTCCGGGTTGTTCAACGGGGTTAGAACTACTTTCACCCTTAGCTCGGGGAGTGTAAATTTACCCTCCACCACCGTAATTCAAGACCTTGTTTTATTCATTGGTGGCGCAATTCAGCTTGCCGGAACCAGCTTCACCTGGAACTCAGCAACGAGCCGGGTTACCTTCACAAGTGCTCCGTCTACCGGGTTCTATTTCGTAGGGTGGGTTGCGACTCAAGTTCCCACAGGGCCATCGGGACCAACAGGGGGTACTGGACCCACAGGGCCAACAGGGTCAACGGGACCAACAGGGTTGACAGGGACGCCAGGGCCAACAGGGTTGACAGGGCCAACAGGGACGCCAGGGCCAACAGGGTCAACGGGACCGACAGGGCCACAGGGACTAACCGGGTCACCGGGACCAACAGGGTCACCGGGACCAACAGGTTCTGGAATCCCTACGGGAGGAATCATAATGTGGTCCGGAAGTATTGCCTCTGTTCCCGCCGGATGGGCATTATGTAACGGGTTGAGCGGAACTCCGAACTTACGGGATAGGTTCATCGTTGGCGCTGGGTCATCCTATGCTCCCGGTAATACTGGGGGAGCTAACTCAGTTGTACTGACAGAGGGACAACTTGCTGCGCACAACCACACAGGGTCAACTAACACTACTGGGGCGCACACTCACACTTATACTGGACATCGTTCTTCTGGTTATGAACTAGGAGGAAATACGGCAGAAGATACATCTAAGCAGCAGACCGAAAACACCGGTAGTAATGGAAATCACAACCACACACTGAATATCAATAATGCTGGCAGCGATCAGGCGCATGAAAACCGTCCTCCATACTATGCTCTTGCCTTTATCATGAAACTGTAAACAAATTTACAAACTACCCCCCCTACCCCGAGGGTAAAATAAGGGGAAGTAGCGTGACCTTAAACTAACTATTTACTGATATGTCCTTAAGTACAGTTGAACTCTTAGACGCTACAGGAGTTACTCCGGGTAGCTACGTCAACCCGAACCTTACAGTAACAACTGATGGTCGAATCACAAGTATTGTCTCAGACCCGACCCCTGGGCCAACGGGGCCACAGGGGTTGGGTGGACTTCAAGCCCTTGATGACATTAGCGCATCGTTTAACGGGGTTACCACAACTTTCCTTCTGACTTATTTCAGCGGAGCCAATCTTCCACCCACTGTGGTTGAAGATGATCTGGTTATATTTGTCGGCGGTGCGGTTCAGTCCGCCGCAGCATTTTCCTGGAACTCAGCAACTAGCCAAATTACTTTCTCGGAAGCTCCGCTTTCCGGGGACTACTTTGTTGGTTTCGTGGCAAACACGGGTGCAGGGGGACCTGGGCCAGCAGGGCCAGTAGGGCCAGCAGGACCGACAGGGCCAACGGGGACTGTCATTTGGTGGTCTACCTCTACCGCGCCTGTAGGTTTCCTTACTTGTAACGGGGCGGCTGTTTCAAGAGCCACATACAGCGACTTGTTCGATGTTATTGGAAGCACTTTTGGAAACGGTGACGGAAGCACAACGTTCAACCTCCCTGACCTCCGTGCCGAATTCATTCGCGGCTGGGATAATGGTCGAGGAGTTGATCCGGGTCGAGTTTTTGGTAGTGCGCAGGCGGATGCGTTTGAGAGTCATACTCACGCATCAGCCGGTTCTGGGTCAGGGTCGAACGGATTTTGGCAAGATTGGCCTAGTGGTCCCGGTAGTTCTCAAGTGGAAAGCTCCACTAGCTCGGGAATTTGGTTAAACAGTTCACCTACTACAGCTTCTGCAGGAGGAACGGAGACCCGTCCTCGCAACGTTGCACTTCTCCCTTGCATTAAATTCTAAGAACGATGAAAATCTATCACTACCACCCCCTCTACAAACACCTTCTAGGAGAAGGAGTTGCTGATCCTTCGCCCATAGGTCCTCCAGACGTCTGGTTAATCCCTGCCCACGCGACTGAAGTAGAACCTCCAAATTTTTCTTCTGGCCGTATCCCTGTTTTTCAGGAAGACTCGTGGAAAGTAATCAAAGACAGAAGAGGGATCTATTACAACACGTTAAACCCAACCCAAACCGTTGAGAACTTCAACCCCTTGGAGGCTCCGGACGGTTTCACAAAAGAAATTCCCCCCGAAGTTCCACCTGGAAAAGAGTTGGTATGGGAGGGAGACTGGGTTATTAAAGACGTGGAGGTTAAGCCTCTTCTTGAAGTTACACTCACTCCCTACGAAAAACTTGAAAAACTCGGCCTTACGTCCGACGATCTGAAGGAAATTCTCGGTCTTTCTTAACTTAACACACACACAAACAAATTGCATGAAAAACCCACTTATCCAAATTGTACCAACCTTAAGCAAAGAGGAACTGCGCTCAGTCAATCTCTTTTGCGAAAGCAACAGTCAAAAGAAAACAAAATGTACCGTTTTCTCAGGTAATAGTTACAAAGAGGACACCTCAGTTCGTTCTAGTGAAGGCTTTACTTTAACTGAGGGTAACTCTGTCACTGACCTGATCGGGAACTCAATTAACAAAGCGTTGCTTGAGTACCGGGACCGTCTCCAGGCGGTCCACCCTTCCTTGACCCATTACACACTTGCGCCAGGGGCAGTGGGAACGATGTCTCATCGTGAAGGTATTCAGATTCTGGAATACACCCCTGGGCAACAGTATAAATTTCACTACGATCAAAACTGGGACCGCAACAGTAACGAATTCTATCGAACCATCTCCGTAGTTCTATACCTTACGTCGGACTTTGAGGGTGGCGGGACTGAGTTCGCTGACGCAGTGTATAAACCTCAACCGGGCGAAGCTCTAATCTTCCCCTCTAGCTGGTGCTTCCCCCATTCAGGGCAGACGGTCACCTCGGGGTTAAAACGTGTCGCAGTAACTTGGTACTACGTGTACCCGGCAATGCAGACCAATGGGTAAAAGTTTTGCACACACACACTTTAGAAACTCAAAACAATGACGTATTCATGCTCTCAACCTTATATCGCTAGCGAAACCCAAGCGGGAGTCTCTTTAATTTGGGACCATCCCACTTTCGGCCCCATTCCCTTTTATGCAGTCCCAACCGATGTTGAACCACATGGCGTCGAAATCTACGACCTAGCTATGGAAGGAGAGTTCGGCCCGGTAGTTTCATACGCTGACTCCCACTGGTATTCTACCGTAGACGGGAATGTGTGGCAAGGGAACACCTATGGACTCGGGAATCAGATGATTTCCCCAACTGGGGAACAACCCCCGAACTCCACGCAAACACCACCACCACAATCTTGATTCAAAATGTTACAACCTCAACAACTATTTGTTAGCTGGGATGGGACAGACTGGCGTCAGTCCCCCTTCAAGTGGGAAGATTCCCTTGAAGATTCTCAGACGTATATGATTTCTCAGACAAACTCTTTTGCCTACGGGATTCTATCCCCGACCGACTGGTATGTCACCCGTGAAGTAGAGACAGGTTTTTCGGTTCCAGCGGACATTACTGCTTGGAGACAGGCAATTCGTGACTCTGCCGAAGAAAAAGCGGTGCTGGTTGAAGCCTGTGAGACAAAAGACGACCTAAGTACCTACACTCAGAGCGAAGAATATTTGTTCTGGCCTGACCAACCTGTTTGAACCACGAAGTGGGGTAAAATACAGGAAGATAGCGTGACCCTAGAGTAACCATTTACTGACATGGCCTTAGACAAAGTTAAACTCTTAAACGACACTGGCGTAGTTGCGGGTGCTTACATCAACCCAAACCTTACGGTAACAGCCCAAGGTCGAATCACAAGTATTGTCTCAGACCCGACCCCTGGACCAACTGGACCAACAGGGCCGGGCGGGCCGGGCGGGCCACCTGGGCCAACAGGGCCGGGCGGGCCACCTGGGCCACCTGGGCCAACGCAATTCACTGCTGGACAAGTGGGGGCGTACGTATTTGCGGGAGTGCCCTCAGTCGGCTACGATTTCCTGGGTCTGGGGACCGATATCAGCGGCATTTCGCTAATCGCATCTAATGCGAACGGGGAACGGCAAGGCGGCGTACTGGGCGGATCTTGGAGGCTAATGGGGGCTACTGGCTCTATCGGTTCAAATTATGCCGAGGCCGGGACAACACTATGGTTGAGAATTGCATAACTCGCACAATCAATAAATTCACAAGTTAAATCACCAAACCCCGAGGGTAAAATAAGGGAAGATAGCCAGCAGACTAAAAGGGTACCGTAATGTCAACTCTTATTTTCCCTTCGTCACCGTTTAATGGACAGGTTTACCCTGAGCAGCCGATTCCTGGCGTCAACCAATATATTTACAACGCTCAGGCGAACACTTGGGAACTGACTACGGGAGACGGTCCCTGCTGCCCAGGCGTTTTCTTGGCGGACGAGCAAGACAACATTTGGTCTTGTAACACTTTGCCTCCGGGCGAAGCAGCTAATAATTTCCTAGTAGGGCATTGTGCTGGTGCCAATCTGTCGCTGGTAGGTACCTTCTACTCGAAACAAGACAACATATTTATTGGAGAATGCTCTGGATTTAGCGCTGGAACGGGCGGGGCAATTGGGCCCGAGGAGCAAGTTAGGGACGGGTTGATCGGGAATGTTAATGGTAACTTCTTTGCTGGCAGGTTAGCTGGCTACTGCCTGACCCAAGGTTCGCACAACAACTTCTTTGGAGGAAGCGCAGGCCGCCTCTCAACGGCTGGATCGTACAACAACTTTTTAGGACTCGGGGCGGGGTTATGCGTCACCGGGTCAAATAACAATTTCTTTGGAAGCTACGCGGGAGGGGGAGATTTCCCGATTGCTGACGCCGCTGGAATGGTTGATTCAACCGCCGAAAACACGGCGAGCCACAACAACTTCATGGGATCGGAGGCGGGCAGGCTTAACGTGTCTGGTGGTTGTAACAATTTCTTTGGACGCCAGGCAGGTTTTTCAAATAATACAGGGGAACATAATAATTTTATAGGGGATAGAACAGGTTGCGACAACACCAGTGGAAGTTTTAATAACTTCTTTGGCTTTCGAGCAGGGAAATACAACACTACAGGTTTAGGTAATAACTTTGTTGGTCCTGGTGCAGGAAGAAACAACACTACAGGTTTAGGTAATAACTTTATCGGAATTAGCGCCGGTCAAAATGAGAACGGTGTGTGTAACACCTATGTTGGCTTTTACTCCGGGAAGGGGGCTTCGAGTGCTAGGTTAACAGGCTGGGAATTAGTCAGCGCTACTACCTTACCTGGTCAAATAGACAAATACTACTACAGTGTAAATTTCACTACGACAAGCGGAACCCAAATACAAGGGTGGGTTATTCGGGATGACGGGGTTTTAGATTTAGTTGATGGCGAAAACATACTTGTTTCTTTGTTAGGACCTGTAATTGACGGTGAAACCGCTGTAATTCCTGGCAATCAAATCGGGGGGTCAAGTCCTGCGGATGACGCGACTGTAACTCTTTTTTCTGGGCCGAGTACAAATGCCAATGAAAACTTAATTGCGATCGGCACTTGCGCAGCTAGTGACAACTACGGGGATTCCTTTAGCAACATCGCTATTGGAAACTACGCGGGCCAATACACAAGTTACGACGGCGAGTTTAACCACATTTTTATTGGAACCCTAGCTGGTCAAATGGCTTTTGGCGGTTTCTACAACATCTATATTGGAGGATCCGCAGGCCAGTGCGCTGGCGGAGAGGGGAGTTTTTCAAACACCTTTATTGGGACTTACGCTGGTAGGTTAGCAGCAAACAGTTTTTACCAAACCTTTGTAGGCGCTTACTCTGGTATATCTGTTGTAAATCCCAACGGTTGGACAGGACCTGGAAACCAGTTGTTTGGAGCTTTTTCTGGCTACGCCCTGACAACGGGAGTTGCAAACTCGATGTTTGGTTCTTATGCCGGGTATTGTGCTACAACGGGAACCTACAACAGTTTCTTTGGTGTTTCCGCTGGCGAAGGTTTTACAACTGGCTCTTGCAATGCGATTTTTGGCTCTAACTCCGGGACTCAATCTTACTACGACGCTGGATTTGCGGGGAACCCTGCGGGTCCGAGAAGCTCCACAGGAAGTAACAACACGAATATTGGATCACGGTCGGGGACCTTCCAGCCAGGGGACTCTTCCGGAAACGTGGCCGTAGGGTATAAGAGCAACACCGGAACTTTGTATGGCCTTTGCGCCTTGTCTGTTGTCCCCTCAACAGCCGTGCCTTCGGAGGCTTACTGTAGTTATGTGATTTCGACCGATTGCGTCTCGACTGCGTCCCTTTGTGGGGGGGACCCAGGTCTTATCAAAGTCTTCCGGGATGGCGCAGGAACAGTGTGTGATGTTTCCGTTATTGACCCTGGATTCCGCCAGCAATACAGAACTTTTACTTGCATTCCCGGTACCCTTATCGGCGGTGCATCTGCAGACGATTTACCAATCGCGTCAAGAACTTTATTTAGCAGCAACGATACCTGCAACTTTGAAAACACCCTTATCGGCCCGTACGCTGGTCAAATGACTGCTTTTGGGACCAGGAATTTCTTCGGCGGTTTTAGAGCTGGCGGATGGAGCGGAGACTACGCCGCAGATAACGTGGCTATTGGCTCCTATGCAGGTTTCTGCATGGGTGGCTCATATAACATTGCCATCGGCTCTTGTGCAGGATATCACAACACTGCGGGAGAGAGCAATAACTTCATAGGTAATTCTGCAGGATTCTGCAACACCTCTGGAACTAATAATAACTTCTTTGGTTCTTTTGCAGGATTCTGCAACACCATTGGAGAGGAAAACAACTTCTTTGGTGAGAGTGCGGGATATTCCAACACTACCGGAAGTCATAATAACTTCTTTGGTGAGAGTGCGGGATATTCCAACACCACTGGAAATTATAATAACTTCTTTGGTTCTCTTACAGGATTCTGCAACACCTCTGGGTCCTACAACAACTTCACAGGGTTTTGGACTGGTCGCTGCAACACAACAGGCTGCTACAACAACTTTTACGGTTCTATTGCTGGCGAACGAAACACAACCGGTTGCTACAATACGTTCGTTGGCTACCTGGCGGGACAGTTCAATACCACTGGTAATCGCAACAGTTTCTTTGGCCACCTGGCCGGTCAGTGCGCAACCGGTTCCTTTAATGTAGCCATTGGAAATGGAGCCCTTCGGGATAGCTCAGGGTGTTATAACGCCGCCCTCGGTCATTTCGCCGGAGGAGTTGGAAACCGACCCGGTTGTTGCAACATTTACGTCGGATACTACTCGGGGCCAATTCCTGGCGGACAAACTGGAGCAAACAACACCTACATTGGGTACAGGGCTGGCTGTGCGACGGCACTTAGCTCAACTTCCGCAAACAACATCTTAATCGGCTGTTTAGCCGGTGGAGACGCTGTCGCTACAATAACCACCCAATCTAACCAAATCGTTGTTGGAAACAACGCTCACACTGACGCTTTCATCAAAATCAACTGGACCGTAACCTCTGACGGACGGGACAAAACCTGCGTCTCGCAGATTTCCCATGGTCGTGACTTCCTGCAGAAACTTGAGCCTGTGCAATTCAACTGGAAAGATCGCGAGTCCGGTGAAGTTACCGACGAGAAACCTCGTTACGGTTTCTTAGCTCAGCAAGTTCTGGATGCAGAAGGTGAACCTTCCATTCTCGTGGATGACTCTGACTCCGAACACCTGAAACTGCGAGAATCAATGATGATTCCGGTCCTATTTAAAATCGTTCAGGAAATGGATGAGGAACTTCGCGCCCTTCGCGCCGAAGTGGATGCCTTGCGAAGGTAAAATAAAGCTTTGACCAGTTGCTTCTACACTGACTCGAACCAACTTCAACCATCTGACAAACCTAACATGCAAAAGCGTTATTACTTCATGGCTGGGCTGCCCCGTTCAGGTAGCACCTTGCTCTCCTCTCTGCTCAATCAAAATCCACAAATTTGCTCAGGGCCGAGTAGCCCGGTTCTTTCAACAATGTTCGCTCTTGAGTCCCATCTTGGTCAAGATGAGCTTTTCAATGGGTTCCCCAAGCCTGAGCAAGCAAAGAACATGATTGCTAGCGTAATCGACCAGTTTTATTCCGACGTTGAAAAACCAGTTGTTATCGACAAGAATCGTGCGTGGGCATCACGGATTCCTTATATTGAGGGGTACATTGGACAGAAAGCAAAGATTATCTGCCCTGTGCGGGACATTGAGGAAATTCTTACTTCAATGATTACAATGATTCGCAGAAACCCTTATCAAGAAGGAAACCCTCGTATCAACTTTGTAGACGAACAGCTGATTAAAAACAATATTCCTTTGACGGATGTCAACCGCTGCAACTTCCTGATAAGTCCTCAAGGAATTTTGGGACAATCACTAAACTCCACTCGGGATTGCATGGGGGATAAGACACGTAATCGCCTTCACTTTGTAGAGTATAAAGATCTTGTGGAAAGACCGCAAGAAACCCTCAACAAACTCTATGAGTTCCTTGGCGAAGAACCGTTTGAACACGATTTCCAAAATGTTGAGAACGTTCATCGTGAACGTGACCTTATTACCTACGGTGTCGCAGACATGCACGAAGTTCGATCAGAAGTGAAGGCTACTGCACCGTCGCCCGAATCAATCCTGCCGAAGCAAGTTCTTGACGGCTGCCAAGGAATGGACTTCTGGCGTCGCGCCATTATCTGACCTACACAGGGTAAAAATAGTTCACAAACCTATCCCCACATCATGGCTAAAACTCAAAGAACACCTCATCCGCCTATCGGTCGTGCCGGACGTCTTGGCCACCTTGGCACAGAACAAACCGACTCTGACAAGGCAGCCAAGCAAGTTGGCACCGCAATGGACAGCGTTACTTTAATTAACAATCTGATTGCTGCGGGTGGTCGTTCTGAGCAAGAGCTGAAGACCATCAGTAGAAACGTCGAGCACCTCAAGATTGTGATCAACCGTGACGTAGTTAAGAACTCAACTGAGGATTTAGCTCCTTTGAATGCAGCGATCGAGGCCGGTCAAACTTTCATGACTGCTGAAGTCTGAGTCTTCCCTTCCTAAACCAAATAGTAACAAACTCCACTCAAAATGTCTAACAACTACTGCATTTTTCAAGTCCAGGGGGGCCTGGGTAAGCACATCGTTTCAACCGCCGTTGCCCAAGTAATCAAGCGCACTTATCCTGAGCGTCAACTTATCGTTATCGCAGCATGGCCGGAAATTTTCACGAACCTTCCGTTCGTAGATAGAGTTTACCAGCTTGGTAGCACACAATATTTCTACGACGATTACGTTAAGGGTCGCGATTCGAAGTTCTTCATTCAAGAGCCATATTTCGTAGACAGCCATATTAACAAGAAGCTCCCTCTTGTTGAGTCTTGGTGCAAACTCTACAACCTGGACTACCAAGGTGAAACCCCCGTTGTGAAGATTAACCCGCAGCAAAGAAGCGCCATTACCAATTTCTACAAGTCTGAAAAACCAATCTTGTTGATTCAGACGGGAGGTGGAATGTATATGTCGGAGCGTCCTTACTCGTGGGCGAGGGATATGCCCCAAGATGTTGCGCAAAAAGTTGTTGACCACTTCTCACGAAAATATCAAGTACTTCAAGTTACACGAGCCAAGGGTTACAGACTGAACAACGTTACAATCCAGGACAGGAAAATCAGCAATGTGGAGTTGGTTGGTTTGTTAGAATGCACGAGCAAGCGACTCCTAATTGATTCATGCCTCCAACACGCCGCCGCAGCGCTGAATCTCCCTTCTACGGTGCTTTGGCAAGCGACTTCGCCGGTAATCTTTGGTCACTCACTCCATGATAACATCTCGGCAAAACCGAAAGAGAACGAAAGACTTCCTTGGTCTGTATATTTCGATTACCAATTTGACCAGAACGACCAGGAGTTTCCTTACGAAGATGAGGATCTGATAGACATGTATAATCTAGATGAGATTATTGCCTCACTGGAAGCCGAGGGGTAAGCCAGCCCCTCAGAAGTCAAGGGTCAAATCTTCAGGGTCTCCTTTTGCAAAGCTTCCGTATAGTTCCGGCGGGGTTTCATAATCCCCGCAACCTTTACGGCGGTTTGCCGAAGCACACACTAAAGCAAACTCGGCCCTATCTTCATGGAAGTCTTGCCATCCGGACCAAAGGATGCTATCCTTAAATTTCTTGCCAGTGGGGGGACCAATCAAGGTAACGTCGGTGTACCTGAGACCGTTTGAAACCATAAAAGAGTCAGCAAGCTCAGCAAAGCTACAACCAACGTGGTCAACATCTGTGCGATTCCCTTTCCTGAGCACCTTACCAGTCAGGTAACACTCAGTTGGCATTGAAGCGACGGCTCTGAAACTCTTTAACTGCCCTAAGACAGCGTTGCGCATTGCTGCTTTGACTGCATTAAAGTGTTTTTCCTCTGGTGTTGCCGAAGTCTTTATCTTCTTCACCGGATATAGGGCATCCACCAACTTGGACTTGGAGACAGGTTGCTTTGAGCCATTCAACTCCAAGCTAATCATCTTTACTTTGTGACCACCTGCAATGTCAATGTTTCGCAAATATATTAGAACTTCCGGGTCGTTTGAAAGCTTTAGCCATTGCTCTGTCAGCCTGCATGATCTTAGTATGAACTCTCGGGGTTCCCCAATGATGCGACTATTGGCCCTGTGGTTACCAATAATCCGACCTAGTTTATCTGAATATTCCCCCTTGTTGAGGGTAAATGTAGTTTTTCCGATTGACATTATCAATAATGTATCTGATAAACTTTACCCTTTGCCCCTCGAAGCTATAATAAGTTTGTAAGGTTTTTTACCGGTGTTCAGCTCTGTTGTTAGACATAGAACCGACCTGCAGTTCCTTGAAGGTACTGAGGTTGAATGCTCTGGTAGAGTCAAAGAGTTTAAGCCTCACGCTAAACGAAAAGACCTTGATTCGATCTTGTTGGTTAACTTAATTGTCACTCCTGTACCCCTAGGAGAATCCATATCCTTGGAGCACCTGTGGTTGTTAAGGAAGCAGTTTAGCAAAATCGGAAGGGTTCCTGAGTATAACGAGAGGGTAAGGCTACTGGGAACGGTTTATTCCTATACACGTTTAGGTGGAAAGTCAATTGACCGGGGACTCTACGGAACCACAGATTTTGGCGTTATGCCTGTAGCTTATTTATTATGAAGATTGAAGTTCGCAACGGTTTTTCCAACGGTAAAGAGTATTTTGAGTTCGAGTTACTGGACGGGCCAGATGAAGTGGAGCGTGTCAAGGGTTTTTCCAACGACCTCATAAATGCATTTACCAAGGTCTTGGAATGGCGGGAACGAATAGCCCTGGATTACGGTGATGACACCTGAGGCTTACGTTCCAAGCCTGCCTGCTATACTAAGGTTGAGTTTACACCATCAATGAAACCATCCGAAGAAAAACTCGCAGAGTTTAAAAAATCTGCTGAGCTATGGGCTCAAGAGCGACTAGGCGACCGCCGCAGCCTAATCATAGATGTGGAGACAACTGGAATGCTCCACCAAGACCTTGATACAGAGATTGTTCAGCTTTCCGTTATCAACACTGCGGGACGCTCTGTATTTTCACTCTTAATAAAGCCAAACAAGCCGCTAACACAAAAGCTCATTGACATCCACGGCATTACCAATGAAATGCTGATGGAAGCCCCAGTGTTCCCACAAATTGCCAAGATGCTTTCTTTCATCCTAGAAGACAAGCATGTCGTTGCATACAACGCTGACTTTGACCTGAAGCTATTGTGGCACTTGTTCAAGAAATATGACATCCCTGTGCCCAAGGTTGCAGGAGCCTCGTGTTGTATGGACAAATACTCTGAATGGTGTGGTGAATGGAGTCCTAAAAAAGAAGGGTTCAAGTGGCAAAAGTTGCCAAACCTTTCTGGAATCCCTTCTCACGATGCTTTCTCCGACTGTCTATCTACTTTGAAGGTAATGGAGTTGATGGCAAAGGTCCATGACCCTACCTCAACTAACGCCGACGAAATTGACCTCGATTTTTAAACAATGTTTGGGACTTTTACCTTTTCTTACACCCCGCTAGAAGATTGCCCCAAGGAGTGTAATGTAACTTTATCTTTCTCGTCCGAAACTGACATGAAAGACGTAATCAGCCATTTTGAAAACTTTCTTAGAGCAATAGGTTATCCATTGAACTTCAGCGACAGGCTAGAGGTCGTTAGCGACCCTGAAATTCCCGGCCCCACTTTAGAGTCCTGGGAAGATTACTTCATGGGTAACGATTTTAATTTTAACCAACCCCTCATAAAGGATGATAACTGAGGTGGAAAATTTAAATCCGTGGTTCATCGAAAGTTCTAGCAAGGCTCGCCTAGTTAGTCATACTCCTAGCCCAGAAGAAATGATGGGATATGTCGCCAGAGTAACAAGTAAAGACCAGTCTAACCCCAGTGTTGGCAAGTTGTTGAAGTATTGCGCTAAACACGGCCACTGGAGCGTCTTTGAACACGCCACAATGACTCTTGAAGTTGTTACTCCGCTGGCAATTGCTATTCAGTTATTACGCCACCGTAGTTTCACCTTCCAACAATTTAGCGGTAGGTATGAAGATCAAAGCTTCATGCGTGAGTACACTCAGGACCTTTCCTCCTTTATGGAAATGTTCTATATGCCTGAGCAGGCCAGGCTACAAGATACGAAAAATAGGCAAAATAGCATCGTTGCTGAGGACGCCTCACTCACAGACTTTATGTGGGGTGAGCTTGAATTTGCATACAGGGCCTGTATCCGGTCTTATACAAATATGCTGGATAAGGGCATTGCTAAGGAACTGGCAAGATTTGCTCTACCAGAAGGAGTCTTCTCCCGAGTCTATGTTACTGGCAATTGCCGTAGCTGGATTCATTACATCGCCGCCCGAGACGACAAGGGAGTGGCCCAAGACGAGCATTGCGAACTTGCACAGTGTGCCAAACAAGTCTTTGCTAACGTGTTCCCCACAGTCCATGGTGCTATCAACTGGGACAAGCACCTTGACACCGACCTTGATGCACTCACTAAAGAACTTGAAGAAGCGAAAGCTGAAATCAAGACTTTGAAATTCGTACTTTCTAGCCAACCCTGATAACTCACTCACTGAGGAAATGAACAACCAGATCGTTAAAGGCTTTTGGAAAATAGCCGAAGATTACCCCACCGTAGATAAAGAATACATTGTAGTCTTCCCTGACCGAGGGGGAAACTACGACATTCTAGACTGCGATGTATGGGAGTTTAGGTCAGGCGAATGGCACAGCTTGCCCGACTCCAGATTTGCAGAAGAAGAGGTGGGTTTCCCCGGATACTACATCGAACTACCTATGCCAACACCAGTATAATGTCTGAAAGGCCCAAACCCGAAAAATCTATCGTCCTGGGGGTTTCCCCCAGTCCATTACTTGTGATTGACTACAACGTAATGTGCTTCGCTGTTTTGAACTGGTATCAGTCCAAGATCGAAGGATTCTTTGACAAAGATGTTGAAAGGAAGTTAGTAAGGGGGGCTTGGGCGTTGTTTGTCAACCGGGGTCCGCAATATATGCCCCGGCATAATTACCGCATTGTCTTTGCTGCTGATTACAGGAGCAAGAAAACAAGCAACTACTGGCGAAATGACTTCATGGAGCAATCCACCCAAGTTAAAGAAGCGTGGGTCAACCACGCTGAAAAGACTGGGGTTGAATTGTCATCTTTGCAAACAAATTATAAAGGTACTCGTTCTGACAAGACAGACTCATTTTGGTTTGTTTACAACGAGGGGTTAGATTATTGTCGAACGTATTTTCCTTGGTTTTGGATTGAAAGCTTTGAAGCTGACGACGTTGTGTCTTGCATTTGCAGAGTTTCCAGAAACTCAGTTCCCAGCGATGTAATTAAGCAAAGGCAAATCCTAATTCATACGGTGGATAAAGATTGGATCCAACTGGTTGACGATGAGAATAAAATCCTATTCTCTGACTCAAGATTTGTAAGACCGAACGAAAAGATTCAAAATCAGCTCCACGATGAGTACCATGTGAGAGCTTGGGTTGAACACAAGATGAAGACCACGGTAACGCACCCTCGTGAAATCGCTGACCATAAGGCCCGCCTGAGCGACATGTGTGATAACCTGCCTGCTGGTAGTCCTGTCGAGTTATTTGACCTTATTTACCCGAACAATGACCCCAGGTGGAACATTGATGAGTTTCTAATTACCGACGACTTTATGGCAGATTTGAACGACCCTGAGGGAAACACAAGGTCAGATCACTATGAGCAGGCCATTAGAGCCTATGCAAAAATCTGCCTGGAGATTCCGATTCAAATATAAAGCGGGTAAAAATCAGAAAGACAATGTTAATAAAATGTCATCTGATTCCGCTTACTTCGCCAGAGTCCTCCCTATTGCTCGCCTCCTTATCGAGGCCAGTAGGGGGGATTTTGAGCGTATCCCTGACGATTACTCCGATCATTTGTACCACGAGTATGAGGATGGTTGTGTTTCCCTAGTGCCGGCCATTTCACGATTTACTCTAACAGATGAGATAGAGAACTGGGAACTTGATGAGGCTATTGAACTCATTAGCAAAGTAGAGCCTTACTTTTGGCCGGATTTAGCAGATATTGAGTCTGTTGATGTTGTGTCTTTAGTAAGGGAACCTGAGTTTTTGGAAAGTGAAGATTTTGTTGAAGATAATTTGGGAACATCGGAAAAGGTGCAACGTGTGCTAGCGTCTGTTATCCAGAGCGTGTTCGAAGAGAAGGTAGATGCTATCCGGGACAAATCAGGTGATTTCCCGTCGTTAAAAAATAACTTTTTGCAAGACAAAGATGGTACTTTTTCGGGTACTTTTAAGTTTGACAATTTTAAGTTTCTGTTTGAAATCCTGCCCACTGAGATGGGCTGGGTATGCACTTACAGGTTAGATGAAAAATCGCTCGATGGCTTAAAGGGCTCTGGAAACATTTCCAAAGCCGAAGCCAAGAAGCAAAAACAATTCAAGAAAAACTTTCGTTACAAGGGGTGGAAGTAAATGGCTAACTTTATCGGTGGACTTTTACCGACTTTCCCCCTTTCCTCTAGCGGCTTAACAAACGGCTTGGTTAACCAGGCGATTCAAAATACAGCCGGAGTGGTTGCTAACGTTGCCTTAGGCCCCGAAACAAGTGCCCAAGTCAGCAGGTACTTGGGGCTAGGGCCAACTGCTCTCAACAATGTTGCGGGGTCAATTATTACACCGGGGTTGGTTAGTTCAGGTCAGCAGGTTTTGGGCAACTTCCTAACCGACCAACTTGTGAGTTCGGGAATTTTGGGAAGCGCTGCGGGACCTCTTGCATCGTCTCTGTCAACTGCGCTCCAAAGTGGAGTTAGTAATTTGGCGGGAGACTTGCTTTCGGGTCTCCTGGGAGGCGGCAATAGTGACCCTTCTAGATGGTTTCCGGGTGCTGGGGATGAGCCAAATGCTGACTACGGGGGTTCGGCTTATACGGGTGGCCCCATAGGACCCGATGTTGTATTTTCTATAGCATCTGCGGAGACTAAGGCTCTGGAGACTTCCACAGAAATGTTGTATAGTCCCACAAATCCCATCAATCTTAATCTGGGTGAATCTGTTAATTTTAACCCAACCACTAATTTTAGTGGTGCCTTTGACCCTGCAAATCCAAGTAACTCCTTAAACTCCATACCATGGGACTTCTCGGGCGATATCGGTTTGCCCGACGCATACAAAGGGCTTGCGGATTCCAAAGTGAACTTCGAAAATTTCTCCGCAGACGATAACGGCCTCACTGTTTCTGTACCCTCTGTATCTTGGAACTTCATTTGTGCGCCAGATGAGATTTCCTGGAGTAGTGAGGCCCAAGTAGAACGGGTGCAGATGTTTGGTACCAATGCACCGCCAGTCCTCTCCGGCTCCAAAAGCATGAGGGATTTAACTTTGTCCAATGCTTTAGTGGAAGGATTCAGCCGCAATAAGACAGTTGAAGATAAGATTTCCCAGCTAGAAGCTCTAATGAACTTCACGTTGGATACTGCCAATGGTTATGTCAAAGTGCCTGTTTACCGTGTTACGGCAAACCAGAAGATGTACGGTGCTGGACTTGACTTCAAAGATGGTGGTTACTTTGTGTTGAAGAGTGTAAATGTCAAAGAAACAATGAGGGACCTGAGAGGTAGTGCTACTCGGGCCACCGTCGATGTGTCCTTTGTTCAGGTTCCTTCGTACCAGATTAATACTGGTAGGGACATAGCTAGTCAAGCTGTAAGGGGTCAGACGTCCATTCTTGGTGCAGTAGGTGAG
>Ga0315268_10001138_pt1 | contig 30700 bp, 25 predicted proteins | sample C1_top_MG_FD_204535 | JGI IMG/M metagenome (GOLD analysis project Ga0315268, IMG submission 204535) | Sediment microbial communities from Yellowstone Lake, YNP, Wyoming, USA - C1_top | ecosystem: Environmental > Aquatic > Freshwater > Lake > Sediment | place: USA: Wyoming | collected 2017-08-01
GCTTCCTTCTTGACCTCCTCGGGCATGCCGGCCTGCTCGATCTTCTGTTTCAGGTCTTCGGTGTCGCGCGTGGTCTCGTCGGATTCGCCCAGCTCCTTCTGGATGGCCTTCATCTGCTCGCGGAGGTAGAACTCGCGCTGCGTCTGCTGTACCCGGTCCTGCACTTCGCTCTGGATCTTGTTGCGGAGCTGCATGACCTCCAGCTCCTTGGCCAGGTGCTGGTTGATCTTCTCCAGGCGCGAGCGCACGTCGGCGGTCTCCAGGATCTCCTGCTTGTCGCGGGTGGAGAGCGTGGGCAGCGAGCTGGCAATGAAGTCCACCAGCCGCCCCGGCTCCTCGATGTTCATGGCCACGGTGGATAGTTCGTCGGACAGGGTTGGCGACCCGGCCACGATCTGCTGGAACAAGGTCAGCACGTTGCGTTGCAGCGCCTCTTCCTCCGAACCTTTCCTTGCCCCGATCTCGGGGATGGTCTCCACCGAGGCGCGCATGAACGGCTGCAACTGCGTGTATTCCTTCAAATGCACGCGCTCCAGGCCCTCGGCGAAGACGAACAGGCTCTGGTTGGGCATTTTGACCACCTTGTGCACCACCGCCAGGGTGCCGATGGCGTAAAGATCCACCGGCTGCGGGGTGTCTACCCGCGCCTCGCGCTGCGCCACCACGATGATGGTCTTGTCTTCTCCCAGCGAGTTGATGAGCTGGACGGAACTCTCCCGTCCCACGGTCAGCGGCAACACCGCATGCGGAAACAGCACCGTGTCTCTGACCGGCAGCACCGGCAGGTTGCCGTCCGGGGACGCGGAGGCCTTCACCGGAGACTCGCCATGGCGCTCTAAGTTACGTGTTTCGTTAGCCATATAATTCCTTGAGTGAATGATACTCAACCTTTGGATGCCCGCCCACGGAAAAAGATTCAGTCGAGTCGTGAGTTGTGAGTCGTGAGCTTTGACTTGTCAGCTCCAGGCCGAAGGGCGGCCCCCCCGCAGAACTCGAAACTCACAACTGTCCGCAAAGTCCCCGGATTCTACGCCGAACCCAGGCCGGACGGCAATCGGCCGTGCCATTTTAGATTCCCCACCCGGCCCGGTTGCCCACCTGGGCGGCAAGAAATTGTGCGCGCGATTTCCGAATTGGTCCTCTGCGGTGTAGCGGCGGAATTCATTCCGCCGCCGGCGCATTAATATCACGCCAAAAAAAATCGGATGACCTGATCATCCGATCACCCGATCTGTCTTTCTTTCTTTAGCGCTGGTTGGAAGCCACGATGGCCTCGCTCTGGTTATTCAGTCCCGCCTTGCCGGACATCTTCTCCCGGCCGGCCAGGTTCTCCGCGATCCGGATGTGGTCCTGAATCACCGGCAGTTCCCTTTCCGCGTACTGCTTCAACTGCGGGTTTTGACCGTTCTCGATTTCCGTCTGGAACGCCTGGATCGCCTTGTCGTGTCCCTTCAGCATGCCGCGCACGTACGCCTGATCGAACTGCGTGCCCGACTGCGACGACAGCTTCTGCTCCATCTGCTGCTGCTGCGCGCTGGGCTGCGATGGCAGGGTGATGCCCGCAGCAGACGCCGCGGCTTTCAGGCTCCGCTCCGCCTTCGTATGGTCGGTCACCATCAGCTTGCCGAAGTCCTTGACGTCGGCGCCGGTGGCTTTCTGCTGCGCCAACTTGCCCAGGGCCTCCTCGCCCAGGTCGATCTGCGCCGCCTTCCTGGCGAAGGCCTGGTCCTGCGGGCTCAGGTTGCCCTTCGCAGGCGGATCGGCCGTCCATGTACGTGCTCTTGTTATCGCGCTGCCCACAACAGCCGCATCAGTCCAGGTGCGTGCCCTGACTATCGTGCTGGCTTGCGCCACGCTGACGCCGAGCAGCAGCATCAGTGCGACACCCAGCCAGACCAAATACCTGAGGTGTTTACGCATACCATCCTCCTTGCTTATTTATATGGATACTTAACCGGATGGCGCGCCCGTCAGGCCCGTTGCCAAGAAAGTTAAAAGTTGGGAGTTGGCTGGGTGGCCCACATTTGCGAGCGCAGCGAGCTAATGTGGGGAGTTCCGCAGAAAAGACCCACATTTGCCAAAACCAGGCAAATGTGGGCCACCCACCCGGCCGGCGGCTGCTTCACGCTACAAAATACTTGGCCGCCGGATGGTGCACCACAATCGCCGAGGTGGACTGCTCGGGGTCCAGCATGAATCCGGCCGTCAGCTTCACCCCGATCTGCTCCGGGTGGAGCAACTGGAAGAGCTTGCTCTGATCCTCCATGTTGGGGCACGCCGGGTAGCCGAAGGAAAACCTGGAACCACGATATTTCTGGTGGAAGAGATCGCCGATGCGCGGCGCGTCCTCGCCGGCGATGCCCAGCTCCTGGCGCATGCGCCTGTGGTGCAGCTCGGCCAGGGCTTCGGCCGTCTCCACGCTCAGGCCGTGCAGGTACAAGTAGCGCGTGTACTGGCCGCCGTGGAACATCTTCTGCGTCAGCTCGCTCGCTTTCGCCCCGATGGTGACCAGCGCCAGCCCGATCACGTCCATCTGGCCGCTGGACTTGGGCGCGAAGAAGTCGGCGATGCAGAGGCGGCGGCCCTCACGCTGGCGCGGGAAGGTGAAGCGCAGGAGTTCGCGGGGGTCGACGGTCGACGGTCGATGGTCGATGACCTTTTTGCCATCAGCCATCGACCATCGGCCATCGGCCTCGTACACGATAACGTCGTTGCCCTGGCTCTGCGCCGGCCAGTAGCCATACACCGCCTGGGGCTGGAACCAGCCCTCGCGGATCACTTCCTCCTGCAACTCCCGCAAGATGGGGCGGAACTTCTCCTCGACCAGCCGCAGATAGTCTTCCTGGGAAGCCGTCTTCAACTGCCACTGGTTCTTGAACAGCGCCGTCTCGTTGATGTACTGGAAGAGCTCGCGCAGATCGTAATCCATCTTCATCCGCGCGCCCCAGAAGGGCGGCTGCGGAAGGTCGGGCGCCGCACTGACCGCCTGGCTGCGCTCGGTCGAAACCTGGCCATCGCCGGCCGCGGCCGCGCGCGCAAATCCCTTCGTCCGCTGTCCTTCCGCCAGACGCGCCTCGCGCTTTTCTTCCGATTGCGTCAGGTCGTCCATCACGTGCAGGCCGTCGAAGGCGTCGCCAGCGTAGAACACCGCCCCGGCGTACTCGCGCCGCAGGTCGTCTTCCACGTACTTGCGGGTCAACGCCGCGCCGCCGCATACGACGGGGAACTTCAGCCCCTGTTGCTCCAGGTCCTGTATGACGTACTTCATCTCCAGGGTGGATTTGACCAGCAGCCCGCTCAGCCCGATAGCATCGGCGCGGTGCTCCTGCGCGGCCTTGATGATGGTGTCCGCCGGCTGCTTGATGCCCAGGTTCACCACCCGGTAGCCGTTGTTGCTGAGGATGATGTCGACCAGGTTCTTGCCAATGTCGTGCACGTCGCCCTTGACGGTGGCCAGCACCATGGTGCCCTTCTGCCGGCCGTCGACCTTCTCCATCCTGGGCTCGAGGTAGGCGACCGCGGCCTTCATCACCGCCGCCGAATCCAGCACCGACGGCAACTGCATCTTGCGCGCGCCGAACAACTCGCCCACCGTACGCATGCCGTCCAGCAGCACGTTGTTGATCAGATCCAGCGGGGTGTAGGTGTGCAGCGCCTCTTCCAGAACCTGGTCCAGCGCCTGCTTGCGCGCGCCCTCGCCAATCGCCTTCTCCCCGTGCACGATGCAGAACTTCAGCTTGTCCTCGACCGGCAGCGCCTCCACCGCCACCGGCGCTTCCTGCTGCTTCTCGCGCCCCGCGAAGAAGCCCATGTAGTTCTGCAATGGATCGCCTTGCGAGGTATCGGCGTAGATCAGCCGCCGCGCCAGTTCCACCTCTTCGCCGGGAATCCTGTACAGCGGATAGACCTTGGCGTAGTTGACGATGGCGATGTCGAGGCCGTAATTGACCGCCTCGTGCATGAAGACGGAGTTCAGCACCCGCCGCGGGTAGGTCGCCAGCCCGAAGGAAATATTGCTGACGCCAAGGATGGTCTTCACCTCCGGCAGTTCCTGCTTGATGCGCTTGACCGCCTGCAGCGTCTCCAGGCCCGCGGTGCGGTACTCCTCCTGGCCGGTGGAGATGGGCAGGGTGAGCGCGTCGAAGATCAAATCCACCGGGCGCATGCCGTACTTCGCGGTGGCGAGCTGGTAAATCCGCTTGGCGATGGCGGCCTTCTTGCCGGCGGTGAGCGCCATGCCTTCTTCGTCGATGGTGAGCGCGATCACCGCCGCGCCGTAGCGCTTCGCCATGGGAAGAACTTTCGAGGTGCGCTTTTCGCCGTCCTCCAGGTTGATGGAGTTGATGATCGCCTTCCCCGGGATGCGCTTCAGCGCCTCCTCCACCACCTCAGCTTCCGTGGAATCGACAAGAATGGGCGCGGGGACGCGGGTGGCCACCTTCTCCAGCACGCTGCTGATGTACTTCTTCTCGTCCTCGCCAACGATGGCGCAGCACAAATCCAGCATGTGCGAGCCCTCGGCGGCCAGTTTCTTGGCCAGGGCCAGGATGTCGTCGTACTTGCCGCCCTGAAGCATGTTGCGGAAGGCCGGCAGGCGGGTGGTGGCGTTCATTTCCTCGGCCACGATCAGCGGCTTGGGATCAAGGTCCAGCGGGACCATGCTGTAGGCACTGGCCGCCGCCGCCGTGGGCCTGACCTCGCGCGCCGCCGGTTGCAGGTTGGCGCAGGCGGCGACCACCGCCTTCAGATGATCGGGCGTAGTGCCGCAGCATCCGCCCACAATGCGCACCCCGTAATCGGTGATGAAGTGCTTGTGGTAGTGCGCCAGTTCTTCCGGAGTGAGCCCGTAGACGGCGCGCCCGCCCACGTTCTGCGGCAGCCCGGCGTTGGGCAGCACCGACACCTGCTTGGAGGAATTCAGCGCCAGGTAGCGGACCGCGTCGTTCATCTCCTTGGGCCCGGTGGCGCAGTTCAAGCCGATGGCGTCCACGTCGAAGGGCTCGAGGGTGGTGAGCGCGGCGCCGATTTCGGTGCCCAGCAGCATCGTGCCGGTGGCTTCAAGTGTCACTTGAACTGCCACCGGCAAGCGCTTGCCGGCCAGCCGCATGGCCTCGAATACCGCCACCAGCGCCGCCTTCGCCTGCAGCAGGTCCTGGCAGGTCTCGACCAGCAGGATGTCCACGCCGCCCTCGATGAGCGCGGTCACCTGTTCCAGGTACGCCGCAGACATATCGTCGAACGAGATATGTCCCAGGGAGGGCAGCTTGGTGGTGGGGCCGATCGAGCCGGCCACGAAGCGTTTGCGCCCGTTCGAGTACTCGGAGGCTACTTGCCGCGCCAGCCTGGCCGCCGCCCGGTTGATCTCCCCAACCTTGGCTTCCAGCCCGTACTCGGCGAGCACGATGCGGGTGGCGCCGAAGGTGTCGGTCTCGATGACGTCGCAGCCCACAGCCAGGAAGGCGGCGTGAATGTCGCGTATGAGGTCGGGCCGGCTCAGTACCAGCAGCTCGTTGCAGCCTTCCTTCCCCCAGTAGTCGTCCAGCGAGGGCCCGCGCGCCTGGATGGAGGTGCCCATGGCGCCGTCGTAAATAATCACGCGCTCCCGAACGGTTTGGAGGAATTCAGACATGGCGCTCGAATTTCCAGCGAAAAACGCCCGACCTCAGCCGGGCGCCTCTGCCATTGCGACTGAAACTGAAATTACACCTTCCCCGCCGGCACCTGGTCGCTCAGCTTGCGCAGCAACGGATTCTTCTCCGCCTCGGCCCGGTTGAAGACCGCGTTGGCGCCCAGATGCGCCGGCGCCGGCGCCAGCAATTGCTCTTTGCGGTACACCAGGTTGCTGGCATTCAGGGTGGCGATTTCAAACCCGTGCCCGTGCGTGATGGCGTCCGTCGGACACGCTTCCACGCAGTACCCGCAGAAAATGCAGCGGTTGTAATCGATGTTGTAGACCTTGGCGTAGCGCTCGGCGCCGCTGACGCGGTGCTCGGCCGTGTTTTCCGCCGCCTCGATGTAAATGCAGTTGGAGGGACAGGCGGCGGCGCACAGGAAACACGCCACACACTTCTCCAGCCCGTTTTCGTCGCGCTGCAAGACGTGCACTCCGCGGAACCGCTCCTGGAACTGCGCCCCGCGCAAAAGCCCCGCGCCGTCGGGATAGTTCTCCACCACCGTGGGCTGGAACAGCTCGCGCAAGGTGACGCTCATCCCCTTGGCGATGGCGCCGATGTCCTTAACGATAGCCATATTGGCTAGTATAAACGGCGGCGCGGGGTTGGCCGCAAGAAGTCTGTCAGTCGCTCAGTCTATCGGTCCCTCAGATTCCGCTGCACAGGCTGCGGACTTAACCGCAAAAGACTGACAGACTGAAGGACCGACAGACCTGCAGGCCATGTTCCGGCGACATCTTCCCTGCCGGCGCGCAACTGCTATCATGCGCGCATGTTCCGCGGCACAAAGATGTGGCTGGCCGGGGTTGCCGTGGTGGTTGGGGTCAGTCTGTGCGTGGCGATTCCGGCGGCGCTGGACAACACCGGCTGGCTGCCCCACGAGCGCACGACCGCCATGTACTTCGGGGCCGCCGCCTGGCGCCCCGGCGCCTACCGCGACTGCGTTGCCCTGCCCACGCAGGACGGCTCGATGTTGTTTCTGGGCTGTGTGGCCGGCGCCGAGAGCTACCTGACGCCGGAGCCGACGCGGGTCGTCTTTTGGGGCAAAATCAAGCGCCCCGACCGTTACCAGGCGGCCATGTCCGACCTGAGCGCCTGGAAATGGCGCTGCCTGCGCAAGAAAGATTCGGTCGCCTGCTGGGCAGTCAACTGACGGTTTGCGGTTTGCGGTTGACGGTTGACGGTTTTCCTCCCCAGATTACGGTAAAGTGCAGAAGCCGGCGGGAACCCGGCTTGGACGATCTTGACGGTTTCCAGGCTGACCAGGGCAGTACCGGAAAGCCCATTGGCGGCAGTGGCGAGGGTTGTGGAGTAGGGGTCCTTCGACTCGGCGTCGCCAAAACCAGGCGACGCCTCGCTCAAGGATGACAAACGGAAGAATTGTTTATGACCGGAACGATTTTTCTATGACGCGATCGCGCGGATCGCCCGATCACCAGATCACCCGATCACCCGATCACCCGATCACCCGATCACTCGATCACCCGATCACCCGATCACCCGATGCCCAGGCTTTTCCACATGCGGTCCACCTTCTCCTTGGTGGCCGCGTCCATGGTGATTTCGTCCGGCCAGGGGCGCGCGAAGCCTTCGCTGGGCCACTTGCGGGTGGCGTCCACGCCCATCTTGGAGCCGAAGTCGGGCAGGCGCGAGGCGTGGTCCAGCGAATCCACCGGCCCCAGCGTGAACTGAATGTCGCGCTCCGGGTCAATGTGGTTGAAGGCGCGCAGCACGACTTCGCGCAGGTCCTGCACGTCGCAATCCTCGTCCACGACCACGATGCATTTTGTAAACATCGCCTGGCCGAGCGACCAGATGGCGTTCATGACTTTCCGCGCCTGGCCGGGGTAGGACTTGCGGATGGAAACGATCATCAGGTTGTGGAACACGCCTTCGATGGGCAGGTTGACGTCCACCAGCTCGGGAATGGAAAGCTTCATCAGCGGCAGGAAGATGCGCTCGACGGCCTTGCCCATCCAGGCGTCTTCCATCGGGGGTTTGCCGACTATGGTGGTGGCGTAGATGGGGTCCTTGCGATGGGTGATGCAGGTGACGTGGAAGACCGGGTAGAGATCGGCGAGTGAGTAGAAGCCGGTGTGGTCGCCGAAGGGGCCTTCCAGGCGGAGTTCGTCCAGGTTGACGTGGCCTTCGAGCACGATCTCGGCGGTGGCGGGCACTTCCAGGTCCACGGTCTCGCACTGCACCAGCTCGACCGGCTTCTGGCGCAGGAAGCCGGCGATGAGGAACTCGTCAATGTCGGGGGGCGCGGGCACGATGGCGGCGAAGGTGGCCGCGGGATCGGTGCCGATGGCGACCGCGACCTCGAGCTTGCCCTTGGGCAGTTCGCCTTCGGGGAGCCGCGCGCCGCCGGAGGATCGCGCCATGATGTCGACCGGGGCAGCCGAGGGCGGCTGCCCCCACGTGGGTGACTGCGCAGCCGAGGCGCGCAGGGCTTCCCGGTAGTGCTCGGCGCCGACTTTCTGGCGCTGCCAGTGCATGCCGGCGGTGCGCGCGTCATATATCTGCATGCGATACATTCCGACGTTGCGCTTGCCGGTGCGCGGGTCGCGGGTGATGACGCAGGGCAGGGTGATGAAGCGGCCGGCGTCCTGGGGCCAGCATTGCAGGACGGGGAAATCGAGGAGCGAGAAATTGTCTTTCCTGATGACTTCCTTGCAGGGGCCGCCGGAGACCGTCTTGGGGAAGAACCGGCCCAGGTCGGCGAGCATGGGAAGCATTTTGATTTTTTCCAGCAGGCCCTGCGGCGACTTGATGTCCAGAAAGAGGCGCAGGCGGTCGGCGACCTCGTCCAGCGAGTCCACCCCGAGGGCCAGGTTCATGCGGCGGGCCGAGCCGAACTGGTTGATCAGCACCCGCGCCCCGGGATAGCCCTTGAGGTTTTCAAACAGCAGCGCGGGCGTGGCACAGCCGCCCCCGGCTGTGCTCCGGCCGGACGATGTAGCCCGGCCGCCCTCGGCCGGGGACATCTTGCTCACCCGGTCGGTGATCTCGGTGATCTCCAGGATGGGATCCACCTGGGCGCTGGCGCGCTTCAGTTCCCCGGCGCGTTCCAGCGCGGCTATCCATTCGCGCAGGTCGTGGTAGGCCATGGCCGCCCCTCTAGCGTGACGGATGATTATACGGGTAGCAGATTATCAATGAGGAATTGTTTCAAATTCGTTCAGAGTAGCTGATATATTTCCAGCCACATGGCGGCCTCATACAAGAAAGTCTTAGAAAAGATGCGATCGTTGTATATGGAAAACGACCGTCCGTGGGTCATTGGTTTCAGCGGCGGGAAAGATTCAACAGCCGTTCTGCAGCTGGTGTTCCTCCTCTTCAGAAAAATGCCCTACGAGCAGCGTCGCAAGATGGTGCATGTAGTGGCGAACGACACTCTCGTGGAAATCCCGCAAGTCGCGTCAATGGTCGCGGAATCTGTCACGAGAATTAACGAGGCCGCGACAAGACTTAAATTCCCCATAACAGCCATCCAGACGACGCCCGATCCCGAAGATACATTTTTCGTCAACCTGATTGGCCGTGGCTACCCTTCCCCGACGAGTCGATTCCGCTGGTGTACGGAACGGATGAAGATCAATCCCACGTCGGATTACATACGCCGATTAGTAACTGAGCGCGGAGAAGTTATTGTTTTTCTGGTTCTGAACGAGAATCTGGTGAAGTGCGCATTTTATGCGGCTTTCTGAAGAACCAGGAATTGGGTCTTGGTGACGGCCAGCCGCTGCGCCTTGAGCAGCAGGTAGTTCAGATCGCGGTAGCCGCGGCCACGGCGTAACAGTGCCTTAATGTTTCCGTTGACGGCTTCCACCACGCCGAACGGCACCTTGATTCGGCAGTAGTTCAAGATTCCTTCCAGATGGTCCAGCAACATGTGCGCCAGCTTCTCCATGGGCTTCAGCCGCTGCCAGCGCAACTGGTCAATCCAGCTTTGCAGATACCGCAGCAATGGCCGAAGGTGCTGCAACGTGCTGGTGATGCACCGAGCGGGTCGGAGCCGCCACATTTCGCGGGTGATCGTGACTTGCGACTGGGTGTGATCTCGATTCTCCCGAGCAGCAGGTCAGGTCGCAGACGGCCGCTGACAGGGAGGCGCTCATAGCCGAGAACATCAACACGATCGAGATGGGCCCGTACACTTTCACCGTTCGGTTTAATGATGCCAAACCCGAGCCGCTCGTTGTTTGGTAAGAAAGTTTTCCCCCGACGGCGTTGCGCGCCGGGCGAAGCCGGCCTCATCCAGCCAGTTGTCCTCAATCGGCGCGATCAGTGCGTCGGGACAGAAGTCGCGGTCATCTGCGCAGGTCGTTCAGCATGCGCTCGTACTCATCCTTGTTGATTTCTCCACGTGCATAGCGGCGCTTCGCGATCTGCTCCGGCGAGTCTGGCGGCGCGCCTGCCTTGCCCTCTGAAGTTACGCGCACGAATAACCATACGACCAGAATGATGATAAGAATCCAGAATACCCACATGAAACCCATATGCCACCACGGACCGTAATGCCAGGGCACGTCAAACTCCCTTTCTCGATATCGAGGCCATGCCTCCTATCTACTCTTGGATGACGCTTTCGGCCTATACGAAGACGCACTTCCGTTTGGTGTCCGCATCAGTGGCAGCCGTGGCGCGCGGGTTGCGGTCCGCCATTCTTATTCGCTGGTGTCTTCGCGTGGCTGTGTTCGCCTCCATGCGCGCCATGAGCGCCGCAGCCGCCGCGCCCGGACAGGTGCATGCCAATGATGAAGAGGATCGGCACAATCCAAAACCAGTTCTGCGTAATGAAGTTCATTGCTTTCTCCCTGAGCGGTGATTGCTAAACTGCCGGCCGCTTCCACGTCTGGGCCGGGGTGTGCGCCCTCAGGCTTCCTCGGGCCGGGGCCATGGCAGGACCTCGCGGTTCGGCATGGCCGTGGCCGGTTGAGTCTCGATCACGGGAACCGGCTCGCTGCTGGTTGCAGGCGTCTCTACCAGCACCAGGATCTGATGGATGGCCCGAACCAGTTCGCGGGCAAGCATGCGCGCCCAAATACGGGAATACATGGCAGGATTGGTGATGGCGACCACTGTGCCCGCAGGGCTTGGCGCCACCTTGATGTTGAATGGCATAAACACGCGGGCTTCCGGGTCGCTGACCACCGAGTGATATGCGCTCACCGGCCCCCACACCACGAGGCAGGCGGAACTCGACAGCTCGGTTCCGACCGCGACCTCCGAGACAATCTCAAAGCCCTGTGCCTGCAGCCCCTCTTTCAATAGTTCGAGCGCCTGCCGGAACCCCAAGTTCGCCTGTACTGCAACTGAAAAATCCCGAATATTGTTCATCACCGTTCTCCTTACGCGACTAAGCAATTGCAGGCGGAGGGCCGAAATGGAGTCTGTTGCAACTCGCGCGTTTGCAACGCGTTGGCATTCTTGGGATAGGCTCAGGCCGGCTGAGTGTGCCTCATTTCGGACAGAAGCTGGCTGTAATCGGCCACAGAAGGGCAGCGGAGAGCACGTTACACACGCCTTCTCGCACCTGGAAGACTGGCAGCTTGCTTGCGAGTTAGTTGAAGAGAGATCTGGCCGCGAGGTTCTTCCGGCCGAAGAGGTTCTGCCCAGCGTAGCCGTTCAAAGCTACCTCAAGTGCTGAAATCCCCGGAAGGACCCGTCCTGCGGAAGCCGGTGTCCCCGCCACAGGTAAAAGATCACCGGATAAATCGCCAATTCCATGATGCCGGAGGTAATGACGCCTCCAACCATGGGGGCGGCAATGCGCTTCATCACGTCCGCACCGGTGCCGTGGCTCCACATGATGGGTAGCAGGCCGGCAATGATGACGCTGATCGTCATCACTTTCGGCCTGACGCGCTTGACCGCGCCCTCATACACGGCATCAGCCAACTCATGCCGGTTCTTCATCTTGTCCCTCGCGCGGAAGCTCTCATAAGCCTGGTCAAGATACAGCAGCATTACAACACCGGTTTCCGCGTCGAGACCGGCCAACGCAATGATGCCGACCCAGACGGCGATGCTCAGGTTGTATCCGAGCACATAGAGCAGCCAGATCGCGCCCGCCAGCGAAAAGGGCACCGCAAGAAAAACGATCGCGGTCTTAACCAGCGATTTTGTGTTCAGGTAGATGATGACGAAGATGATCAGGATCGTCATGGGGATGACGTACATGAGCCGTTTCTGGGCGCGCTGCATGTACTCATACTCACCGCTCCAGTTGATCGTGTATCCCGCCGGCGGCTTTACGTACTGTTGTACCGCCTGCTGCGCGGCCCGGACGTACCTGCCGATGTCGGCGCCGCGGATGTCAACGTAGATCCAGGCGTTGGGCCGGGCTGCCTCGGTCTTTATCATCGGCGGGCCGACAGCATAGCTGAGCTTTGCGAGTTGTCCCAGCGGGATCTGCTGTCCGGTTGGCGTTGACACCAGCACGCCCCTCAGTGTAGGCACGTCCTGCCGTAGCTCGCGCATGTAGCGCACGTTCACTGGGTACCGTTGCAGTCCTTCAACGGTCGTAGTGATGTTCATGCCGCCGACCGCCGACTCGATTACATCCTGCACATCGGAGATGGTCATCCCGTAGCGGGCAATTGCGTCCCGATCAATCCGCGCATCCAGGTAGTTGCCCCCCAGGGTGCGCTCGGCGTAGACGCTCGCCGTACCCGGCACGTTCTGGATCACGGCTTGTATCTGCTGGCCCAGATTGTCGAGGACCTTCAGGTCGGGACCGGACAGCTTGATTCCTACGGGCGTCTTGATACCGGTCGAGAGCATGTCTACGCGTGTCTTGATCGGCATCGTCCAGGTGTTGCTCAGACCCGGCACCTGGATGGCGGAGTTCATTTCCCGGATCAGCTTGTTGGGAGTCATGCCTTTGGGCCACTGATCTTCGGGCTTGAGCATGATCGTGGTCTCAAACATTTCGATCGTGGCGGGATCGGTGGCAGTCTCCGCGCGGCCCGCCTTGCCGAACACGTGGTGGACTTCCGGGAATTGCTTGATCATCTTGTCGGTCTGCTGCAGCACCGTGCGGGCCTCGGCGATGGACATGCCGGGCTGGGCCGAGGGCATATAGAGCAGATCTCCTTCCCATAGCGGCGGCATGAATTCAGAGCCCAGCCGCGTGTACGGGAAGATCGTGACGCCCACGACGAGAACGGCCGCAGCCAGCACCAGCCAGCGGAAGCGCAGCACGAACTCCAGCAGCGGATGATAGAGCCGGATCAGGACGCGGTTAATTGGATTCTTTTCCTCGGGCAGAATCTTCCCGCGAATGAAATAGCCCATCAGCACCGGCACCAGGGTGATCGAAAGCAGCGCGGCTGCCGCCATCGAGTAGGTCTTGGTGAAAGCCAGCGGCTTGAAGAGTCTTCCCTCCTGGGCTTGCAGCGTGAATACCGGCATGAACGAGACCGTAATCACCAGGAGCGAGTAGAAGAGGGCAGGACCCACTTCGATCGCCGCGTCCGTCACAATGTCCCAATGGGGCTTCTTGCCGGCATCGCGCTCCACATGCTTGTGGGCGTTCTCGATCATGATGATGGCCGCATCCACCATGGCGCCGATGGCGATGGCGATGCCGCCCAGCGACATGATGTTGGCGTTAATCCCCTGCTGATGCATGATGATGAACGCGATCAGGACGGCGACGGGAAGAGTGAAGATGGCAACGAAGGCGCTGCCGAAGTGCAGCAGGAAAATGACGCACACTAGCGCGACGATCGCGCTTTCTTCGACCAGTTTCTGCTTCAGGGTAGCCACCGCTCGCTCAATTAAGTTGGAACGATCGTAGGCAACGTGGACCTCAACTCCGGGAGGGAGGCTTTTTTCGATCTCCGCCAGCCTCGCCTTGACGTCCTTGAGGACCCGCAGCGTGTTTGCGCCGTAGCGGACGATGACGATTCCACCTACGGTTTCGCCTTCGCCGTTCCATTCTGCGAGTCCGCGCCGCTGCTCTGGGCCGTACTGGAGCGTGGCCACGTTACGCAACAGAATCGGTGTGCCATTGCGGTCCACCCCGACGGCAATCTTGGCGACATCGTCGAGGTTCTTGATGTATCCCAAGCCGCGAATCATGAACTCCTTTTCGGAAATTTCAAGAACGCCGCCGCCAACGTCGAGGTTGCTGCGCTGGACCGCTTCACGAATGCGGGAAATCGAAACGTCATAGGCGCGCAACTTGTCTGGGTCGACTGTGATCTGGTACTGGCGAACGAAGCCGCCGATGCTGGCCACCTCGGCGACTCCCGGCACACTGGTCAGTTGATATTTCAGGAACCAGTCCTGGATGCTGCGCAGTTGGCTCAGGTCGTGGTTCTTCGACGTAAGCGCGTAAATATAAGCCCAGCCAACCCCCGTGGCATCCGGCCCAAGGGTCGGGCTCACGCCCCGCGGCAGGCGCCCGGAAACATAATTCAGGTATTCCAGCACCCGGCTGCGCGCCCAGTACAGGTCGGTGCCATCCTGGAAAATGACGTACACGAAGGAATAGCCAAAGAAGGAGTAACCGCGGACGACCTGCGCCCGGGGCACCGCCAGCATTTGCGTGGTCAGCGGGTACGTGACCTGGTCTTCAACAATCTGTGGCGCTTGCCCCGGGTACTGGGTGTAGATGATGACCTGGACGTCGGACAGATCCGGGATGGCGTCCAGCGGCATGGTTTCCAGCGAGTAGATGCCGGCCGCGATAAGAAAAAAAGTCGCCAGCAGCACCAGGAACTTGTTCTGGATCGACCACCGGATAATCTTGGCTAGCATGGGTGGCTATTTCCGTTTTGGCGTTCCAGGCATGGGTGGCATCTTGGGTGGTTGCTTGCCTTGCTGACCGGGAGGGGTTTGTGCGCCGCCCGGCGGCTGTCCTTTCGGCTGCGTGCCGCCCGGTGGTCCCATTCCCGACATGCTCGCCATCGCACCCAGAGCTTGCTGCAGATTGCTCTCGGAATCGATCAGGAACTGCGACGAGGTCACAACTTTCTCGCCCGGGCGCAGCCCGCGCAGCACTTCGGTATAGCCGCCGCCGGACACCCCGGTAACAATGTTGCGCGGCTCGAACCTCCCTTCGGGCTTTTGCACGATGATCACATTGCGTTCGCCGGTGTGCAGGATTGCCTGTTCGGGCACTCGCAACGCGGTGATCAGGGGCACGTTAATCTCCACGTTCGCGTACATGTCCGGCCGGAGACGCAAGTCGGGATTCGGGATTTCTACCTTGGCGGTCAAAGTGCGCGTTTGAGGATTCAGGGTCGGATCGAGGTACACAATCCTTCCTTCCCAGTGACGTCCAGGAAACGCGTCCAGCGCGATGTGGGCGGTCTGACCAATGTGAAGGTGAGTCAGTTGGTATTCGAACACCTGCACCTGCACCCAGAGGCTGGAGAGGTCGGCGATGGTATAGACATTCGTACCTGGCGCGACTCTTGCTCCTTCCAGCGAGTCGCTGAGCTTGGCGGTTATAATCCCTGAGACCGGCGATAAGACTTTCATGGTCCGCGAAGCGCGGCCGGTTTTGCTTAATTGGGCGATCTGGTCCGGCGAGATGTCCCAGAGCCGGAGGCGCTCCTCGGCGGCAGAGAGCAACGATTTCGACTGCTGCAAGAAGTCCGGAGATCCAGCCTTTTCGCTTTGCGCCACACCCTTCAACGCGATCAGATACTCGTTCTGCGTAGCGACGAGCTCCGGGCTGTAAACCTCAAACAGCACCTGTCCCTTCGCCACCGGCTGGCCGATGTAGATGACGGGAGCATTTTCGATCCAACCTTCGAACTTGGGACTGATGGTAGCAAGATTCTTGCTGTTGTAGACGAGGATCCCGACCGTTCGAATGTCCAGCGAAATCGGCCCACGTTCCGCTACTGTCGTCAGAACGCCGAAATTCTGCGTGAAAGTTGGGTCCACGCTGATTTCTTTTGGCTGTGCGTTCTGGCTCCCAGCAGTTGCAGACCCGGTTTGCGCCGTTGCGCCCGGCGCTTCTGCCCGCTTGCCTGGGCTCGGTCCGGAACCAGGCTGTCGCTGTTGCGCCAGCCTGGGAATAACCAGGAACCCGAGCCCCGCGCCAATCAGCACAGAAATGAGGATTGCCGACAGGAACCCCATGCTGGAACGAGGAGTACGCACGCCCGCACCTCCAAACCACCACACTACGGGGAAGGAGAGTCACTGCAAAAGCCTGTGATGCCGATGGCCGCTCCCATGTTGCAGTGCACCCCGGCCGCCACGTCTGGCAGAACACATCGGCACGCAGCCAGGCGGCGGTCTCTTCTGGACGAAATGGTCCACGTACTGCCTGAAAAGAGGCAGCTCTCTTCCAGACAGCACTATTGACGCCGTTATAGCAGCCGTAAGTCTTTGATTGCCGGCCAGCTTTTCGGTCAGCATGTACGCCCAGTTTGGCTACCGAACTGCTGCACACAAGGGTCAACGGCACACATTCGTGGCTGGCCGGGCTTGGCTTGTCCAATGCCAGCCAGCACAAGGACCAGCGCAGCAATTGTGACGTATGTCACAGCCAGGTGTGCGCTCGAAGATTAGGTTGTTCCAAATACTCTGAACGTGACCCGCAGCTTCCAATTCGTCGCCGCAGTTCTTGCCCTGGTCTTCCTGGCGGGCAGCCTGTCGGCATTCGGCGCCTGTCTGCGTCAGGGCCCAGCAACGATGCCTGATTGCGGCCCGCACTGCCCGATGATGATGAAGGCTGCGGCGACGGGCAGGGAGTTTCAGGCGGCGCCCCAAGGGACCTCCTGCTGCGACGTTTCGTCGGGGAAACCGGTTCCGGCATCCGCGATGCAGCCACCGAGCAACCGCTCGTTGATGGGGCCAGTCCCAGCGGCTGTCGGACTCTTAGCCTGCGCATTGCCGGTTCCCAAAATGGAATGGCGCGCCGGAGTACCGCCTGGTATAAGTTCTCCCCCCCAGGCGGTACTCTGCATCTTCCTAATTTAGGCCTATCCTCTCAGCCGTAGTGTGTCGTTCAGACACCAAGTAATGCTGAGGCTACTAACTTCTACGAAAAGAGAGACTTTGCGATGCTCAGAAAAGTACTTCTGATTGCCATTGCGGGCTTGTTCTCCATGCCTACGCTCGCGCAGCGTGCACCGGCGGACAACAAGGTCAGCGTGCAGATAGTCGCCAGCCCGCAGCAAGCTCCGGCAACTGCTCAGACGGCAACGCCGCAGTTGTCGAGCGACCAAGGGGTCGTCACCTTGGACGATCTGGTGCGAGAGGCACTGGAGAAGAATCCTGGTGTCCAGAGCGCGCTCCATGCGGTGGAGGCGCAGCGGCATCGCGTGCCGCAGGTCAAGTCTCTACCCGACCCGACGGTCGGCATCGGCTGGGCCGGAAACATCACGCCCTTCAGCGTACAGAAAGGCGATCCGTCGAGTTACCGCAGCGTTACGGCCACACAGCAGTTGCTCTATCCCGGAAAACTGAAGCTACGCGGCGAGATTGCGTCGAAGGAGGCGGACGCCGCCTATTGGGAGTACGAGGCGGCTCGACGTCGCGTGACCGCAGACGTGAAGTCCGCTTACTACGACTACTGGTTCTACGGCAAGGCCATCCAGACAACGCAGAAGAACAAGGACTTGCTGCAAAAGCTGGCGGCCATTGCCGAGGCGCGTTACCGCGTGGGGAAAGGCATTCAACAGGATGTGCTGAAGTCGCAGACGGAAATCTCTCTGCTGTTGCAGCGTTTGACCGTGTTGGAGCAGCAGCGAAAGACGGCGCAGGTCAGGCTCGACACGTTGCTGGCGCGTGACCCGGAGGCGCCGCTGCCGCCGGCCGCCAACCTGCAACAATCTGCGCTGAGCCATTCCCTGGAAGACCTGTACAAACTGGCGCGTGAGAACGACACCGGCCTGCAGCGTGAACGGCAGATCGTCGAGCGCGATCAGCTTGCCATCAATCTCGCGCGGAAAGACTACTACCCTGACTTGAGCGTCGGGTACATGTACCAGCAGCGCCCCGCCTTGCCGGACATGCACGGCCTGACCTTTACCGTCAACATACCGGTCTTTTACAAGACCAAGCAGCGGGAAGCGGTCAGTCAGGCAGCGGAAGAAAGAATCAGCGCCGAACGCAGCAAAGAGAACCGGCAGAACGAGCTCAATTTCGAATTGAAACAGCAGTATCTGGCGGCGAAGGCCTCCGATGAACTTCTGCGGCTGTACGCGCAGGGAGTGGTCCCCCAGGCTTCGTTGGCCCTGGAATCGTCCATGTCCGCCTACCAGGTCGGCAACGTCGATTTTCTGACTGTGCTGGGGAATTTCAGCACTGTCCTCAACTACCAAATTGATTACTACCGCGAGCTGGCGAATTATCAGGCCTCGCTGGCGCGCATGGAGAGCCTGGTGGGCGTGGACCTGACATCCCAGGTTCAGCCGCCGGATAGCGTCCCAGTCCCGCCGGCGCCGAAGAAGGAACCGTGATGTTTGCCCAACGGAAACAAGAGGCGGGGCAGTTGCTCGACGAAATGAAAGAGCTAGTCGAATCCCTGCCGCTGAACAAGCGTACGGAATTGATAGCAGCCCTGAAGGACATCTTCAGTGAGTCTCGACCCCGCCGCTGGCGATGAAGCAGCGGCCCCGAGGAGCGCCAAGCAATGCTTCGCAAGAGCTTAAGAATTCTCGCACTCATCGCTGTGATCGCGGTAGCGATCGGAGTTGTCTACGGCGGAAAGATCGCCGGCCTGTTCCAGCACCAGCATACGGAGTCCGGTGCTACTAACTCCGCAGGCGCTGCGGCAGAGCGCAAGGTCCTTTACTGGTACGACGCCATGAATCCGCAGCACCACTACGACAAGCCGGGCAAAGCGCCCGATGGCATGGACCTGGTGCCGCAATATGCGGACGACGGCAGTCAGGGCGCCGCACAGTCCGGCCAGCAATCGGGTTTGTCCGCCGCGCCCGGCGAACGCAAGGTCCTTTACTGGTACGACGCCATGAACCCGCAGCGCCGCTACGGCAAGCCGGGCAAGGCGCCCGACGGTATGGACTTGGTGCCGAAATACGCTGAAGGCGATGACGCCGCCATGAGCAAGATGCCGGTAGGAACGGTGAAGATTTCCGCGCAGAAGCAGCAGCTCATCGGCGTGCGCACGGCAACGGTGGAGCGCGAGCCGCTCAGCCGCGTCATCCGCACCACGGGCCAGCTCACGGCGGACGAGCGCAAGATCGCGCGGATTCACCTGAAGGTGTCCGGGTGGGTGGAGCAGGTATTTGCGGATTTCGTGGGGCAGTTGGTCAAGAAAGGCCAGCCGCTGTTTACGCTGTACAGCCCAGATCTGGTCGCCACCCAGCAGGAGTACCTGATCGCCAAGCGGGGAGAGAAGGATCTTGGTTCCTCGCCCTTCCGCGATGTGGCTCTCGGGTCAAAGTCTTTGCTGGAAGCTTCGCGCGAGCGCCTGCGCCTGTGGGACATCAGCGACGCGCAAATCAAGAAGCTGGATGAAACCGGCGAGGTCAGCAAGTACATGACCTTCTATTCGCCGGCTACCGGCTTCGTTCTTGACCGCAAGGCGTTTCCCCAGAGCACGGTCACGCCGGAAACGGACTTATACACCATCGCTGACCTGTCGGACATCTGGGTCAGCGCAGACATTTACGAATATGAGGTGCCGTACGTCCGCGTCGGGCAGGAGGCAACGATGGAGTTGAGTTACTACCCCGGCAAGAAGTATCGCGGGCGAGTGACCTACATCTACCCCACCGTCGATCCCGTGGCCCGGACGATCAAGGTGCGCCTGGAGTTTCCCAACCCGAAGTTCGAGCTAAAGCCGCAGATGTTCGCCGATGTCGAACTGCAGATCAACTATGGGACCCAAGTCGTAGTTCCTCAGGAAGCGGTGCTGGATTCCGGAAACGAGCAAGTCGTGTTTGTCGCGCGGGGAGATGGTTATTTCGAGCCGCGCAAGATCCAAATCGGGCCAAGACTGGAGGGGAAAGTGGTTGTGCTGGCGGGCCTGAAGCGGGGAGAGAGCATCGTCAGCAGCGGCAACTTCCTGATTGATTCCGAGAGCAAACTAAAGGACGCCATGGGCGGCATGAAGCATTGAGGAGGGAGTGATGGCGAAGAAAATTTCCATTGCAGCCCTGATGCTGCTCGTTGTGGTTGGCGGCCTGCTGATTGCAGGTGAATGGACGGTCAAACGGCGCAGCGAGACGGTGTGCGGGTTCTGCAACCGCCCGATTCAGCCCAATCTCGGGGTTGTCGCCGAGGTCGGAGGGCGGACGCGGCGAGTGTGTTGTGCCCGCTGCGCGATCACGGAAGCGCGACAGGAAAGCAAGCCTTTGCGCCTTATCTCCGTGACCGACTACACGAGCGGCCGGACACTGTATCCCGAGCGTGCCTGGTTCGTCGAGGACAGCCGCGCCATCGCCTGCAATCACGATATGGCGATGGTGGACCAGAACAAACAGGTGGAGCACCTGGCGTTCGACCGCTGCTCGCCAGGAACCTTCGCCTTCGCCCGCAAAGATGACGCAGACGAATTCGTGGCTCGAAACGGGGGAGTCGTGCACAGCCTGCAAGAGATGCTTGGGGAGGTCAAATCCCAATGATTAACCGGCTCATTGAAATCTGCGCTCACAACAAGTTCCTTGTTTTTCTGTTCATCGCGGTGGCGGTGCTGTTCGGCTGGCAATCGCTCAAGAAGACCAAGCTGGATGCCATCCCCGACTTGTCGGATACGCAGGTGATCGTTTATGCCCGCTGGGACCGCAGCCCCGACATCATCGAGGACCAGGTCACCTATCCCATCACGACGGCCCTGCTCGGTCTGCCCAAGGTGAAGGACATCCGGGGCTTCAGCGATTTTGGGTACTCATACGTTTACATCATTTTCGATGAAGGAACCGATCTCTACTGGGCGCGCTCACGCACCCTGGAATACCTTAGCTCGGTTGTGCCCAAGTTGCCGCAGGGAGTCAATGTCGAGCTTGCCAAGGACGAAACCGCGGTCGGCTGGGTGTACCAGTACGCGCTGGTGGATACGAGCGGCAAGTATTCGCTGGACCAGATGCGGTCCTACCAGGACTGGTATCTCCGCTACGCCCTGCAAACCGTGCCTGGGGTGGCCGAGGTTGCCCCGCTGGGCGGATTCGTCCGTCAGTACCAGGTCAACATCGATCCCGACAAGCTGCTCGGCTACAAGATCCCCATCAACATGGTGGTGGACGCGATCAAGAAAGGCAATAACGAGATTGGCGCCCGCCTGATCGAGTTCAGCGGCCGGGAATACATGGTGCGCGGGCGCGGCTACATCCGCTCCCTGGACGACATTCGCAACATCGTCGTCATGAACAATCCGCAGACAGGAACGCCGGTTCGCGTGGGGAACCTAGCGACGGTCACCTATGGCCCCGACATCCGGCGCGGGGTGGGCGAGCTGAACGGCGAAGGAGAAACGGTCGGCGGGGTCGTCATCATGCGTTTCGGCGAAAATGCCGAGAAGGTCATTGAACGCGTCAAGGCGAAGATCGCCGATATCGAACCGACCCTCCCTAAGGGCCTGAAAATTGTCCCAGTCTACGACCGTTCCGAGTTGATCGACCGGTCGGTGGAAAACCTCAAACACACGCTGCTGGAAGAACTGACCATTGTCAGCGTTGTGATCCTCATCTTCTTGTGGCACTTCCCGAGCGCCATCATTCCGATCACGACGATCCCGATCGCGGTCGTGCTCGCTTTCATTCCTATTCAGCTATCCGGAATGACAGCCAACATCATGTCCCTGGGCGGGATTGCGGTGGCGATCGGCGCCATGGTGGACGCATCCGTCGTGATGGTGGAGCAGATTCATAAGAAGCTGGAGCACTGGGAAGCGGAGGGTCGGCCAGGCAGTCGGGCGACCGTGCTGCTGACGGCCGTTAAGGAGGTAGGGGGGCCCAGTTTCTTCGCCTTGCTGGTAATCGCGGTGGCTTTCCTGCCCGTTTTCACTCTTGAGGCGCAGGAAGGACGACTATTCAAACCGCTCGCGTTCACTAAGAACTTCGCAATGGCCATTGCTGCCGTGCTGGCGGTCACGCTGGTGCCGGCAACAATTGGTCTGTTGTTCGGACGCACGCGGCCTTTCAGGTTCCGGCCAGCCTGGCTGTCACGGCTTGTAACGGCAGTCGCCATCGGGACGATTCACAAAGAGGAAAACCACCCCATTAGTCGCCCGCTAATGAAAATCTATCACCCGGTGTGCGAATTCGTCCTGGAGCACAAATGGAAGACTATTGCCGTCGCGTTCATTGCGATGGCCCTGACCGTGCCGGTGTTCTTCAAGCTGGGCTCGGAATTCATGCCGCCATTGGATGAAGGCACGCTGCTCTACATGCCGGCGACGCTGCCCGGAATGTCGGTCACCGAAGCAAGCCGGATTCTGCAAGTGCAGGACAAGATCATCAAGAGTTTTCCGGAAGTGCAGTCGGTGTTTGGCAAGGCCGGACGGGTAGAGAGCGCCACCGATCCGGCGCCATACGCGATGTTTGAGACGGTCATCGTCCTAAAGCCGGAGTCAGAGTGGCCGAAACTTCCGCGCTGGTATTCGAAGTGGGCGCCCAACTGGATGCAGGGCGTATTTCGCCGCTTGTGGCCGGACCACCTCAGCACGCAGCAGCTCGTTTATGGCCCGGGTGGTCTGAATGATGCCCTGCAGTTGCCCGGCATCGCCAATGCCTGGACCATGCCCATCAAGGCGCGCATTGACATGCTGACCACGGGAGTGCGCACGCCGCTCGGCATCAAGGTCCTGGGCTCCGATCTCGGCACAATTCAGCAGATCGGCGAAGAGATCGAGATGGCGTTGAAGAACGTTCCCGGGACGACCAGCGTGTTCGCCGAGCGTACCACGGGCGGCTACTTTGTCGATTTTGACCTGAAGCGGGATGAAATAGCTCGCTACGGGCTGAATGTCGGCGACGTGCAGGACGTGTTGATGTCGGCCATCGGCGGGGAAAATGTAACCACCACCATCGAAGGCCGTGAGCGCTACCCCGTGAATGTCCGCTATCTGCGCGACTACCGCTCCGATATCGGAGCGCTGAAACGCGTGCTGGTGGGGACTCCCTCGGGACAGCAAATTCCGCTCGCCCAGTTGGCGGACATCCGGCTCACCACCGGACCCGGCATGATCCGCGACGAAAACGGCCGACTCAGCGGCTACGTATATGTTGACGTTTCGGGACGCGACATCGGCAGCTACGTCCGGGACGCGAAAGAAGCCGTCAAGGAGAAGGTCAGCGTGCCGGCAGGTTACCAGCTTGTATGGAGCGGTCAGTACGAATCGATGGAGCGGGTGAAGGAGCGGCTCAAGATCGTCCTTCCGATCACGCTCTTCATTGTCTTCCTTCTTCTGTACTTCAATACCAAGTCCACGGTGAAGACCTGCATCATTCTGCTCGCCGTGCCTTTTTCCGCCATTGGAGCCATCTGGCTGCTGTACCTGCTGCACTACAACATGAGCATGGCCGTCTGGGTAGGGTTGATTGCCTTGCTCGGAGTGGATGCCGAAACCGCCGTCTTCATGCTGCTTTATCTCGACCTCGCGTACCACGACGCCATCAACAAGGGCCGGATGAATAGTTGGGATGACCTGCGCGAAGCCATCGTACACGGCGCGGTAAAACGGCTCCGTCCCAAGATCATGACTGTGGCCTGCATGCTGTTTGGGTTGCTGCCAATCATGTGGTCGGTCGGCAGCGGGGCCGACGTCATGAAGCGCATTGCCGCCCCTATGATCGGCGGCATCCTCATTTCATTCCTGATGGAATTGGTGGTTTATCCGCCGATCTTCGCCATCTGGAAGTGGAATTTCGAGGTCAAGCCCAGCATTAACAAACAGACACCGTTGCAACTCCAGCCGACAACAGTGGATGAGGTCACGCATGTCTAGCCGCAGGCTGCAACTCGGAAGCCTGCTGTTGCCGCTGCTGTTGGTAATGCCAGCATGGACCCAGTCGGCGCACTATGCGGTGCCGGCTGCCTCCGTGGAAGACCAGTTTTCAGCGTACGACCAGGCGCTGAGCGGTGCGGCTGAGCGCCTTCTGGCCGCCACCGTCCACCTCGCTCCTGGGACAACTTCGCCGCAGTCGGCTGTGAACACACCCCGGCCCGACGATGCCCGGTTGCGCCGGTTCGCCCAGCGGTATTGGAACGGGCAAGACGAGAACGTCCGCAGTGCTCTCGAACGGGTGAGGCAGCTTAGGCCGACACTGGACCCGATCCTGCATGAGGAAGGTATTCCCGTCGATGTCGCCGCTCTCGTGTTGGTCGAGAGCGGCGGCCGTCCCACGGCCCTCTCCCCCAAAGGCGCGCTTGGTCTCTGGCAGTTCATGCCGGAGACCGCGCGCCGCTATGGCCTGGCGGTCGAACCCGGCCGGGACGAACGTCTCGACATCGTGAAATCCACGCGCGCCGCCGCGCGCTACCTTCGCGACCTGTACTCGCAATTTGGTGACTGGAATTTGGCGTTTGCCGCCTACAACACCGGGGAGCAGGCTGTCCAACGCGCAATCGGGCACAACAGAGCCCGCGATTTCGACAGTCTCAGCCGCGGTCGCCGGCTACCCCTGGAAACGCGCAACTACGTCCCCGCCGTACTTTCGGCGATGCGCCTGCTTGGAGGTATTTTGCCGGCGGGGGGTGGATCGTTGCACCGTTCCAGGGATGTGCGGGTGCTGTACGCCGACGTCGCATTAAACAACTGAGCTGGCAGTAATGCAGGGATTGTTCACATTCCGAAAAGCGAAGGCCCGGGTGACCGGTCGGAAGCACAAACCCGGATTGCGATTCTGGCAGGTGTGGCCGTTATGGCTGATCTGTGGGTCCTTCGTGGTACTCGGAGTGGCGGCATTGATCTCGGTCATCCGGGAGGGCCGGCATCACAAAGACGACGTCTCCGAAGTTCAGCTGGCGACCGGCGAAGACTTGCGGGTCGCGCTCGACTGGACCATATGCAAGGCATGTCGAACCAGCAGCCCGAATCCAAGGACCAGAGCAAGACACCCCAGTAGAACGGGGGCGCTGGACGGCCGAGTCCAGAACTCGGCCGTTCAGCTTGGAATCATTTCTTTCACCAACTGACACGCAGGGAGGAATCCGAAGTGGCTTCATCGAACCATAGCACCCGTGCCCACAAGAGAGAGCAGTTCTCTGGAGGGGCGCAAGCGAGAAATAACCGCACCATCCTGCTGATCGCCGGCATTGGCGTGGTGATCGTGTCGGCTCTCTACTTCTTGTCCACCGGTAAGAGTTCTGCCGGGGTTACGCGGTTGAGCGCCGCGAACGCGTTGAACGGGGTGATTGCCATCCCTCTGGCAGACCTCAATAACGGCGCGGCGAAGTTCTTCGATTACACGACCGCCAGCAACAAGCCCATTCGGTTTTTCGCCCTCAAGAGTTCTGATGGCGTCTACCGCGCGGCGGCAGATGCCTGCGAAGTGTGCTACCGCAGCAAAATGGGATATCACCAGGAAGGCGATGACATGGTCTGCAATAAATGCGGCCGCCACTTCCCGTCGAAGGATGTGAACGTCGTCACTGGCAGCTGTAATCCGGATGGAGTGCCGGTGACTGTGCAAGGGGACAAGCTGCTTATCGCCACCTCCGACCTGGATAACCGGACTGGATTGTTCTAGGCCGGCTACAGGGACAAATATGCGAATCAGCACCATCGCCCTCGCCAACCTGAAACGGCGCAAAGGCAAGGCCCTGTTCTTGAGCCTGGGCATTGCCATCGGAATCGGCACCGTTGTGGCCTTGCTGAGCCTCGGCACTTCCATCCAGGAGGAAGTCGGCGCACAACTCGACCGCTTCGGCGCCAACATCCTCATCGTGCCGCAGTCGAATAGCCTGGCGCTCGACTATGGCGGCGTGTCCGTTCCCGGCGTGGCGTTTGATGTCCATCAACTGAAGAACGAGGACATTCAGCGCATCCGGGAGATTCCTTACCATGACCGCCTGGCCATAATCGCGCCCAAGGTGCTGAGCGCGGCTGACGTTGATGGCCAGCAGGCGCTCCTGGCCGGAGTCGATTTCAAGCAGGAGCTGAAGCTGCGGCGATGGTGGCGCATTATCGGGCAGCAGCCGGAGCAAGAGGAGGACGTTCTGGTTGGGTATGAAGCTGCTCGGGTCCTCTCAATAATCAAAGATCCGCGGACCACGGCCCCGGCGCCGCCGAGCCAACATGGAGCCCACCAAGGCCGCCCCGATGTGCAGTTCACCCTTGCACGCAACCAACTGCGTATCAACGGCCGTGAGCATCACGTGGCGGGAGTTATCGGGCCGACGGGCGGACCTGAGGACCGCATGGTGTTCGGCTCCCTCACGCACGTCCAGCAACTGGTCGGCAAGCCCGGGCAATTGAATGTCATCGAGGTCAGCGCGTTATGCAAAGGATGCCCGGTTGAAGACATTGTTGCCCAGATCAGCGGCAAGCTGCCGCACGCCAAGGTTTCGGCCGTGCAGCAAGCGGTGAAAGCACGCGCCGAAATGGTGGACCGGCTCACTCGCTTTTCTGCCGTGGTCGGGGTAGTGGTGCTCGTCATCGGCGCGCTGATGATCTTCACCACCATGATGGCGTCGGTGGTGGAACGGACAAAGGAGATTGGTGTCTTGCGGGCGATCGGCTTCCGGCGCACGCACATCATCAATGGCCTGCTGCTCGAAGTCGCAATCGTCAGCCTTATTGGCGGGGCGCTGGGCTGGGCCGCTGGCCTCGGTGCAAGCTGGCTGGCGTTGCCTTACTTCAGCGAGACCGGGCTGCGGCCGGAGTTGCATCCTGCGCTGCTGCTATTCGCGGTGAGCGCCGCGATGTTGCTGGGGATGCTGAGCAGCATCTATCCCGCGCTGCGGGCGTCGAAACTCGATCCGTCAGAAGCGGTTCGCTACATCTGAGGAGTGTGTCTGTGGCCTTCATCTCTATCGAAAGCGTCTCGAAGGCTTATCGGGACCAGAATGACGGTGCCGCCGTGCAGGTGCTCTCTGATCTCAATGTTGCCATCACGGAAGGCGAGTTCGTCTGCTTGATGGGCCCGTCCGGGTCAGGAAAAAGCACTGTGCTGACGATCGTGGGCGCAATGAACCGCCCGACAAGCGGCAAGCTCTTCGTGGACGGAATTGACGTATACGCTCTATCTGACGAACGGCGTGCCGACTTCCGGCGGGAGTACATCGGCTTCGTTTTTCAGCAGCACCACTTGATGCCTTACCTGAACGCCCTGGAAAACGTCATGCTGCCGCTGGCCACCGCACGCCTCAGTGCGCGGGACAAGAAAGACCGCGCCCTGCGAGTGTTATGGCGGGTTGGTCTATCGGACAAGGCCCGTCGCCTGCCAAACCAACTTTCCGGCGGCGAGCAAGGCCGGGTGGCCATTGCTCGGGCGCTGGTAAATGAGCCGCCCTTGATTTTGGCTGACGAGCCCACGGGCACACTCGACACAAAGACGGGAAACGAAGTTATGGAGCTCTTTCGCCGGCTGAATGCACAGGGTCAGACGATTTTCATGGTTACCCACAACCACGAAAACACCGCATTGGCACACCGCGTGCTGCACATTCGAGATGGAGTGTTGGTCGGCGAGAGCCCCCACGACCAGGAAATGGCGCCACTACCGGTCGACGTTGCTGCGTCCCGGCCGCACATAGTATTCGATTGAAGACCCTTGGAGGATGACAGACTCGATGACAATTAGAAAACTTCCACTTGGACTTGTTCTTCTCGTCACTTTGCTGGCCCTGGCCGCCAACTTCGCCGCCGCGGCGACCCAATCCCTGACCGGCGTTGTCACCGACAACATGTGCGGAAAGAAGCACATCATGATGCCGGGCAAGCCGGACAGCGAATGTATTCGTGCCTGCGTGAAGGCGGGTGCCAATTACGCCCTGCTCGTGGGTGACAAGGTGTACGTGCTGAAAGGGGACGCAAAGCAGTTTGACCAGCTCGCCGGGAAGAAGGTGAAGGTCAGTGGCGATGTGAGCGGGAACACGGTAGCAGTGGTTTCCATCGCTGATGCTGAAAAGTAGTTCCCGATCATAGAAGAAGTCGGTTGCCTCCCCCCGGAGCCGGTCACGGCAAAGCTCGTGCTGTGGCCGGCATTCTAAAGAGTGCGAAGAACAGAGCCGTAAGGTATTGAAGTATTGCAGCATTGCGAAATTCCAAGAGGCCACAAAGCCACCTTTACCGGCTGCCGAATTGCCCGATTTGAGGCGCCCCTATGCCTCATTTGGGACAGTGTGGCACTGGGCTAGCATTGCTCCCGCCGCAATTTTGATTGCTCCGGAACATTCCCGAACAGGCCGCCTTCCGCAGTGCGAATGCCCGCACTGCTACCCAAAATTGGTCCAAAACCCATGCGCGCATGCTGACTTCCACGCCAACGTGGGCACGGTTTCCTTGCGGTATGCCTTCTGAGGGCGCCGCGCGGGACGGATCGTAGTCCGGCCGCCAGTTGAGGCTGAGTTGACATATGCATCGGTCCTTTTGCGGAAATCCAGTCCGCGTTTGTTTTGCCGCGCAGAGTTCGGGAACGGCATTCGCGTTCCGTCGGGTCCGGACAATTGCCGACGCCCCGCACGCGAGCTGATGTTCAGAGCGAATCAGAAATTCGTCAAACGCACGTCCAGTGGCAACATTCAACGATAGGGAGAACGGGGCAGATTGCCCACGCGCGCCATTGCGATCGCACAAATGTTGGCGTGCGGAGCCGCCGGGAGCGGTGCCGCAAACGTGTTTCGCCGCGGCTGGTTTAGGGAAATGAGGAAAATCTTTTGGGGTTTTGCTGAATATTGCTGGACAATCGAAAGCAGAGAAGGTCTGTAAGCCGCACAAAAGAATGGCTCCTCAGGTAGGACTCGAACCTACAACCCTCCGGTTAACAGCCGGATGCTCTGCCATTGAGCTACTGAGGAGTGTGGCGGGACAAGCGCCCCGCATTTCTTTATAACCTAAGTGGCGCGTGCGGTCAAAGGGCGGGCGGAGAGCAAGCAGCACCGCATTGTGTGATGCAGCTCACACGGAAAAATGATGCAGATTCGCGGGGCCCGCGATACAATCCCCTCTTGAACTCCTGACAGTCTGAGCGGCAAGTGTGGTGCGGCCGCACAGCTTTCAGGAGACTGCAAGACCCCGCGGTCCCAGGCCGGCCGAAGCAAGAGCGCAAATGGGACCGGGCGCGGCCAAACGCATCGCTCCCGCCTTGTCGTGGAAGCGCGCATCCGGGGGGAAATAGCAGGCAGTCCGGCACGATTTCTCCTGGCCAGGCCGGACGGAGAACCACTGCCTGACGGATGCGGCCCTAGAGGTTTATCCGCTTTGCCCTGAATCGCTGATTCGGAGGATTCCTATGCACAGCCGGCTCGAAGCGAGCCTCTCCTCGTTGCGCGCGCCCGCATGGCGGCGCGCGTTCCGCTATGTTTCTCTGCTCATGGTGCTGCCGGCATTGCTGTCGCCGGTGGCCATGGCCCAAACCGAGGCGGCGGCGCCGGGAGTGGGCGGCGAAGCCTCGTTGAAACTGCCCGACCTGTCGACGGTGGACTTCCTGGGCATGAGCGGCCACAACCTGCTGCTGATCGGCATTGTGTTCTGCATCGCGGGTCTGTTGTTCGCCTTGGTCCAGTACGTCCAGCTCAAGAACCTGCCGGTGCATCGCGCCATGCGCGATATTTCCGAGCTGATCTGGAAGACCTGCCAGACCTACCTGGTGACGCAGGGGAAATTTCTCGCCATCCTGTGGGCATTCATCGCGGTGGTCATCATTTTGTACTTCGGGGTCCTGCTGAAGGCCGAATACACGCTGGGCAAGGTGTTGATCATCATGGGCTTCAGCGTAGTGGGCATCCTGGGCAGCTACGCCGTGGCCTGGTTCGGGATGCGGGTGAACACGTTTGCCAACTCGCGCACCGCCTTTGCCTCGCTGCGGGGCGACCCGCTTCCCGCCCACGTGATTCCGACTAAGTCCGGCATGAGCGTGGGCATGATGCTGATCAGCGTGGAGCTGCTGATCATGCTGTTCATCCTGCTGTTCGTGCCGGGCGACTACGCCGGCCCGTGCTTCATCGGCTTCGCCATCGGTGAGTCGCTGGGCGCGGCGGCGCTGCGTATCGCCGGCGGCATTTTCACCAAGACTGCCGACATCGGCAGCGACCTGATGAAGATCGTCTTCAAGATCAAGGAAGACGACGCGCGTAACCCGGGCGTGATTGCCGACTGCGTCGGCGACAACGCGGGCGACTCAGTGGGACCCACCGCCGACGGCTTCGAGACTTACGGCGTGACCGGCGTGGCGCTGATCACGTTTATTCTGCTGGCGGTGAAGGACCCCGTCATCCAGGTGCAATTGCTGGTGTGGATCTTCGTGATGCGCGTCATGATGCTGGTGTCCAGTTCGGGCGCTTACTTCCTCAACGCGTTCTGGGCGAGGGCGAAATACGCCAACGCCAAGGACATCAATTACGAGGACCCGCTAACCAAACTGGTGTGGCTAACGTCGATCATCTCCATCGCCCTGACCTACGCGATTTCCTACCTGATCGTCCCCGTCCTGGGCGGCGACACCAGCCTGTGGTGGAAGCTGGCCAGCATTATCAGTTGCGGGACGCTGGCAGGAGCTGTGATTCCGGAACTGGTAAAGGTGTTCGTCTCCACCGAGTCGCGGCACGTGCGAGAAGTGGTGACCTCGGCGCAGGAGGGCGGCGCCTCGCTGGGCATCCTGTCGGGCTTCGTGGCCGGGAATTTCTCCGCCTACTACCTGGGCGGCGCCATGATCACCCTGATGTCGATCGCTTACTGGGTCAGTATGCAGGGGCTGGGCGCCATGCTGCCGGGCACCAACACGCCGCTCATGCTGGCGCCGGCAGTGTTCGCCTTCGGCCTGGTGGCCTTCGGCTTCCTGGGCATGGGGCCGGTGACCATCGCGGTGGATTCCTACGGTCCGGTCACCGACAACGCGCAGTCGGTGTACGAGCTGTCGCTGATCGAGCAGATTCCCGGCATCGAGGCGGAGCTGAAGCGCGATTACAACATCACAGTCAACTTC
>Ga0315268_10001139_pt1 | contig 30679 bp, 33 predicted proteins | sample C1_top_MG_FD_204535 | JGI IMG/M metagenome (GOLD analysis project Ga0315268, IMG submission 204535) | Sediment microbial communities from Yellowstone Lake, YNP, Wyoming, USA - C1_top | ecosystem: Environmental > Aquatic > Freshwater > Lake > Sediment | place: USA: Wyoming | collected 2017-08-01
CCCAAATTGCCTCCAATACGCTGAGATTCATAGAATAAAGGACTTGCCGACCAGATTCTCATGCCCCAAGTGCGGTAAGACGCTAGGCCTTACAACTGAAACCCCCGAATTCGTGGCGAGGCTCGCTAAAAAGAGTCGAAATCTCTCCCAGCTCGAAGAACGAATTGTACAGGAACTCAAGGCGTCAGCTTTCTTGCTTGAGAAATATGACAAGGCCGCGGCGTATGTGCTGGCCGGACGCAGAATCGGCAGCGCAGAAGCGAAGGTTGTACTACGCAAAGCCAGACGAGTGTCTGACACGCTGTATGACGCGATCATGAAGGCTGAGCGACAGGTGCTTCGTAGGCGCTTTCTTTAGAAGACATTGCGGCACAAAACCAGTCGTGTTGACGAATCAAGATGCATGACCCCGCGAAGAACCTTGAGCCCTTGTTCGATCACCCGAGCCCACTGCAAAAGAGCCGCTACATTTTCTGCGAAAGCCGCTCCACTCCAATCCGTAAAGCATAGCATACATCGGCCCTGTGATGATGGTGCGGCACACCTCCACAGCGTGGGCCTCACCCAACGAATACCCATGACCACATGGCGCAGATCTCCCACTAGGAGCCATTGGACAAGTGGCTTCTTTCGAATTCTGGTGTGCGCCACTTGTGCACCACCTCCAATGGGTGGCGTCATCTTGCCCAATGTTTCATCGAGAAGTCGCCAATCCCGCGAACTCAGAAAACGAGACAAGCTGACCCGTCTGACAGGACTCGCTTGACCCACAAGAACGATAAGTCAGCATGCATCTCAAATGAACGGGCGATGACGATAGCTGGTACTATAACGACCAAACGGTGGCTAAAGCAAGGGTGTCTTGAGGCAAGTTTGTTCCAGTCTCGAGTTCCTCTATTTATACATCGCCCTGTGTCAATTCTGCCACGGCGATGAAGAGAGCTGGTATTTGGGACCGATACTATGACCGGAGAAACCAGAGCGGAGCCAACCAGATCACAGAACGGGTAAGTTCGCCTGGCCAAAATCAAGGGCGACTATAAACAACCCATCCTGTGTCAGTTTTGCCACAGCGACAGGTGACAGGATTGGCTAGGGGAAAGTGGGAGAAGGAATGGGACGAAGTCCGCGTCCGAACAGGCCTAATGGGAAAGGTGGCAGAATTTCTGCGGAGCAAACGCGCAAAGGAACTAGCGCTGACGAGCAACCGCGCCGTCGTGGAATATTGCCTCCGCGAGTTCCTCAAGAAAGAAGGCTACCTATGAACAAGGAGCCTACATCTTCTTGGAGCCGTTCTGATGAAGGCCCAGAATACTGCTGCTACCGCTACTACCAGTATATATAAGACCCATCGTCATCATGATGATGCTGGGGTGCGCATAAAAGTTGATGTCTTTCCATGTCACTGTTCGGAAAGATGAGGCAGGATACTATGTGGCCCGTTGCGTGGAGCTTCCTGCGGCTATGACTCAAGGTAGGACGGAGGAAGAGGTCTTTCACAATATCAAAGAGGCAATTCATCTAGTCCTTGAAGCAACGCGGCAAAGCGAGGAAATTCCCAGACCCGTCCTGAAAGAGATTGAACTTGAAGCGTAGTTGTCTAAACTTCCCCGAGGACTTTCTGGCAAAGAGTTGGTCAAGAGACTAGGAGAAGCTGGCTTCCTGCCGCAAAGGACTGAAGGAAGTCACGTCTTCCTGAAACACCCCGACGGAAGAGCCGTCACCGTCCTCCTGGCTCCCGAGATAGGTCCGGGACTCATGAGTGACATCATGAATGAGGTAAACATGCCTAGGGACGAGTTCATTCAGTTGCTGCAAAATCCGAAAAAATGGCGGAAAGAGAAAGAACAGAAAGGGGTTTAGCTTCGGTTATCACCTGGTTGCGCAGCAAACGCGCAAAGGAATTAGCCTTGACCAGCAACCGGGCTGTGGTAGAATATTGCCTCCGCGAGTTCCTCAAGAAGGAAGGCTACCTATGACAGCACATTTCTGTCACGCCAGAGATGGGAGCAGAAGATTGCCCAATTCAAATTTTGGTTTGGAATTCCCCAAAGGGAGAAGGAGTTCAAGAACCTGCAGGAAGAAGTCAACCAGCTGAAGGAAGGCGTGCAGATGATGCAGGACATCATCCATGGAAAGTGGAGATGGATCTCACCACATCAAATCATGAAGGAATCAGCGGACGCATTGATCGCTCGACAATCCCGGATGGCGACGCATTGGACTTGGCTTCTGCCACGAGAACCCTCAAGGTCGGTTTGCCACCAGGCTTCGGTGCCAGGTGCACGTAGTCGACTAGGTCATGATGAGGGATACTCTCGAAAATCCAACCCAGCTTGCCATAGAATCGCTTCGCAACGGAGTTTGCCAGGGTCTCTCTCTCGCTTTCCCCAGATTCTCGTCCAGGAACCGCTGAAACTCCTCCAGATGATCAGGGATCCGTTCCATGCTAAGGCCGCATTGCACCATCAGGCAATCGCACAAGGCCTCTCTCACGCGTGCCCCCAGAAGGTCCCCCACCACTTCATCAACAGACTGCAGCAGAAAGTCTGAAAACAGGGCGCTCATTGCTATGGAAAGATCTGGTTCCGTTGACTTATCCGCATAATCGATCTCCCCGTTGGGATTTTGCAATGTCTAAACACTTCCGAGTAACCGAAACCGCAGTTGGGCGGTTACACAACATCCAGAATCCGGAACGACACACCCCTACACATGAGGGATGGTAATGAAGACAATTGAGAATGAAGAAGCACCCCGAACCGGGTACTGGAAACAACCCCGTACATGGTAGGGCGCCGCGATCGATACGACACGAGCGAGGGGTCGACCCGAGGCATAGATTCAATCGCACCGGAGCAAGTTGAGAGGAATTTCATTTCAATTATTGCGCCGATAATTGTTGACGCAGTGAGAAAACTCGAACCATCATGTAGAACCACTCGAACCATCAGTATCCGCTACGACAAGCCCCTCCTCATCTTCTACCAGACAGAGGAGTACGTTATCGTGCTAAGCTTCGACCCAGAAGCAAAGACACCTTTTCTCGACAAGATCGCCAGCGACCTTGGAAGAATCATACGCGACACAGAAGACAAGCCCTAGTTGACGTGAGAAAGAATCCCTAGAAGAAACCAATTTTGTTTGAATATTTGATTTGTGGAGTGCCAAATCTTCCCTGGGTGAGGCGGTTTAATGCGCCTTGCGCAAACATTCTAATAGACCAAGAAGTACGTGGGCCTTTGGTGGCTCTGAATGCCTGAGATATCACCGGAGGATATCTTCGCGCTCCATCCTAAGATCAGATGGGTTGGATTAACCACCCATCAAGGACAGGTAGTCCTCGCTAAGATGCGTCCAGGCGTCGAACGAGCCACACCCGAGAACCACGACCAGAGGTTTCTCGAACTCGGCGCACTGATCCTCGGAGGGGTTGCTGAAGGTGACGCTGCCTTCGCGGGCAGAGTCAAATGGATAGCTGTGGACTACGAAAAATATACTGAATTGATGGTGGAGCGTGACGGCAAATATCTCGTGCTGACATTCGAGCCTGACAAGAATCTGCAAACACTTCGAGAAATCATCACAGCACTAGAGACCTGGAAGTGACCGTTCCTGCCTCTTCACTCGGACGCGTCATCTCCGCTTGAAGATCCGCCGCGGAATAACCATTGAACGCTAGCAGTTGGTAAGAATCTAAATCTTGAGTGGCCAAGGTTTCCCCGCACTCTTCATACCTGTCTCTGACCCGTGGTTAGCGACCTCTTTCCAGCGCAGAATCATGCGAGGTAAGTTATCACCCAAAGAATCCGCAACTGGTGCGGCTGGTTGCTCAACTATGCTCAATTTTCTGTTGGGGGGGGGAGAGTTTGTCTAGTTCATGGCTGGCGTTCAAGCGTGATTTATCTGGCTTGGGAATTCAGGTTCTTGCGGTTGGCCTGTGGCGAGCACGGAGGTTTTGGGAAAAGGGGCGGTTTGTCTTGAGCGTTGAAGGGAGCGATGCGTCCGGTAATCTTCTGCAGCTTTTTCCGTGGGTTTTTCAGAGGGCTTCGCCGAACGTGCCTTCCTTTGCGTACTTGACGGTTGCATCGTAATAGGCAGAGAACATTTTTCGTGTTTGCGAAAGTTATTACCCACTGATTCTGTGGGAGTTTTTAAATAAATGCTGAACCGTACTTTGCTGCACCGTAATTTTGGAGGAAAATGAAAATTGTCTAGCAAAGCAATCACACGCGTTCAGGCAGCTGTAGTTCTAGTCGTAATCATCGCAGCGATTGCCGCAGGAGCCTATGTCGCAACCCAACCCTCAGCACCAGCGACAACAACAGGGCCGCCGTCAATGGTTTACAAGGACACCCTCATAATGGGCACAACGGATGCAGTCGAGGTAAGCCTCGATCCCGCAGAGTCCTACGACTTCTTCGGTTGGGAAATCATACAGAACACAGGCTCACCTCTCGTTGACGTGAAGCCAGGTTCAGGAGCGGGTCCAGACGATATGGTTCCGGCTCTTGCAACCAGCTGGGAAGTGAGCCCCGACGGTTTGACTTGGACCTTCAACCTGAGACAAGGTGTCAAGTTCCAGGACGGAACTGAATTCACGGCGAACGATGTCAAGTACAGTTTTGATCGCAGCGTCTTCAAACTGGCCATTCCTGAGGGCCCACAGATCGGTATTGGCTACCCAGACATCATAAAGAGCGTCGAAGTGGCGTCGACATATCAGGTCGTCTTTACCCTCAACTTCCCGTTCTCGCCTTTCCTATCCCTCATGGCTTCACAGTCTTCCTACATCGTCAACCCCAAGTATGCTCCGGAGGACAGGGCAGTGGCTTATGTTGAGGGAGACGCGCGCGCAAGCAGCCCAATGGACCTTGGCCCCTACGTGCTCACGGACTGGGTTAGGGTCGCAGGAAAAGACAACGAGATGAAACTTGACGCGAACCCGAACTATTGGGACGCAGCCAGCGGCTACCCCAAGACGCCGCACATCATCATAAAGTTCTACAGCGACGCGACGACCCTGAGATTGGCAATTGAATCTGGCGAGGTTGATATCGCATTCAGACAACTGCGGGCAACCGACATCAACGATCTGAAGACCAATTCGAACGTCAAGGTATGGGAAGGCGTCGGAGCATTCATACAATACCTAGTCTTCCAAGAGAAAATGCCGCCACTGGACAACCCAGAGGTCAGAAGAGCGATCGCCGCGGCGGTTGACCGCCCAACGCTCACAAGTACGGTGTTCCTCGGCCAAGCTGCTCCCTTGTACAGTATGATCCCCAACGGAATGGGAGGGCACACGGACGCTTTCAAGTCGCTCGGCGACGCGAACTACGCCTATACAAAGGAGACACTTGCCAAGTACGGCTACAACGAAAACAACAAGCTGAAGCTAGAGCTGTGGTACGAATCCTCGGGACACTATCCGCAAAGTCCTGATCAGGCCACGGTTCTGAAGTCTTCGCTGGAAGGAAGCGGCGTCATCGAGGTCGAGCTCAAGAGCGCCGATTGGCCCAGCTACCGCGTCAACAGGAACCAGGAGATAATGCAGCTGTACATCCTCGGCTGGTACCCAGACTACGTCGACGCAGACGACTACATATTCCCCTTCCTGCACTCCTCTGGCGGTTCATGGATTCACATGAACTACAACAACCCACAGATGGACGGACTTATCGAGCAAGCAAGAGCCAAAACCAGCGCGTCGGAACGGAACCAGTTGTACGCGCAAATACAGGACCTCTTCTCCCAGGATGCACCGATCGTGCCTCTCTTCCAAGGTACCGCATGGGCAGTAACGAAACCCAACGTTGGAGGAGTCGTTTTGGACATTACTCAGAACTGGCGACACTGGCTACTGTTCGCTACCGAGTCCCCGGCTCCACTACTTCTCCAGCTTGGATGGGTCGCAACGATAATTACCCGATTCGCCCCTGAACAGTAAACATAAATTCCCAGCCTCCACCCCCCTTTTTGTCCATGAGTCTAAGATCGTACATTATCGCGCGCGTTCTTCTCACTATACCGATGCTCCTACTGCTACTCACAATGGTCTTCCTGATTACTCGCGTACTGCCAGGCGACCCTGTGCTTCTGCATTTCGAGAAGCAAGCGAAGCCTGAAGCGGTTGAGGAATTTCGACAGAGGCTGGGGTTGGATAAGTCACTTCCCGAGCAGTATGTGGATTATCTTACGGGCTTGTTACGTGGGGACTTGGGAAGGTCTATGCAAGACTTTTCCCCGGTGGGGCAGCAGATCTTCTCAGCTTTTCCAGCTACCTTGGAACTCGCAATCTTTGGAATGATTATCGCGGTGGTCTTGGGGATATTCCTCGGAGTCAGGTCCTCAAAGTCGTACAACACAGGTGAGGATCACGTCATTCGAACCTTCGGCATTACATCTTATGCGATTCCTGTGTTCTTCCTCGGCATGGTTCTACAGTTGGTGTTCAGCATCGGATTGCACTGGTTCCCCAGTGGGGGACGAATCTACCCCGGTGGTGAACCTCTAGGCCTGAATTTCGGAGGATTTCACCTCCAGACCGGTCTCTACACGTTTGACAGCTTGCTCGAGGGAAACCTTGGCAAATTTGTGCAGTCATTGCGGTACATTTTCTTGCCGTCGCTCGCGTTGGGGTTGGCTTTGTGTGGTATCTTCATCAGATTGACAAGAAGCAATATGCTGGAAACCCTGCGCCTCGATTTCGTTACAGCAGCTCGGGCGAGGGGGCTGAAGGAGAGGACTGTGGTCTACACTTACGCTCTTAGAAACGCATTCCTCCCAATTCTGACCATGATGGGGTTGCAGTTTGCCGCACTGCTCGCAGGCGCGATTCTCACAGAGACAACATTCTCGTGGCCTGGCCTAGGTAGATACCTGGTTGATAGGATTGCTTTCAGAGATTACACGGCGATACAGGGGGCGGTTGTCTTCTTCGGTTTACTGGTGGCGCTCGTTAGCCTGATCGTCGATATCCTCTATGCGTATTTGGATCCGAGGATTAGGCTGTAGGAGGCGTGTGAAAATGCAGAAGGAGAGGGGCAGGATACTTGTGCAGCTAATTCCTCGTTTCGTGGGTCTAAGCCAGAGAGGGCTGGCAGGCTGGACAGTGCTGATCGGATCTGTGATCGTGGCCGCTGTTGTCACCATGACATTATTGGCGCCTTGGATCTCGCCTCGAAACCCAGTCGCGATTAACGTTGGCCCGATACTGGCGTCGCCTAGCAACGAATTTCCACTTGGCACGAATCACCTAGGCCAAGACATGTTGAGCAGAGTCATCTCTGGAGGTTCCATGGTTCTTCAAGTGGCAGTGATCTCCGTTGTAATGTGCATCGTCGTCGGAGTTCCTATCGGTCTACTGGCATCATATGCCGGAGGACTAACTGACAAGGGTACTTCCCTCGTAATGGATAGCATCTATGCCTTCCCAGGACTGGTTCTCGCCATCGCGATAGCTGCCATGCTCGGTCGTGGGGTTCTCAACATGAGCTTGGCGATAGCAGTCGTCTATGTGCCCTCCTACTTTAGAATTGTAAGAAGCCAAGTTCTAACGATAAAGGAGCTATCATACATAGAGGCGGCGAGGGCACTCGGCGCAAAATCGCGCTCGATTATTCTGAAATACGTTCTGCCAAACGTTGTTCCGTCGGTCGTTAGCGTAGCGACGATCAACTTCGCTGACGCTATCCTGACGGCAGCGGGGCTAACGTTTGTGGGCCTCGGGCTCTCTGTTGCAGTTCCGGATTGGGGGTGGGATCTGACATATGGGCGGCAGCTTCTCCCATCTGGAGCGTGGTGGGTCATCGCTTTCCCAGGATTGATGATAGTTCTCCTTGCACTCGGCTTCACGTTGATCGGTGAGGGATTGAGCGAGCTGTGGAGCCCGCGCCTTGAGCATTGAGCTGAAAACAAGATGCCTCTACTACAAATAGATTCGTTAACGGTTGACTATCCCACGCGAAACGGAACAGTCAGAGCGGTGAACGATGTTTCCATCGCTTTGGAGAAAGGCCAGACTTTGGGAATCGTGGGAGAGTCGGGCTGTGGAAAATCGACGCTTGGCCTTGCTGTGATCCGTCTCATCCCTCCTCCAGGCGTACTAACTGAGGGGAGCATTAGGATAGACGGGACGGATGTAGTCCATCTCCCCGAGAACCAAGTACGCGAGCTAAGGGGAAAGGTCGGTTTCATCTTTCAAGATCCAATGACATCACTGAACCCGGTCAAGAGAATTGGGGACCATTTCATTGAGTTCATGCGAGCCCACGACAAGAAAATCAGCCGCGAAGAGGCATTGGAAAGGAGCGGCAAGATCCTCGAAAGCTTGGGGATACTTCGCGAACGCATCAACGACTACCCACACCAGTTCAGTGGAGGCATGAGACAGCGAGTAATGATCGGCCTCGGCTTGGCGCTCAGTCCCAAGCTCTTGATCGCAGACGAACCAACCACGTCGCTCGACGTGATTGTCGAAGCGCAAATCTTGGAACTAATGAACAAGCTCAAGAAAGAATACAACCTGACATTGATACTAATCACCCACAACATAGGAATTGTAGCGGAGATGAGCGACCTTGTCGCTGTGATGTATGCAGGCCGTGTGGTGGAACTTGGCCCGACGGATCGAATTTTCGAGAACCCGTTGCACCCGTACACGAAAGGCCTGTTGGAATCGGCACCTAACATCGTACATCCTGAGCGCTCGATGCATCCAATCCCAGGCTCGCCGCCCGACCTGATCAGCCCACCGACAGGATGCAAATTTCACCCACGTTGCCCACACGCCTTTGAACCGTGCCCGCTGAGCGAACCCGCTCTGGCAACGAAAGAACGCCAACTCGTGGCGTGCCATCTCTATGATTAGGCGGAGATCAAACTGCCCTCATTCGTGGAAGTCAATGGGCTGACCAAATATTTCCCAGTGCAGACGGGTTTCCTTGATGCAATGCTCTCCAAGCGGAGGGAATATGTCCACGCGGTGGATGGCATCGGTTTCTCTATCACCAAAGGGGAAACATTCGGTTTAGTCGGTGAGAGTGGCAGCGGCAAGACAACGACAGGACGGATCCTCGTTCGACTAATCGAACCCACGTCCGGTGAGATTAGGTTCGACGGTGAACTCGTCACCAAGATGACCCCCGCGGAATCACAGGCTTTTAGGCGACGTGCACAAATCATATTCCAAGATCCCGCCGCCGCCCTCAATCCAAGAATGACGGTGGGGAATGCGATCAAACACGCTCTAGACATCCATCGGATAGGCTCCGATGCCGAAAGGAGGGAGGAGGTTATGCGGATGCTGAAACGGGTCGGGCTTACCCCTCCTGAAAACTTCTACGAAAAATATCCGCATCAGCTGAGCGGCGGACAGCGCCAGAGAGTGGTGATAGGAAGAGCAATGATCCTCAAACCTGAATTTGTCGTTGCAGATGAACCGGTCGCCATGGTTGACGTCTCCATTAGAGCGCAGATCCTGGACCTCATGGCTTCCCTCAAACAGGAACTGGGTCTCACGTATGTCTTCATAACACACGACCTCGCGACGGCCAATTACTTTTGCGACAGAATCGCGATCATGTATCTTGGCAAAATTGCTGAGATAGGGATGAAGGGGGAGGTGTTCAAGTCACCAAAGCATCCTTACACGGTCGCCCTAATGTCTGCGATTCCAGTGCCAGACCCCAAGCACAAGCCCGAGCGGCTCATTCCGCACGGCGAGATACCCAGCCCCATCACGCCACCATCGGGGTGTCGATTCCACCCTCGATGTCCTAAGGCATTCGACCGTTGTCCGAAGGAAGATCCCAAGATGACAACGATAAGTTCGAGCCATGAAGTTGCGTGTCACTTGTTCAACTGAGATGTTTACTCAGTAGCGCGATGGGCCAACGCATTTGGGGGTCTTCGCATCTCCCATCTGACTGGAGTCTCCACGAATCCCAGTCGTTGGTAAAAGCCCTCAGTTCCATCGGAGGCTGTGACTGCAAACTCGCTCTCGGGAGAGTGCTCTAGGATCGATTTGATCAGGTCGGATCCTATTCCTCTGCTCTTTTGCGATTTAGAAACATGAAGGTATAAGATCCTGCGGAGCTTTGCGTCAGGCCTCGCCACCACGGCGAGAGCGATGACCTCATTCGCTTCGACCGCCATCCAGAATTCGTGGCCTACTCCGACAACATTGAACTCAATTGACTTCCTCGAGATCTGAAGATCGTTAGCAAGTCTCAGTCGTTCCAGATCCTCCACCTTGCCTCGTCGGTATGTAATTCCGGAGTTCAACCTGACCTTCTCCGAAAAGAGGATGACATCAACCACATCATTGTGAGACGCGCATTGATAATCGAACGCGAAGCACAAGGTTTATCTTAAATTGTCCTCTTCGGCTCGAAGAACGTTAGAAGAAATTCAAACAGACAGCGGGTTGAAAATGCTTGGGCAAGCAAATTCGTGTGCAACGCCGGGGACGCGGAGGATCAGTCTTCGAAGCGCGAAGCTTCCGGCGGATAGCGCCAGTGCGATTCCCCGCGACCACCCAAAGCCAATCCCTGCGGGGCACAGTGCGAGAGATTATGCACGAGGGGGGTCGAGGGACTCCTATGGCGTTCATCGAATTCCCCGACGGATCTTCCTGCTGTTTGGCGGCACCCGAGGGTATAGCGTTGAATCAAGGAATTGTTATCGGTGCCGACGCATCCACTCGGGTGGGGAACGTCCTACCTCTGGGGAGGATGCCTGAAGGAACTCTGGTCTGCAACGTGGAGCTTCGACCTGGCGATGGCGGACGTTTGGCCAGAGCCTCTGGGACCTATTGCATGGTCGTATCGCACACCCCGCAAGGCACGGAACTCCGGTTACCGTCGGGTAAATCAGTCTACATGAATGATCAATGTAGAGCGATGATAGGCGTCATTGCTGGTGCTGGGAGAACCGAGAGACCGTTCCTAAAAGCGGGCACAGCTTGGAAGCTCATGCGATCCCGCGGCCGAGTCTGGCCCACGACGAAGGGTCAAGCTATGATTGCGGCTTCTCACCCACACGGAGGTGGCCGCCACAAACACTCCGGCAAACCCACCACAGTAGGCAGAAACACACCTCCTGGACGGAAGGTCGGCATGATTGCAGCTCGCCAGACCGGACGATCGAAGAGAGCTGTGAGAACCTAAGGTCGTGGCTTGCAGAATGACGCTTCTAGATCCACTATCGAATGCCCTCAACACGATTCACAACAACGAGAGGCGGCATAAGCGTGAGTGCGTTGTTTGGCCCGCCTCGAAACTGATGGGGCAGGTTCTTCGAGTAATGCAGAAGAACGGTTACATCGGCGAGTTTGAATTCATCGACGACGGAAGAGCGGGCAAATACCGAATCCAGCTCCTTGGCCGCGTAAACAGGTGCGGCGTGATCAAGCCTCGATATGCGATGAAAGTCGCGGACATTGAAAATTGGGAGGAAAGGTACCTTCCGTCTCGTGATGTGGGTGTTTTGATCGTCAGTACCGCGAAAGGCGTCGTGTCTCATTCCGATGCGCGCACTGCGAAGACCGGAGGACGCTTGTTGGCGTACGTGTACTGAGCGGAGTTCCGGAAACTCTTTAATTCCGCACTTAAGTGTCGAGTACCTTCCAAGAATTCGAGAAGTTGCGAAGATTGGCTAGAGGTCCACAGTACAATTTGGCGTTCAGACGCCGCCGAACTGGCCGAACGAACTACAGAAAGAGGAGAAGGCTAGTTGTCTCCGGTCTCCCACGGCTTGTTGTTCGCCCTTCAAACAAGCATCTGAGTGCGCAGGTTGTACAGGCGGCTCCAGAAGGCGATCACGTGCTTGCCTCAGCGCACTCATCTGAGCTGAAGGACTTTGGCTGGAAGGGTCCATGTGGCAACCTCTCCGCCGCGTATCTTACCGGGCTCCTAGCGGGAAAAAGAGCCAAGGTAGCGGGGACATCCAATGCAATATTGGATCTCGGACTCCACCATAGAGGGCCCGGGTCGAGAATCTTCGCTGCCGTCAAAGGAAGCGTTGACGCTGGTCTAGAGATTCTGCACGACGAGAAAGTTATCCCAGTCGGCGACCGCATAAAAGGCGCACACATAGCTGAGTACTCGAAGAAGCTCGCCTCAGAGCCAGAAACCTACAAACGAGCTTTCTCAAGCTACACGAAACAGAAACTCAAACCAGAAGATCTTCCCTTGCATTTCAGCAAAGTCCAAACGAAGATCAACGCAATGCAACCAGAGGTGACCGAGAAGTGAGTACCAAGCCGAAACGTAAGGCCAAGGCAAAGCCAGTGAGAAGAGAAGCAAAGAAACCCATCAGGAAGAAGAAAGCGGAAAAGAGGAAGAAAATCACAGTCACCCCCGAACAGAAGCCCGAACGGAAACCTGAACCAGTAAGAGAAAAGCCACTGTTTCTTGCTGTGAGGCTGATAGGCCCAGTCGGCGTGCCGGAAGCTGTCGAGGTGACCCTACAGAATCTCAGGCTCAAGAAGAGATTCCACGCGGTACTACTCGAAAAGAACGACAGCATCTTGGGAATGTTAAGACAAGCGAAAGACTACTTAACGTGGGGCGAAGTCGGATCAGCCGATATTGCGGCCCTTCTTGCGGATCGTGGAGTTGCACATGATCATGGACGATTGACGGACAGATTAGTCAAAGGAGAGTTCGGCCAGGAATCCATAGGGAAGCTAGCTGAGGCAATTGTGAGACGGCAAGTCCCTTTGAGTGCGCTGCAGAAGGACGGACTTGACCCGGTGTTTCGGCTCCATCCTCCGTCCGGGGGATTCGAATACAGCGTTAAGAGGCCGACCGGCGGTCGAGGCGAACTTGGCTTCAGGCCAAACGGAATCGCCGCTCTGATCACGCACATGATGTAAGCCTCCTTTGCAATTGGGCTAGCAGTTTCCCTGATAATCATTGGCTCGCAAGCTACCGGCAAATGCGACAATCCTCGTTCCGGTAAGGCTGCCGACTGTGCGGGGTGAACAGGATCTTGCGGACGTGTTAGTTCGATCACTGGTAGGGATGAAGCTTGCGCTTGATACCGGCGATGTCTTGGCGGTGGCTAGCAAGATCGTGTCGATATCAGAAGGAGCCGTTGTAGATCTTGGCCGCGTGAAGGTGACAAAACAAGCTTCGCGAATGGCTCGGAGATGGCATTTGCGGCCACAACTCGCGGCCGTCGTACTAGGAGAATCGGAGACAGTAGTCGGCGGCGTGCGGGGTTTTCTCCTCACAGTCAAGAATGGAATGATGACGGCGAATGCAGGTGTTGATCTCAAGAACGCGCCGACGGGAATGGCTGTGTGTTGGCCGGCTGACGCCGACAAAACTGCGGCCAATCTTCGTAGGGTACTTGAGCGTGAGTTTCGCGCACGGTTGGGTGTTATCATAGTGGACAGCAGAGTGACGCCCATGCGGCTGGGTACCGTTGGACTTGCGATAGGGAGCTCAGGTATTGCAGCGGTTCGGGACTACCGCGGCGTTCGTGATCTTTTCGGGCGAACGGTTCGGGTCACGCGGTCAGCGGTGCTGGACGATCTAGCATCCTGTGCACATCTCCTTATGGGTGAAGGCCGCGAACGAACCGGGGCGGTGGTAATCTGCAGAGCACCAGTTGCATTGGACAAGAGAAGTGTCTCGCGGTTCGCTCATCTCGACATGGATCAGTGTTTGATTGCCAGCAATCTGCGGGCGGTGTCTGCGGCAGGTCAGTTGAGAGGATAAGCCAGAAGGAAACTCACAACAGACAGGAAGAGGCCCGTCATGATGAAAGGCGCAGCGCGGGACTGTGTCTTCCTGTGGTTCTCGATATTCCACTCGTGTTCAGATTTTGTGAGGCGATCGATGGCTCTGCTGAACGACACCGAGCCAGCGATGTCCATTGCTCCACCGGCAAAAAACAGTAGGCCCGCTTGGCCAAGCGTGAAGAGAGTGAGATAGCGAAACATGTTGCGACTCAATAGAAGCGAATCGAGCCCTAGCGCAATGAAATCTGCCAATATGATGAGGGCAGCGTAAACCGCGCCACGCTTGCTGATGTTCAGAATGGATTGACGCGATAGCCCCAACCTTGCAACGTTCACCTGCTCTTCAGTTGATATCGCAGAGCGTACGCCAAAACCGCGATCGGAATTATTAATGCGATATCGCCCAAAATACCCATAATCCTTTCCGTCAAGTCAAGCTGTTTAGCCTGATTGAATAACTCGATTGCGGCTTGTGCCCCCCGTTTAGCGCTTGTGAAATTCTTAGCGATGAAAGCTTGCTTTGCATTCTCTAGCTCGATGGCTCCGCGAGACGCAAGCTCGACACTCTGCGAGGAGATCAGTGCCTGAGCCTCTGTTTTCAGGTCCTCGGCTTGTGTTATGAGCTGAACCGCTTGGTAGTAGTCAGGGGGTATGTTTGCACCCGTCGCTGTAGTCTCGGCAGACAAGGCGAGTGCCTCGGCCTCCCTGAAGTTCGCTATGCTCAATTGCGCCCGGGCGTTTTCCACGAGCCTTCTTGCCAAGTCTAGACCATCAATCCTATTCTGGCTCTCGGCAGCGTTGATTGCGTCAGTAGCTCTTGACAAGGCGTAGAGAGCACGTTGGGAGTCCCTCCAGTCCTGCAGCCTTCCAATAAGGACCCAGAAGCCGGCCTGGGTTTGATTCAACGCAATAATCGAGAGATCCTCAGTCAGATCTCGAAAAATCGCTGTCCCCACGTCATCAGGCCTGAGAACACCTCTTAATTGCACTGAGGCATTCGGGCTCGAAGGCACAGAAAGAATAATGACACCATATTCCTGCAGCGCGTCCGAGTCGTACCCAAGCGGTTGTCGCGCCTCAATCAAGTATTGATCGCCGATTTGAGGGAGGACTATTCGGATGGCGAGACTGGCGGCGCCTGCTATTTCGATCGGGTTGACGAGGACAATACGTCTGACCGGGGCCGCTATCGTAGTTATCTGAGTGTCGTTTATCCATCCAAATGAGATCTTTGACCATGCTGACATATCACCCTGGCCGCTGGCGGCGACATCGAGCTGACCTAGGCCCGAAAGCTTGCTGCGGTCGGCCCAAAGGCCGAGCATTAACGCGACGGAACGCGCATAGACCGACCAGTCACGGTCCTCTTCAATTACGGCGAAAGCGTTGACAGACCCTGTTCTAGTCGCAATCGGGCTGGGCAGGGGTATGTAGTCAGTGGCGAGGCTGGGATAGAAGGAGAGTACAAGAAGTACTTGATTGTAGGACGTGAAATTGAAGGTTTGAGCCGCTGCGGAGAACGAATCTCGCGCTATCGCGCCCAGATCTGGCTGCTGGGTGGGAAGCAAGTATTGATCGTAAAGCCGCGGGAGCGTTATCCACTCCGTAGCGTTGCCTCCGATCGAGAGTTTTCCGTATGATACGACCTCGAAGTACTGAGCAACCTGCCCAAAGAACAGTCGGCTGATCTCGAGGCGGCTGGACAGGTGTTGAAATTCCGGAAACTCCGCCAGGACAAGAAGGACTTTCTGTGTGCCGCAAACGCACTCTCGCCCTGAAACGTGGAGCAGATTGGAACCGCTGGACAAGGTAAGAGCGATTCCTATCATGAGTACCATGATTGTTCTGTTCACGCAATGCACTCCCAGGCGAGAGTTTATCCTCTTAGTCTCTAGCAGCCCTGAGCTAGTAGCATATCCACAAAAGCCGTCAAGCTAAAAGGTTATTATCTCGTCAGTTCGCCCGTTCACTGATCAAGATGCTTGCACAGGAAAAGCAGATCGTCCGCGATGTTCAATTCAAAACTATCTTCAGGGTCTATCTGTGCCTCCTCAAACTGAGAGAAGCGTCAACCAAAGACGTTCAGAGAGCAATGGCCTTTCCGACACCCGCGCAAGCGAAATACCACCTCAAAAGGCTCGGGGAGATAGGATTAGTTGAACACCAAGAGAACGGCGACTTCAGAGTTGTAAGAAGGAAGTTCGGAATCCTGCGATTCTTCTTCAAGGCGCGGACCATGATGATACCGATGAGTCTCTTCTATGCGATCTTCTTCGCGCTGGTCACGACATTGCTCTACCTTCGAGGACCGAGCCTCGAGCTGCTTCTGTTAGGTGCGTTGGTCACCGCGAAGGAAGCGGCCGATACGTATTCGTACTTTGCCATGCTATAACTTCTTTCTGGCTTCGAAAAATGTTTTCCAATTGTGCTGAAAGTGTCACAGGCATGAAATCTCTCTACTGGAACTATTACGTGCCGATGTGACTTGCAAAGTCTTAAAAACGAAACTTGAGCTTGCCTTTAGCTACGGAGTATAGGAAAATTTGTCAAGCAAAGCAATTACCAAAGTGCAGGCAGCTATCGTTATCGTCGTTATCGTCGCAGCAGTCGCAGCAGGCGCATACTTCACAATCCCACGGGGTCCCGTAAGGCCCACAACTACATCTGTTCAGGTTCAGAATCCTGACACCTTCATCGAGGAAACAATTGGTCAGCCGGACACACTAGACCCAGCCACAGACTACGAGACAGCGGGCGGTGCGATCATCCAGAACGTGTACGAGACATTGCTCTTCTTCAAGGGCGACAGGGCGGATCAAGTTGTTCCGTGGTTGGCTAAGAGTTACGACCTCAGCCCCGACGGATTAACCTACACGTTCCACCTACGAAGCGGCATAACATTCACCGATGGAACACCACTCGATGCTGACGCCGTATACTTCAGTCTCATGCGCGCCATGATCATGGATGACCCAGACGGTCCCGCTTGGACCATGCTTCAAGTCATCCGCGGTGGCGCCAGCTACAGCAAACAATACAACAACGCTGGGCCGAGCGCGCCCGACGGATACGGAGACACTTACACCCAAGCAGAGGTAGACGACTTGGTGAACGCCAAGCCAGTTGAAGTTCTCGATCCGATGACTGTTGCCATTCACCTTGAACGCCCATATGCGGGTTGGCCCTTCATTATGGCGTTCTCTGTGACGGCGGTGGTCAGCCCAACAGCGATCAAGGCAAACTGGGTGGCACCAACCGACGGTACGGGATACCTTGAAGGCATGACTGCAGGCGACTACCACAACGAACTCAACCCGTGGCCGGCTGAGAACATGGTGGGCACTGGCCCGTACAAGTTGAAGTCATGGGACAAGGCGACTCAGACTGTGATTCTGGAGCGAAACGAGAACTACTGGGGCGGACCAGAGAACCGAGGTCTGGCTCCGATACCGAACGTCGTCATCAAAGGCATCGACGACGCGAACACCAGAATCCTCGACTTCAAAGCTGGACAAGCCGACGTTGCGGGCGTTCCCGTGACAGGCGGTCTGATCTTCCAGTTCGTTGACAAAGACACCTGGTTCAGCACTGGCACGCTAAAGGTACTCAGCCCCGAATTCCAAGTCTACCCGCAATGTCCACCCTCAGAACCAGTCCAAGGCAAGTGCTTGTGGCCAGTCTTCTCCAACTTCTTCATGGGCTTCAACCAGAAGATTCGCGGAGCCGACCGGCAGCCGCAAGCCTTCCAACCATTCTCTGACGTGAGGGTTCGAAAGGCATTCACGCTGGCTTTCAATAGAACAGCCTACATCAACGATGTTCTCGAAGGCTTCGCGATTCCATCCAGTCAGATCATTCCACCGGGGATGTTCGGATACGACCCGAACATGGCACCTACACCATACGACCCTGACCAAGCAAAGCAGCTACTGATGGACGCGGGTGCAAACCCAACATCGCCTGACAACGCGTTTAGCCCCGACAAGCCCAAGACAATCGAGATCTCGTACAACTTGGGCAACACGGCCCGTGAGACCGCAGCCACTATCATTGCCAATACGATCAACGGCTTCGCATCCGACACGGGTCTGTACGCTCGTGTCGTTGGTTTGGCATGGCCGCAATTCCTCGCCTCGGTCAGAGCACGCCAGTCGAACGTGTTCTTCCTTGGTTGGATTGTTGACTACGTTGATCCAGACGACTTCCTAGTGCCCTTCGCCCACGCTACCGCAGGAACATTTGCCATCCGAATGGGCTACAATAATACGGAAGTGACAAACCTCATTGATGAACAAGCCACGATCGCGGACGCAGCACAGAGACAGCAAGTCATCAACCAGATCAACCAGAAGGTCGCTGACGACTGGGCCTTCCTGTGGTTGACCTACGGCACTGCAAGCCAAGTTTCCCGGGCTTGGGTGCACGAGAGAGCAGGTGCGTCTGTCGCCGGTGGCATCACCAGCTACAACCAAGCAATCTACGGATACTACTTCTACGAGATCGAGAAAGGCGGACAGGCCTCAATGAGCTTGAACCTGCTCCAGACACTCCTTAATGCGTTCCAAGCATTGCCTGCAATAAGCTCCTTCATTGTGAAGAAGAGCTTCTAAAGGGGGGCCATAACTGAGCCCCATCCCCAATTTTTTTAAGAAACGCCTCGATTCGTGAAAACCCATCCGCTAGGGTGAACCAGTTACGAAACTCTGGGAATACATAGTTCGCCGAATGTTCCTTCTTGTCTTCGTGCTGATTGGCGTCACGATGATCACGTTCTTCTTGTCGCAGGTCCTTCTTGACCCTCTATCCCTCTACATGACTGAGCGGACTCGCGAGGAATCCATTCCTGCAATCATCCAATACTATCATCTAAACGATCCTTGGCCCATTCGCTACGCTGTCTATGTTTGGAATCTAATTCAGGGAGACTGGGGATACTCGCGGTCACTGTCGCAACCAGTTCTCGTTGGGATGGGCGCGCGTTTTCCTGCAACAATAGAACTTGCCACAGCCGCAATCATATGGACCTTGCTAGCCGGGATCCCGTTTGGAATCATCTCTGCGCTGAAGAACAACAAGCTACCTGACCATGTATCTCGTCTCGTCGCGCTGACAGGTGTCTCAACGCCTGTGTTCTGGTTGGGCTTGATCCTTCAGCTCGTCTTCTTCTACTACTTGGCCATCATGGGCCTGCCTCACCTTCCGTCGAACGGTCGATACGATACAACCTTGGAGATCAGGCATCCTATCACAAGTGTGACTGGCCTGTTCGTGATTGATACGCTAATAACAGGCAACTTTGTTATGTTTCAGGACATTCTTGCCCATCTCATTCTGCCATCGTTCGCGCTGGGCTTCATCTCCCTCGGAGTAATAATGAGAATCATGAGGGGAAGCATGCTGGAAGTTCTGAGACAGGATTACATTATTCTGGCCAGATCGAAGGGGCTCTCGGAAAGGGTTGTGATATATCGCCACGCCCTCAAGAACGCAATGATCCCCACCGTCACCGTTGCCGGACTTGCTGTTGCGGGTCTCCTAGGCGGCGCGCCGTTGACTGAAACCGTCTTCGCTTGGCCCGGCATGGGCAGACTCGCCGTGAACGCGATTGGCAGAAACGATGCACCATTAATAATGGGGTTCACACTGATCGCTGCGTTGATACTCGTCGTAGCGAACCTTATTGTAGATATTCTGTACGCGTATCTCGACCCACGCATAAAGTACTGAGGAACGATCACAATGCAGAGACCCTCAACTTGGTCCCCCGCAATAGCCGAGGTCAAGTACGCGCTTCACTTGCTGGTACAGAACAAAGTAGTTTTGGTTGGGACGATAATCGCAGTCAGTGTTTTGGTGACGGCCGCGATCGGCCCGGTCATTATTTCACCAGAAGTCGCGAATACGATTTACTTGCCTGGACGCCTAGCTCCGCCCAGCAATCAACACTGGCTAGGAACAGATGATTACGGGCGAGATTTGCTACAGGTAATAATCTTGTCGACGCGACTCGACGTGTCGGCGGGACTTATTATTGTGGGAACCGATCTGCTGATAGGTGTGTTGCTCGGCGCATTCTCAGGCTTCATTGGCGGGAAATTCGACGAGGGGATGATGCGGGTGACTGACATATTCTTCTCAATTCCCGGTTTAGTTCTCGCACTTGCTGTGGCCGCTGCACTCGGAAGGGGACTCAACAACCTAATTGTAGCGATAATCATAGTTGGTTGGCCGGGGTACACGCGAATACTTCGCGGCCAAGTGCTCGCGGAGAAGGAGCGTCTCTATGTTGACGCGTTACGTAGCTTGGGAATTGGTAGATTCAGGATAATTCTCAGGCACATCATTCCTAATACCATCTACCCGGTTCTTGTTCAGGCCACATTAGATCTCGGCGGCATAATTCTCACCTTTGCCGGTCTCAGCTTCCTGGGATTCGGCGCGTCCGCACTGACCCCCGAACTGGGGAGACTAATAACAGCAGGGCAACAGTACATATTCCAAGCTCCATGGCTTGTGGCCTTTCCGGGCGTAGCCATATTGATAATATCCCTCGCATTCAATCTCATGGGGGACGGAATCAGGGACGTACTAGACCCGAGACTGAGAAGGTAAAGCGTTGTCAGCACCATCGGAAAGAAGCGATTCCCTACTGCAAGTCAACAACGTCCGATTGAACTTCCACACCTATGCGGGCGAGGTGAAGGCCCTTGATGGAGTCACTTTCCTTGTCAAGAAGGGCGAAGCCCTTGGCCTAGTTGGAGAATCTGGATGTGGCAAGTCAGTCACGGCCCTTACCATCGTTGGGCTGCTCCCAGAGAACGCGTCCGTAGCAGAAGGAGAGATCATGCTCGAAGGCCAGAACCTACTCACCATAACGCATGATCAGATGCGCAAAGTCAGGGCGACAAAGATAGCGATGGTATTCCAAGATCCAACCACCTTTCTAAACCCGGTTCTCACGATTGGTGAGCAGCTCGAGGAAGTCTTCCTCCTCGACCCTGAACGGCTTGCGCGGGAAGCCGCCCACAGAAACATTGAGATCGGAAAGGAGGAACCTGGTCGAGGCGCTGCGGTTCATAAACTACCGAAATCGCAGCAGAAGAAAGTTGCGAAAGCCTTGAGCCTAGATGTCCTGAACCAGGTGAGATTGCCCGACGGTGAGAGAATACTCAAGCAGTATCCTCACGAACTCTCAGGAGGCATGCGACAGCGTTGCATGATCGCAATGGCGCTCGCAAGGAATCCTGACCTGTTCATCGCAGACGAGATTACCACGGCTCTCGACGTGACAATCCAAGCTCAGATCCTAGAACTGCTGCGAGAACTGAAACGCCAGCTGTCCGGTTCAACACTCCTCATCACTCACGATTTGGGTGTCGTGGCCGAATTATGCGACCGCGTCGCAGTTATGTATGCGGGCAACATTGTCGAGCTAGCAGAAGTTAAGGAACTGTTCGCAAATCCGCTGCACCCGTACACCCAGGGACTGATGCGAGCAATTCCGATGATCGATCGTAAGCTAGAGCGGCTGGAAACGATACCGGGATCCGTTCCTGACCTCATATATCCGCCCTCAGGCTGCCGATTTCACCCCAGATGTCCATTTGCCTTCGAGAAGTGCAAGCTTGAGAAACCAGAGCTCCTTCACGTTGAGAAGGGACACACGGTCGCGTGCCATCTATACGGAGAAGGAAAAGCATGACTCAGACGGTTCTGGAAATCAAGGGCCTCAAGAAATGGTTCCCCATAACCGGAGGGCTACTCGGCAGAACCAGAGGATACGTCAAGGCGGTTGATGGTGTCGATCTAGAGATCAAGGAAGGAGAGACATACGGCCTGGTGGGAGAATCTGGATCTGGAAAGACCACTGTCGGGCGTTGCATTCTGCGACTCATCGAACCCACCGCAGGAGAGATCATCTACCGCGGCCAAGACATAACGAAACTGAAAGGCGATGCGTTCAGGCGCGTGAGAAGGAAGTTTGGTATAGTCTTCCAAGATCCGTACGCTTCACTGGATCCCCGGCAGACGATAAAGGGTGCGCTGACGGAGCCAATGAAGTATCACAAGATCCTGGAATCAGAAGAAGAAGCGGTGGAAAAGGCCAAGGATCTCATCAAGAGAGTTGGGCTTAACGAGGATCACCTCTATCGCTTTCCGCACGAATTTAGTGGAGGGCAGCGCCAGAGAATTGCGGTAGCACGCGCCCTTACGACCGACCCGGACTTGGTAATCCTAGACGAGCCAACCTCCTTCCTCGACGTATCCGTTCAGGCCCAGATCCTGAATCTGCTTTCGGACCTTCAGAAGGAGTTCAACCTAACCTACCTGTTCATTTCACACAATCTCAGTGTGATTGAGCACATGAGTAACCGCGTCGGAGTCATGTACCTCGGCGCAATGATGGAGGCCGCCGACAAGGAGATAATCTACCGGAGACCTGAGCATCCGTACACGCACGCGCTCATATCGGCACTCCCAATACCGAATCCGGCACTGACACACGAGAGAGTGATTCTCAGTGGTGACATTCCGAGCCCAGTCAACATCCCATCAGGGTGCAGATTCAGAACAAGATGCCCATACGCGACCGATCACTGCAAGGAGAAGGAACCTCCGCTTGAAGCTCGACAGCCTGGGCATCTCGTCTCTTGCCATTACGAATTGAAACTCTCTGCGCCGATTCCGCTTGCGGAGACTTCGCGCAAGACGTGACGAACATAGGAAGAGGACCCACATGAGGGTGGGCGAGAAGAGTTTTCTCGCGACCCTCGCGCTCCTCCTGCTCGCCTTGGCAACCGTAGCTGAAGCGAGAATTCTGCATAGCAGTGCTACGACCGCAGTCTCTTGGCAGACAGAAGTCGGGTTCTATCTGCCCTTCATCCTGTTCACCTTGGTCAGCACGTATCACTTCATGGACTGGGCCAGAAAGCACAGGAGACAAGCGGTGATCATCACTCTCCTAGTCGTCGGCCTATCGGCGGCCATCGGCGTCGGTGCAGCAGGTGCGCCCCGTCCAACGGTCGCCCCGATCAGTATCTCGCTCACAAGCATGTCCGAGTTGACTGCAAAACCCGGCTCTCAGATAGAGCCTCCATCGGGCTTCCAAGAAGACCTCGTGAAGCTGAAGGAGCTGCTAAGCGGTACTCCGTATTTTTCGGCAGGTTTCGATGCAATAGCGCTCATCGCGACAGCGATCGCTATCGCATTTGTACTTCTTCGGATTCGACGCGAGAGGAACAGTGACGCGTATAGCCGTCCAGTCAGGCGCGCGGCTCCGAAAATTATCGGAGGAACACCTCGCGAACTCGTTATCGAATGTTACAGGCTAGCCACTTACTCATTGCAGACAGGCGGGTTTCAGATTCCGGACTCGGACACACCAGGAGACGCGTTCCTGAAAGTCAGCCAGTTCAAACCTGCCATTGCAGATCCCTTTCGGAAACTAACGGCACTCTTCGAAGAGGCGAAGTTCAGTCTCCACCCAATCAGTGATGAACAGGCCGGGGCTGCATCAGGTTTTTGCCAGTCCATTGTACATGACAGTGCGGGAGGGAGCTGAGTCTGAGCGCTATTGAGGAATTGACGGCCCTGTTGTGGTGGCTAATGCTCCTTGCCGGAACTGGCATCATATTACAGGACATCGGTTCAGCAATATTCCCTCGGGCTTCTCAACCCCAAGAAAGAGTAATTCAGCGGGGCGCCCCGACAAGTGAGGAGGATGAATTCGGAAATCTACTCAAGAAAGTGAAGCGAGGACTACAGCGCCCTTCCAGCTTCAAGATACTACAGAAAGACGTGGCTCAGGTGATAGCCCAGACCGCCCTTGCCGCAAAAGGGTCCACTCTCTCGCGCGTTCCGCAATCAAGGCCGGAGCTTGTCGAAGAGCTGACAGGCAACCAGGACGTAGCTGATTTCATGCGGGAACACCTTCTAGGCTCAGAAGTCGAGAAAGTATTGATATCTCGAAGCGAGATGCTTACGGAGTTTCAGCACATGATATCGCTTCTTCAGAAGGCTGATAGTGAATTCAAATGAAAGTCGAGGAGTTGGGTAGTGTCTGCGATCGGCTGCTGAGCGAGATATCGACGGTAATCGTGGGAAAGCGACAAACACTGGAGTTGGTGCTGACCGGCATCCTTGCTAACGGTCATATTCTCTTTGAAGACTTTCCAGGACTGGCGAAGACTCTTATGTCAAAGCTCTTCGCCCAAGCGTTGGGTTGGAAGTTTCGGAGAATCCAATTCACGCCGGACCTCTTGCCCGCGGATATCACTGGAACGTATGTTCTAGACCGAAGGGACGGCCAATTTCGCCTTAGACCGGGACCAATATTCACGAACATTCTGCTGGCAGATGAGATCAATCGTGCGCCTCCCAAAACGCAGTCCGCCCTTCTTGAAGGGATGCAGGAACGACAGGTCACAATAGAAGGAGACACGTATCCACTGGAAAAGCCCTTCATCGTGATTGCAACTCAAAACCCGATCGAATATGAAGGCACGTACCCTCTTCCAGAAGCCCAAATCGATCGATTTATGATGCGACTTAGCATAGGCTACCCAGACAAAAGAGAGGAAATCGAAATCCTCACGCGCCGAATGGCTTCTCAGACCGACGACTACAAAATCCAGCCAGTTGTGACGCCGGAGTTCTTCCAAGAGGCCCAAAGAGTGACAGAGCGAGTTCACGTCGACGAGGAGATCAAGGACTACACAGTAGAAATTGCTCAGAGAACGCGGAACCATTCCCTCGTTGGCCTAGGAGCAAGCCCAAGAGGATCGCTCGCCATGCTGCACCTTTCTCGCGCCAAGGCAGCTTTGGCAGGACGAGATTTCGTAGTTCCAGAGGACGTGAAGGCAGTCGCGGTCTCTGCCCTCTCGCACAGGCTTCTTTTGAAGAGCGGAACGTGGCTCGCCGGCACGAAGGCAGAGGAAATAGTGAGAGGAATCTTAGATGAGACGAAGGCTCCCCGCGGTACCTAGAATATGGACTCGAAGGGGAATCATCCTACTCGAAACCGGCATCTTGCTCTTCTGGATAGGAATCGCCATTCAAAATGATCGGTTCATTATCGCATCGGCCATACTCTTCACGTACCTGATTATTGCCCTCATCGTGACTTCGGGACCGTCCAAGAGTGTCTCCCTCGAGAGGCGACTCTCCGTCGAGCGAACGCTAGAAGAACAACCCTTCCAAGTCAAGACCACAGTAAGAAACGAGTCCTCCGTTTCAAGCATTGTCCATGTGACAGAGGGGTTTCCTTCGAGCTTGGAAATCGTAGAGGGCACCCCAGAGTTTGTCAGCAATGTCAACCCTAGTTCAATCAGTGCCGTATCCGGTGTCCTCCGAGCGGACTTTCGCGGGCACTACGTAATCCCTCCTCCGAGGGCTAGAGTAGCCGACGAATTCGGTCTCAGGGAGCGGCAAGTAAAGGGTGCAAAACCAACTTTCGTCTCTGTCATGCCACCGATTGAAGACCTGTCAGATTTCGCCCTAGATTCGCGCACAGCCCAACCGGAGATAGGAACATTCCGATCAAGCAGCGTGGGTGTCGGAACCGAGTTTTTCGGAATCAGAGAATACCTACCGGGCGACGATATCAGACGAATAAACTGGAAAGCATCGGCGCGCACAGATACGCTCTTGTCAAACGAATACGAACGAGAACACGTGACTAACATCTACCTTGTTGTGGACCTGGGCTCAGGACGTGTGGAAGACTTGAAATGGACCGTGCGGACGTCAGCATCCATCGCAACCTATCTGCTCAGAACAAGAAACCGTTTGGGCCTCATTGTGTTGGGGCAGAGCACTTCGCATGTCCGGATCGAGAGCGGCCGCAGGCAATTGATCAAGGTGCTCGACAAACTCGTGACCGCTGAACCAGGCGGTTCGGCAGAGCCCTCAACCTATTTGCTGCGACTCCTTGAGGAGATGCCGAAGTGCGAGATTCTTGTGGTGTCTGCCTTGGCGTCACAGGCGATATGGAGAACGGTAGCGGCGCTCAGGAATAAGCATGAGCACGTCACAGTGATCACCCAAGTCGCGAAGTCGCTCGAAGCTGACGAGCGTGATCTGGTTCTGAAAGCGACCCTCCTTCTCTATTCCTTGAGGCGGCGCGCGACTATCCAGCAGATCAGGAACAGGCAAGTGAAGGTGATCGAAATTCCGGGCGATCGATCTGTTCGCACGGCTTTGGCCGCGATTCGGGAGCGTCCTCTAAGACATTGACTCCTCTCGATCGCGTGTCCAATATCACATATCTGAGAATTGCACTTTACGGGCTCTTTGTGGCATATCCTTTCGTGACCTTGCGAAACGCGTTTGTTGAGTCACCCAATCCTCTTGTCAGTCTGGCCAATTTCCTGATCATGGTAGCACTCGCGGCAGGCCTCGTAGCGGTCATCAGTCTGAGCCATGTCTTTGGATACGTGTCCTTTCTAGCGGTTTTCTTCGCGGAGCTGCTCTACAACTTACCTCTCCTCTTCTTCACGACTCACTTAGCTGTGGCTTTGGTCTTCTCGGAGGGAGTCTCCGCGCTCAACCTATACCAGTCCGTGAGTAGCAAGATACGTCATGGCGCTAATGAGAATGCGACCACAAATCTGCGGGCTTCCCTGCGGCTATTCGAATCAAGATTCCTCCTTGTGGGCTTATGCCTTGTCGCTGTCTCCCTGACCTACGGCGTGCTCCCCGACATATTGCCATTCACGTCTGGACTAGCCTCTCTGGCCGTGTACGTGACGATCAGCATCATTGCTATCGCGTTGACAGCCCTTTATCTAGGAGATCGAGAGTGAGCCTGACTCACGTGTGGCTGGTGGAATCGCAAATGCCCAGCGATCAAGAGAACGAGTCTAGTCCTTCTGCAAAGGACATTGTAGCAATAATCATCGCTGCACTCCAGACAACGCTATTACCATTCTTGGTAGTGATCGTTGTGCTACTCATTATTGCCTACGTCGTTGCGCGATTTTACCCATGACAATCGCATGCGTGCCTGTCCTACCAATAGCGGCGAAGTCTCCACGCAGGCTTCAAACCACCTATCTGGAATGAAGATCGCTTGGCCTTTTGGTTCAGCGCGCTCATGCTGATTACGATCGCCACTCTCTCACCAGCCGCTCAGGCGGCTCCAATTACTGTCGCGACAAATGTCTCACCCTCATCCACTTCCTTCAGCAGTCAGCGCAAGATAGTGAGAGACAGTGAAGGAAACATATTCACTGTGTATCTTAGAACAGTGAACAACTATTCGCAGGTCTTCCTCTCTGAATCAGCCGATAACGGGACAGTCTGGCGTGAAATCGATCAAGTTAGTCAAGGTAACTATGACTCTGTTCGAGTCTCAATAGCGATCGACTCAGAAGATCGCGTGCATATTTTCTGGACCCAGCTCATAGGCGAATACGGCCAAATCATGTATCGGACATATGGCCGAGCCGGATGGTCGACGCAAGAACAGCTAACATCAGGCGATGCCTACTCAGGCTTCCCCTCTGCAGCATTCGATTCGGAGGGTAGGCTCCACCTCATCTGGTACGGCTACGACGGAATTGCATACCAAGTATACTACACTCGGCTCGAAGGAGCAACCTGGAGTGACCCCGTCAAACTGTCCCAAGGATTTCCAGATTCAGTCAATCCCACCGTGGCGGTTGACTCGAGAAACAATGTCCATGTGGCTTGGTACAAGAGCAATGGGCGCCATTATCAGATCAACTACCTGCGTTGGTCGAATGGATGGGGCCCACAGCAGATTCTTTCCTCGGGGGTCGAGGATGCGTTCAATCCATCAATGGCAATAGACTCTAAAGACGCCGTGTATGTGGCATGGGACGCGGGGACGGGGCCGAGAACTCAAATCTACTACACAGTCTACCGAGCAGGGCAATGGTCCGAGCAGGAATCGTTGACGTCGGGAGAATCCGGAGCAAGGAACCCTTCAATCGCTGTTGATGCTCAAGACTCGGTGTACGCCTTCTACGACAAAACCGATGGCCAAATCTACCTCAGGAAGTACTCCAGCGGCTGGGAGCCAGAGGAAAAGCTCACAGAGTCTGCGGAAAACACGTTTCCAAGCGTTCGATGGAGCTACTGCAATAACCCATCAAGCGGAGCTGGCGGACAGGTTGACTACGTCTGGACATCTACGAACGCGGACGTCACCAGCCTGATGTACAACGGGATGCACATAACCGAGAAGCCCGGGTTCGGACACTTGAATCTGCAGCCCTTCAATATTCAACTGGCCGCGATCGCAGTGGCGGGAATATTAATGATGGTACTCTTGCCGAAACTCCTGTCGCCGACCTGGAAACCCAAGTCGCCAAGAAATGTGAGAGCATCGTTCTGACGCTGTTGGCTCGAGTGAACCAAATCGCTGGAGTTGTGTCTTCCGTCGTGCGGGTTCACTCGTAACGTTCACATTTGTAACAGTACCATCTCTGATACTGCGGAATCCAAGTGAGCCGGCGTCCGCAAATTGTGCAAGTGTTCGCTTTCGCGGTCGTATCGGAAGTTCGCCGACGCCTTGTTATGAGAAGGGTGGCTACCGCCCCTATTATGAAACCGAGAACGCCCGCGCTAATCGCGAGGTCCGCTTGCGTGAGTTGTCCTCCACCTCCACCGCCCAGAAGCTGCGCTCGAACTGCGCTTGTATATGCAAGTTGAGCGCTCCGAACGGCATCAGCGTAGTCCATCTCGCTGTATGATTTCTCAGCGTCGCCAAGGCGCGAGTTCGCAGCGTTGATGTCGGCAGCATTCACAAAGACGAAGTTAGTTGATTTGAGGAGCGCAATAGTATCCCTGATGAACAGATCTGCGTAACCTCTCATCAATGCGTCTTTGTCAAATTGGCTAAACTCGTCCTCGTAGGGGTAGTACGCCATGACAGATGAAACGAAGTTCTCCGTGGGATCATAGGATGTGTGAAAGGGATGCATGAGCCCCAGCATGTGGCCAACTTCGTGTATTATCGTATTTGTGAATCCGAATCCGAGACCAGGCTGAGATGGAGAGACGAGGTCCCCTCGCCTAAGGTCGTCCGCGGAATGGCTGACCAAGACGAGGTCATAGAGAGAAACGCCCCATATCGTACGGTCGAAGTCAGCTTCGTCGGCGACAAGCTCCTTGTAAGTGAAACCAAAGGTGTAGTTTCGATCAAGCGCAAATACAAACACGGGAATATCGTACGTGCGTGAGTTTCTTGTTATCGTCGTGAAGTCCTTGATGTGACCCTGCCCGGACTGACTTAGCCAATCGTAGACGAGCCTTGCGTCGACTATTGGATATGTCCCAGCAAGACTCGGCGAGGTGGCTGTCGTAATCATTTTGGACAGGCCTGCGTTTTCACTTAACCGACTGAACTGCAGCTCCACCTCAACACTGGCGAATGGAAGCAGGGAACTGAGTTGGGTTCTGATTTCATTCGCGTCAATAGTCGACTGAATGGAAGGCTCATTGTTGGTGCGGTCGTCTATGATGAATGTTTTTACTCGATAGTTCTCGGCGTAGTTGAGTGGATACAGAAAATCCGGGACGAATACGTTGTAGACGGCGCCATAGATATAGTCGGCGACGTATTGAGTGAGCCAACTTGACGAGTAAGCCTCTCCCTTCTGGATATTATTGAACCATGCAGCGAGCTGAACGGGCAACTGCTCCGCTGCCGAGCCAGGGCCAGCGGACAGATCAATGAAGAAGAGTCGCCCATGTCCTCCCCATGCTGTCATGTAACGACGATTGAGTTGAATGCCAAGGTCATGATCCGTGAACGTCTTGTTATAGAAGTGGGGAGTTATCGTCCCTGGTTGGTCTGTGGAAAGCGTTTTGAACTGATTTGGGGTCACGGAGGGAAGCTGGCTTGAGAGGTCAGCGATAATCAGAGTGTACCCGGGGGTTGCAAGCCCATCATAGTCCTCAGCGTGATCAAAAAGCCATTTCTCAGCCGCGTCGGCTGGGTAGTATGTGTTAATCGCGCTCACTGGATAGTGAGTATAGTTCAGAAAATATGAGCCGAGAATTGTGAAATACGTCTCGTTCCACAACACGTTGGTCCGCTGCTCGGATTTTCCTACGGATTTCAGGTAGGTGCTGAATTCCTGCAAGAACTGAGGCGAAGCGAAAGTTACGTCGTACTTGATCGAGTACGTTGTATCGGTGCTAATGCCGGGTAGAACCGTCAGTTGATACCTTGTTTGCGGGTTGTTCCAATCCAAGTAATCAAGGTCAACGGAGGAGCGGTCTACGCCTAAGAAAACAACTTTTACTGCTATCGTTGCCTCTCTCTTGGTCACTACGACGGTGTTGTTCTGATCAGCCATCCCTGTGGGGATGACCAAACTCATTAGAAGGAGCAATAGAATGGGAATGATCGAACTCGTCACATGCCCCTTATGCTTCATGATTTTCGAAAGGTCCGATGGCTGGAATATGAAGTTTAGCCGTCGTCGCTATGCTGTGCCAGACTGTTGCTCCTCGACGATGATCCTGGCCGCGTCCGGAATAACGCACACGTCTGAGTCGGATCCTAAGGCGCGTTGGGCGGCCTGCAAAGCGGAGTTCACGGTCAAGGCTGCTTTCATCCCGAAAACTCCCTCGACGTAGTGATCGGGAATTGTAGAAACCAAGTACACCCTGTGCGCTTCAACAGCGCGCGTAAAGAGTGCCGCTTTGAACCCGTTGTAGTTGAAGCGGTGTCTTAGCCTTGCTTCCAAATAGCGGGGTTCCTTTCGCTCAGCGCACCAGTCATAGAACTCAGTGCCCCCATGGCTGAGCGCACATTCCGCGGCGACTATCAGTGCGCCGCCGCGTTTCAAGGCAGCCAACCCTTGCGGAAATGTCTCCACTGCTCGCAGCAGTGATTCGTCCGTCGGCTTTCCGCCGGCGCTCATCACAACAACGTCCGCAGTTCTTTTTGGT
>Ga0315268_10001140_pt1 | contig 30658 bp, 29 predicted proteins | sample C1_top_MG_FD_204535 | JGI IMG/M metagenome (GOLD analysis project Ga0315268, IMG submission 204535) | Sediment microbial communities from Yellowstone Lake, YNP, Wyoming, USA - C1_top | ecosystem: Environmental > Aquatic > Freshwater > Lake > Sediment | place: USA: Wyoming | collected 2017-08-01
TGCGCTGGGGGTGGCCCACCCAGTCCGCGGGCATGAGGATGCGCCTCAGGTCCGGGTGGCCGTGGAAGCGCACCCCCATCAGGTCGTAAATCTCCCGTTCGTGCCAGTTGGCGGTGTTGAACACCGGTGTGACAGAGTCAATGGCCGGGCTGCTGTCGCTGGCGAGAAGGGTCTTCAGGGTGATGCGGTTGTGGTTCTTATGGGAATACAGGTTGTAAACCAGCCCGAACCGGGGGCTGGCCGGGAGGTGGTCCAGGCCCGCGATCATGGAGAGGTAGCGGAAGGACAAGTTAGGGTCGTCCCTGAGGGTCCGGCAGAGGTCCACGATGCGGCCGGGCTTGACCACGACGGTGGTGTCGCCCCGGAACTCCACCACCTCCACCACTTCTTCCGGGAATTTCGCCTGCAGGAGCTCCGCTGCGTTCATGCCGCCTCCTCCCGCCGGGCGGCCAAGCGCTCCCGGTACTGCCGGGTGAGGAAGGGGTCTTTCAGGATCTTCTCGTGGAGCTTGAGGATGCCGTAAAGCAGGCCCTCGGGCCGAGGCGGGCAGCCGGGGATGTAAACGTCCACCGGCAGGTAGGTGTCGATGCCCTGGACCACCGCGTAGGAGTCGAAGATGCCGCCGGAGGTGGCGCAGGCGCCCATGGCGATGACCCACTTGGGCTCGCTCATCTGGTCGTAAACGCGCTGGATGGCGGGCATCATCTTCTTGCACACCGTGCCGGCGATGATGATGAGGTCCGCCTGGCGGGGGGAGGCGCGGAAGGCCTCCATGCCGAAGCGGGCGATGTCATAGCGGTTGGCCGCGGTGACGATCATCTCGATGGCGCAGCAGGCCAGCCCGAAGGTGGCCGGCCATAAACTGCTCTTGCGGCCCCAGTCCACTACCTTTTCCAGGGTGGTGGTGAGGATGTTGTAGCCTAAATGTTCTTCAATTCCCATGCCATGCTCCATGTAGGGTGGGCATCGCCCACCATATTCGGCGGGCAGTGCCCGCCCTACATTTTGACAGCGGGCAGGGACGCCCGCCCCACCGGTTTAAGCTATTCCCACTCCAGGGCGCCCTTGCCCCAGACGTAAGCCAGGCCCACCACCAGGACGGCGATGAAGACCAGCATCTCCACGAACCCGAACCAGCCCAGTTGCTTGAAGACCACTCCCCAGGGGTAGAGGAAGACGGCTTCAATGTCGAAGACGATGAAAAACATGGCGATGACGTAGAAGCGCACCGCGTAGCGGTGGCGGGCATCGCCGATGGGGTCCATGCCGCACTCGTAGGGCAGGTCCTTGGACGGGAAGTGGCGCTTCTTGCCCAGGAACTCGGAGAGCAGCACAATCGTCCCCACCAGGCCGATGGCGATGACCATGTAAACCAGGACGGGCAGGTAATTGATCAGGGTATCCATCATGCGTCCTTATCAAACGGGAGTGAATCTACGGTCAGTGGGCCTCCGCTTGCCTGCACACACCCAGGGGGCAACTCCCCACCAGGTGGGCGTCGTACTCCTCCTTGAAGCGCTCCATGGTGGTCTTGAGGAACGAATAGGGGGACCAGCCCAGGGCGCAGTTGGCGGACTCCACCATGGTCTTGGCCAGGGTGAGCATCCGGTCCAGGTCGGCCTGGGTGCCTTTTCCCGCGGCCACCTGACACATCATCTCGTAGAGCACCCGGCAGCCCCGGCGGCAGGGCAGGCAGAAGCCGCAGGACTCGTGCTGGAAGAAGTAGAGCAGGCACTTGACCACGTCCACCACGCAGGTGGATTCGTCCATCACCAGCATGGTGCCGGAGCCCAGGCCCCCTTCCACCTTGTAGAGCGCGCCGTGCTCGATGGGGGTGTCCAGGTGCTCGGGCAGCAGGAAGCCCACGGAGGCGCCCCCGGGCTGCACGGACTTGAGCCGGGCGCCGCCCCGGACGCCGCCGCCGTATTTGTCGATGAGCTCCCTCAAGGGCATCCCCAGGTTGGCCTCGACGATGCCGGGGCGGTTGACGTGCCCCACCACCTGCATGATCTTGGTGCCCGGGGTGTCCTCGGTGCCCTTGGCCTTGTACCACTGAGCGCCGTGCACCAGGATGGCCGGTACTGCGGACAGGGACTCCACGTTGTTGACGATGGTGGGCTTGCCCCAGACGCCCACGGTGCCGGGGAAGGGCGGCTTCACCCGGGGGTTGCCGCGCTTGCCTTCGATGGACTCGATGAGCGCGGTTTCCTCGCCGCACACGTAGGAGCCGCCGCCGGTCTGCACCTGGATGTGGAAGGAAAAGCCGCTGCCCTGGATGTTGTCGCCCAGATAGCCCTTGGCCGTGGCCGCGTCGATGGCCTGCTGCAGGCGGAACATGGAGAGGTAATATTCGCCCCGGACGTAGACGTAGCCGAAGGACGCGCCCACCGCGTAGCCGGCGATGGCCATGCCCTCCAGCACCCGGTGGGGGTCGCCCTCCATGATATAGCGGTCCTTGATGGTGCCAGGCTCCCCTTCATCGGCGTTGCAGACGATATATTTGGGGGTCGCGGGCAGGGGTCGGGTGAAGGACCACTTGAGGCCGGTGGGGAAGCCTGCGCCGCCCCGTCCCCTCAGCCCCGAGTCCTTCACCACGTTCACCACTTCTTCCGGGGTCATGCCCAGGGCTTTCTTCAGCCCCTCGTAGCCCCCCCGGGAGAGGTAGTCGTCCAGGCTCAGAGGGTCGATTCTATCCACGTTGGCCAGGAGCACCAGCTCGTCGCCGCTGGGGGTGTAATCGCTCAGGGCATTGGTGGTGCGGGGCAGGGTTTTATAATCCACCGTCTTGCCGGCGCGGTAGTCGCTGATGACTTCCTTCAGGCGCTCCGGGGTGAGGCGGCCGAAGACCACCTCGTTGATCTGCATGGCCGGGGCCACCTCGCACACGCCCAGGCAGGCGGTGTGCTCCAGGGTGAAGAGGCCGTCGGCGGTGGTCTCTCCCACGTGTTTGAGGCCCAGCTCTCCTTTGAGCACCTCCAGGAGGTTCTCCGCCCCCCAGATGTGGCACGGGGGCGACTCGCACATGCGGATGATGAACTTCCCCCGGGGCGTGGGTGAGAACATGGTGTAGAAGCTCATGACCCCGTAGAGGTAAGGGTAGGGGATGTCCATCCCCTGGGAAACGAGCTGCAAGGCTTCCATGGGGAGCCAGTTGCCGCACTCTCTTTGCACCGCGTGGAGGGCCGGGAGCAGGCCGCCCTTGACCTGTCGGAAGCGGCGGCAGATGTCCTCAACGGCCGCGGTTTGCTCCGGGCTCAGGGCGGCGCTTGCGGGGCGCTTGATTTCCAGCATTATGGACCCCTGAAAATTCTTGTGAAAATTTTCCTTATCCTTGGGATTTTTAATCCCGATACCCCGGGCTGTCAAGGAAATTTTTCAGAAACTAGCCCCCGGCCCCCATGGGGCGGCAGGAGTGAGAGAGGGATTTTGCACCTATGCTAGAGGCAGGGGCCAGAAAAGGTGAGGCGCGCTCTGGACAGCATTAATTTCTGCCGGATAAATGGCGGGCCAGGGCGCCTGGGCCGCATTACCGGGTCCGGCGGGAACGCCGGCCCTACCGGGCAAAAGGCAGCGCGGAGGCCCGCCCTACCGGTCTAAAGGGCGGCGGCGGGCCAGGCTGCCCAGGACCTTGACCCAGGCGCCTCCTTCCCTGAGGGCCATCTTGCCCAGCCTCAGGTAGCGGCCCTGGCGCCAGTAAGACCGGAGCACGCCCGGCGCGGGCAGGGGCACCACCAGGACGGGGTGGGTGGCAAAGTGCCGCCGGAACAGGAAGCAGGCCCGGCGGATGTGCAGGCTGTCGCTCACCAGGCCCACGGCCGCCAAGCCCAGGGTGCGGACCAGGCCCAGGAGGTTGGCCGCGGAGGCTGCGGTGGTGCGGCTGTCCTCCTCCAGCACCAGACAAGGGCGCAGGCGCTCCCGCCACTCGAGGCCCCAGTTGTCCGCGGTCCACTTCAGGGCGAACTCCGCCATGGCCCGGGCCTCGGACACCGGCAGGGGCCCGCTGGCGCCGCCGCAGAGGATGAGGGGCCGGCCGGGGCAGCGCTCCCGCCACAGTGCCAGGCCGTGGAGCAGGCGCATCTTGGCGATGCGGCCCGGCTGCCCCTGGGGGTTGAGGCGGGCCCCCAGGACGATGAGGCCGTCCAGGAGGGTGGGGGGAGAAGGGGAAGGGGATAAACCGCGGAAAGGGAAGAACCGGAAGCCGCGGCCTCTAGGCTTTTCCATTTATCCTTTTCCCCTCTTCCCTTTTTTCCCCTTTTCTCCCCATTTTCTCAAGGCCCGGCGGCTGATGGGCTTGGCGGGGGCCTGGAGCACCTGGGGCAGATCCAGGACCAGGGCCCCGGCGACCGGCTGGGGCCGGGAGGCTGCCTGGGGTTTTTCCGCTTCCCGCGGGGGTGGGGGGAGCTGCAGGAATTCCCGGGGCACGGCCCCGGAGAGGAAGAGTCCTGCGCCATAAGCTTCGAAAAGGACACTGGCCTTGGCCGCGGCCCGGGCCCGGACGGTGACCGGCACCGTGGCGCCCCGGCGCCGCCCCAGCTTGGCCGCCAGCTCCGGGGTGGCCGCCAGGAGAAGTTCCTGTCCGGCGGGGGGCTTCAGGCCATCCTGGTGCACCCGCAGGTGGGCCCGGGGAGGGATGGCCAGGTAGAGGAGCGCGGGCAGAGGTTCTCCGGCAGGCCGCCGGAGCGCCGTTGGGCCGGGATGCCGGGCCCGGATGCGGTCCCCCTCAATCTCCCAGCGGGACGCCTCCAGGGCCGCCAATTCCTCCAGGTGGCGGCGGCGCACATAACCCCAACCGGGCTCCCCGCTCAGGGCCTGGAGCAACTGCTTCACGGGGACGAAGCCGTCGGGGGGCAGCACCAGGCCGAACTCGTCCGGACGGTGGCACAACATGTAAGTGAGCATCCGGGATAGGTTGGCCTGCTCGCGGGTCAGGGGGGACATGGCTCTCCGGGAAGGGGAGGGGCCGCCTCCCAAGACTCTTTTACCAAAAGAGAGTTGACATAACAACAGTCGGTGAATAAATTAATAGGGTTAATTGTGGAACCACCCCTGGTTTTTCAGCCCCGGCGCCCAAAGCTTCTTCAAGATGCGGTGGTCAGCGCCCAGGGTGGGCAAGGAGGTCGGCAGTATGCCCATCTATGAGTATCAATGCGCCGCGTGCGGCCGGCTGGTGGAAAAGTGGCAGAAGATGTCCGAGAAGCCTCTCACCACCTGTCCGGACTGCGGCGGCAGGTTAACGAAAGTCATCAGCAACTGCGCCTTTCACCTCAAAGGGGGCGGCTGGTATGTGACGGACTACGGCGCCTCCCGGCAGGGGGTTTCCGGCGGAGACAAGGCTGAGGACAGCCCGGCGCCCCCGCCCCCGGCCCCGGCTCGGGAGAAGAGCCAAAAAGCCGCGGCCCCCGAGTCTTCCCCGGCCAAGATTAAATGACAAACCTGTTAAATCCTCCCGGCGGGAAGGGAAAGAGAGCCATAGGTGGCTGAGATCAAAAGCGCCCTGGAGTTGGCCCTGGAAAAAGCGGAGCGCTACGGCCGGGCCTCCAAAGAGGAGATGGCCGCGTCCCAGCACCAGGAGCAGGGCCGCCAGTTGGCGGTGAACTATCTCAAGGGGGAGGGCGACTTGGCGGCGGAACTGAAGGCCCTGCCTGCCCCGGCCCAGGACGCGGCCCGGACCGCGGTCAAGGAGGTCCTGCTCCGCAATATCAGCCTGCCCCGCAACGGGGAGAAGGACCCGCGGTTGGACCTGGCCCTGGAGGGCCTGCTGCTGGTGGCCGGCAACCCCAAGGCCATGGCGCGCCTTCGGGAGGAGGTGCAGCAACTGCTGCAGAATTTCCTGCAGGTGCGCAACAGCGCCTACCAGCAGCTCAAGGCCCGCTTCGCCGCCACCCTGGGCAACATGCAGCGGGCCCTGGAGGCCCAGTACGGGGCCAGGATGCGCCTGGAAGTGGAGCACCTGCCCCAGTTCCAGGAGGAGTGGCACCGCTTCCGGGGGCAGCTCCACGACCAGTTCGACCCCATGCTGGAGGACCTGAAAGCCAGGATGGCGCGTTCCTGAGCTATACCCGCGCCAATTTTCTCAGGGCCAGGGCTCCCCTGGCTTTTAATTTTTGCGGAGGCTGTTTTCTTTGGTCGTGATCTCTCCCCTCAGTCCTTCAGGCCGCAAACGCGGCGGAAGTTCCCTCCCAGGACAGCCCGGAGGTCCGGATCCGGCAGGTTCAGGTCCAGGATTTTCTGGAGCTCCAGGGCCGGATGCCCGAAGGGGTGGTCGCTGGCGAACATCAGGCGGGTGCTGCCGTAGCGGCTCAGATAATCTTCCAGCGAACCGGGTTCGCTCACCGCGGTGTCCGCCCACACCTGGGGCAAATCCCACACCCCGGCCCGCCTCAGGTTGGCATAACCGCCGCTCAAGGCCCCCAGGTGGGGGATGATGACCGGCAGGTCCGGGGCCAGCTTCTCCAGGAACATCAACGTGTTGGCCAGGGTCTCCTCCAGGAGGATGGGGATTTTCCGGGCCCGCACCGCGTCCAGAAATTCCCGGCACCGGGGGTCGTGGTAGTGGTATTCCGGCTCGTCCGGGTGGCGGTGCCACTTGACGGCTACAAACTCCGGGCCCAGATCTTCCCAGGCAAAGTCGTTCCACACGAAGAAGTAGGGAAAGGTGCGGACCTCTGGGTCGGTGAGGCCCAGGAGGTACCGGTGGGCCCGGCGGCGGCAGGCCCGCCAGGCCGGGGTGTCCTCAAAGCTCCGGTGGTAGCGGTCGTAGACGTCCTCCACCGGCGGGATGACCCCGGCCCCCCGGATGCCCGCGTCCAGGAGCAGGGGGCGGACACTCTCCCAGTGCCAGGAAACGTTCTGGACCCCGGTGTGGAGGTGGGAGTCGATGACGGTTAGCACGTCAAATGCAGGGCCGCGGCCAGGCGGCGTTGGGGGGCCAGCTGGTTGATGACCTGGCAGGCCTCCCGGGTGGGCCGGGCCACCAGCTCGACGCCACGGTCTTTAAGGTAGGCGGCCAGCTCCGGGTCCACCTCCAGGCGCCCGGGCTGGCCGGTGCCCACCACCAGCACTTGGGGGGCCTGGGCCAGGGCTTCGGCCACGTCCGGCAATTGCAGCAGGTGGGCCTCCAGGCGCCACCAGTCGCTCTTGACGTGCCCCGGCCACAGGAGCAGGTCCTGGCGGTAAGTGCGGCCGTCAATGACGATGAGGCCGAATTCGTAACGGTCAATATGCATCGCTTAGCGGGTCCTCCCAGGATACCAGGGGCTGAAGTAAGGCGGGGTGAACCAGTACTCCAGGTTGGGGTCATAATTATACCATTCCCGCGGCACCGGGTAATACCATTTTTCCCAGCGGGGCCCTTCCCAGAAATGGATCTCCCGGCCCTTAAGGAGCAGCAGGCCGCTCCGGCGGCCAGCCACCTCGCCGGCCACGGTGATGCGGCTGCCGGGCTGATATTTGGCGGGTGATAAGTAATCGCCGCTTTGGATCAGGAAAGTGCCGCCTGATTTGGCGTCTCTTCCGGTAAGGCCGGCCGCCGCGGGGTAAAGCCGGTCATCCAGGTCGAATTGATTTACCTCCATCAGGCTGCCCGGGCCGGAGGGCTCCACCTGCATGACTTCACCGCCCAGGATTACCACCTGCCCCTGGTATTTTTCCGGGTGCGCGGCCAGGTCGGCGAAGTTCACCTTCGCCCCCCCTTGGTGTTGCAGGCCGGTGGAAATGGCCGGGGCGCAGGCCGCCGGGCTCAGGCAGAGCGCCACCATCAGCCCCCATATAATCTTCATGTGCGGCTCCGTCCCCCTTTTCCCCTAAAGATAAGATTGGTTGCCCCGGGGGCAAGGGGGCCGGAGTTTGCCCCGGTCCGGGATTGTGCTAAATTAAGAGCATGACCGGGGCGACCAAGCCAAACCCGGCCCGGGTGCGCCTGGAAAAGGTGGCGGTGGTATTGTTCCGGCCGCGGCTGGCGGAAAACATCGGCGCCGCGGCCCGGGCCGCGTGCAACATGGGACTAAGCCGCCTCCTCGTGGTTAATCCCCAGGACCTGGACCCGGAGCGCATGGCCCGCATGGCCACCGGCGCCGCGGCCCATATTCTGGCCGGCATGGAGGTCCACGAGGACCTGGCCCAGGCCCTGGCGCCCTTTCAGTACGTGGTGGGCACCACCGCGCGCCGGGGCGGGGTGCGCCAGGAACTGCTCAGCCCCCGGGAGCTGGCCGCCCGCCTGGTGGAACTGTCCTTCAGAAATGACGTGGCGCTGCTCTTCGGGCCGGAGAACTGGGGCCTCACCAACGAGGAGCTGGCCTTCTGCCACGCCTTGGTGACCATCCCCACCGCGGCGTGCCCCTCCCTGAACCTGGCCCAGGCGGTGATGGTCCTGGCCTACGAGATCTTCATGGCCGGGGAGCCCAAGCCCCGCTTTGAGCCCCGGCTGGCCAACTCCCGGGAGCTCCAGTCCATGTACGAGATGCTGCAGAAGACCCTGGTGAAGATCAACTTTATCTCCCACCAGAACCCGGAGCACTGGATGTTCAACGTGCGGCGGCTGTTCGCCCGCCACGGCCTCCGGGCCCGGGAGGCCCAAATCATCAAGGGCATCTGCCGCCAGATCGACTGGTACGTGGGGAAGAGGTTAAAAGAGAAATAATTTGAGGGGAGGGCCGGGGGACGGCGAGTCCCCTGGCCCCCTTCCCCAAGAAACTTTGCCATCAAGGCTTGTAATACATCAGGCGGCGGGCGTGCGGGGCCACCGCGTCTTCCAGGGTGCGCTGCTCCCCGGGGGTCATGGGGATGAAATTGCGGGCCGCGGCGGCCAGTTGGCGCACCTGCTCCGGGGTGTCGCAGCCGACGACCACCAGGGACACGGGCTGGCTCAGGGCGTAGGCCACCAGCTCGGGCAGCAGTTCCTCGGGATTCTCCGCCAACTGCAGGATAGACCCCCGACACAGCACCTTCATGCCGATCACCCCTTTGCCCTGGGCCCGGGCGTCCGCGGCCAGGGGCAGGAAGCTCTGGTAGTGGGGCTCCGCGGGGTTCACCGGCAGCAGCACCGTGTCGAAATCATAGAGTTCCAGGGCCCGGCGCAGCACTTCCGGGTCTTCATGGCCGGTGACGCCGAGGCACCGGGCCCGGCCTTTCTCCCTGGCTTCCCGGAAGGCTTCCAGCGCCCCGCCGGGCGCGGCGATGGCCTCCACCTCTGCCAAGGTCCGCAAATCGTGCATCTGCCACAGGTCCAGGTAGTCGGTCTGCAGGTTCTGCAAGGTGATGCTGAGGTGGGCCAGGGCCTCCTTATAGGTGCGGCCGTGGGACTTGCTGCTGAGGAAAATCTGCTCCCGCTGGCCCTTCAGGCCCTGGCCCAGGTAGGCTTCGCTGCCGGAGTAGGCCCGGGCGCTCTCGAAGTAGTTGAGGCCCTCATCCAGGGCCGCGTGGATCACCGCCCGGGCCTCCTGCTCGCGGCCGTAGGTGCGCAGCACCCCTTCGCCTCCCAGTCCCACCAGGGTGGCCTGATGTCCCGTCCGGCCCAGAGGCCGCTTTGGTATCTCCATGGGTATCCCTTATCTTGCATGGTGTGGTTGGTTCCCCCCGCCTTGACAGGCCCGGGGCCCTTGTTATGCTAGAAGATAAGATGCCGGCCCTGGAAGTAAAGTCGGAGTCTCCTTGTCCGCCCCTGGCCTGGGCCCTGCCTCAGATGCCCCGGGCCTGCGGCGCCTATCTGTTCAAAGACGTAGCCGGCCGGGTCCTGTACGTGGGCAAGGCCCTGAACCTCAGGCACCGCCTGGCCTCCTACCTCAAGACCCCGGAGAAGCACGACCCCAAGACCCGCCTGATGCTGCGCAAAACCGCACGGGTGGATTTTCTTCTCACCGCCACAGAGCGTGAGGCTTTGATTTTGGAGCGCAACCTCATCAAGGAGCACCGCCCCCGGTATAACGTGCTGCTCCGGGACGACAAGAACCTGCTGTGCCTGCGCCTGAACCTGGGGGAGGAGTTCCCGGGGCTCCGCTTCGTGCGGCGTTTCGCGGCGGACGGCGCCCTGTATTTCGGGCCCTACGCCTCCGCGGGCCTGGCCCGGGAGACCCTCAAGGTCATGAAGCAGGTCTTCGGGGTGCGGACCTGCAAGGTGCGGCGCCTGATGCCCCGCTCCCGGCCCTGCCTGGAGTTCCAGTTGGGCCACTGTCTGGGGCCCTGCGCCGGGCAGGTGAGCCGGGAGGACTACGGCCGGGCGGTGGCGGACTTGGTGCTGTTCCTCAAGGGGCGGGGCCGGAACTTGGTGAAAAAGCTCCAGGCCGAGATGAAGGAAGCTGCGGCCCGCCTGGATTTTGAGACGGCGGCCCGGTGGCGGGACCGCCTGGGGGCCATCCAGGCCACCCTGGAGCGCCAGGACATGGCCCGACCCGGCTTCCGGGACCGGGACGTGCTGGGCCTGGCCCGGGAAGGAGAACGGGCCCTGGTACTGGTGCTCCTGGTGCGGGGGGGGTTGGTCACGGGCAGCCGGGAGTATTACTTCCCCGAGGCGCCGCCGGGGGAAGAGCTTTTGGCCGCCTTTGTGAAGCAGTATTACGCCGAAGGGCGGCCCGTGCCCGATGAGGTCCTGCTGCCTGAGGACCTGCCGGAGCGCGGGCTCCTGGCCGGGGTGCTGAGTGAGCAGAAGGGAGACCGGGTGCGCCTCCTGGTGCCGCTCCGGGGGGAAGGCGGCCGGTTGCTGGGCCTGGCCGGGGAGAATGCCCGGGCGGCGCTGAAGCGGCGCCTGGTCAAGCCCACGCCCGGCGACGCCCTGGAGGATTTGAAGAACCGGCTCCGCCTCCCCCGGGCGCCCCGGCGCCTGGAGTGCCTGGACATCTCCGCCCTGCGGGGGGCCCAGGCGGTGGGGGCGCTGGCGGCCTTCACCGACGGGGTGCCGGATAAGAACGCCTACCGCCGCTTCCGCATCCGGGGGGTGGCCGGCCAGGACGACTATGCCATGCTCAGGGAGGTGGTGCAGCGCCACTACGGCAAGGAGGAGCAGGCCCTGCCGGACCTGCTGGTGGTGGACGGCGGGCGGGGGCAGCTCCAGGTGGTGCTCCAGGCCCTGGCGGAGCTGGGGCGGATGCCAACGGCGGTGGTGGCCCTGGCCAAGGCCGGCAGGGCAGGGGGGGAGGAAGTGCCGGACCGCCTCTTCCTGCCGGGGCGCAAGAACCCCAGGATGCTCCCGGCCAATTCCCCGGGGTGGCTCCTGCTGCTGCACCTGCGGGACGAAGCCCACCGTTTCGCCATCTCCTACCACCGGCAGCGAGCCCGCAAAGAAATGTTGGCTTCGGCCCTGGAGACAGTGCCCGGCATCGGCCCGGCGCGGCGGAAGGCCCTGCTCCGGCATTTTTCTGACCTGGAGGCGATGAAGAAGGCCACCACGGAAGAGCTGGCGAAACTGCCCGGCTTCAACCGTCCGGCCGCGGAGAGGTTGAAGGAGTGGATTTAGAGGGGAGATTGAGTGCCGGCAGGGACGCCGGCGTTACCGTCTAATGCCGGGAGTTCAGCTCGTCCAGCGCGGCGATCTGGTCCGGGGTCAGGCCGTAGCGGCGCTCCCGCTGCTGGTAGGCGGCCAGGGCTTGGAGAAATTCCTCTTCCCGGAAGTCGGGCCACAGGGTGTCGGTGAAGTACAGTTCGGTATAGGCGGACTGCCACAGGAGGAAGTTGCTCAGGCGGTGCTCCCCGCTGGTGCGGATGAGGAGGTCCGGGTCCGGCATGCCCGCGGTGCAGAGGTAGCCGGCGAAGCTGGAGGGGTCGATTTCTTCCGGTTTTATGCGGCCGGCCAGCAGGTCCCGGGCCAGGTTCTTGGCCGCGTGAACGATTTCGCTGCGGGCCCCGTAGCTCAGGGCCACGGTGAGGACCATCTTGGTCCCATTGGCAGTGGCGCTGATGGCCCGGCGCAGGTCTTCCTGGACGGCCTTGGGCAGCCGCTGGAAGTCGCCGACGATGCGCAGGGCGATTTCATTTTTCAGCATGTCCGGCAGTTCCCGGGCCAGGTAGCGGCGCAGCAGGGACATGAGGGCGCGAATCTCCCCCCGGGGGCGCTGCCAGTTTTCCTCGGAGAAGGCGAAGAGGGTGAGGTAGGCAATTCCCAGCTTGCGGGCCAGGCGCACCGTGGTGCGCACCGACTCCACGCCGGCCATGTGGCCCCGGATGCGGGGCAGTCCCCGTTGCCGGGCCCAGCGGCCGTTGCCGTCCATGATGATGGCCACGTGCCGGGGCAGGCGGCCTCGGTCCAGGGGCAGGAAGTTTTCTGCCGATGGCTGCGTCAAAAGGTCATGATCTCCTTTTCTTTGTCCGCGGCCAGGGCATCCACCTTCTTGATGAAATCGTCGGTGAGCTTCTGGACCTCTTCCTGGGCCCGGTGGGCGTCATCCTCGGAGAGCATCTTTTCCTTTTTCATCTCTTTGAGGTCTTCGTTGGCGTCCCGGCGGATATTGCGCAGCGCCACCTTGGCGTCTTCGCCCATCTTTTTCACCATCTTCACCAGGTCTTTGCGGCGCTCGGTGGTGAGGGCGGGGATGGGCAGGCGCAGGATCTTGCCGTCGTTCATGGGAGTGAGGCCCAGGTCGCTTTTGAGGAGGGCCTTCTCCACGTCGGCCAGCAGGGTCAGGTCCCAGGGCTGCACCGTGAGCAAGCGGGGCTCGGGCGCGGCCAGGGAGGCCACCTGGGCGATGGGCATGGAGGTGCCGTAAGCCTCCACCTTGATGCCCTCCAGCAGGGCCACGGAGGCCCGGCCGGTGCGGATGCGGCTCAGGTCCCGGGCCATCACCTCCAGCACCTTTTCCATCTTGCGTTTGGCGTCGCTCAGGACTTCATCTTTCATGACCGCGGCTCTCCACGATGGTGCCCACCTTTTGTCCCAGGACTACTTTCTTCATGTTTCCCGGCTCCAGCAGTTTGAAGACGACTATGGGGAGGTTCTGCTCCATGGACATGGTGACCGCGGTGGAGTCCATCACCCGGAGCTCCTTTTCCAGGATCTCGAAGTAGGTGAGGCGGGGGATCATCCGGGCCTTGGGGTTCAGCTCCGGGTCCCGGTCGAAGACCCCCGCCACCTTGGTGCCCTTGAGGATGGCCTGGGCCCCCACCTCCGTGGCCCGGAGGGCCGCGGCGGTGTCGGTGGTGAAAAAGGGGCTGCCGGTGCCGGCGGCGAAGATGATGACCCGGCCTTTATCCAGGTGGCGCTGGGCCCGGCGGCGGATGTAGGGCTCGGCCACCTCGTGCATGGCGATGGCGCTCATCACCCGGGTGGGGATGCCCGCCTTTTCCAGGGCGTCCTGGAGGGCCAGGGCGTTGATGACCGTGGCCAGCATGCCCATGTAGTCCCCCACGGCCCGTTCGATGCCCTGGGCGCTGGCGGCCAGGCCCCGGAAGATGTTGCCCCCGCCCACCACGATGCCCACCTGCACCTTGAGGTCCACCACGGACTTGATTTCCCGGGCGATGGCCTTGAGGGTGGCGGGGTCCAGGCCGAACTTCTGGGGTCCGGCCAGGGTCTCGCCGCTCACCTTGAGGAGCACGCGGCGGTATTTGGGGGTCTCGGGCATGGCGGTCCTCAGGCGCCTACCTGGAAGCGGGCGAAGCGGCGCACCCTAAGCTCCCGGCCTAGCCTGGCGCCCACTTCCTTCAGGTACTGGGCCACGGTGACATCCGGGTTCTTGACGAAGGGCTGCTCCACCAGACAGACCTCCTTGTAGAACTTTTCCAGGCGGCCGGCCACCATCTTCTCGATGATCTTCTCGGGCTTGCCGCTCTCCCGGGCCTGGACCTGGTAGATGGCGGCCTCCTTGGCCACCAGCTCCGGGCTCAGGTCTTCCCGGGCGGCGGCCAGGGGACTGGTGGCCGCCACCTGCATGGCCAGGTCCTTGGCCGCGGCCAGGGCCTCCGGGGAGGCGGGGGCGCCGTCCAGCTCCAGGAGCACGCCGATGCGGCCCCCGAAGTGGATGTACGCGGCCACCACACCTTGCCCGGTGAAGCGGACAAAGCGGGGGATACGGATGTTTTCCCCCACCTGGCCGATGAGCTCCGTGAGGTAGTCCCCCACAGTTTTGCCGGCCTGGCCGGGCATGGGCAGAATCAGGAGTGCGGTGACGTCCGGGGGCGCGGCCTGGGCCAGGTAGGGCGCCAGAGTGGCCCCGAAGTCCTGGAAGGCTTCGGTTTTGGCCACGAAGTCCGACTCGCAGTTCACTTCCAGGAGCACCCCGGTGTCGGCGGCAGGGGTGACATAGCCCCACACCGTGCCCTCGCTGGTGGCCCGCTCCGCGCGTTTGTGGGCCACGGCCAGGCCCTTCTGGCGGAGATAGTCGGTGGCCTTCTCCAGGTCGCCGCCGGTCTCCTGGAGGGCTTTTTTACAGTCCATGAACCCGCAGTTGGTCTTGTCTCTGAGGGTTTTTACCAGTTCCGCGGTGATTTCCAAAATCCTTCCTCCTTATCCCCGGCTCCCCCTTTCCTGAAGCGGGGGCAGGGGAGATTTCTGGAACAACTTATAAAATCTCCCCCAATCTCCCTTTTCCAAAGAGAGACTGAATGATCAGGCATGGTTCGGCGCCCTGATGACGGCGGCGCCAGTGCTACTCCCCCTCCAGCTCCGCCGGGGCCGCCGCCGGGGACTCCTCCATCTCCGGGGCGGGAACCTCGGTGGGTGCGCGCGGCTCGAGCTCCGCCGCGGCCTCCTTGTCGGTGAGGCCCTGGAGGCGCTCCTCCGCCAGCTTCTTGCCCTCGATGGCGGCGTCGGCGATGCGGGCGGTCAGAAGGCGGATGGCGCGGATGGCGTCGTCATTGCCCGGGATGGGGTAGTCGATTTCGGTGGGGTCGCAGTTGCTGTCGACGATGGCCACCAGGGGGACGTGCATCTTCCGGGCTTCCCGGACGGCGATGTCCTCCTTGCGGGGGTCCACCACGTAGACCACGTCCGGCAGGCGGCCCATGTTCTTGATGCCGCCCAGGGCCCGCTCCAGCTTGGCGGCCCGCTTCTCCATCATCAGGATTTCCTTCTTGGGGAAGCGCTTGATGGTGCCGTCTTCCTTCATGGCCTCGAAGGCCCGCAGACGTTCGATGGAACGGGCGATGGTGGCATAGTTGGTGAGCATGCCCCCCAGCCAGCGGTGGTTGACGTAGAACATGCCGCAGCGCTGGGCCTCCTCGATGATGGCGTCCTGGGCCTGCTTCTTGGTGCCCACAAAGAGGACCACGCCGCCTTCGGCCACCTTTTCCACCACGAAATTGTAGGCCACTTTGAAGTACTGGACGGTCTTTTGCAGGTCGATGATGTGGATGCCGTTCCGGGCCCCGAAGATGAAGGGCTCCATCTTGGGGTTCCAGCGGCGGGTCTGGTGGCCGAAGTGGACCCCGGCCTCCAGCAGTTCCTTCATGGTGACGTAAGCCATAGTTCCTCCTGGTTGTGCCGCCGCGGCTGCCGCCGGCGAGGCCACCGGGCTTTCCGGTTCGCTGCCGCCCGCCGCAGGGGCACAGCGTGCTGTGCCCTAAAGGGAGTGGGCGAAACCGGCTGCTGCCCGGCACCAACCCGCCCTGGCGCCGCGTGAGTATTTAAACAAATCTATTTCTTATAACAAAAAGCAGGAAAGGGGACAAGATTTTTGCGGGGAGGGATGGGAATAAGGAAGACACCGGGGGGTGTCCTGCATAACCTAAAAGTGCACCTGTAGGTTGTATTTCTTGATCTTCTGGGTCAGGGTCTTGCGGTTGATGCCCAGGATCCTGGCCGCGTCCTGGCGCCGGCCCCGGGTGGTGCGCAGGATGAACTGGATGTAGCGCCGCTCCAGGTCCTCCAGGGTGTAGGAGGCGTCGGAGAAGACCTGGAACTCCCCCTGGCGCTGGGTGATGAAGCTGGGCAGGTGCTCGGGCTCGATGACCTCCCCGTCCTCCAGGATGACGATGCGCTCCAGGGTGTGCTCCAGCTCCCGGACGTTCCCCGGCCAGGAATAGGCGGAGAGCAGCTTCAAGGCCCGGGGGGAGATGCTCACCTCCCGGTTGGCCTTCTGGCTGTATTTCTTCAGGAAGTGTTCCACCAGCAGGGGGATGTCCCCGGGGCGCTCACGGAGCGGCGGCAGGTGGATGGGGATGACGCTCAGGCGGTAGTAGAGGTCTTCCCGGAAGGCGCCTTCTTTGATGGCCTCCTTCAGGTCGCGGTTGGAGGAGGCGATGATGCGGATGTCCAGCTTGATGCGCTTCTGGGAGCCCACTTTCATGAACTCCCGCTCCTGGATGACCCGGAGCAGTTTGGCCTGGATGTTGGGGCTCAGGTTGGCGATCTCGTCGAAAAAGAAGGTGCCGTGGTTGGCCAGCTCGAAGAGGCCGTGTTTGGTCTGGTGGGCGCCGGTGAAGGAGCCCTTGACGTGGCCGAAGAGCTCGCTCTCCAGGAGGGTTTCCACCAGGGCGGAGCAGTCCACGGGCACGAATTCCCTGTCCTTCCGCGGGCTTAACAGGTGGATGGCCCGGGCCACCAGCTCCTTGCCGGTGCCGGACTCCCCGGTGATGAGCACGGTGGAGTCGCTGGGCGCGGCCCGTTTGATCTTGCCGTAGACCTTCTGCATGGCCGGGCTTTGGCCGATGATGAAGTCCAGGCCCAGATCTTCCCCTGCTTCCGCCAGCCCGCCGCGGCGCTGCCCCTGGGCCACCAGGTCCAGGGCCTTTTTGACCACGGCCTCCAGTTCGTCCAGGCGGAAGGGTTTTACCAGGTAGTCCAGGGCCCCGTACTTGATGCATTCCACCGCGCCCTGGATGGTAGGGTAGCCGGTGATCATCACCACGCCGGTGGCGGGGTATTCGGCCCGGATGAGTTTCAGGAGCTCGGTGCCGTCCTGGTCCGGGAGCTTTAGGTCCACGAGGGCCACGGCAAAGGGCCTGAGGGCCAGGGCCTCCAGGGCCTGGCGGCCGTCGGCGGCGGTGGCCACGGCCAGGCCCTGGCGCTCCAGGACCTGGGCGATGCCGCTGCGCACTGCGGCTTCGTCGTCCACCACCAGGATTTGCTGGGCCGGGTCACGCCGGGGCATCTGGGCTCTTTTCCTCCGCCACCAGGGGGAACAGCAGCCGGAAGGTGGTGCCCACCCCCGGCTGGCTCTCCACCTCCACCACCCCCCGGTGGGCCTCCACCAGGGTTTTGACCAGGGACAGCCCCAAGCCGGTGCCGATGACCTGCCGGGTCTTAGGATCCTTCACCCGGTAGAATTTATCAAAAATTTTGGGAAGTTCCTCTTCCGGGATGCCGACGCCCTGGTCCTTAACGGTGACCTCCAGGTAGTTGCTCCGGGCCCGGCAGGCCACCCGGACGTCGCCGCCGCCGGGGGAGTAGTTGATGGCGTTGGTCACCAGGTTGGTGAAGACCTCCTCCATGCTGCGCTGGTCCGCACGGATAAGGGGGACTGCGGGGGGCAGGTCCAGGTGCAGGGCCACTTTCTGGTCCTGAGCCCGGGCCCGGAGGAGTTCCACCACCTCCGTCAGGGTCTCTCCGAGGTTCAAGGGCACCTGCTCCAGGTGGCGGTGGCCCGCTTCCATGCGGGCGATGTCCAGGAGGTCGTTAATCAAATCCAGGAGCCCCTGGATCTTGGCCTGGGCCCGGGTCAGCAATTCCCGCTGCTTGTCCCCCAGGTCCCCGGCCAGGCCGTCAATAATCACCGCGTGCTGCTGCTTGATGGCCGCCAGAGGGGAGCGGAGCTCGTGGGAGACCATGCGCACGAAGTCGTCCTTCATCTCGTCCAGTTCTTTGAAGGAGGTGATGTCGTGGAACACGGTGACGGTGCCCAGCACTTCCTGCTCGGGGCCGTGGAAGGCGGCGGACAGGGCCCGCAGGTGCACCCGGCCCCGGCTCAGTTCCTGGGAGATGCACTTGCCCGGCTGTGACGCGGCCCCGGCCAGGAGGTCCTGGATGGCCGCCTCCAGGTCGGGGTCGTTAAAGAGCGCGGTCAGGGGCTGGGGGGAGGCCGGGGCTTCCTGGCGGCCCAGGAGCTGCATGAGCGCGGCGTTGCACAAGACCACCTCGCCGTCCCGGTTGGTCACCATCAGGCCGTCGGCCATGCAGTTGACGATGGTGTGCATGCGGGACTGCTCCAGGGCCAGGGAGTAAAGGTTTTTGGCCTGCTCTTCCTGGAGGCGGCGGGCTTCCCGCTCCAGGCGCTGCTTTTCCAGGGCCCGGCGCACCGCCAGGGTGAGGTGGTCCACCCGAAAGGGCTTGGTGACGAAGTCGTAGGCCCCTTTTTTCATGCACTCCACCGCGTCGTCCACGGTGCCGTGGCCGGTGATGATGATGATGGGCACCTCGGGATAGCGGGCCCGGGCCGCGTCCAGGACTTCCAGGGCCCCCATCACCGGCATCTTCAGGTCGCACAGGACCGCGTTCACCGGCTCCGCCGCCATCATCTCCAGGGCTTCCTGACCGTTGGCCGCGGCCTTGACGCGGTAGCCTTCGCTCTTGAGGATAAGAGCGCAGCCGTCCCGGATGACCTTTTCGTCATCCACCACCAGGATGGTGTGTTCTTCAGCCATCGTTCTCCTGCTCAGGGTTCCCGGGGCCGGAAGCCGGGGAGCGGCCGGCTGCCGGGGTCCCCCCTAGTCCCAGGATACGGGCGGGGGGGCGTCGGGAGATTCCAGGGGCAGCCGGATAGTAAAAGTGGTGCCGCCGGCGGGCGGGCTCTCCGCCTCGATGGCGCCGCCGTGGCGCTGAATGACCCCGAAGACGATGGACAGGCCCAGGCCGGTGCCTTTCCCCGGGGGCTTGGTGGTGAAAAAGGGCTCGAAGATGCGGTCCCTGATCTCCGTGGGAATGCCCTTGCCCGTATCGGTGAAGGTGAGGACCACCCCTTCCTTCAGGGCCTCGGGCCGGCTGGTGATGGTGATGCAGCCCTGGCCCTCCATGGCGTCCGCGGCGTTGAGGAGGAGGTTGGTAAAGACCTGCTGGAGCTGCCCGGGGTCGCCGATGATCTGGGGCAGCTCGGCGTCCAGGTCTTCGATGATGGCGATGTTGTGGAAAAACGGCTGGTGCCGGATGAGGTCCACGCAGCGCCGGATGACTTCATTGACGTCGCAGAGGGTCTTCTGCCCCAGGGACTGGCGGCTGAACTCCAGGAGGCGGGTGACAATCTGTTTGCAGCGCAGGGTCTGGCTGATGATCTCCTCCAGGTTGACGCGCAGGGGGGAGCCCTCCTCCAGGTCCCGCTGCAGCAGTTCGGCGTAGATGAGGATGCCGGCCAGGGGGTTGTTGATTTCGTGGGCCACGCCCGCGGCCAGGCGGCCCAGGGAGGCGATTTTGTCGGCCTGCACCAGTTGGGCCTGGGACTCTTCCAGCTCCCGGCGGATTTTCAGGTGCTCCCTGAGGTCGGAGAAGATGCCCACGGAGGCCACCTCCCGGTCCCCTTCCCGGATGAGGGCCGCGGAGAAGCTCACCGGCACCTCCTCTCCCTTCTTATTATAGAAGGTGAGCTGCATACTGTGCAGGCGGTCCACCGGCCCATAATCCGGGCTGCGCAGGCGGCGCATCACCTCCACCGCGGTCTTGCGGGGATAGAACCGGAAAAAATTCTCCCGGTTGCCGACGATTTCCTCGGTCTTGAAGCCCAGGATGCGCTCCGCGCCCTCGTTGAACATCAGGGGATTGCCCTGGGTGTCCACCACCACGATGCCGTCCACGGAGCACTGGATGATGTTCTGGAGGAAAGTGTTGCTCTTGTGGAGCTCCCGCCCGATCTTGATGCGGGCCGTGAGGTCCCGGAGGTAGACGCAGGTGAGGACCTTCTTGCCGATGCGGGACGCGGCCATGCAGGTTTCGAAGACCCGGCGCTCTCCCCGGGAAGTGCTGGAGGGATCCAGGGTATTGCAGAACTGGAGGTCCCACTGGTAGCCCTCCTGCGCCATGCGGGCCAGTTCCTGAGCGGAGCGTTCGTGCTGGGGGGTAAGGATTTCCCCCAGTCTTTTGCCGATGAGCTCCTCTTTGGGCTGCTCCACGATTTCCGCCAGCTTGGCGTTGGCGAAGATGACCCGCTGGTTTTCGTCGGCCATGAGGATGCCTTCCCGGGTGAGCTCGGTGAGCATTTCGAACTTCTTTTCCGCTTCCACCCTGGCGGTGATGTCCCGGATGGCTTCAAAGCCGCCGATAATCCGGCCCTGGGGGTCGGTGATGATGGAGGCCGAGGCCACCACCGGGACCTCCCGGCCCTGGCGGTCCCGGGCCACCCTGACTTCCCCGGAAATGGGCTTCCTGTGCTCCATGACCTGCTTCAGCACGCAGTCGGGAGTATCGCACTGTGGGGTTTTCAGGGCATCGGCACACCTCATGCGGCCCACCATCTCCTGGCGGGAGTAGCCGGTGAGCTCCTCCATCAGGGTGTTGACGTGGGTGAGCTTGAGGTCCGGGTCCACCATAAAGAAAGGGGTGGGGAAGTTTTCCATGATGCTGGAGAGGGTGGCCAACTGGAGCTGCACCGCGGGTTGGGCCAGCAGGTCCGTCTGCAGGTCCCGGAGGATGACGAGGCAGCCCTCGTGCTCCCCGGCGGGGTTCCGGATGGGGGTGGCGGTCACCGTCAAGGTGGCGGGTTCGCTCCCGGGTTTTCGGAGCAGCAAGGGGACCCGATCCAGCCTTTCCCCCGCCTTGGGGCATTCCCGGGGGGAATCCGGGGCGGCGCCCGGCGGGCCTGGGGCCAGGGCGCAGACGGGGCAGGGCTCCCCCGGGCGCAGGGTTGGACCCAGGAGTTCCTCCGCCGCCCGGTTCAGGGAGACCACCCGTTTGTCCCGGCCGGTCACCAGGACGGGGTCGGGAAAGGCGCCCAGGAGCAGGTCAAAATGCTCCGCCGCCAGAGGGCCTTTAGCTGCCAACTCCGGCGGGAGACTGGCTGTGTCCGGCGTGGTGAAGGATCTATGCTTCATGGCTTTTTCCCTCCGGAAAGCCCTCAATGGGCTTCCACCGGCGCCTCAAAGACGTCCCTCAAGACCAGCAGGGCCGGGGGGAGCTGCTGCTGCCGGATGATGAGGGAGATGGAGGAGATGGTGCAGCTCAGGGCCAGCAGGGACACCCCGGCCGCTTCCAGGGGGCGCAGCATGGCGCTGACGATGCCGTAGCGGTCGCCGAAGTGGGGCCCGTGGAGAAAGATGCCCGCCACCGGCACCAGGCGCATGGGGTTGATGTCCGGCAGGTGCCTCTTCAGCAGGCGCCGGACCCCGGACCCGGGCTCCGGACCGGGCTGGCTTCCGGAGGTGCTGAAAGACAACAGGAACTCTTTGCCCTCCAGCCCCGGAATGGCCACCAGGAAGGGAATGGCCAGACCCAGGTCCGCCAGCTCCAGCAGGGCGTTGGCAAAGCCTTCCAGGACGTCGGCGGTGGGCACCACCATGCCCCAGAGGTCCAGGTCCGCCTGGGGCACGATCCAGTAAACCTTGATGACCTTCTCCTGGTAGGTGGCCACCACCTTCTGTAGGTATTCCTCCGGCGGCGGTTGGGCGGCAAAAAACTCCTGGGGAGTCTTGAAGCCGGAAAAATAAAAGTGCCGGAAAAGCTCCTGGACCGCGCCTTTCTTGCGCCGGGAGGAGACCACCGCGGAAACGGCGGCGGGGGAGCTGGCCAGGCCGTGGAGCACCAGGCGGGCCCGGGCCAGGCTGCGGATGAAGGTGCCGATGATCTCGGGCCGCTTGTCGTGGGGGTAGATGGAGAGGATGGCGGTGCCGGGCTGCAGGTGTACCGCGGCCCCGGGGGTGAGGTGCGATTTTACCTGGGCCAGGGCGGCTTCCCCGGCCTCGGCGGCGGTGCAGAGGGCGACGCGGTCTCCGGCCACGTGGGTGAGAAAGGTGAGGTTGATGCGGTTCAAGGCCAAAGGCGCGCAAACATCCGGGCCCAGGCGATTTTCTCCCAAAGGGGAGGAGGACACCACGCAGGCGCCCTCTTCCAGGATTTTAAGGCCCCCGACCCGGATGCGGTTGTCTGGCGGTTCCAAAGTTTAGCAGGCGCCTACCCCGCAAGCACCCTGGGCGCGGTTACAGCAGCCGTTCCACCGCCTCTACCAGGGTCTTGGCGTCCACCGGCTTGGCGATGTAGTCCTCCGCCTCGGTGGACATGCCTTCGTAATGGCTGTAGGTGGTGGTGGGCACGGCTTCCCCCACCGCGGTCAAGAGGACGATGGGGATGTCCGAGGTCCACTTGTTGGCTTTCAGTTCCTTGCACAATTGGTAGCCGTTTTTCCGGGGCATCATCACGTCCAGGACCACCACGTCGGGGCGGCGCTTTTTGATGGCCTCCTCGCCTTCGATGCCGTCATAGGCCTTGCCCACCTCGTAGCCCTTGGCCTCCAGCATCATGGCCACGGTTTCTACCAGGTCCGGGTCGTCGTCCACGATGAGCACGTATTTCCGAGCCATGAGTCCTCCCTTCAGGTGAAACGTGGTATCATCTTACCTCAAACGCGGGAAATTACAACCCAGGAGTGCGTCATTTTTCCTCAGGCCCCGTGAGGTTATCTTTCTCACGCCTCCAGTTTGGGCCGGGGGTAGAGGCCCACCCGCTCTACGATTTCCGGGACTTTTTCTTCCCATTCGATGGCCATGATGTGGAAGCCCTTGAGGCCTTCCACCGACTTCAGCTCCTCGATCTGCTCCACGGCCAGGTTGATGCCCTCGTCGGCCTGTTTTTCCTTGGGGACGCCGCCCATGCGCTGGACGATTTCGTCGGGCACATCGATGCCCGGCACCCTTTTCTGCATGTATTTGGCCATGCCCACGTTCTTCATGGGGGTGATGCCCGCCAGGATGGCGACCTGTTCATGCAGGCCCCGGTCCACCACCATCTTCATGAATTCCTTGAAGGTCTTCAGGTTGTAGATGCACTGGGTCTGGATGAACTGGGCCCCCGCGGACACTTTCTTGGCCACCCGGGCCACCCTGAGGGCCACGTTGGGCCCGGCGAAGGGGTTGGCCGCGCAGCCGATGAACATCTGGGGCCGCACCTCAAACTGGTGGCCGCCCAGGAGTCTGCCTTCGTCCCGCATCATCTTCACCGTCTGGATGAGCTGGATGGAGTCCAGGTCAAAGACGTTGGCGCAGCTGGCGTGGTCGCCGAAGTGCTGGTGGTCGCCGGTGAGGCAGAGGATGTTGTTGATGCCGAAGGACGCGGCCCCCAGGATGTCGCTCTGGAGAGCGATGCGGTTGCGGTCCCGGGTCACCATCTGCAGCACCGGCTCCAGGCCCATGAGCTTGAGGCGGATCACCGAAGCCAGGGAGCACAGGCGGCACACGGAGGTCTGGTTGTCGGTGACGTTGACCGCGTCCACGTAGTCCTTGATCAGGTTGGCCTTGTGCTCCAGCACCGAGCCGTCGGCGCTTCTGGGGGGGCCCACCTCGCTGGTGACCGCAAAGTGGCCCGAGGCGATCATCTTCTGCAGTTTGCTGGGCGTATTGGCGCTCATATCCGTAAGTCCTCTCTGACGATCTTGCGGGGTCCGCCGTCCCTGGAGCTGGTCCAGTCCTTGGGGGCCACGGGTTTTTCAAAGCGGTCCAACTGCCCCAGGGTCTTGAGGCGCTCGTAGATGAGCTCCCAGCCGCAGGGGATGTCCGGGTTGACCTCGCACTTGCCCTTTTCCGAGCCGCCGCAGGGGCCGTTGAGCATGCGCTTGGAGCAGCGGGCGATGGGGCAGATGCCGCCGGTCTCCGCCAGGAGGCAGCGGCCGCAGGCCTGGCAGCGCTCCGTGAAGTAGCCCCGCTCTTCGTTGACGCCGATGAAGCAGGTGTCCACCCCGGGGTAAACCACCTTGTGGTTGTACATTTCGGTGAGGAACTGGCAGCCGGCGCCGCAGGCCAGGGAGATGACCGCGTCATAGTCGTCGATGCGGTCGCTGAGCTGGGCCAGGTACTCCTTGTCGCACTGGCGGGTGAGACTGAGCTCGTCCACCTGGGCGGGCCGGCCCGCCTGGGTGTAGTAAAGCCTGAGGGCCGAGGCCAGGACCTTGGCCTCTTTCAAGCCCCCGGCCTCGCACACGGTGACGCAGCCGTCGCAGCCGGCCACCAGCACCTTGCTCAGGTCCTGGACGTTGCCGATGATTTCTTCCAGTGGTTTGCCAATGGCCTTGATCATGACGAGGCTACCTCCACGGCGGCAGGGCGGCCGCCCGCTTTTGTGGTGCGAATGGGGCTGGGTCCCAGCTCCAGGACCTTGCCGGTCATTTCCCGGACGTACTCGGCGAATTTGCCTCCCATGCCGGAGGAGAGGTTGAACATGCCGATGCGTTCCCCGCCCAGGCCCACCTTCTCCAGGATCTCCTTCACCCGCCCCACTCTTTTCTTGGCGTACAGGTTGCCTGCCTGGTAATGGCAATCCCCCTCCAGGCAGCCCACCACCATGACTCCGTCCGCGCCCTGCTCAAAGGCCAGGAGCAGGTGGATGATGTCCACCTTGCCGGAGCAGGGCACCTCGATGATGCGGAGGCTGGGGGGGTATTGCAGTCGCATCGAACCTGCCAGGTCCGCAGCGCTATACGCTCAGTAGTGGCAGCAGAAGGCGACGATTTTCGGTTCAAAGTCGGTCATTACGGGCTCCTCAGTATAGGGCTTTGATCTTGGCGCTGATCTGGTCATCCTCAAAATGGGCCACCTGGATCACCTTGGCCGGGCACTCCGAGGCGCAGGTGCCGCAGCCCTGGCACAGGGCCTCGTTGATCTCGCTGACGTTGTCCCGGTTGATCATGGGCACCCCGTAGGGGCAGGTGCGCACGCACACCAGGCAGGCGGCGCAGCGGTCCGGCTCCACGTGGGCGGTGACGCCGCTGATGGTTTGGGCGGTGTCCGCCAGGAAGGCCCCGGCCCGGGAGGCCGCGGCCTGGGCCTGGGCGATGGACTCGGTCAGGAGCTTGGGGCCGTGGGCCATGCCGCACAGGAAGATGCCCTCGGAGGCAAAGTCCACCGGCCGCAGCTTGGCGTGGGCCTCGATGAAGAAGCCCGCGGCGTTGCGGGGGAGCTTCAAGAGGGACGCCAACTCCTCCGTGTCCGCGGCCACCGCGGCGGCGCTCAGGACCACCGCGTCCGCGGCCAGGCTGACGGGGCGCTCCAGCACGTGGTCCAGGAAGCTGACCTTAAGCTTGCCGTCCTCCGCGGATACCTGGGGGACCCGGTCCAGGTCGAAGCGGCTGAAGAGTACGCCCTTTTCCCGGGCCTCCCGGTAGTAGTCCTCCAGCAGACCGTAGGTGCGCATATCCCGGTAGAGGACCACCACCTCCAGGTTGGGGTTGAGCTCCTTGAGCTGCAGGGCGTATTTCACCGCGCCCTGGCAGCAGATGCGGCTGCAATTGGGGTTCTCTTCGTTTCTTGACCCCACGCACTGGATGAAGAAGACCCGCTCCCAAGCCGCGGCTTCCTGGGGGCTTTGGTGCAGCAGGTCCCCCAGCTCCAGTTGTGTCAGGACCCGGTCGTGCCGGCCGTGGAGGTATTCCTGGGGCTGCAACTCCACGGCCCCGGTGGCCACCACCGTGGCGCCGTGCTCGATTTTGCGCTCATACATGGCCGGCCCCACCAGCACCTCCGTGGTGAAGTTGCCCTTGTAGCCGGAGGCGCCCACCACCAGGGCCTCGGTGAGGACCTGGATTTTGGGGTTGGCCTTGACTTTAGCGATGAGGTCCTCCAGGAAGGCGCCCACGTCCAGGCCCTCGATGGTCTTGTGGACCTTGCGGGCCATGCCGCCCAGTTGCTTTTCCTTTTCCAGGACGATGGTCTCGAAGCCCTGGTCCGCCAGGTTCAGGGCCGCGGTGAGGCCGGCGGCGCCGCCGCCGATGACCAGGGCCCGCTGGTTGATGGTGAGGGGCTTCTCCACCAGGGGTTTGAGCAGGGAGGCCCGGGCCACGGCCATGCGCAGCAGGTCTTTGGCCTTTTCCGTGGCCGCCTCGGGCTCTTTCATGTGCACCCAGGAGTCCTGGTTGCGGATGTTGGCCATCTCAAAGAGGTATTTGTTCAGGCCGGCATCGATCATGGTCTCCCGGAACAGGGGCTCGTGGGTGATGGGGGTGCAGGCGGCCACCACCACCCGGTTGAGCTGGTGCTCCTCAATGACCTGGGTCATCTTCACCTGGGTGTCCTGGGAGCAGGTGAAGAGGTTGTCCTCCACGTACACCACGTTGGGCAGGGTGGCGGCGTAGTCCCGGAGCTCCGGGACGTTGATGATGCCGCCGATGTTGATGCCGCAGTTGCACACAAAGACGCCGATGCGGGGCTGGCCCTCCGGGCGGACCTCCTTCTGGGGGGGCGCCTCCCTGGTCTTGGTCTGGGTCCAGCGGGCCTCGCCCAGGAGGGCGCTCACCGCGCCCGCGGCCGCGGAAGCCTGCATGACGGACTCGGGGATGTCCTTGGGGCCCTGGAAGGCGCCGCAGACGTAAATCCCCTCCTTGGAGCTGGCCACCGGCGCCAGGGGGCTGGTGGCGGAGAAGTCGTGGGAATTCAAGCCCACCCCGATGGCCTGGGCCAGGTCCCTGACCCCGGGGCTGACTTCCATGCCCACGGACAGCACCACCATGTCGAAGGTCTCGCTCTTTTTGACCCCGTTTTCCTCGCTGTAGGTGAGCTTCAGGCTGCCGTCGGGGGCCGGGTCGATGGTGTGCACCCGGGAGCGGACGAAGCGCACCCCTTCGGCCTGGGCCCGGTTGTAGTACTGCTCGAAGTCCTTGCCGAAGGTGCGGATGTCCATGAAGAAGATGGCGGTGTCCAGGTCGTAGGGTGCGTGCTCCTTGGCAATGACCGCCTCTTTGATGGCGTACATGCAGCAGACGCTGGAACAGTAGGAGTGGAACTTGACGTCCCGGGAGCCCACACACTGCAGCCAGGCGATGCTCTGGGGCTCCTTGTGGTCCGAGGGGCGCACCAGGTGCCCCCCGAAGGGCCCGGACGCCGAGAGGATGCGCTCGAATTCCAGGCTGGTGACCACGTTGGGGTAGCGGGCATAATTGTAGGTCTCGTACCTTTCGGGGTCGAAGGTCTTGAACCCCGGCGCCAGGACTGCGGCCCCCACCTTAAGTTCCACTGTCTGGGGGCGCATGGCGTGGTCGATGGCCCCGGCCTGGCAAACGGCGACGCACTGCAGGCACTCGGAGCACACCCCGCAGTTGAGGCAGCGGGCGGCCTCCCGCTGCGCCTGCTCCTCGGTGTAGCCCTGGGCGATTTCGTCGAAGCAGGTGCAGGTGTATTCCGGCGGCAGGGCGGCCATCGTTTCCCGGGGCTGGCCCTCCTCGTCCTTGGGCACCGCGGCCCAGCGCTTGTGGGCCTCTTCGCCCTCGGTGCGCCCCTCCCTGAGGTCCAGGCCCTTAAGGTAGCGATGGATGGACTCCGCGGCTTCGATGCCGCCGCCCACCGCTTCGATGGCGATCCAGGGGCCGGTGTGGACGTCGCCCGCGGCAAAGATGTGGGGCCGGCTGGTCTGGTAGGTGACCTCGTCCACCTGGATGGTGCCCCACTTGGTGACCTCCAGGCCGCTGTCCTTGAGGGGCCCCAGGGCCGCTTCCTGGCCGATGGCGGGGACGATCATGTCCACGGGGAGCTGGAAGGTTTCGTTGGGAATGGGCATGGGCTTGCGGCGCCCGGAGGCGTCGGGCTCCCCCAGTTCCATTTTCTGGCAGATAAGGCCCACCACTTTGCCCCCCGCGCCGGTAACCACCTCCAGGGGGGCAGCCAGGTAAATGATTTCCACGCCCTCACACAGGGCCTGCTCGATTTCGTGGGCAAAGGCCGGCATTTCCTCCCGGGAACGGCGGTAAACGATGGTCACCTGGGAGCCCAGGCGCCGGGCGGTGCAGGCCACGTCGATGGCCACGTTGCCGCCGCCGATGACCGCCAGGCTCTTCCCGATCTCCTGGGGCTGGCCCAGGTTGTGGCGCCGCAGGAACTCCACGCCCTGGAGCACCCCGGGCGCGTCTTCCCCGGGAATCCCTAAGGGTTTGCCCACGTGGCAGCCGATGCCCAGGAAAATGGCCTGATAGCCTTGCATGGTCAGGTCGTCCAGGGTGAAGTCCCGCCCCAGCGCGGTGTTGGTCTTGAGCTCCACCCCCAGGCGCAGGATGTTGTCGATCTCCCGGTCCAGCACGTCCTTGGGCAGGCGGTAATCGGGGATGCCCACCCGGAGCATGCCCCCGGCCTTAGGCAGGGCCTCGAAGATGGTGGGGCGGTAGCCCTTCCGGGCCAGGTGGTAGGCGCAGGCCAGGCCTGCGGGGCCGGAGCCGACGATGGCCACCTTCTCGCTCTGGGCCTCCACCAGGGGGGGGGTGATGGCCCCCGGGTCCACCTGGTCCGCGGCGAAGCGCTTCAGGCCGCAGATGGCCACGGGCTCGTCCAGTTCCGCCCGGCGGCACTTGGCCTCGCAGGGGTGGGGGCAGACCCGGCCCAGGACTCCCGGGAGCGGCAGGCGCTCCATGATGAGCTTGACCGCGTCCTCATACTTGCCCATCTTGATGAGCTGCACGTAGCCCTGGACGTTGATTTCCGCGGGGCAGGTGAGGGTGCAGGGGGCCCGGTCCAGCTTCTTGATGGCGAAGGCCGAGGGAATGGCCTGGGGGTAAAGCCGGTACACGGCCCGCCAGTCGGAGAGCCCCGCGTTGAACTCGTCCTTCATGCCCACGGGGCAGACCTCGGCGCAGCTGCCGCAGCCGGTGCATTTGGCCAGGTCTACGTAGCGGGGCTGCTTCTCCAGGGTGACGGTGAGGTTCCCCGCCTCCCCGGTGATGCCCTTGACTTCGCTCAAGGTGTGGATTTCGATGTTGCGGTGGCGTCCGCATTCCACCAGCTTGGGGGAGATGATGCACATGGAACAGTCGTTGGTGGGGAAGGTCTTGTCCAGTTGGGCCATGACCCCGCCGATGGCGGGTTTGTTCTCCACCAGGTGGACGTAGAACCCGGAGTTGGCCAGGTCCAGGGCGGCTTGGATGCCGGCCACGCCGCCGCCCACCACCATTACCGTGCCGAGTTTTCCGGCTGTTGCCGCTGGCTGTTTGTCTGTGGACATAACTTTATTCCTAGTGGGCCGTCAGACCCCGGCTGCATCCAGGATGGACGGGAGTTTGTCTTCCCAGCCCAGGGTGGCCAGGTGGACCCCGCTGGCCCCCCGGTCTTTGAGCGCGGCCACCAGCTCCCCGGCGAGGTGCACGCACTCCCGGACCCGGTCCGGGGCCTTCTGGATGCGGTCGATGAAGTCAACGGGGATGTTCACTCCTTCAATGTGTTTGTCGATGTAGCGGGCCATGCCCACGCTCTTGAGGAGCAGCACGGTGGGGATGATGTGGGCCGGGCGGCCGCCCGCGGCCTGGAGGAATTGGTCCAGGACCTCCAGGTTGAAGACCGGGTTGGTGACGAAGAAGCGGGCCCCCAGGGCGATCTTCTCGTCCAGGGCTTGGAGTTCCGCGTCCAGAACCGGGCCCGGCGGCGCCACCTTCAGGGTGGCCCCCACCAGGAATTGGGGGGCGCCTTTGAGCTCCACCCCGGCCAGGTCCCGCCCGGCCTGCAGGGTCTGGATGGCCCTCAGCAAATCCAGGAGGCCCAGGTCCCGCACTTCCTTGGCCTGGTGGTGGTCGCCGTGGGTGATGTCTTCGCCGGTGACGGCCATGACGTTGGACACGCCCAGGGCCTGGGCCGCCAGGAGGTCGCCCTGGAGGGCCAGGCGGTTGCGGTCCCGGCAGCACACCTGCATCACCGTTTCCAGGCCCCTGCCCTGGAGGAGCAGGGCTCCCCCCAGGGAGCTCAGGCGCATCACCGCGCTGTTCATCTCCGGGACCACGAAGGCGTCCACTTTGCGTTTGACCGCGACGGCCGCGGCCACCATGCCGGCGACGTCAGTGCCCTTGGGCGGCTCCACCTCCGCCAGCACCGCGAATTTTCCGGCAGCCAGTTTCTTTTGCAGTTTCATGGAATCCCTTTCCAGAACTAGTGAGATGACCGCATCATGGCATTGGAGATGGCCAAAATGAGCTCGTCCAATCCAAAAGACTTCACGTGGTAATAAAAGATGCCCTGCTGGCGGATCCGGCTTTCCTGTTCCGGGTTGTTTTCCTCCGCGGTGACGATGATGGGGAGTTTGCGGTGCAGCCCCTTGATGATGGAGATGGCTTCATAGCCCATGGCCTCCGGGAGCCCCGCGTCCATGACCAGGACGTTGACTTTTTCCGTCTGCAGGGTCATGAGCACGTCCTTGATGTTGTCCACCGCCTTACACAGGTGGCCCTGCTCCGCGGCCCAGGGTTTCAGGCCTTGGGCCAGGCCGCAGCCCCGTTCGGCGATGAGGACCAGGCCGCTCCTTTCCGTCATGGCTGCACCTGCTGAGGTTGCGTCTGGAGAGATAAGGTTCGCATCCTATCAAAAAAGTATGCAATGCCCGTGCCGGGGGGCAACTTACTGATTATCAAAGATATTTACAGTTTTATGTCGTCGCCTTTCCAGGCTGGCACCGGAGGTTTAGATGCCCAAAAAGCCGGAGACCATGGGATAACAGGTTGAAATAGTTAGCAAATGATAATTATGGGTAAAAATGCCACAAAAGCTACCTTTTTACTCGCACGGTTGTGGGAAAAAATGCACAACCCCGGGCCGGGAGCTTCCCATCGGCACGCGGTTGAGGAAAGACAAAAACCGGCCCGCCGTCAGCCCTCCCCGGCCCATCTGAAAAGGTCCGTCTATTCAGACGGTTGTCCAGAGAGCCCCGCCTGCA
>Ga0315268_10001141_pt1 | contig 30652 bp, 38 predicted proteins | sample C1_top_MG_FD_204535 | JGI IMG/M metagenome (GOLD analysis project Ga0315268, IMG submission 204535) | Sediment microbial communities from Yellowstone Lake, YNP, Wyoming, USA - C1_top | ecosystem: Environmental > Aquatic > Freshwater > Lake > Sediment | place: USA: Wyoming | collected 2017-08-01
CGTAGTCTTATCCTCACTTTCATTTATGGAAGACAGGGATTGGTTGGCACTAGCCACAATTCTGGTAGGTCTCCCAGGCGAGACTGATGAAGATACTGAGCATACGATCAAGCTTATTGAGAACATTGAGAGCATGGGTCTAAGGACTTTCCTTGTCCCATTGATTTTTGTTCCTCTGGGGACATGTGGTCTAAGAGAAGCCGCTGTTAAATCCTTTAATGATCTGTCGGAAAGGCAAGTTGACGTTTTCGCTTTGGCTTGGGAGCAGAACATCAAGGTTTGGGGACCTGATTTCTTCAAATCTCCTCCATACACGTCATATTGGGCTAAGCTGGGATTCAAGGTTGGAACTAGTGTTCTCTATAACCTGAAGTACAGGAGGAGCGACAAGTGGAGGAGAGCGATAGCCAGAAAAACCATCGATGCTCTAAAACAAAGCATGCAAGATTAAAAAAGAAGATTTCTGAAACAGCATCACACGCAGAGCAGCACAGACTAACCGAAAACGGGTTCTACACTCACTTTATCAGTACTAGGATGTCGCCTTCGTTGACGGCTTTGCCTTCTTGAGCCTTGATTTCTTCTACGACTCCGTTTTTCGGTGACGCGATTTCGTTCTCCATTTTCATGGCTTCTAAAACGCAGACTACGCTGCCCACTTTGACAGAGTCGCCTTTTTTCACTCGAATTGATATGATTCTGCCAGCCATGGGTGCAGCGATTACGCCTTCACCCTTCAGTTGTGTGGGTTTACGAATTTGCAGTGAAATTGGAGACGGAGCGGCGACAGCGATTTTCGGCGTCACAATTGCGGATTTGAGCTCAACCTTGAACGGAATGTTATTGACCTTGGTTGAGAAAGGGATGTCTTTCTCTGTGCTTTCCAGTTCAATATTGTAGGCTTTTCCGTTGACCTTAATTGGGAAGCCCTTAGCATACTTGGGTTCCTGCTCGAGCATTATCTCAAAGGTTTTCTTGTTGACTTTGACTGAAAAGGGTGAGCCGATTGGGCATTCATTGACTTCAACTTGGTAGGTTTTTCCGTCGATTGTGATTTCGCGCTTCATTGTGGGCACCTGTCTTTTATCGTTGACCTCTCTGTGCCATGAGTTCTTGTCTTCCAGCCATGGTCCAGGGTGAGAATCGTCCAGCTCTTCTGATGGGAATGACCGACACGATTTTTCCTCTGTTTTCAAGGTAGGTTGCAATCGCGGTTGACAGAGCCGCGACTTCCTCCAACTCTTGCCTCTCTTGCGGTGGAAGAAGACTGCTCATGGATTCCTCTTGCTTGATTTTTCTCTTTTTGAAGAATTCTAGGGCGGCTTGTGGAAACAACACGTAGGTTAAGGCGTCTTCTTCGCTTTCAAAAATCTGCTTAACATTATTGGGAATTGCATTCAATTCTGGTTTGAGCAAATCGGCTGGACGCTTCGTTATGACTGGTTCGTCGCCTATTATTTTCTTTTTTACCTTTTCGTCGATCGGTGCGGGTGAATGGCCGTACAAGCCTTTTACGTAGTCTTTCACTTCTCGAGGCACAATACTGTAGCGTTTGCCTGATAACACATTGAAAACGGCTTGAGTTCCAACGATCTGGCTCGTCGGAGTCACCAATGGCGGATAGCCCAGTTCCTTACGCACTTTTGGCACTTCTTCCAAGACTTTCTCAAGCTTGTCGGTCGCGTTCTGTTCCTTCAACTGCGAGATTAGGTTGGAGAACATACCGCCGGGAATCTGGTGAACAAGAATCTCGGTGTCGATTCGCTCAGCCATGGGGTCGATTAAATGGATGGGATCAAAATATTTTTCTCGTAGTTCTTTGAGGTAGTGCGCGACATCAACTATCGCGTCCATGTTGAGTTTTGGGTCGTAAGACGTGTTTCGCAGTGCAGCCAAGATGGTTTCAACGGGTGGTTGTGACGTGCCTCCAGCAAGCGGAGAAAAAGCTGTGTCTAACACGTCTACGTTGGCGTCGCAGGCACGAAGGTAGGTCATTAGCGCCATTCCGCTTGTGTAGTGGCAGTGCAACTGCACGGGTAAGCCTGTTTTCTTTTTGAAGGCTGTTATGAGGTCGTAGGCGTCTTTTGGTGATAGCATGCCTGCCATGTCTTTGATGCAGATGGAGTCGCAGTCTAATTCAGCTAGGCTCTGGACAACCTTCAAGTAGTATTCTAAAGTGTGGACTGGGCTGAGCGTGTAGCAAACTGTGCCCTGAGCGTGGGTGCCTGTCTTCTTCACGGCTTTGATGGCGGTTTCTAAGTTGCGAGTGTCGTTTAAGGCGTCGAAGACTCGGAAGATGTCGATTCCATTCTCTGCTGACTTTTCAACGAATTTTTTGACGACGTCGTCTGGGTAGTTTCGGTAGCCGACTAGGTTTTGGCCTCGGAGCAGCATCTGCAGTGGCGTCTTTTTGATGTGTTTTTTGAGTTGGCGGAGGCGTTGCCATGGGTCTTCGTGTAAGAAGCGTATGCAAACGTCGAATGTGGCGCCGCCCCAGACTTCGAGGCTGAAGAAGCCGACTTGATCCATTTTTTCGGCGATTGGCAGCATGGATTCTGTGCGCATGCGTGTTGCCATCAATGATTGGTGAGCGTCTCGGAAGGTTGTGTCAGTTATTTTGACCTTTTGCATGGGGCTTCTTGTCCCGTTGATTGAGGAAATAAGGTATCAATTGGAAGCCGATATTTTAAGTTACCTTAAGCCTTGCTGATGGAAAAACCTATAGATTACGAAGTGTTTTGAAAAGCAACGTGAGGCCCAAACAATGCCGAGCGAGAACGCTATAGAAGTCTCAAACCTGACAAAATACTACGGCAAATTGTTGGCGGTTGACCACATCAATTTTACTGTTGAAGGCAGAGAACTGTTCGGTTTGCTTGGACCCAACGGCGCTGGAAAAACCACGACTATCCGCATGATCTGCGGCATGCTCAGACCAACAAGTGGAACAATAGTAGTTTCAGGTTTTGACGTGTCTCAGAAACCTGAAGAGGTCAAGCGAAAGATTGGCTTGGTCCCTGACATCTCTAACCTGTTCGGTGAATTGAGCGCGAGGATAAACTTGGAGTTTATGGGAAAACTATATGGTCTCGACAAGAAGACACGACGAGAACGCATCGATCAAGTTCTTGAACTCTTCCAACTAAAAGAGCGAGAGAACGACTTGGTCAAGTTCTACAGCAAGGGCATGCATCGACGCTTGACAATCGCCGCCGCGTTGATTCATCAACCCGAAATCTTGATTATGGACGAACCTACAAGCGGCTTAGACCCTCAGACGGCGAGGTTGGTGAGAGAGATCATTTTTGACCTCAACAAGGAGGGCAGAACCGTGCTTTTAACCACCCATCAAATAGACGAAGCAGATAGACTGTGTCAACGCGTAGGCATAATTGATCATGGTCAATTAATAGCGTTAAAGACGCCTGAAGAGCTCAAAAACAGCACCGGTAGCCAGCGTGCATTGGAAATAAGAATCATGAATGGCATAGACCAGCAAAAATGGCTTCCAATCTTGAGCAAGGCTGAAGGCGTAGACCACGTTTTCCTAGCTGAGGGAAAGATAAGAGTGCTATCAAAGGATTTGCCTGAAACAATACCGACAGTTGTGAATCTTGTCAGCAAGAATGGTGGAAAAATCGAGAACATCTCCGTTGCGCAACCAACACTTGAAGACGCGTTTATCAATTTAACGGGGAAGACTATTCGAGAGGAACCCTTGTCGAAGGAAGATAATCTTCGGAGAAGATTGTCTAGGAGTGGAATGAGATGACAACTTTCAAACCGCTGACGCCGCTGATGCATTCAGTCTACATCGCTGAAAACGATCTGCGCCAGTCGTTCAAGTCGGTCCGCCATGTTGTTTGGAGTCTTCTGTTCCCGATTTTCATGATGTTCACGTTCAGCTTCAGATACGGCGCCATTGGACCTGACCCGCAGTTCTTGAGCTTTCTTGTACCCGGCGTCGTCGGTATGACTGCCATGTTTGGGAGCATTAACGAGACAATGAGCATAGTTTGGGACAAATCCTTAGGAGTGTTTGACCGAATCTTGGCGGCGCCAGTTTCGTCCACCTCGATTATAGTTGGTAAGACTATGGCGGGTGCGGTTATGGGTTTCATAAGCTCCTTTGTATTATTGATCATAGGCTACTTGCTCTTTGGTGTTTCATTTCCGAACATCGGCTTAGTTCTATTAGTCATTGTGCTGGCGAGTTTTTCTTTCACGGGCATTGGAACGATAATTTCTGGGTTGGCGTCTGAGCCTCGAGAAGCCATGATGCTCTCGAACCTGCTCAGGTTTCCGATGATGTTTCTAGGCGGCGTCTTCTTTCCCGTTGAATCAATGCCGATGCCTCTTCCTTATATTGCAAGGGCTCTCCCGCTTACATACGCAACTGAGGGTTTGAGAGCTGTTATGTCTGGAAACCTGGCTGTGGTTCTGTTCGATGCGGCAGTGCTTGTTGCTTACACGGCTGGCACAATGCTTGTAGGCTCAACGACACTGATGAAAATCATGACCAGATGAAGGCGGAAGTAGAAGGATTATCCTTGTATGAGTGTTTTGTTTTTTGGGCTGGTTGGGTTTCGTTGGTTAAGGCAGTCTATTTCTCTTCTATGGCATGTGTACTTCAAGGAACTCTGTGCAGGAACCCTAGACTTTTGTGAACTCTTAGCCACTGCTGGTTATTATTAACGGTGTTTCAATGGGCTTAGCCTACATAGTGAGCCAAGGAAACATAACGGCAACAATCATATGGTTTGCCATAACAACAGGCGCCACAGCAGGACAAAGCTACTACAAAGAAAGAAAGTAGAAGCAATCGAAAGTTGTATGTTTTACCTGCGTTTCTTCACTAATTATGATCAACTTGGTAGGTTCAGCAATGAATAGAGAAAAAGACATTAATTCAAGCAGGTTGACTATGTTGGAATACCAAGGTTGATTAGGGATTTTAATTTCACAAACCTTGTTTGAAACTCCGAAAGTTTGAAATTTCTCACCTAATATAAAGTCGGTTGATGTTGAGTTATGGTGCACATCAGACTATACAGTAGTTTTCCAAGCGAATACAGCTCCAGAGGAACTGCTTATGGAAGCAACTCTAAAATTTATCAGGATATAATCGGTGAGTTAAAGCAAAGAGAGAACAAAATCAAAGAAATTCATCTGACACTTTACCTTTTCAATAATGCACACTTGTACAATGAACTTCTAAAATTGGCAGAGAAAGGGATAGGCATTGTAGTGACTTCTCTTCCCTTGGCAGGGTATGATGACAGGAAAATAAAGGAAGCAGAAAATGTTTATGAAAAAGTCATCAAAGACCACGCGATAGACCTATTGATTTTTCCGCACATGTACATGTGGTATGGAGCCCAATATGCAGGAGGTGGCGCCTCTTACAGCTTACATATCAAAGCGGGGATGATTACATACAAGAATGGGACAAGCAAGGTATTCCTGACTTCTGGAAATTTGGCTCCAGGCGACCCGAGTCATAGCGAAACAGCCGTTTTTGTGGAGGCACCTCGAAACAACACTTTTGCTAAAGCGTTCGAAGATTTCTTCAATGAGATTGAGAAAAGAGCCATATCGTTTAGTAAATACAACAAGTTGGTGAGCAAATTGCCCCAAGAATTGGATCAAGTCTTCGACTTTTCCTTTGTGGGAGGCACAAGACCAGTAAATTTTACGTCTGCCCAAACTTCACGAGCGTTTTTTACAGCTCCTTTTGTTTTGATTGGAGGCAAGGGTTCTAACCATTATGCGAGGAGAAGACTTGTTAAAACCATTCTGTCAGCAAAGCGAAGGTTGCTTGTATGCGCTCAACACTGCCATGACATTGCTCCATTCGACGGCTACCGCGGGCAAACAATGATAAAATCCATTATAAAGGCAAGGAAGAAAAATGCCAACCTGGACGTGAGGGTATTGAAGCAGGTTTCCTCTTCAGGGCTTGCAGATAAAAGGAGAGCAGCGTTTGTCGAAAGTCACCTGTATCACGCAGGCATAAGCCAACGGGTGAACCGGTTAGTCCATGACAAGTTTGTGGTCGCAGACGATACAATCATTCTTACTACCGGGAATTTTACGGCAACACAGTTTGGATGGGGTCAGAGGCAGATGGAATACAGAACCGAGACTCGCAAACTAAAAATTGTGGAACAAATCGTCCGCTCAGCCAAAAATTCCTTTGCAACCCCTAAAAGTTCCATACAAGCTCGAATGAGGTACCCTAGAAAAGGTTTACCAAGAGTTAAAGTTCTCAGAGACGACATATTCTCAGAAGTGAATGCTTTCATAGTTATCCGAAAGCATAAAGTTGCGAATCAGATTGCGAAATACTTTGATGACATTTGGAGTCATAAGCTATCGGCAAATGTTGAAATACCTATGTAGCTTGCTTGTGCGCGCATCGCGACATAGTAGACAAAACGGCTTAATATGCCAAAGTCCTATTATATGCGTGCGAGTAAACTTGAGTCTTGAAGGTCTCGAAAAAAACAACATAGGTCTGCCAGAAAGCATATCTTGCACTTTGGCTTCCTGCTACATATTAACGCAGAAAAGTCTATCATCGCCCAGTTAAACTGTTGTGCCTTTCCCTTCGGGATTAATTTGCTCAGCCTATCCCCTATCTCTTTGTCATTGAGTCTTTCCCATCCAAAATACCTTCCGACCACTCTTCTTACGTTCATGTCAACTATTGGCACATCTTTGTTAAAGGCAAAACAGAGAACAGCATTTGCCACATAATCTCCTATCCCACTAAGCTTCAAAAGATCCCCTTTGTTGGAAGGAATTTCCCCATCGTAACTTTCCAAAACTGTTGAGGCCATTTCCCTAAACTGCTTCGCCCGCTGTCGTTGGAAACCCAGACGCCTGATAACTCCTTCGATCTCTAAGACGTCAGCATTTGCAAGCGCACGAACCCCGGGGAATTTCTTAAGAAATTCGCCATAGACTTTCAGAACATGCCCATAAGTCGTTTGCTGTAACAGCTTTTCAGCTACCAAGATTCTGTAAGGGTCTGTTTCATGTCTCCAAGGAAAATCGCGACCATTTAACGAGAACCAATCAAGAAGCCGCGTCACAAATGCTTTTTCTTTCTGATGGTCGAGATTCAACCGATATTTCCACAAGGTTTACTTGGAAAGTCGACAATAAAAGCCTTGACACCCGGCGAATTGTTGATAATTGAGGTGATGGTTTTTTGCCACTCTCTGATAAGTATGGCAGGGCGTTTGAATTCTGTGTGACGCATTCCATCTGTTTACATTTGGAAAAGTTGTATCCAAACAAATTTCAGATGGCTAAAAGGGCGATGGAAGCACAAGATCGAGGGTGGCAACAATTTGAGCAGTTGACTGATAGCCAGAAAACCGCTTTTGAAAAGTCTAGCTCTGCAATAACGGGTTGGCTAACTGAGAATAAGTTTAGAGACATCGGGAAAGCATCTTTTGAAAAGCCTATTACAATAATCGACTACGTATCCGAGAAGCCTTCTTCAGGCGAAGTAAACAGTGTGATCTTGGACCGGATTCCAGACACCGAAGGTATCAAGGGCGACGTTACAGATATACGAATTGAATTCCTGTTTTCTGAAGGCGTGCGCAGGGTCAATGTATCATTGAAACACCGGCATGAAGCTCTAAAGCATCCCAGGCTGACTAGAGTTCCCACATGGATAGGCATGACTGAGCCCAACAAAGTGCGGCAATATGAACTCGCCTATGAGAAAGTGTGGTCCAGCTTCTTCGAGAAAGGCAAAGCAATATCGCCAACTGCAACGAAGTTTCGAGAACTAAAAGCAATAGACCCAACTTTCATAGAAGAGAACCTTTACAAACCTCTCTATACCTTAGTGCAAGAGTTCCTTCAAGACAACATTGTTGATTCATCTCAAGTAGAGCGGTTGTTCAGCTTCATGGTCGGAAGATATGACTTTGTTAAGTTTGTTGACCATGAGGGCAGAATTGAAGTGAGAGATTTCGCCGCAATTCCAAAACCCAAAGCTGTAAAGGTTGAATACACTGGAACTGGTTACCTTTACCTTAAGTTTGACAATGGTTGGATACTCTCTGGGCGACTTCACACAGCTACAGAATGGTTGAAGAAAAGCATCAAGTTTGATGTCCAACCTCAAAACCTGGACAAAGTCATTCCAGCCATCTACTTGTCAACGGCTGTCAGGTCACTGTTCTAGCCATTTTGCGAGTTTAGGGTGTGCTGGAATCAGGTTGCTCAGGGCTTCGGCGATACTTCTAGCCAAAAGCGGCGGAACAGCATTGCCTATCTGCACATACTGAGAATTAAGTGATCCATAAAAAACAAAGTCGTCAGGAAATGTCTGAATTCGTGCACACTCCCTAACCGATAATCTCCTATACCTGCTTACGTCGTCAGTGAATTCCCACTTGTCTTGTCCAACCTTCCTCATAGGCGGGCAACTTGGATGAAGAGGAGCGTGCCTACCACTGGCTTGGATAGTGAAGCTTACTTCATCCCATGCTCTAATCCTGTTTCGAGACATGTAACGAGAGGAGAAGCCACTATGGTCATAATACTCGCCTTCTTTAGGCTCTGGCAAGTCCCCTATGGCATCTTGTAAAGTCATATACGGCTTTAATGGAGGTTTTCCATGAGTCTTCTTTGGAAAAGCAAACTCCATGTTCAAATTATTTCTTGTGCCCACAATGAACACCCTTTCTCGGTCTTGAGGAACGCCATAATCTTTTGCATTTAGAAGTTGCCACGTCACGTGGTAGCCACATGACACAAAATCTTTGACCATAAGGTCGATGGCTCTCACTGACTTAAAGGGGACAATGACGCCCTTCACGTTTTCTGCCACAAAAAACCTGGGTTTGACAGCTCTTAAAACCCTTGCAAACTCAAGGTATAAATAATTCCTTTTATCGAATGCATCCCTGTTTCCAGCAAGGCTAAAACCTTGGCAGGGATAGCCGCCAATAACTATGTCGGTAGAAGGAAAACTCTCGACCTTTCGAATGTCCTCTCTCAATGGTTCTATTGAAAAGTTCTCAGCGTAGGTTTGACAAGAATATTTGTCAACATCGTTGGCCCAAATTACCCTATGTCCAGCTTGCTCAAACCCTAAGTCTAGACCGCCGCAACCACAGAAAAGCGAGAGCACATCCATGGGATTTCACTTCTTTAATGCCTCTTCCTTGACATAAGACTTTTCGGACAAATACGATATGACTATGTTCCTGACTATTTCAGAGTCTGTGTCGCCAATTGCGCCTCTTAGCTTTTCGATAAGTTTCCACTGCCCATCACTAAACGTGACCTGGATTTTTCTTGGCATACAAGACTTCCTAACACAGTCTTAAAAGATTCTTGTAGGATTGCCTTAATATTCTTTTCGGAACGGTCCAGCAAAAGACTTTTCTAACGATACTGCAAACAAGCCTTCGGGGAGCGATTTTGCCCGGACCAGGAACAGAATTTGAGGACAGTGTTCGCAAATTTCTATATGATGTAGGCTTTCAAGATGTACCTAGATGGGGAGAAAACAGGGAAACTCTGACTCTTGGCGGAACAGAAATAGATGCTTTTGGTCGTTTGGATGACGGTCTGTATATCGTGGTAGACGCAAAAGTATCGGTTTCACCTCGAAGACTTCGCACGGGTATAACGAACCGGCTCACAATAATAAATGGTTACAAGGACGCCGTTGTTCGTGACATCAAAAACACATATGGGTCTCGCCATCGCTATAGAGACACAATTTTTGTTTATTGGGCAAGAGATAAAGTGATAGAGGAAGGAAATTTTGACACGGCCCGCCGATACTCGGTTGCTCTCAGAGACTATTTCGACCTAGACTGTTATAATAAATTCCTCAAGCTCACAAGAAATGAAAAAATAACTAGAAACGGATTTTTGATGGATATTGCGCTGCAGCTTAACAGGTTGGATATTTTCCAGGAAAAACCAGGTATTCGTGCACCTGCATTAAGAACCAGAATTGGTTCTAAGAAGATTTACACATTCTTAGTGAGTGCAGAAGAGCTTCTTGAATTTGCGTACGTTTTTAGACTTGAGACAAATAACTTACTATCGTCTTCATACCAAAGGCTTTTGCAGCCCAAGAAAATGGGTAGACTTAGGGCTTACCTTTCAACTCCAGCAAATTTCTTTCCAAACAATCTAATTGTTGCAACGCATGAAAGACTACAGATGGAAGATGAAGACGATAGCCAGGTGATGCAAAGCGGATGGCTAATATTACCTGACAAACCTTGCTATTTGGAAATACTCGACGGTCAGCACAGACTCTATGCTTATGCGAACCTCCCAAATTTGCAAGACCATTGTCTATGTGTGACAGCCATACAGACAGAAAGTGGCGCTACATTGGATAGCACGGAAAAGGCCTCGATGTTCGTAACTATCAACAAGGAGCAGACGCCGGTTCCGCCCCACATCCTTTGGGATTTATACCGTTTCATTAGTCCAAATAGCGTTAAAGCGAAAATATCGAACTTCGTTTATGAACTGAACAATAAGAAACCATTTAAAGATCTAATTAGACTTCCGCGGGTAAGGTCATCTAAGGCACGCCTTTCGTTTACGAACATATGCAAATCGCTCGGCAAGAAAAGACTATTTGAAGATTATGGCTTGCAACCGGTTTTCGCGGGAGCTTTCATAATCTATTTCGAGACCATACTTGCCAACAGGAATCTAAGAGTAGACTGGCAAAGAAGCATACCCCATAGACAAGACTGGCAGACAGGCATAGCCCATAGACAAAGAAAGGGCTTTCTGTGCACGAACAACGGCATTGCAATTCTATTAAGGCTTCTGGGGATGACTCTTGAAAAGAAAGGATTGCCTCAAGAGGACGGGCTTGGTGAATGGAGACAATCTTTGAGGGACTGGATTGTTGGACCCTTAAATCTCTATTTAGAAACAAAGAGGCGAAGAGACAAGCCTGATGACCCCTTCATAGATCTTCGTGTAGCAAATACATCCGATGCCGAACGGAAAAAAACCGCCGATGAAATCTTTGCAATGAGTCCCCTAGCGAAAGAATCGGAAGCTTCTCCTTAAAAGCAGACCGCATCCACGCAAATAAGATACTTAGCGCGCATGCGCGTCTGGAAGCTCCTCTTTGGAAGAACCCCAAGCTTCTCGCATGAAGCTTGTTAGTGCCCAGTTTTTGCCTCGTTTCTCAGCCACACGTTGACCCAAAATAGTGTCGAGACATTTGTTCACGCGCGATTGAAATTTGTGTGTGCGTGTGTGTTAGGTTATGTGGGTTTGCGGTATGTTCTTGAGTATTGATGCTAGGCGCGGCACCTTCACAACGTTCATTTGATATACATTCTTGTTAACTGGTTCAAGATAGCCAAAGGCCACAAGCACCGTAACCCAACGAGCCACAGTCCTAGAATCAATACCACGGTCACTCATAATAGCAACTTCAACCCTAGCTCAGGGAACATGAAAACAGAAACCATCCTTAAGCAGCAGCTCAATAATCAATTCGCATACAGGCTTCGGATCAAACGCACACACACTCACACACACTATACCATACTGTACATGGAAGTTGTTGTAACAGTATACTGCAAGCGTCAACAACAACATCAAAAAGCAGACAGCCACCGCTCCCGCCAACATGCCAACATCCCCGTCCCGTAAACATCACTTTTGACAACATGAAAGGTCACTCTCAACAACATTGAAAGTGCGCCAAACCAAACTCAAACACAAAAAGAAACAACAATCAAAAACAAAAACAAAACCCAAAACACAAACAACCATATTTGGATCATATAGTAGACTAGGGGGTAGGCTGTGCGAAAACAAAAAAAGAGAGATGGCTGAATCAAGCTAAGCTTAGACCAGGCACCAAAGCCTAAAAATCAAGGCTATAGTGGTATGTTTGCGTGTTTCTTGCTTGGTCGAGGCTCTCGTTTGGTTATGAGCATTTCTAATGCTGTGATTAGTTTGGGTCTTGTATGTGCGGGTTCTATTATGTCGTCGATGTAGGCTTTCTGCGCTGTGATGTACGGGTTAGCGAATTTCTGCCTATATTCACTCACGAGTTCTGTGCGCTTCTTCTTTGGGTCTTTGGCGTTAGTTATTTCCTTTCTGAATATTATGTTGATGGCGCCTTGAGGTCCCATAACCGCGATTTCAGCTGTGGGCCACGCGTAGTTTACGTCAGCGCCTAGGTGTTTACTGCCCATGACGTCGTAAGCTCCTCCATATCCCTTACGCAAAATCACCGTGATTTTTGGCACAGTAGCCTCACAATAAGCATAGAGCAACTTGGAGCCGTGGCGAATGATTCCACCATGCTCTTGATCCAAACCTGGGAGGAAACCTGGCACATCCACAAAAGTAATCACTGGTATGTTGAAGCAGTCGCAGAAGCGGACAAAACGCCCCGCCTTAGTTGAAGAGTTGATGTCTAACGCACCAGCAAAACATTTCGGTTGATTGGCCACTATGCCCACTGGGCGTCCGTTTAACCGTGAAAAACCCACGACGATGTTTGGAGCCCATAAAGGCTGAACTTCTAGGAAGTCGCCGTTGTCGACCACACTCAAAATTATTTCTTTCACATCATAGGGTTTGTCGGGGTCGTCTGGAATAATCTCAGGTAAGTGTTCATCCACGCGGTCAGGATCATCGTCAGTCTCAGCGACAGGAGGGTCTTCCATGTTGTTAGAAGGCAGATAACTGAATAGTTTCTTGATTATGTCTATGCCTTCCTCCTCGTTGCCAGCAATAAAATGAGTCACTCCACTCGTTTGACTGTGCACTCTCGCGCCGCCTAAATCTTCAAACGAAACCTCTTGACCCAAAACCGTCTTAATAACCTCTGGGCCCGTAATGAACATGTGACTCGTCTTGTCAACCATAATAATGAAGTCCGTAAGTGCAGGCGAATAGACTGCACCGCCAGCGCAGGGACCCATAATAATGGAGATTTGAGGAATCACACCTGAAGACAGAACGTTGCGGAGGAAAATGTCCCCGTAACCAGCCAGACTCGCAACGCCTTCCTGAATTCGTGCGCCGCCAGAATCGTTTATGCCTATGACAGGTGCGCCTGTTTTCGCGGCGAGGTCCATTATCTTGCACACTTTCTTAGCGAACATTTCACCCAACGAGCCACCGAACACGGTGAAGTCTTGGCTAAAAACATAAACGAGTCTCCCATCGATTGTTCCAAAACCTGTTACTACACCGTCACCTGGGACCTTCTTTTCAGCCATGCCGAAATCAGTGCAAACATGCGTCACATACGGATCAAGTTCCACGAAAGAGTTAGAATCAAGAAGCCTCTCAACTCTCTCCCTCGCGGTCAGCTTACCCTTCTTGTGCTGTTCCTCGATTCGTTCTTTTCCACCACCAAGCTTAGCTTGCTCCCGCAGTTCTCGTTGCTTCTGAATCTTCTCCTTAACCGTTGGCTCACGCAATTTACCCATTTAGGCACTCTCCACTCCAGACGCATCAATATTGTTTCTGCTTGATTATATTATGATATAGTAGAATTTTTCGGTGGCGAGAACCCATTGCTCATTAATCGCAACTAAGCGAGCCACGTTACCAACATACATTACCAAACTACCATTACCACCGGCGTTGCCAGCCTGAAAAAGAAGGCTAAAAGGGACTTGCCCCCCTCTTCTTCAGAAATTAATCACACGCCAGCCAAACCCACCGCAAACAGAGCTTGACCCAAGCCACGTCAAGAACAAGACTCAAAACACAAACAGAATCGAGCCCCAACTAAGCCAAATAACCATTCAAAAATAGAGAAAAGCCTAGAGGTCGAGAGAGGGACTCGAAACCGCTGAAATCAACGTTTCACTGCACGTCTCTTATTGTTGTCCCTACTGCTTCTCTTTTTTTCTTCACCGCTGGCGACGCCAGACTCATCAAGACTTCTCGTAGCCACAACGAAAACAAGCCACACAAGAAAACCATAAGTGACACCATTGACAACAGCGCTAGACAAAGACGCATAATAAGCTGAAGACACAACAAACCACATAGAAAACAAATTCCCCGGAAACAACGGCACAGGCACAGCTAGAGACGCCAACGTAAACAAGATGAAAAAAGACAGGAAAACCGCACCGCCTCGCATTTGCTTTTCTCCTCCTCACACTACACCATACACTGCAAAATCCGTGGGCACGTCAAACAACCGTCAGGAAATGCCTCGCCTTTTGACCGTGTCTTCAAATATCCCAAATTGTGCGGGCAATTCACCGTGGTTTCGACTCCACTCGACCTCTTGCTGTCTCCGCGCTTCAGACCATCCCGCGCAGGTATCTCGTAACCTCCACTGTGCAACAGACCATTCATTTCAGCCTTCTCAGATTCGTCCAGTTTTGAGAAGCAGTAGGGACAAGCAAAATAAGTTTCCGAACGCGGCCTGTGGGAAAGATCAGTTAAACGCACTGGCGCAGCAAAGGCGCGACCACACCTCTCATAACCACATACATGCATGCTCTCACCCAAAATCGACCACGCCCCCTACATCATCAATATAATAGTGAATATTAATATTTAATAAACGTTTTCGTAGCAACGTTGCACAAAAATACAGTTTAATGATCCAGAAAGCTTGACCATAAAATCTCGATCTAGTATCCGTAAAGCTTTGAATATTTGGTGTTGAGATAATTGATGAAATGGTTCACGTTTATATCTTCACCCGTGATTCTCTTCAGAAGGTCCCTTGGATCGTACAGGTTTCCGTAACTGTGCACATTTTTGATCAACCACTCTTTAGTACTGTGGAAATCCCCTTTTGCGAGCAGTTCCCTCCAGTTTGGCACGTCTTTTTCCATCGTTGAAAGAATTTGTCCACCATATATGTTGCCCAGCGCATATGATGGAAAATATCCGAAGGCTCCACCAGCCCAATGCGTGTCTTGCATCACGCCTTCGGAGTCGTTTTCAACCTTTAAGCCGAGATACTCATTGTATTTTTGGTTCCAAAGTTCTGGAAGCTCAGCTATGGTGACCTTGCCAGCGAGCAGAGCGCGTTCAATTTCGAAACGGATTATTACGTGGAGAGAGTAGGTAACCTCGTCGGCTTCTATGCGTATTTTGGAAGGCTTAACCTCATTTACAGCGTAGGCGAAGGCGTCTAAATCCACATCGGAGAAAGTGTTGCCAATGAGAGCTTTCAACTTTGGGAAATAGTACGTCCAAAATTCGCGAGACCTTCCCACAATGTTTTCTACAAGCCTTGATTGAGACTCGTGGAAGCCATGTGAGCAGGCGTCGCCGATAGGTTCGTACATCCATTCGTGGCTCAGATTCTGATCATATATTGCGTGGCCACATTCGTGTAGCACTGAGAAAAGTGAAGATGTAAAATTGTTCTCATAATAGTGTGTTGTGACTCGTACATCGTCAAAATACCCCGTGGTAAAGGGATGCTCTGTCTCGTCAATTCGGCCTCCAGCATTTTTCGATTCGACATCGTACTCAAGAAACCTGGCAAGCGACTTGGACATCTCCTGTTGAGTGCCAATCGGAATCTTCCGATGAAGAATGTACACATCGGGCTGTTTCGGCGCCGCTAAGCATTTTTGAATTATCGTGATCAAACCTTTCTTGAGTTCTTCAAAGATTGTAGCGATTACGTCGGCAGTCATTTTTGGTTCAAAAATGTCAATAAAGGCGTCGTAGGGAGTCGCGGTGTTCTTAACCGCCATTAGGATGTCGGCGGCTTGTTTTCTCAGGTCGAAGAGTTTTGCGAGTTCCGGTTTGAACATGGAATAGTCTTTGGCGGCTTTGGCTTTTTTCCAAGTGTCGATAGTAATCGCTTCTTGCTTGGCTGTTTCTACGACGAGTTTCTCTGGCAGTTTGGTCTGTTCATCAAAGTTTTTTCTAATGAGATAGACGTTTCTTTTCTGGAGTTGGTTCAACGTTTCATAATCCGGGTGCTTTTCGGTTTTTTCTAAAAGAATCCCAATCTCAGGAGCAGTGCTGATTCTGTGTTCAATCTGACTAAGTTGAGCGAGCTGTTCACTTCTCAGATTTATGCCTTTAGGAGGCATCTTTGTTTCCATATCCCAAGAAACAAGGCCAACAGTTGATTGGAGGATAACCAGTTCTTTATACTTTGCAAGAAGTCTGTCATAGCTTGAGTGCAGAGTGTCGGTAGCTTCAATCATTTTGACTACCTGAACCCCTAAACTACCGTCCTCAACAATATATGAATTGTGTAGCTTCTCACAGGTTTTATTATGAGGTGCTCCGGCCGGGATTTGAACCCGGGTCTCCGGCTCGAAAGGCCGGAATACTTGGTTCACGCTTTTGTGCGTGTTTAACCGGGCTATACTACCGGAGCCCAAACCTGCGTAACATTGCTGAATATTTGTCCTCTCGTTTTAAGTTTTCCACAAATAATTTTAAATTATGCTTCTTGACCATCATAGGCGAAGGGCCCGTAGCTCAGTAAGGATAGAGCACCGGACTTTTATGCCCCTAAATCTTGGCTCTGCGAAGAGATCCGGGGGTCACGGGTTCAATTCCCGTCGGGCCCGCCAAAACTGCATGATGAAGCCTTATTCTAACTCCAATTCCGAAAAGACTGTTTTTTTCATATTCACAGTCAGAAAATACGTTTCCGTTAAAAAACAGACTGTAAAGATGGCGCCAAGTCAAAGACCTACTATACATGCTCCAGCGCCAGTTCGTACAATTTCCCCACCCACGCGTACAGTTCCTCCGCCGATGCACACCGTAGAAAAGATCACTGCAACTCCCGTAACGCCTGCGGCGACTAGTGTAACGCCTTCAGTGACGCCGAGTGTTCTCGCGACTCAAGTGCCATCGGTAACACCACCTGCGCCTTCAGTTTCCGCGCCTGCGCGTCCGTACTCGTCGGCACCGTTTTCCTCAGAGATTTCTGGTTTGATGAAGTGTGGCCATTGTGGCAAGGCGTTTACTCAACCTCTGCGGATGCTGGATTTTCAGGGTGACAGACCCCGCATAGTCAGCATATGCCCTTTCTGTAACGAGATTATCACGACGGCGCCGCGTCAGGAAGAGAACGAAAAAGACAGTAGATTTTCATTCAGAAAGAAGAATAACAACAACATACCCAGAGCCTTACCTTCTCATTAGGCAAGCTGAAGTGAAATTCTCAGCTATATCATTTAAACCAGTCTTTGAGTTCAGACTGTCCCTTGTACCTAGAGAAGTCTTTCATTCTTTGTATCGCGATCTCCACTCTTTCCCGCGAGAAATCCCGTTGGTCGCAAAGGAAACGATACAAACCATCTTCGTCTAGTTCGGTGTACCTGAGAGTATAGTCCGAAGTCACTTGAGGATGCAAGAAAAATTGGCGCACTGCGGGATAATTCTGATTTTCCACCTTTGATTTGATCTCTGTTGGCAGGTTCTCGATTTCACCATATTTCTGAATGAGGTTAAGCGCTGTTTTAGGTCCGATGCCCTTGACTCCCTCGTTGAAGTCTGTGCCAATCAGTATGGCCATGTCAATAAGCTGCTTGCGCGTTATTTTGCAGCTGTCTAGAAACTTGTCGAGTTCGATGAGTTCAGGCTTCAAAGGGCGACTTATTCCTTTGCTCGGCAAGAATTCGCGACCAGAAATAGTCAAGAAGCGCAGCAGTCGTTGCGCCCCAAACAACAACGAGTCATAATCCTTGCTACTTGCCGCCCAAACATCGCCTTTCATCGCCATGTATGCGCCTTGCGCCTCAGCTTCGCTTGGAGCCTCTACGAAGGGAATCCCGAGTAGTGAGAGCAGATGCTTGGCGTCTTCTATTAGCGGGCGGGTTAATCGGCTCGTCATCACCGCTTTGGAAAACGCTGTTGCGTAGTCTCCTTTCTCCAGTGCCCTTTGCCATTCCTGTGTCGCTTTTTCTCGCAGTTCGCGGCGTTTTGCGATTTCCCGTTGTTTCAGTTGTGGTGGCACCCCGTCGAAAACGAAGACCAAATGGATGTGGTAGTCATGTATTAGGCGCGTCGAACGGAACACAAGCCCAGCCAAATGGGACGTAATGTTGCCATGTGAATCTTGCAGTGGAACACCGTTTGGCATGCGGATCAGCGACAAAAACTGGTAGAGATAGTTGTTGGCGTCAACTGCGAGGCTTTTTCCTCTCAAATCGTCTAGGCTGAGCACTTTCTTGATCATTATAGGCGTGAGATTGACTCCCAAACGCGGAGACCTGCATGTAGAGTATGTGAGACAACGATAATAATGGTTTCAGTTCAGGCGCTGATTGACTATGGTTGCTTTTCCATTGAAACGAGGCTATCGCCGACTTCGGTTACTTCAAACCCAAATCGTTTGAAAAAGGGTACATTGCCCAGACCTGTACATAATGTTATCAATTTTGCTTCTCCGAGGCTGAGAACTGATTCCATGAGAGTCTTTCCATTGCCTCGGCCTCTGTGTTCAGGTTTTACGAAGATGCCATGCAAACGAATTTCAGACACAGACTCGGAAACCACTATTTCACCGAGAACCTCGTCGAGGGCTTCGTCTCTTAAACGATAAACAGTCTGCAACCCAACAGTCTCCTTTAACATCTGCATTGCGTCTGCTTCCAATGGAAAGATGTCACAAAAACCATTCTGCGAGCTATAAACATTTCTTAACTTGAATTCTAGATCTAGAATCCATGCGTCAACAGAGATGCGATAATCGAATTCCTGCCTCGATTCTAGTGCAGCGAATTAAAAGTTAATACCGAGAACAAGTCAAATACAGACAAGCAGGAAAGCCCGGAAGACACGAAGCAAAGCCCGGTGGAAGAAGAACAGGCATAATTGCGGTTTGCGCTGTCTTCTGCCGACTGTAGTGGACAAGCATGACGGGCTTTGGACCCGTCGACGGGAGTTCGAATCTCCCCCGGGCTACCAATTATGCTTTATGTTTGTAGTTGTGTTGTACACTTACACGTCAACGTTTATTAAATCGTAATACACTCGTTTTCCTGAACATCTCAAAAAGGAGAATCTTTTAGTGGCCACCCGAAACCTGCAGCTGGATGAATACAGTGAGAAACTCAACCAGCTCATCGATCGGCTGCTGAATCAAATACTTGGGCACGAAGCTGCGCAGATCATTTACAGTCATTTAGAAAGTAACTACTCTATCCAAAGACATGAGATTGCGCAAAAATTCGACTCCTTTAGCGGGGCACTTGAAGAATATTTGGGATCAGGCGCGTTCGTCATAGAGAAGGCGATTCTCGCAAGCCTTGAAGAAAACAGAGATATTGATTTTGAACGACACAAAATTCTGAAACTGGCATGAGCCTCAGGCAGTCTTCAGGTCGATCTCCATACTACAAGCTACATCCAAAACCATTTTTCAATCACCCCTCTGAGCTTTGAAGGTCTAGCTGAAGAAACTGATCTATTTTTCGACTATTAGCTCAACCAGTACATAACTATCTGCGAAGAAAAAACTACAGCGTTATTCTCGCCTTTTTCAGATAGGCAATTATGACCTCTGCCAGGGCTGAACTTATCACAACTTCAATAGTCAACTTCACTAATAAAGAGCCTACGAGGGCCCATGCGGCTTCTGATACCATTCTGTTCGGCAAGAATAGAGTGAACCATACATAATCGGTGACGGCAACGTAGGGCGCTTGGACAAGCCACGCCAAAATCCCTGCAAATAGAGGTCTGAATCTCTTAGCAAGGAACCCCGCAGCAACACCCAAAATAGCAAGTCCGCCAACGATGAAGGCGATTCTGGGCAAGATAACAAAACTGGACAAGAGTCCACCTATTGCTCCTGTTGTCAATCCCGCAGCTGATCCTCCTAAGATTCCTGCGATTAATACCGGTAGTTGCGTAAAATGAATCTCTGTTGGAAAGTTTCCTAGTGTTATAGGAATAGCGATTGGTGGGACTGACAATATGTTAGCTAAGGCGGCCATAAGGGCGACAAGTGCTAGTGTCTTTGTTTTGTTCGGCAAACGAAGACCTCTGTATTACAAAAACTTGCTTTTGTAATACTTTTATTAATAAGCTTTGTTGCTGCATATTCGGAGCAAGGTGACGGTATGTCTGCAGCGTCTGGTGCGACACGACTCAGCGTTTCGCTTCCCGCTTCGTTGGTGAGGGAGTTTGACGCTGTTTGGCGAAACATGCAGTATTCCGACAGGTCAAAGGCGGTTCATGATGCTTTACGAAACTTCATCAGCGACCACAAGTGGATGCAGGAAGAAGCTGAAGAACTCATGGGTGCCATTGTCCTGCTCTACTATGTTGATAAACCTGGTTTGTTAAACGCTATTGTAAAGACTCAACACGAGTTTGAAAACGTGATTTCTTCGACCATGCATGTTCATTTGACGAAGGACAAATGCTTGGAAATAATTGGGATAAAAGGCAACGCTAAAGACGCAAAGAGTCTGGCGCAGAAATTAATGGTAAAGAAGGGTGTGAAGCAACTGAAATTTGCGGCTATGGTTCCATAGACTATTTATTATGATTGAAGGCATGGTTTAGGCAGGGTTGTGACGCTTAACATGAATTCAACTGAACAAAGTCGAGAACAGGATTCAGATGTGCTTTTGAAGGCAGCAGCGAGTCTTCATGGACATTTTGGTCCCTTTCTCACTTTGGGTGTGCGAATGAGCCTTGCTGGCCTAAGAGAATTGGGGGTTAAACCGGGGGACACACGGCTGCACATAAAAGCCACATTGGAGTATGCTTTGCCCTTTTCCTGCATGTTGGATGGAATCCAAACAGCCACGAAGTGCACAGTAGGCAACCAAAGACTTTCATGGAAAGAATCGAGAGAACTCGGAGCAATGTTTCTTCTCGAGAACACAGGGCGGCGAATTGAGGTCAAGGTGAACAAGACGGTGATTCGGGAACTAAGTCGCAAACTTGAAAAGGAGAAGCCTATGAGTGGGGCAGTTCGCCAAATTGCTTCGGATGTTGCTTCCCGTTCAGAAAAGGAACTGTTTTCAGTAATCCATAAGTAATATTCTTGTCTTCTTCTATGAGCCACAAGAGCGCGAACGCAATGCAAGATTTGGACATTGCCAAAAACCTGCTGAAGAAAAACAATGATACTCTAGTGATTGTGAAGGATAGTGAGGTTCTTTTTGAGACGGATTCTTCTGGAATACGAGGATTGCTTGCAGCCATTGAAAAGATCGGAAAGGGCTTGAAAGCCTCAGCGGTTGCAGACAAACTAGTTGGCGAAGCCGCTGCACAGCTTTGCGCTTATTCGAATGTACTCGAAGTTTTCGCAGTAACCCTAAGCCAATGTGGGAGAGAAGTGTTGGAGAGAAGTCACATTAGATACGAATATGAAAGCTTGGTGCCTCACATTCTGAACTTGAATAAGACTGATCTTTGCCCATTCGAAAAAACAGTGATGGGCAGCAGGAGTCCAGAGGCTGCTTTTAGAAGGTTGAAAAAGGCCGTCTAACCCGCTTCAAGGCGACAAAATCTTCAACGCATTCATTGATCCGATTCCAGATAGAATGGTTAACAGTTGAATTAGAGATTCTTTTCCTTGAGTGCTCTCGTGAAGTTCAGGCATGAGGTCTGTGGCTGCTATACAGATGAAGCCGTCTGCGGCGAATGAAACCAGGGGTTGCGTTATGCCTTGGACGTATGATGCCCGATAGCAGGTTACTAAGGGGAGCACAATCGCGTGAGAGCTGATAGGAAGGTATTTTACTCTTCTATCACTGTTACTTTTTCGACTCTTTCAAGCCATGGAATTATTGGCATGTCGTCGGTGAGTTCTTGCAGGATTTCTTTCTCTATCTCTTCGTTGGTTGTTTCAACGCTTTCTTCGACGAGGTTGATTATGATAATCACTTTCTTCATCGTCATTTGCGTTTGCCTCGAGAATGATAGCGAGTTTAAACGTTTGTTTAAGCGATGTTTCCACACCACGAATATTCTAGTTTCAGACTCGAAAGCGTCAGAATGGCTCTTTTCTGATTATGTCCCTAATCTTCTCTTGAACCATATCAACTGATTCTGCTGTGTTCACTATGTAGCATGGTGCAAACTTGAAGAGCCGTCTGAAAAAATCCTGTCTGATCGTCACTTTCTCAGGTGTCTTAACGATTAGGTAAGGATTCAAGAACTGTTCAGGCTGCGTCGTCAAGTATTGCACGGCTTCTTCTCCGTCCAGTCGTTTGACAACTTCTGAATCGTTTTTGTCTCGTTTCAACAGAATTACCTTTCTCACCCGTGTAGTGTCCACGAACTTCTCCGCTCCTGAAATCCAAATGGGATCAAGCATTGCTCGCGAATGTTCATGCGCCACGTAAGGGTCCGCCCTCATCACCTCAATTGTGGCTTCGTCAACGCCTTTGGCTCTGAGCGTTTCAATCTCAACGGGTGTTAAGGGTTCAACGTTCTCCAGCTTGCACTTGTCAAGCAATGGTCTGATTTCTGGAAAAACTCTAACAATGTTGGTTCGGAGGTAGAATTTTCTTTCGCTTATGTCGGCGCTGGCTCTACCCTTTGCGCCCCCGATGAATCGGACATACAGCCAGTCGTCGCTGTGCAACCGTGCGCCTTCCATTTTGAGAAGTGCATAACTATGCGTTGATTTGCCTGTGCCAGTCGGCGCGATCAAGACTATACCGTTTCCATTGACCTCGATACAGCTACCGTGAATGCTGTGAATGTCATGTTGGTCCTCGGCAATGTCGCAGGTTATGCCCAGCGCCCAGCTTTTCACTTGTCCATAATACTCGGTGTTGAAGATTACCGCGGTTTTGGTTTCCGAATTGTAGTAGGCGTGTGGTTTGCCTCCGTTGAACTCTGGGTCGAGCACCGCGTAGAGACGACCATGTGATTTAATCTCTAGGTTCATGGAGAACCAGTTTTCCACCCAGAAGTCATACAGGTGTTCACTGTTGGTGAAGAGCTGCAGGCAGAAGCCGTCTATGTTGGCTTTCCACCCATACCACTCGTTGCCCAATGCTTCCTCCGCACGGGAAACCAGCATGTCTCTTTCCTTCTTTGAGACTATGCTACTCTCAACTCTGCCCCTCACTTCAGTAATCTTGTTGTACAGATGCATCTCTGCTACCTCAAATGAAATCTCCTTCCATTTACATACGCCAATTGTTTTATTCTTTTCTAACAAAACATCAATAAACTGACTACTTAGCCGCGTCTTGACACTCTGCACAAGGCACTAAGGAACTGCCTACTTCTACTTCGAAAAAGCTCCAAAGTTATGCTGAATAGTAGAGCAGTGGCAACGCGAGCAATACCGTGTTTCTGCCTTTTGCAGTAAGGGAATACGTTACCCTTAATGGTGGTCCCTGTTCAATCGTTCTGTCAATGTACTCGTGTTGCTTCAGTGTTTTCAGCTTGTCTGACAGTGTGCGGGAGTTGACGCCTAGAATTCTTTTCAATCCGCTGAACCCCATGCTGTTTCTTAGAAATAATGTGTATAGTATTTCGAGGCTCCACTTCTGAGATAGCAGACTGAAACTTTTCTCAAGGCTTTGAATGGTTTCCTTCAGCTCTTCTAACCGTATTTCGTGTTTTTCAAGGATGCGTTGAAGCGTGTCTTCAATTGCTTTGAGCGTGTGCTGCAGCCTTGCCTCGACGAGGTTTCGAAGTTCATCGCTTAACGCTGGTTTGGAACCCGTTTTCACTTTTTGTACACCTAGTGTAGACGAGCATACTCCATGTTTTATAAAGGTTTACTTACACAATCGGGTATACAAAATACACCACATCGCGTATGCTGAGGCGTGATCTATCATGAAAAAATTCGATGTCATTGTGGTTGGAGCGGGAACCGCAGGATGCATGACAGCCAAGAAACTGGCTAAAGCAGGTTTGGAAGTCTGCCTGATAGATAGGAAGAAACGGGATGATATCGGTGAGAAAGTGTGTGGCGACGCGGTTGGCAAACACCACTTCGACACTTTGGGCTTAGCCCCGCCAAAAGGCGAGGAACTGAATAGCCGAATCGAAGGCATCAAAATTTATTCACCTGACTTGGAAACCGTTTTCACAGTTAAGAGCGAACTCCTCTACGGGTTTATTCTGAACCGTCGAGTTTTTGGGCAGAGACTGCTGAACGATGCAGTTAACGCTGGAGCATCATTGCTGGAATCAACAATCGCCACCCAACCCACGGTGAAAGACGGGTTTGTCACGGGATTAGAAGCCAAAGACATGAAAAACGAGAAAACAATGCGATTAGAGAGCAAGGTAGTAGTTGAAGCCAGCGGGTTCACTGCAATCCTTCGCAAAAGCCTCCCATCAGAATTAGGAATCGACCTGAAAGTTGAAAATGAAGACGTTGAGGCATGTTACAGAGAAATCCGCCAGCTTAAAGCATCAGACATTGAATCCAACTACTGTGAAATATATCTGGACCAGACGTTGACTCCCTCTGGTTATCACTGGATTTTTCCTGAAGGTGAAAGCACTGTGAATGTTGGCTTAGGCGTGGCTATGGTCAAGGGTTTTCCAAACCCAAAAAGTCAGTTTTACCAAAAAATTCTGCCCATACCTCGCTTCAAGAATTCAACTCTCATTAAGGGTGGGAGCTGGTTTGTGCCCACTAGGCGCCCGTTAGAATGCATGACAGGCAACGGAATCGTTGTCGTCGGTGACTCAGCCTGCCAGGTAAATCCGATTCATGGAGGCGGTATAGGACCATCTATGATGGGTGGTAGTCTGGCAGGAAAAACCATTGCGGATGCCATTGAAAGAGACGATGTGAGTCGTGAGGGCTTGTGGCGTTACAATGTTGATTACATGAGGGCGTACGGTGCCAAGCAGGCCGGTTTAGACATTTTCCGCCTGTTTCTGTTGAAGAGTGTGGGCAACGAGGAGATCAACTACGGAATGAAGTACAGGCTTCTAACTGAGGACGACCTGTTTAAGGCAAGCGTGGGTGAAGACTTGCACTTGAACATTGGGGAGAAAACGCGGCGAGTGTTTCGCGGTTTGGGCAAACTCTCTATGCTCAGGAGACTGGTAGATGCGGCTGAACTACTCAAAAAACTGAAAGCAGCCCATTTCAACTATCCTGCTTCACCGGAAGATTTCGAAGAGTGGCGTAGAAAAACACATGCAATCATGAAAGAAGCCGACAAACGTCTAAACCGACAGCGAACTTAGACTCTTAGACCCTCTTAGGAAGCATGCATCAGCGAATTCGCGAAAAAGTAATAAGGCATACAGTTGTTTTAGGCTTGGGCTTTAAGCTGGATGAAGAAAACCTTTGTAGCCCAGAAACTGATTGAGCGCTTAAACGAGAAAATACGGCGTCAACTCAGTCTGCAGGAAACCTTGATTCTAAGTGTTGTTTTGAAAGGTTTACCTGTTGCATATAGTGTTGCGAAAATGAATGAGGCAGTTGATAACTTTGTTCCATTGGTGGCTCAAAGGCACATTTACCTGCAGCATCATGTAGAATCCTATTTCCCAAGTTCAGAATGGAAAGCCTATCTCAACAAGAAACTCAATCTCTGTAAAAGCCTACTGATTGTCGACGACGTGGTGAACACAGGCTTCACACGGCAAAAAGTGGAAAGCATAGTTCACTCATTGAACCAAACGCACGCTAGTATTTTGCCGCAGAGGTTTGCAGCCCTTGTCTTAAACCGAAAAACTTTGGCAAACCCGAATTTTGCCAGTCCAAACGATTTCTATGCCTTGGAAGTCAACGCCGCCGATGTGGAGTGCGATTGGGGTCTGGTAACCGTTCCACTCTGGGATCTGCCCATTGACTCTGCACGCAGGCTCTGCGAAGAGTATCATCAGAAGTATTGGCAAAGTGAACATCGTTGGATAACCATAACTTATTAGCCGCTGATCAATCTGTTGACCTGAGCGTGCACTGATTGCGTGTTGCTGCCTTGGTGACCGGCGGAAAAGATTCAACTCTAGCCCTGCATCGAGTAATTAAAAAAGGCCAAGATGTGAAATGTCTTGTTACCATGCTCCCAAAGCGTGAAGACAGCTGGATGTTTCATTACCCTAACATCCACATGACAGAATTATTCGCCGAAGCCGTGGGCATCCCCTTAGTTAAGGCAGAAACCTCAGGCGTGAAAGATGCTGAACTGGAAGACTTGAAACTCGTGCTTACTAAACTTGATGTCGCCGCTGTGGTTTCAGGCGGCATATCCTCACAATATCAGAGAAAGAGCATTGATAGGATATGTCAAGAGTTAGGTTTTATGCATATTGCGCCGCTTTGGCATGAGGATCCACTCAAACTGCTTGAAGAAGTAATCTCGCTCAGAATGGAGACTATAATAGTCGGCGTTTATGCTTATGGTTTCGACCAAACTTGGCTGGGGAGGAAAATCGACGAGTCCACTATAAAGGATTTTAAAGAGCTAAACAGAAAGTACATGGTGTCGCTTGTGGGCGAAGGCGGCGAATACGAAACCTTGGTTTTGGACATGCCCCTTTTCAGGAAAAGAATTGAATTAGTTGAAACTGAAAAATTCTGGAAAGGCGAAAGTGGCTATTTGCTTGTCAAAAAGGCAACTTTGATAGACAAAAAGAGAGAATAGAGAGTGGAGAGGAAGCTTTAGCCTGCGTATTTGGGAACTTTGATTTTCATGCGTTCGTGGTCGTGCGCGCTGAAAAGGTTTATTAGTGGTTTCGTGGCATTTGGCTACAAGCTGTGTACGGATTGAACGTCCGTTTGGATGTAACCCTAAAGGTTGAACAGTAAACAGGAGCGAAATGTTACGTATGACTTATAAGTACGTTGCCGAAGCGTGGAACAAGCCAGAAGACTCTTTTGTTAAAGAGTTAATGAAGCAGCGCCTGATAGAATGGCGGAGGCAACCAGCCGTGGTTAGGGTTGAGCGGCCTCTGCGTTTGGACCGAGCGCGCAAGCTGGGATACAAGGCGAAGCAAGGCTTTGTCATTGCGAGAGCTAGAGTGAGAAGGGGTGGAAGAAGAAAGCAGCGACCCAAGGCTGGCCGTCGACAAAAACGCATGGGTGTCAAGAAACTCAAACCCGCCAAGAGTATACAGTTGATGGCTGAGGAGAGAGCTGCACGCAAGTTTCCTAACCTTGAGGTGCTCAATTCCTATTGGGTTTGGGAAGACGGGCTTCACAAGTGGTTTGAAGTGATTATGGTTGACCCGAATCACCCCGTTATCAAGTCTGACAAGAACATAAACTGGATAAGCAAGAACGTTCAGCACGGCAGAGTTCATAGAGGCTTAACAAGTGCGGGCAAAGAAATGCGCGGACTGTATCACAAAGGAAGGGGCGCCGAGAAAGTCCGACCTAGCCGCGGAGCTAATTGAAAGTAGCCAGAAAGAAAAAGGCAGACTAAGAATCAGTTTAAGTGTTTCTTAAGGTCTGTACACAAGAGCGGATATGACGCAGCCGTAGTTGTCCATGGGCACCCTGAGGATTTCGACGCGTTTTTCTATGGGACCAATTTGTATTCCACGTATTTTGGCCATTTCTTTGATTTTCCATTCTAATGTTTCTTCGACTGCTTTTTTGTCCATGAAGCCGTGAGCTTCTGCTACCAACCCGTATCTTTTGCTTTTCGCCCATGCCCAAGCGATGCCGGCGCCGATTGTTGTGCCTTCGTCTCCGTCCATTCTGGCTAAAACGGAAAAGGTGACGGCTCCCGCGTCGATGTTGTGCTGTTCGATTTGTTTGCAGTCTTTTGGGAGAATCGAACTGACACAGACGAGGTTGCATTGGGCTATGCCGGCTTTTTTCAGAGCGAGGTCGAAAGCGTTCAGTTCAGATACAGGGCTTATGGCTTTGCCGCTCGTTACGAAAAATTCTTTCGGAATCATCCCTGTTTTTCAATACCTCTTTTCTATTTATTGCATGCAAGCGTTACTTGTTTAATAATTTTGTGGTATAAGTCTAGTTAATTTTAAATTCGGATTTGAAATCAGTAGAGTCTGGTTGACAACTATGAGTGCGCAAGCAACAGTTGCAAAAAAGTTTGGCAAGGCTCGAAAGGCTAGGGGTTTCAGCAGAGGAGAACTCGGAGAAGCTGGCTTAGATTTTGCTCAAGCACTGAGACTTCGTTTGCCGATTGACATGAGAAGAAAAACTAAGCGAACAGAAAATGTGAAGGCTCTTAAGCAGTTTCAGCGGAAGAAGTAGACCTGTAAAGAGTGTGTGCTGTTTTGCCTGAGGCGAAGGCGTTGCCCGTTGCTTACGTGGACATCGGTTTTTTTGCTCACGCCACTGAGGATGAGAGCAAAGTGCTGAAGGCTGTCCGGAACCTTTTGCCTTCGGTTCAAGTTGAAGACGTAGTTTTTGAGAAGCGCAGTTTGAGGGGTCATCATGGCAATCCTATCTTGTTATTTGAGGCGAAAATTAGGGACAAGGCTGTTGTGAAGGCTGTGGTTGAGCGTCTAGCTTCGAACCTGAGCCCTCTGGACAAGGAGACATTGTTGAACGAAATCGGGTTGCATTTGGAAAAGGGCAGTTTTTATGTTCGTTTGGACAAGCAGGCGGCTTTTGAGGGCTCGTTTAGGCTGGCGACGGCTGATCCGATTCGTTTTCGGTTGAGGTTTAAGAAGAATAGGCCTGAGGATGTTGTGGCGATTTGCCGTGAAATCGGGATGTTGCCAGCATGAAGTTTTCAGATTTGCACTTGCGGGTTCCTCTGAACGACTGGGAAAAGACGAGACGGATGATTGCGAAGTCTTTTGAGCTGGGTTACAGCCGAGTCGGCGTGCCGTTGCCGCCCAGTACCAAGCAGGAGATTATTGATCGGCTGCGTCGGGTCTGCGAAGAGTTCGGTGTGGACCTCGTGACTAGACTAGAACTTTTGCCTAGAAGTTCTAGTGAATTGCTTGGAAGCCTGCGGAGGTTCAGGCGGCAGTTTGAGGTTGTTTCAGTCTTGTGTGTTTCGAAGCCTTTGGCTAGGCAGGCGGCTAAAGATCGGCGAGTGGACTTGCTCTCTTTTCCCGCTGTTGAGCCGAGGAAGCGGTTTTTTGATTGGGCTGAGGCGGAGTTGGCTTCAAGGTCTAAGGCAGCGTTTGAAATTGATTTGGCGCAGGTTTTAAGCGTCGAGGGTTTTTCGCGTATTATTTTCTTGTCGCGTTTGCGTAAGGAGGTAGTAACTGCTAAGAGTTATGGCGTGCCTGTGGTGCTTTCTAGTGGAGCAGCTGACCCGTTGCTCTTGCGTAAACCGCAGGACTACGCCTCATTGGCTCTGTTATTCGGTATAGAGGCGCCCTATGCACTGGAAGCGTTGTCAACTATCCCAGCGGGTGTAGTTGAAAGAAACAGGTTGAAACAAGATGCTGACTATGTGGCGCCGGGCATAAGAATTGTGAGGAGGAAAGGGAGCCTAGAGAACCGTTGATCAAGTATGTGAGAAGGCGCTATCTTGCCTTGAAAGTTGAGTGTGAAGAAGGCGGAGTTGACCAAAGGGCAGTTTCTGACGCTGTTTGGAACAGTGTTCTGCGCCTGTTCGGCGAAGTGGGCTGCAGTCAAGCTGGGCTCTATCTAGTGCATTTTGATGAAGAGGAGAAGTATGGAGTTCTGCGTTGCTCTCACAAGGCTTTGCCTATGGTTAAGGCGGCAATTGCCTCAGTAACAAAGATTGGCAACAAGCCGGCGGCGATTCATGTTCTGAGAGTGTCGGGAAGCATCAAGACCCTCAGGCGAAAGGTAGATGTTCAAACCTTAAGGGCGTCTTAGGGGTCAGGTTCTTTTTCGGCTTTGCAGGTCGAATTGTTCAGGGATATGGATAGGCGAAGAATGATCTTACGATGACGAGGAAGAAGATTCCCATGGAAATTAGGAAGAAGTAAACTGAGAGTTTGTATGTCAATTCTTTCTTTCCGAAGTTAACGCTGAACAATGTGGCTGTCGTGATGGTTGCTACAAAGAAGAGAGCGTCTAGTCTGCTTATGATGTACCAGATTCCGTCGTTTCTGGTTCCATAGCCTCCGAAGAGGAACAATGATGGTGAAAGCAACGCAGAGACGAAGAACATGAGAACCGAGATTATCATTATCCATTTTACATTTTTCTGTTCTTCCACAAACTACACCAAATGATTAGTGAGAGGCTGGTGCACAAAAGTTTTGTCGTCAAGAAGTACATGGATAAGGCTTGTTGGAACTCAGAAAAGGAACTCTACCAATCCTTAAAGAATGTGGAGACTATCATTATTCAAGTTATGTTTATGCTAGGTATTCGTATTCAACGAAGACAGTTACTCTTAGAATTTTTCTACAAGTTCTGCTAGGTACTTGAGAGAGAAAGGCTTAACAACCAAGCCTGATAGGGCAACCAAAAAGGTGCTGGAGCTTTCTAGATCATTTCCACCTTCATTGCGAAGTTCTCTGATAAAATTGGAGTAGTCTGAATAGTTCTTATGGAGAGAAACCACCATTCCATTCATTCCCATGCCTTCACAGGCAGCTGCCAAAACAATGTTTGGCTTTGACATTGTCACTTTTACAGCTTTTTCCGTCAACTCCTTCTTTTCTCTTGACTTAAAGCAGCTGACAGCTAGAATTTCAAATCCCAACTTTGCAAAGTCTGGTATGATAGTATAATCCTGTATCAGTCCGTCCTTTGCAAGTTTATTTCTCATTCTGCTGACAGTTGGTTGAGATACTCCTAGAATCTTTGCTATTTCTCTATCGCTCTTCTTGGAATCCTTCA
>Ga0315268_10001142_pt1 | contig 30646 bp, 20 predicted proteins | sample C1_top_MG_FD_204535 | JGI IMG/M metagenome (GOLD analysis project Ga0315268, IMG submission 204535) | Sediment microbial communities from Yellowstone Lake, YNP, Wyoming, USA - C1_top | ecosystem: Environmental > Aquatic > Freshwater > Lake > Sediment | place: USA: Wyoming | collected 2017-08-01
CCGGCGCATGATCCGCGACATCCCGACGCGCTGGCTGCTGCTGATCGCTTTCCTGTGCGCCGGCCTGCTGCCGCTGATGACCGTGGCGCTGATCAGTTACGGCACCGGTCGCAGCGAGCTCAAGCAGCAGGCCTTTCGGCAGCTCGAGTCGGTGCGCAACATCAAGCGCGCTCAGCTGACTCGCTTTTTCGACGAACGCCGGCTCGACGTTGACCTGCTGGCCCAGGATCCGTATCTGCTCGAGGCGTTTGCCGACCTCGACCAGGCGTTTCGCGCCGAAGGTGGTGCGGCGGGCCAGCGTTTCGCTGGCCGCGACCACCGGCGCTTCGACGCACCGGCGACCTACCGCGCGATCCACGATCGCCATTTTTCCTATCTGTCGCGGTTTGTCGACCAGCGCGGCTACTATGACATGCTGCTCCTCGACGCCAGCAACGGGGAGTCCCTCTTCTCGGTGGAAAAGGAGCGCGACTTTGCGGTGCGGGTGGCGGACCAGCCGACTGCGCTGAGCGACGTGTGGCGCGCGGTCGTGCGCGACCGCCGCACCGTGCTCTCGGACACGCGGCCCTATCCGCCGTCCGCCAATGCCGCGGCGCAGTTCGTGGCGGCGCCGCTCGAGCGCGACGGCCAGCTGATCGGGGTCGTCGCGCTGCAGATCGCGCTCACCGAGGTCAACGCCATCGTCGGCGAACGCTCGGGTATGGGCGATACCGGCGACACCTGGCTGGTCGGGTCCGACTTCCGGCCGCGCTCGGATTCCGTGCGCGACGCCCAGCGCACGGTTCAGGCCGCGTTTCTCGATGCCAGCGGCCATCTCGTCAAGAACGAGGCGAGCGAACGGGCGCTCGCCGGCGCGACCGGCTCCGGGGTCGTGGTCGGTCCGGACGGCCGGCGCGTGCTCGCTGCCTGGACACCCTTTGAAGGGATCGGTGCGCGCTGGGCGCTGGTGGCGCAGATTGACGAGGCCGAGATCGACGCGCAGATCGATTGCGCGCTCAACCCCAAGGTCATTGCACTGCTGTTGACGTCCGGCGTGGCGGTGGTGCTGCTCGCGCTGCTGCTGTCGCTGCTGATCAGCCGCTCGGTCGGGTCGGTCGGCACCCAGCTCACGCGACTGAGCGACGCGGTGCTGCGCGGCGATCTCGGGCTCCGGGCGGACGAGTCCGAGGTGTCGGTGGACTTTCGCGAGGTCGTCCACCGCATCAACGACTTGGTCGTCGCCTTTGTTGCGCGCTTGGACTCGCTGCCGGTGCCGGTCTTGATCGTCGGTACCAGCCTCGACATCCGGTTTGCGAACAAGGCGGCTTGCGATCTCAAGGGCGCGACCCGGCCGCAGCTGGTCGGCCGTCTCTGCAGTGAAGCGTTTGGCCTGGCCGGTGCATGCGGCGACCACTGCCTGGTCAAGCAGGCGATCGAGAGCGGTGCTGTGGTGCGCGCCGAGGTCGCTGCGGCCGGCGAACCGGCGGGTTACCTCGTGACGGCGTCGCCGCTGCGAGGTCCCGACGACACCATCGTGGGCGGTTTCGAAGTCATCGTCGACCAGAGCGAGACGCGACGCACCGAGCGCGAGAAGCGGGCGCTCGAGGAGCGCGTAGCTCGCATGCAGCGGCTCGAGGCGGTGGGCACGCTGGCAGCCGGCATCGCCCACGACTTCAACAACATCCTGACCTACATGTTCGCCTACACCGATATCGTGCAGGGCCTGCTGCCCGATCAGAGCCCGGCCATCCCACACGTCGAGCAACTGGTGGCGGCGGTCGAGCGGGCAGCCGAGCTGGTCGGTCAGATCCTCAGCTTCAGCCGGCAGGTCCAGGCCGATCCATGCCCGCTGGACCTGGGGCCGCTGGTCAAGGAGGTGGTCAAGCTGGTGCAGGCGAGCCTGCCGCCCGCGATCGACGTCCAGCTCGAGGTGCCAGATCGATCGTTCACGATCATGGCGAACCCGACGCAGATGCACCAAGTGGTGCTCAACTTGCTTACCAACGCCCATCAGGCGATGGCGGCGTCGGGTGGGCAGCTCTTCGTCAAGCTGGACGACGTGGTGATCGAGCCGGCCGATCCCCGCGTCGGCTCGACGCTGCGGCCGGGTGCCTACCGGCTGCTCGAGGTCACGGACACCGGCTGCGGCATGGATGCGCGGACACTCGAACGCATCTTCGAACCGTTTTTCACGACCAAACCAGTGGGCCAGGGCACCGGCATGGGGCTCGCGCTCGTGCACGGGATCGTGACCGGCTGCGGCGGTGCGGTCCTCGTCGAGAGCGCGCTGGCCAAGGGCAGCACGTTCCAGGTCTTTCTGCCTCGCGCCGAAGGTCGTGTGACGCCGATCGGTCCGTCCGCGGACGACGCGGACGGTCTGGGGCGGCGGGTCCTGTTCGTGGACGACGAACGGCGCGTCTGTGAGACGAGCCAGCAACTTCTCGAGTCGCTCGGCTACCGGGTGCGGGCATTCGCGAGCGGCGCTGAGGCCATCGCCGAACTCGACACTCACGCCGCCGAATACGACGTGGTGGTGACGGATCTGCGAATGCCCGACGTCGGTGGACTGCAGGTTGCTGCGGCCGCGCGAACGCGACGAGAGAAGTTGCCGGTCGTCCTGACGACGGCCTATGCGGACGGCATCACACCAGAACAAGCGCGGGCCTGCGGCGTCGCCGAGTTGCTCTTCAAGCCGTTTCGCAAGAGCGACCTGGCACGCGTGCTCCACGGCGTTTTGCATGAGAGTACGGACGGACGATCCGCATCCCGTGCCTGATCGCTCAGCATGCCCCATCGTACTATGCTGGGCCGTCGCAGGGGAGGCCACCATGCCATCGAAGACTGCGCTCCAGCTGTTCGCCAATCGCCGACTGCAGCTCGCCTGCGCCGTGGCGCGCCAGGTGCAGGCGACCGTGCCGCGCTACCGCAGCGTCGACGCGCTGGCGATGGCACGCAACATCGATCACGTGCTGCGGGCGGTCGAGATGCTGCTCAAGAGCAACGACGACCACACGCTGATCGAGGTGCTCGGCCAGCTCAAGCAGCGGCGCACCGGGCAGGGCTTTTCGAGCAGTGACTTCCTGGTGGCCGTGCTCTGCACACTGCCGGTGATCCGACGCTTCTTCTCCAACCACGCCTCGTCGCCCGAGCGCGGGCTGCGCTACTACGAGGAGGTCGAGGCCGTGTTGCTGCCCTTCTACGGCCGCTGGGCGGCCGCGCAAGAAGCAGATGCGTTTGCCGACGATGCGCAGACCGCGCCGCTGGCGGAGTCGCCGCTGGTGGCCGACCTGGCCGATCCGCAGGCCCACGGTGGCAAGCTGCTGGCCTTTCGCATCATGACCATCGACGACGCCGACAACGACGACCTGACCCAGCCACTGCTCGAAGCGCAGTCCTAGCTTCTCTCGGTCAGATAAACGCCGGCCAGCACCAGCAACGACCCGCCGAGCAGGTTGAGGCCGATCGGCTCGTGCAGGTAGAGGCCGGCCACGGTGTACGTCAGCGGCGGGATCAGGTAGAGGTAGACGCCCACCCGCTGCGACTCGCTGCGCGCCAGTGCCGCGAAGTAGAGCAGGGTGGCGGCAAACGAGCAGGTGACGCCCAGGAACGCTATCGCCAGCCAGGCGCGGGCGCTGATCGCGGCCAGCGAAAACGAGCGCCACCACAGCTCGCCGGCGGCCACCGGCAGCATCCAGAGCGCGCCGATGATGGTGGCGGTGCCGGTCATTTCGAGCGCGCCCAGGCGATCGGTGACCTGCTTGCCGGCGACCGTGAACAGCCCCCACAAGAAGATGCTGACGAAGACCAGCAGGTCTCCGAGCAGGTGGCCGCGCCACTCGACCGCGCGCAGGGTGTCGACGCCCAGCACCACCAGCACGCCGGTCAGCGCGAGCGCGATGCCAGCGAGCTTGCGCCGGGTCAGTCGTTCGCCCGCCAGTGCCGCCAGCAGCGCGATCGCGATCGGTCCGGTCACCGCGTAGAGCGAGCCGTTGGCCGCGCTGGTGTACTGCAGGCCGACGGTCTGGATGCCGTAGTGCAGGCCGGTGCCGATCAGGCTCAGGCCGAACAGCGTCGTCAACTGCCGCCGGTCCGCGATGCGCGGCCAGCGCCGCGTCAGCGCGAACCAGGCGACGAAGCAGAGCGCCGAGATGCAGAGGCGCGCGGCCACCACCGTCAGCGGTGGCGCCGCAGCCAGTGCGACTTTGGTGGCGATGAACGAGATCGCCCAGAACAAGCAGGCGATCAGCAGGCCGATCTTGGCGCCGACAGGCACGCGCGGCTCCTGCGGACGGGCGGCGCCGGCTTACGGGGCCGGCGTGACGGTCTCGTCGACGCAGATACCAGGTTTGGCGCCGCCGATCAGCACCCGGCGCACGCGCTCGTCGTCGGCGCGCGAGATCTGCATGCTGACAAAGGCGTTCATGTGGCCGAGCGCGAGCTTGTTGTTGCTGGCGGCGGCGGCGGCAACGATCATGGCGCGGTGCACGCGCGGGTTGTTGCCGTCGCGCAGCAGCGCCTGCATCAGGAACGGGCGCGCCAGCTTGGCCCGGCCCTCGCTCAGCTGATAGATCGCGTAGCGCAGATTGGCCTCAAAACTCGAAACGCCTCCGGTCTGCAGCTGCAGGCCATCGGCAGCCTCGGTCAGCTTGGGCCGGTCTGGCGGCCGTCGCTGTTTGCGGACATCGACCAGTCGGGTCCCGGCCGGCGGTAGCTGCAGCGCCTGCTCCGGCTCGTCGCCGACCTTGAGCCAGTGCGGTCCGGCATACAGCAGCAGTTCGTTGTTGGTCAGCGCCTCGGTCATATCCTGGTCATCCACCAGCACCGGACCGCGATCGAACCAGACCGCCAGCATGGTCAGCGAGCTCGGCTGCAGCGGCTTGAGCGCGATCTCTTGCGTCGCCGCCTCGCCCGGTTGCGCCTGAAACAGCTGCAGTGTCGGCGTGCAGCCCTCGCGGTCGACCGCGATCCAGTGCCGCTCGAGGGGCGCCAGCGCACCGGCCTCGCAGGGCGTGGTGCAGGAGGGCTTGCCGTCGACGACGACGCTGGCGGCCGGCGGCCGGGTGGTCAGCTTGAGGCTTGCCCGGCGAAACGGCATGGCGACGACCAGTGGCCTGGGCCGGCCGAACAGCGGCAGCGCCAGCGTGGTCCGGTAGGTATCGCGTCCGTCGGCGGTCAACTCGATCAGCACCGATCCCTTGCGCCGCGCCACCGCGCGCACCACTGGCGTGGGTCCGGCCGGTTCGCCATTGAACGCGGCATTGGCACCGGGCGGCAGCGTGTCGACCGCAATGTCGACGCTGCCCGAACGCAGCACCAGCCAGACCAGCAGCAGCAGCAGACCGGCCAGCGCGGCGGCGACCACGAGCTTGACCCACGCCGGCTCGAACCAGCGCCCGAGCTGCGCCCGCCAGCCCGTGGCCTCGATCGTCTCGGCGCTGGTGGCGCCACGAGTGACGTGACGCAGCTCCTTCTTGCGCCTTGGATTGGCTGGCGAGTAAGGCGGCGGCGCGAAAACGAGTGGGGCAGATCCTTCCGGCGGGGGTGCGGGGGGAAGGTCGAGCTCGAGCAGCTCGTCCTGGTCGCCGTCGGTGGTCGTGGCCGCCGGCAGGCTCGGCTTGGATTGTCGCCGGAATGGCGACGGCGCGTCGTGCGCCGGCGGAGCAAAGACACCCGACGTGGGCGCCGGCAGCGAAGTCGGTGGCGCCGGTCGCGGCGGCGTCGACCGGTGGGCCGCGGCACCCGGGGCGGTTGGTGCGATGTCGGCGTCGGTGCTCAGCGGCGGATCCGAGTCCCGGGTCGCCACCTCGTCACCGGCATCCTTGAGCGAGGTGACCTGGGTGATGTCGAGCTTGGCGGCGACGCGCTCGGGACCCGGCTTGGGCAGCGCGCCGGCCAGCGGCCAGAGCGAGCCGATCAGCTCGGTTGCCTTTTGGTAGCGCCGCGCCGGATCGCGCGCGACCGCCTTGGCGATGACCTCGACCAGCTCCGATTCGAAGCCGACCATGGCCCGTACCTTGGCGGCGTCGACGTCGCTGTTGACCGACTGCAGCAGCGCCGGGACCGACGAGGTCGGCCGCAGGTAGCGCTTGGTGACCAGCGTGTAGAGCAAGGCGCCGAGCGAGAAGATGTCCGAGCGCGCGTCGACCGGTTGGTCGAGCAATTGTTCGGGCGCCAGGAACGGGATGGTGCCGATCAGCGATCCGGCGGTGGTCAGCGTGCGCAGGTTGGTAAACTTGCAGACGCCGAAGTCGGCGATCACGACCCGGTTGTCGGGCGTCAGGAACACGTTGGCCGGTTTGATGTCGCGGTGCACGATGCCGTGTCCGTGTGCGAAGTGCAGGGCATCGGCGACCTTGATCACGATCGCGACCGCCTCGCTCGGGAAAAAAGGTCCGCGCTTGAGCGACTGGTGCAGGGTCTCGCCGCTGATCAGCTCCATCGCGTAGTAGAGCACTTTGCCCAGCCCAGCGACGTCGGCTTGGCCCGATTCGTGGACGCGGACGATGCCCGGGTGGTGCAGCGAGGTCACCGCCTGCACCTCGCGATTGAAGCGCGCCACTGCCAGCTCGGCGCTTTCGCCGATCTGGTCGACCTGCAATGTCTTGAGCGCGATCCGGCTGCCGTCGGTGGTGCGGCGGGCGGCGTAGACCACCCCCATCGCGCCGTGTCCGATCTCGCGCTCGGTGACGAATTGGCCGATGTGCAGGACGTCGAGGCCCTTGTTGTCGCCGTTGCCCACCGCCACCCCGCAGCCCAATCGCGGTGCTTGGCTGCAGATTGTGCCACAGCCGTGCGCCGGCGTGGACGAAAAATGGCCCGCCGCCGTGGTCTGCTACTTGCCGATGCAGAAGCGATCGAAGATCGAGCGCAGCACCTGGTCGGTTGGATCGCCGCCGACGATCGCGGATAGCGCCAGCAAGGCGCGCCGCAGCTCGAGCGCGAGCACCTCGTCCGGCTGCTGCTGCGCGAGCGCGCTGCCGGCGTCGCGCAGCGCGGTCGCGGCCTGCTCGAGCAACCCGGCATGGCGCTCGTTGATCACGATCCAGTCCAGGTCGATGGCCGCCTGCGCCGGTGCCAGTCGCTGCGCGATCGTCTGGCGCAGTGCTGCCAGCCCGGCGCCGGTCAGCGCGGACACGGCCAGCGCGTCCGGTCCGAGCGCGGCCAGCGTTGCGGCGTGGCCGCCCAGGTCGATCTTGTTGGCCAGGTGCAGTCGATCAGGGGTGGCCTCTTGCAGCACATGGCGTGCGCTGTCGTCGAGCGGCCGCGCGCCGTCGAACACCAGCAGCAGCAGGTCGGCGTCCTGCGCAGCGTGGCGCGCCCGGCGCATCGCCTCGCCACTCACACCGGCAGCGGATGGTTGCAGGCCGGCGGTGTCGACCAGGGTCACCTCGACCGCGTCGACCAGCGCCGCCACCTCGAGCACGTCGCGGGTGGTGCCGGCGACCGCGTCGGTGATGGCGCGGTCGCTGCCGCACAGCGCATTGAACAGCGTCGACTTGCCGGCATTGGGTGGTCCGCCCAGCACCACCCGCGGTCGGCGGCACAGCCGCGCGCCGGTGGTCGCGCTGGCGCACTGCTGCTGGATCTGCTGCGTCAGCCGGGCAACGATCGCTGTGCGCTCGGCCCGCTGCGCTGGCGGCAGCTCGTCTTCCGGGAAATCCAGCTGCGCCTCGACCTCGGCCAGCAACTCCACCAGCGCGCGCTCGATCGGTTGCAGTGCATCGCCGATCGCGCCGCGCAGCGCGCGCTGGGCCAGCTGCACTTCGGCCAGGCTGCGGGCGCCGACGATCTGCTGCACCGCCTCGGCCTGCGCCAGATCGAGCCGGCCGCCGAGAAAGGCGCGCAGCGTGAACTCGCCGGGCGTTGCCAGCCTGGCGCCCTGGTCGAGGACAGCGCGCAGGCAGCGTGCGACGTTGACCGGACCACCGTGGATGTGCAGCTCGACCATCGACTCGCTGGAGTACGACTGGCCGGGTGCAAACCAGGCGCACAGCACCTCGTCGAGCAGGCGATCGCGCACCGCGTCGGCAGCGGCTGGCGCCGTCGTCACCAGGTCGCCCAGCCTGAGCCGGGCCGAGACAAACGGTCCTGGCCGCCGCGGCGCGAAGATGCGATCACGGATCGCATCGGTCTGCGGGCCCGAGACGCGAAGGATGGCGATCGCGCCCGCACCCTGGGCGGTGGCGACGGCCGCGATCGTGTCGCGGCGCTCGAGATCGAGGCTCATCGTCCGGCCCCGCTGCTGCGGCGGCGCAGCTCGACCGCGATGCAGCCGAGCGCGGCGCTGGTCAGGCCTGGGATGCGCGCGGCCTGGGCCAGGGTGCGCGGTCGCACGCGGCCCAGCTTCTCGCGCGCCTCGTTGGAGAGGCCGGCGATCCGGTCGTAGCCGAGGTCGTCGGGGATCGGCAGCGCCTCGAGTGCGCGCTGCTGCTCGCGCAAGGCCCGGGCGTGGTCGATGTAACCCTGGTAGCGCAGCTCGGTGATGGCGCCGAGCAGCTGCTCTTCGCGGTGGGGGGCGCACAGCGCCGGCGCCAGTTGTCGCAGCGCGGCGGTGGTCAGCTCGGGCCGACGCGCCAGCTGCCCAAGCGTGCAGCCGGCGGCCAGCGGCGACGAGCTGCACTGCGCGAGCACACGGTTGACGTCGTCAGCCGGGGCGATCGTCGTTCGGTCGAGCGCCGCGAGCAGCGCCTGGCGCGCTGCTGCCAGCGCCTCCAAGCGCGCGATCCGCGGCGGCGGATTGAGCCCGCTCTGGCGACTGCGCTCGAGCAGCCGCTGGTAGACATTGTCCTCGCGCAGCAGCAGCCGATGCTCGGCGCGCGAGGTGAACATGCGATACGGCTCGTCGACGCCGCGGGTCACCAGGTCGTCGACCAGCACACCCAGATAGGCCTCGTCTCGGCCGAGCACCAGCGGTGGTTGTCCCTGCAGCGCGTTGGCTGCATTGATTCCAGCCAGCAGTCCCTGCGCTGCTGCCTCCTCGTAGCCGCTGGTGCCATTGAGCTGGCCGGCCAGGTAGAGGCCGGGTAGCCGCTTGGTCTCGAGTGTCGGCCACAGCTCGGTCGGCGGCACAAAGTCGTACTCGACCGCGTAGCCCCAGCGCCGGACGCGCGCCTGTTCGAGCCCGGGCAGCGAACGCACGATCGCCAGCTGCACGTCGGCCGGCAGCGACGTCGACAGACCCGACAGGTAGAGTTCACAGCTGGCGCTGCCTTCGGGCTCGACGAAGATCTGATGGCGCGCCTTCTCGGGAAAGCGGATCACCTTGTCCTCGATCGACGGGCAGTAGCGCGGGCCGCGCCCCTCGATCTTGCCCGAGAACAGCGGCGATCGTTCCTTGGCCGCGCGGATGATGGCGTGGGTCTGGTCGGTGGTGTGGGTGATGTGGCAGGCCACGCCGGGTTGCGCGCGTTGCGCGCTGTCGAGTGAGAACGGCGCCACGTCGGGCTCGGACGGCTGTGCTTCGAGTCGTGCAAAGTCGACGCTGCGGCCATCGATGCGCGGGCAGGTGCCGGTCTTGAGCCGGCCCAGCGGAAAGCCGAGCGCGCGCAGAGCGGCCGACAATCCATCTGCAGCCGGTTCGCCAGCGCGGCCGCCGCTGCTGGTGACGTCGCCGACATGCATCACCGCGCGCAGGAAAGTGCCGGTGGTGACGATCACGGCGCGACCGCGAATCGCCTCGCCAAAGGCGGTCTGCACGCCGCAGGCACGGCCGTCCTCGACCAGCAACGCGTCGACCAGCCCCTGCCGCACGACGAGATGCTCGGTCTGTTCGAGCACGGCCGCCATCTCGGCGGAGTAGCGAAACATGTCGGTCTGCACGCGCGTGGCGCGCACGGCTGGCCCCTTGCTGGCGTTGAGCGTGCGCGCGTGGATGGTGACGCGGTCGGCGGCGCGCCCCATCTCGCCGCCGAGCGCATCGATCTCGCGCACCAGGTGGCCCTTGCCGACGCCACCGATCGACGGGTTGCAGCTCATCCAGGCGATGCGGTCGAGGTTGGGCGTCACCAGCACGGTGTCGAGGCCACGGCGCGCACAGGCCAGCGCGGCCTCGCAGCCGGCGTGGCCAGCGCCGACGACCACGACGTCGCAGCGATCAGTGAGCAGCGATTCCATCCGCGATCCTCGCCGGACATATAGCCCGAAACGAGGGTTGCGCGCACTGCGATCAGTCGGGCACCGGCCGCAGGATCCAGAAGTAGAAGTTGTCCGACCCGCCCATCTTGATGACGACACGGCCCTGGTGAAAGACTGCGCTGGTGCCCCGGCCTACCGCAGCCGGCAGCTGCGCCACTGGCCAGAAGCTCGAACCTGCGACGTCGTAGATCGCATATAGATCCGAGTTGGGGCCGGCACCGTCCTGATTGGACGGCGAGGTGCCCGCGATGATCAAGAGTCCGCCCAAACTGCCGAGCCCGGCCCAGCCGGCGGGCAATGCCACCAGCGCCGAGCCCGTGCCGACCTCGAACGGGAATTGGCCCAGCCTCGTCACGGGTGTCGTGCCATTGAACGCATAGCTGGCCGGGTCAAAGCGCAGCAGCTGGTCGCCAGTGCCGGCCGGATTGGTGACCCAGTCGTTCTTGATCAGATAGCCAAGTCCATCCAGTACGGCGATCCTGGCCGGGAAGCCCACCCAATCCGGGTTGTCCTCGCCGATGGCCGTCGAGATGCTGCCCCACTCCTCGATGTACGAAGTTGCCGTCAGGGAAGACAGCTCGATCCGGATGAGCGGCGAGCTGTTGGCACCGGCGATGGCGAACAGGTAGCCGGCGATGACGGTGTGGCCGTGCGTGCTGCGGACCGGCGGTCCGTCGCGGACCAGGGTCCAGGTGTCGGATTGAATGTCGTAGTAGGCAATGCGCTCGCGGTCCCAGGTGTTTGCGCCAGGCAGGTCGTCATCGCGCCAGCGCGAGCTGACCAACCGGAGACCGACCGTATCATAGGCCATGTTGCTGTCGACCATCCAGCCCGGGTTGACCGCATGGCCCATGGTCGACGGGGCAACGACTGCGGTCCAACTCCCGCTCAGGCCGCTGGGCGACTGGTACAAGCTCATCTCATGTTGGCAGAGAAACCACACCTGCTCGCCGTCACTCGCCAGCGCGGTGCCGACACATCCTGCGGAGGGACCCACCTGCGTCGAGAAGTCAAGCGCAGCCGAGGTCGGTTGTGGGTCGCAGACGTCGCCGAGCCCATCCCAGTCGGTGTCCTGCTGTTCTGAGTTGGCGTCCGTGATGCAGTTGTCGCAGGGGTCGCCGACGCCGTCCCCGTCGCGATCCGGCAAACCGCTGCCGACGCCGTCGCAATAGCCAGGTCCACCCTGGTCAGCGCTCGTTTGATCGGACAACGTCTGGTCGGGCGCCGCTTGGTCAGAGGTCGTGTGGTCGGGCGTGTTCTGGTCGGGCGTGGTCTGGTCGAGCGTCACGCGATCGCGCAGCGTCCGGTCCGTGGCGCCGAGGTCGGCAGTTGTAGCATCGGCCGCAGTCGCGTCCGCCGCCCTGCGGTCGCCGACAGCAGCGTCGATGGTTCCGCTGTCGACGGGTGCCACGTCGCGCGTCGACGCGTCGTGGTGCGCAACGTCGAAGCTCGCAGCGTCGCGCCCGCCGTCGTGTGGTGCAAAGGCGTCGCCATGGGTGCTGCTGTCGGCTGCCGATCGCGGGAACCGGCAGCTCCGGTCGATGCAGGCCTGGCCAGAACGGCACGCCTGGTCCGATTCGCAGGGCAGACCGATACCGCCGCCCAGGGCGGCATAGATGTCACAGGCGCTTGCCAGGCTGACGACCGACGCCAGTGCGATTGCGGTACGTCGACTCGGTTTGACCGTCATCGCGATTCTCGTGGCATCGGTATCACCGCTTCGATCTCAATTTGGAACAGGGCGCGCGATGTAGAAGTAATAGTTTTCGGAGCCGCCCATCTTGATGACGACGGCGCCCTTGTGGAATGCGGCGCTGGTGCCTCCGCCAAAGTTGGCGGGCAGGGTGGCCGTGGCCCGGAACAGATCGGCTGCCACGTCGTAGATGGCGTACAGGTCGGCGCGGCACGTCGTGGCCGGTGGGCACCAGCCATTCTGGTCGGACGGCGTCACGCCGGACAGGACGAGCATGCCGCCCTGGGCGCCCAGGCCAGCCCAACCCGCGGGCAAGGCCACCAGGGCTGATCCGCCGCCGAGCTCGAACGGCAGCGTCTCGAGCCGCACCGCCGGCGTGATGCCGGTGAACGCGAAGGTCGCCGGATCGAACCGCAGCAACTGGTCACCAGGGACCGTCGGCGGCGAAAGCGGCGGTGTGTTCCAATCGTTCTTGATCAGGTAGACCATGCCGTTGTGCACGGCCATCTTGGTTGCATTGCTGAACCATTGCGGGCTGTCCTCGTTTGCGACGAACGGGATCCCGCTGTACTCCTCGTCGAAGAAGGTCGGCGTGATATCAGCGACCACGAAGCGTCTGAGATTGTTACTCGATCCGATACCGATCCAGGCCGAGAAGAGCCAGCCATTGACGACGACATGCGCCTGATTGCTCGTCGGCGCCGGGTTGCCAGGACGCCGCACCAGCGTCCAGCTGTCGCTCGACATGTTGTAGTACACAACGTGCTCGCTGGTCCCGGACAGGCTCCAGCGCGACATGATCAGCCGCTGACCGATCGGGTCATAGCCCATGGCTGAATCGCCCATCAACGGATAGACGTCGCTGCCGAGGCTCGAGGCCGAGGTGTGCTCGGTCCAGCTGTCGGTCGCCCCGGTGGGCGAGCTGAAGATCCGTTTCTGGCCATGGCACAGGTACCAGAGGTCGGTGCCATCGCTGACCAGCGATGCACCGTTGCATCCCTGCACCGGTCCGGTGACCCGGGTGAAACCGATCACAGCCTCGTTCGGCCTTGGATCGCAGGCATCGCCGAGCCCGTCCCAGTCGCTGTCTTGTTGCGGCGGGTTGCTGTCGTTCGGGCAGTTGTCGTCGCGGCACGAGTTGTTGGAATAGCCGGGATTGCCGTAGCCATCGCCGTCGGTATCGGTACACGTGTCGCACACGTCGCCCTGACCGTCGAGGTCGGTGTCGGTCTGCGAGAGGTTGCGGGTCAGCGGGCAGTTGTCGAGGCAGTTGATCACCGAGTCGGTATCGCTGTCGGCGGTGTCCTCGACGACGCCGCAGCCGCACAGGAGCGGTGCGGTCTTGGCCGGATCGGCCGGGCAGCCATCGCAGGCATCGCCCAGGCCGTCGCCGTCGCCATTTTCCTGTCCCGGGTTGTCGACGGCCGGACAGTTGTCGACGATGCAGGTGTTGGCGGTATAGCCCGGGTTGCCGAAGCCGTCGCCGTCGCCGTCGGTGCAGGTGTCGCAGATGTCGCCGAGCCCGTCGGTGTCAAAGTCTTCCTGTCCTGCGTTGCTGACCAGCGGACAGTTGTCACAGCTGTCGCCGATGCCGTCGAGGTCGCTGTCGGGCAGCGGATCGCTGTTGCCCGGGCAGTGGCCATGTGGCGCCGCGTCTTCGAGAGCGGCGTCGGCAATGAGCGCATCGGGGACGGACGCATCGGTCGCGAGCTGGTCGCGCGCCGCGCTGTCGGTGCTGCCGGCGTCGGGCACCAACCGGTCCAGCGGCTGTTGATCCGGGACCTGGCCATCCGGGCGCGCGCTGTCGCCGGCATTGACATCCGCGGCCGACGCGTCGTTCCTGGCCGCGTCGGTCGGCACCACCTGGCCATCGCTGCTGGCGTCGATCGGCGCAGCACTGTCCTGCCCACCGGGCGACCGAGCGCAGACCAGATCGACACAACGGTACTCGGTCGGACAGTCGTCGTCGTTGCTGCAATGCATCGCGATGCCCTGGCCGCAGTCGGCGCAACTGCCCAGCGTAGCGCCGGACGCAATGGCGAGCGCGACTTGTACGAACTGGATTGTGTGGTGTTGTCTCATCCGGACCACCCTCGGCTGCTATGGAAATGCGCAGGCCAGATCGATGACCACGATCTCAGTTTGATCGCGGACTCCGCTTGGCCCCACAGCAACCAGCGCATACGTGTCGTTGGCCGTCGTGACAACCGCCGTCGCGACGCTGCTCGGTAGCGCAAAGTCGCGGCGGACCAGGTTCTTGTCGATCCGCACGAGTCCGCTGGAGCCGACGGCGTAGATCGCGCGGCTGCCGGCGACCAGGTCCTCGACGCGACCGGGGAATGGGCCGCAGCTGTCAGCGGTGGGCTGGGCGTGAAAGAGATTGCAGTAGATACCGTCATCGCCGCAGGCAGCGAAGACCCGGTCATTGGCCACCGCCACCCGCTGGCAGTTGGCGGTCTCGCCGAAGAAAAGGCCATCTGCTTGCTGCACCGGAGAGCTCGGGTTGGTCACATCATACAAGAGGTAGTTCACCGCCGAGGCTGCGTAGGGGCGGCCGACGACGTGCGCCCAGCTGCCGCTGACCAGGATGCCCTGGATGTACAACGCAGGAGACGTCGTCAACTGATTGAACGTACCGAGGTTGTCGATCTGGACGACGCCGAGTTTGGTGCCGGTGTCCTGGCCAAAGTACATCCACTCGTCGCGGACCGCGACGCAGTTGGGGCTCAGCCCGTACGAGGTTGCCGGCGTCAGGGTTGGCGAGGGGAACGAAAGCAAGGAGTGGTCGTCGGCCGTGCAGACCCTTTCGTCCTCAGTGAGGGCGATGTCGACGATGAGATTGCTGTTGGTCGTACATGAGTCGGTAGCCGTTGGTGCGCTGCTGAAACCGTTCTCAAATCTATAGCGATACAGGTGGTCCGCGGCCACGAACAGGTCCAGACCATAGATCGCCAGCCGCTGCGCAGTGACCGCGGTGGAGATCCGATTGACGACGCAGCCAGTGTCGACGGGCCCGGCATCCGGTGGCAACGCGGTGTCGGGCGCGATCACAGCGTCAGCGTGGGTAGCGGCGTCGGTCGCCACCGGCCCATCGTGGACACTCACCACGTCGCGCGCGCTGGTCGCGTCCAGCCGGCCAGCATCGCTGCCAGCGTCCGGCGGCGCGTTCACGTCGATCGTCGTGCGATCGATCGTGCCTATGTCCGAACTGTGATCTGGCAGTCCGGCGTCGGTGGCTGTCGGTTCGACGACCGGCGTATCGACCGCGCCGACGTCACGCCGGACGTCCCGACCGGCCTGGTCAGACGCGGTTGCGTCCGGCCTGCTGCTGTCCGCGCTGGCAACGCAGAGTCTTTGACCCGGATCGCACCAGAAGCCAGCCGGACAGTCGGCCGATTGTTCGCACGCTCCAGCAGGCAGACCGCAGGTGCCGCAGCTCGCAAGCGCGCCCCACGGCAGCAGCGCGATCGCGCCGGCACATCTTCGATGAAGCTGCATGCACCGATTGTACTATTGCCGGACGCCCGCCGCACCCATTCGACTGCGCTAGTCCACCAGCTCGAACACGTAGTTGAAGCGGCTGATGGTGTAGTCGACCGGCTTGCCGTTGATCTTGGCCGGCTTGAACAAAAACTTCTTCATCGCCTCGACCGCAGCCTCGTCAAGACCGTAGCCCACGCCCTTGACCACGCTGACGTTGCGCACCGTGCCGTCCTTCTTGACCTCGACCTTGAGCACCACCGTGCCCTGCACGCCGGCGCGCTTGGCCGCCTCGGGCATCGGCGCCTTGACCTCCTTGAGCACCTCGGGCTCCTCCGAGATCTCGTGCGTCTTGACTGGCGCAAAGGCGGGCGCCGGCACGTACGGCTTGACGTCACCGGCTGGCACGAACTTCTCCTTGTTGGCGTCGCCGTACAGGGTGTTGCCGACCCGGACGGTCACGCCGCCAGCGCCGGTCACCGTCGAGTTGAGCGAGATGCCAGTGATGATCGGAACCGGCTTTTGCGGCTTGTCGGTCGGTGGCGGCTGGTTGGGTGGCGGCGTCTCGGGCTTGATCACCGGCTGAACCACCGTGGGCTTGGGTTTGGCCTTGGGCGGCTCGGGCTTGGGCGGCTCGGGTTTGGGCGGCTCGGGTTTGGGCTGCTGCTTGACCATCGCCATCTCGACCCGGGTCGGCTTTTTTTTCTCCTTGAGCTGCGAGGCGCCGGCCGAGATGGCGCCGTGCGCGGCCAGTGCCACCAGTGCGGCCAGCGCGTAGACGCCGGCGCCCTCGAACCGGCGCTGCTTGAAGATGTCGGCCGAAGCCATCAGGGTCCCGTCGCTGCCTTGGCCGCGGCCGCGCCCTCGGCGGCTGCCTTGGCCCCGGTTTCGTCGGTCTGCTCGATGTTGAGCGCGAACTTGACGATGCCCTCCTGCTTGACCACATCGATCAGGTGGATCACCTCGCCGTGGGTCACCGACTTGTCGGCACCGATGATCGCCTGCACGTCCTTGTTCTCGCTCAGCTCCTGCTGGATCTTGGCGCGCAGGCCCGCCTCGTCGGACTTTTCGCCGTTGAGAAAGATCTGCTGCTCCTTGGTGTAGACGACCGTGATGGTCGAAGGTTCTGTCGAGTCACCGGTCGCCGCCTTGGGCAGGTCGACCTTGATCGAATCGGCCACGACCACGGTCGTGGTGACCATGAAGATCACCAGCAGGCAGAGCATGATGTCGACCAGCGGCGTGACGTTGATGTCGCTGATCACACCGTCTTCGTCGTCGGACTTGCCGGTGCCGGCCATGGTCAGCTCCCGGCAACAGCAGAGGCGGTGGCCGCGACCGCGGGTGTGCCCTTGCTGCCGTGCGCGCCATCGCCGTTGCCGGCGCCGGTCCCGCGCTCGCCCTCGCTCAGGTGGGCCAGCAGCACGTTGCCCAGCGCCTCGGCCTCGATGCTGAAGAGCTTGAGCCGGCGCTGGAAGTAATTGTGCATCGCCACTGCCGGCAACGCCACCAGCAGGCCGATGGCGGTGGCGGCCAGCGCCTCGGACAGCGACGACATGACCGCCCCGGCGGCCACGCCCGACTTGACCGACAGGATGTGCAGCGAGCGGATGATCTCGAGCACGGTGCCAAACAGGCCGATGAACGGCGCGTTGTTGCCCAGCGTGGCCAGCACCGCCAGACCGCGCTCGTAGCGCAGCCGCTCGGCCTTGGTCACGCCGCGCATCACCTCCTCGACCGCGATCCGGCCGCGGCCCGAGGCCTCGAGCCCCTCGCCGACCACCTTGGCCGCCAGCCCGCGTTGCCGCTTGAGCAGGGCCCGCGCGTCGTCGATCTTGCCCGACGCCATCAGCTTGTTGAGCGCGCTCTGCACCGCGCCCACGTTGCCGCGGTTGATCGAGTAAAAGATCACCCGTTCGACCGCGATGGTGAGCGAGATGATCGACAGCACGACCAAGAACCACATCACCCAGCCGGCCGCGCCCTGTAGTGCCGCCTGCACCGTCACCTGGGTGACGATGTTTTGCGAATGAATCATCTCCATTGGTGCCTCGACCCCCAAAAGCCCAGTGATCGCGATCTGCAGCGAAATATACGTTACGCGGTCTCAGATAGCACGTGGGCCAGAGCGGCCGTTGGTTTTTTTGGATCGGCCGGCGTTTATCGGTGACAGGCCGTGCCACCGGGGCTATGAACCCGACCGTTGACGCCTCGGCAGGAGCCGGACCATGCAGCGCCGGTACAACATCGTCGACAACAAGCTGGTCGAGGTGGAGAGCGATCCCTGCCTGGTGACGATGTACATCGCCCCCGACGACAAAGAGAAGAAGTACCTGGTCGAGACGCTCAAGCTCGACGAGCACACCCTCAATTCGACCCTCGACCCGGACGAGCTGTCGCGGCTGGAGTTCGAGCCCGAGCACGTCGCGCTGATCTACAAGCGCCCCAAGAGCTACACCGGCGAGGAGCAGTTTTTATTCAAGATCGGCTCGGTCGGCGCCTTCTTGTTCAAGGACCGGCTGCTGGTGGTGATGGCCGAGGACGTACCGCTCTTCAACAGCACGGCGCCGCTGCGCTCGAAGACGCCCGCCTACGTGCTGCTGCGGCTGATCTACCGCGCCATCTTCCACTTTCTCGAGCACCTCAAGGTGATCGCCTCGATCTCCGACGAGCTGCAGGACAAGATCAACCGCTCGATGGAGAACCGCCACCTGCTCAACCTGTTCACGCTGGAGAAGAGCCTGGTCTACTACCTCAACTCCATCAACAGCAACAGCGTGCTGCTGGACAAGCTGAAGAACGCCGGCGCCAAGCTCGGGCTGTCGGTCGACGAGGCCGAGCTGCTTGACGACACGCAGATCGAAAACAGCCAGTGCTACAAGCAGGCCGAGATCTACAGCAACATCGTGGCCAGCCTGATGGACGCGCGCGCCTCGATCGTGGGCAACAATCTCAACGTGCTGATGAAGACGCTCAACATCATCACCATCGCCATCATGGTGCCGACGCTGGTGGTCAGCGCATTCTCGATGAACGTGACGATCCCGCTGCAGAAAAACCCGAACGCCTTCTGGATCATCATGCTGCTGGCCGTGTCGTCGGTGCTTGCCTTCGTCATCTTGTGGCGCCGCAAGAAGTGGTGGTGAGCGGGGGAGAGAGGGTCTGCCTCATGCCGAGTGTCGTCGTCGTCAAGATCGGTGGTGAGATCTTGCTGGACGACAAGCAGCGGTCGGGTTTTGGCCTCAACATCCGCGACCTCGGGCGCAACGGCTGGACCGTGGTCGTGGTCCACGGTGGCGGGCCGCAGACCTATGACCTGCAGGACAAGCTCGGCATCCCGCTCAAGAAGGTGGGCGGCCGCCGCATCGTCGACGGCGCCACCCTCGACGTGACCAAGCAGTCGCTGGCCGGCCAGCTCAATGTCGACATCGTCGCGCTGTTGACCCGCGCCGGAGTGTCGGCGCTTGGCGTGGCCGGTGTGTCGGCCGGGCTGGTGCGCGCCCGCAAGCAACCGCCGCAGCTGGTGGCCGGTGCCGGCGACCGGCCGATCGACTTCGGCTTGGTCGGCGACGTCGAGAGCGTCGACTCCGGGCTGGTGACACGGCTGCTCGAGCTGGGCGTGGTGCCGGTGATCGCGGCGCTGGGGGCCGACGAGCAAGGCCAGGTCTTCGACGTCAGCGCCGATGCGGTGGCCGCTTCGCTGGCGGCGGCGCTGGCGGCCGAAGCGCTACTGCTGATCAGCCCAACCGGTGGCATTCGGCGCGAGATCGAACACGCCGACACGCGCATCACCCGCATGACCGCGAGCGAGGCGCAGCAGGCGATTGCATCGAGCGCCATCACCGGCGGTATGATTCCCAAGGTCGAGGAGGGGTTGCGCGCGCTGGCGGCCGGTGTTCATTCGATCCTGATCACCGATGTCGCCGAACCAGGTGCGCTGTGTCAGGCGCTGGCCCAGCCCGGCACGGTCGGCACCTGGATCGTCGCTGCTGGACCGGATGTCGTCGAGAAAAAGGACTGATATGCATCTGTCGCGTGCTCTGACCATCGTTGCTGCGGTCGCGCTGGCGGCCCGCGTGCACGCCCAGCTCGAGCCGCAGCCGGGCGAGCGCGAGCTGCAGCAGCAAAAGACCGAGCGCGTGCCCAAGCTGTACAAAGCGCCGGCGCTGACCAGGCAGGTCGAGCCGGTCTACCCCGAGGAAGCGCGCTCCAAGAACCTGGCGGGTGCGGTGGTGCTGCGGCTCACCATCGACGAGCAGGGACAGATCGACCGCGCCGAGGTGATGCAGAGCGCGGGTGCCGAGCTCGACTGGGCCGCGCTCGGTGCCGCCACCCAGCTCGAGTTCTCGCCCGCGGTGTTCGTGCTGCAGCTGGCCGCCGGTGCCGAGCTGTCGCCGTGCGATCAGGCGCCGGCCGGCACCGATTGCGCCGAGGTGATCAGCGCGCCGGTGCAGCTGGACTACCAGATGATGTTCGAACTGGCCGCACCGCCCGAGCCGCCGCCGGCCGCGCCGCCGCCGCCGATGGCGGTCTTGACCGGACTGGTGCGCGAGGCCGGAACCAAGCGGCTGCTCGAGGGCGTCGAGGTGGTGATCCTGGTCGACGGCAAGCCCGAGGGCTTTGGCGACGAGCAACTGCGCAACCTGACCGCCACCACCGACGCCAGTGGCGCCTTCACCCTCGAGGGGGTGCCGGTCGGCAACCACAAGATCCAGCTCGCGCTGTCGGGCTACGAGACCTCTTTCGAGGAGCAGGAGTTTGCAGCCGACGAGCAGCTGCAGGTGATCTTCTACCTGGTCGCGCGCACCTACTCCAAGTTCACGACCGTGGTGCGCGAGAAGCGGCCGCCCAAGGAGGTGACCAAGGTCGCGCTGCAGCGCGAGGAGGTGTCAAAGGTGCCTGGCACCTTTGGCGACCCGCTGCGCGTCATTGAAAACCTGCCCGGCCTGGCACGGTCGAGCCCGATCGGCGGCTCGCTGCTGGTGCGCGGCTCGAGCCCGGGCGACTCGGGCGTCTACTTCGACGGCGTCAGCATCCCCATCCTCTACCACTTTGGCGGGCTGACCTCGGTCATCAACGCCGAGTTCCTCGAGGACATCAACTTCTACCCGGGCGGCTTCGGCGCCAGGTACGGCCGCGCCACTGCCGGCATCGTCGACGTTTCGAGCCGCGACCTCGATCTGGACGAGTTTCGCGGCAATGGTGAGGTCGACTTGCTCGACGCCGGGTTCTTCTTGGCCGGGCCGCTCGACATCGGCACCTTCTTTGGCATGCAACCGGCCAAGCCCGGTCCGTCGCCGCAGCGGATCACTTTTGCCGCGGCCGCGCGGCGCAGCTACATCGACGCGCTGTTGCCGTTTGCCATCGACCTGCTGGTACCGAAGGAGCAGGCGGTGCTGACGGCGTCGCCGATCTACTGGGACTACCAGACCAAGGTCGAATACCGGCCCGAGCAGGCGCACAAGCTGCACCTGATGCTGTTTGGCGCCGACGACAACCTCAAGATCCTGGCGCGCGGCTCGGCGGCGCAGGGGGACATCGGGGTCAACCTGGCCGTGCACCAGCTCTTCCACCGCGGCGTGGCGCACCATGAATGGCAGATAGCGCCGCGCCTGAACAACGTGGCCAGCGTCTACTACGGCTACACCTCCTACGAGATCGGTGCCGACCTCAACAGCTCGATCGACGCCACCATCTACATCGGTTCCAACACCGGCGGCCTGCGCGACGAGCTGACCTACAAGGCGATGGACAAGGTCGAACTGGTGGCCGGTCTCGACATCGAGATGGCCAGCTACCAGCTGCACTTCACGGGTCCGATCTCGGCCTCGACCGGCGCCTACCCGCGCATCGTGCCCAACCTGGCCGCAAACATGGAGATCAGCGACGAGGGCGAGTTCTCGGAGCCGGCCGCCTACGCCGAGGCGCGGCTCGGGCCGTTTGCCGGCCTGTTGCTGATCCCGGGTTTTCGCTTTGACTCGTACAAGTGGGCCAGCGACCGCCACAACCGCTTTACCGCCGAGCCGCGCTTGACTGCGCGCTGGGAGGTGGTCAAGGGCACCAGCCTCAAGGGCGCCTTCGGCGTCTACGAGCAGATGCCTGACCCGCAGCAGCTTTCCAAACAGTTTGGCAATCCGAAGCTCGACCTGCCGCGCGCGCTGCACTACATCCTCGGCTACGAACACAAGCTGACCGACAAGCTCAACCTGAGCGTCGAACTCTACTTCAACGACAAGGACCGGCAGGTGGTGTCGTCGGATGTCGCCAGCGTCGACCAGGGCAACGTCGACCTCGAGTTCTACAACAACCATGGCATCGGCCGCGCCTACGGAGCCGAGGTGCTGTTGCGTCACGACCTGTCCAACAACTTCTACGGCTGGGTCGCCTACACGCTGTCGCGCTCGGAGAGCCGCAATGCGGACCAGGGCTTTGTCAGCCCGACGCTCACCGGCACCACCCTGCTGCCGTGGTACGTCACCAGCTACGACCAGACCCACATCCTGACCGTGGTCGGCCAGTACCGGCCACCGGCGGTCGACCTGCCGCGGCTGGTGCTCGGGTTGTTCGATCAGGCAGTGCCCGCCTGGCTGGGCAGCGGCTGGCGCGCCTTTGCCAAGGACTGGTCCATCGGCGGCCGCTTCCGGCTGGTCACCGGCGACCCGAGCACGCCGACGCTGTTTGCCGAGCACAACCTGGACAACGACAACTGGGCCGACCAGCAGGGCGCGCCCAACTCGACGCGGCAACCAATGTTTCACCAGCTCGATGTGCGGATCGATCGCAAACTGGTGTTCGAGAGCTTCATCATCAGCTTCTACCTGGACCTGCTCAATGCCTACAACAACGCCAACGTCGAGTCGATGATCTCCGACTACCGCTACCGCAAGACCGCGCCGGTGACCGGGCTACCGATCATCCCGGTGGTCGGCGTGCAGGGGGAGTTCTGATGATGACGACGAGAATTCCCGCTTCGCTGGTCGCACTGGGCGCGTTGATCGCGAGCGCGAGCTGCATCGACCTGGATTCCAAAGGCGAGATCAAGGACCTGCGCATCCTCGCCCTGCGGCTCGACCCGCCCGAGATCCTGTACTCGCCGATCCTGGTCCTGCCGGCGTCGCAACGGCCGCCGGTCGAGCTGCCGCCGGCGATCCTCGACGCCTCGCTGCTGGCGGTCGACCCGCGCAGCAGCGAGCCGCTGCCGTTCACCTACCACGTCTGTCCGGTCGACGACTTCGAGCTGTGCATCAACTACAAGGTGCCCGACGAGTTCGAGAACGAGCGCGATCCAGAACAGCTGAAAGCCAGTCTGCGCCGCCTGGTCAACCGCCGCGCCTCGCTGCTGGCGCCGATTGACAACTCCGGCGGCATTGCCGGGCCGCTTGGCCGGCTCAACTTCGACCTGCGCGCCACCGAGTACATCCTGCCGCACCTGCCCGACGGCACCACCATCGCGGTGTTCCAGCAGTTTGCCCGGCTGTACGTGCGCGGCGAGAACCAGGGCATCGCCGAGACTGCCTACCGCCGCATCCCGCTCAACCTCGACCTGCGCATTTTTGCCCAGCTGCCCGAGACCGCGCAGCAGTTCTCCGATTTTCTGGGCGTCACCATCTGCAATGCCGCGCAGAGCCAGGCGCACGATCCGAGTTGCCTGCAGATCCGCGAGCCCAACCGCAACCCGGTCATCGAGGAGTTTCGCTTCAGCCGCGGCGTCGAGATTCCGACCTACGACGACAACGGCGACGACACGCGCGAGGTGGGCGAGGTGGTGACCGGGCCGGTTCCGGTCGCGCCCGGCGCCGACATCTTCCTCTGGCCGGTGCTGGCGCGCGGCGACACCGAGCCGTACCAGGTGTTCGAGGTCGACATCCAGGCAAAGAAGATCAAGCTCACCAATTACGTCGAGGAGATGGCGGTGAGTTGGTACGCGACCCGGGACGAGCCGGCCATCACGCTCAGCGTGATCTCCTTCGAGCGCTCGCTCGGCACGACCTACACCTACCCGTCGACCAACCCGCCGGACCAGGTGCGCCTCTACGCTGTGGTGCGCGACCAGCGCGGCGGCGTGGCCTGGGGCAGCGTCGAGCTCGTGCGGGACTGACCGATGGCGCAGCCGCAACCGCCGCCCGCCGAGCTGCCGCTCACGTTTGGCCAGGTCCGGCTGGCGCGCTCGCGCCACGGCTTCTTCGTCGGCGAGAGCGCGGCCATGCGGCGGCTGCGCGACGAGATCGAGCGCGCGGCCGCGTCCGACATGAATCTGCTGATCACCGGCGAGACCGGGGTCGGCAAGAGTCTGGTGGCCGAGCGCGTGCACCAGCTGAGCGCGCGCGCCGAGCGGCCGTTCGTGGTGGTCGAGCCGACCGCGCTGCCGATGTCGCTGTTCGAGACCGAGCTGTTCGGCCACGCCCGCGGCGCCTACACCGGGGCCGTGGCCGGGGCGCGCGGCGCGTTCGAGGCGGCCGACGGTGGCACGCTGTTTCTCGACGAGATCGGCGACCTACCGCTGCCGCTGCAGGTCAAGCTGCTGCGGGCGGTCGAGACCAAGGCGATCCGGCGCGTCGGCGACGTGCGCGAGCTGCAACTCGACGTGCGGGTCGTCACCGCCACCAACCGCAAGCTCGAGGCCGCGGTCGGCAGCGGTGCGTTTCGCGACGATCTGTTTCACCGGCTCAACGAGATCCGGCTGGAGATCCCGCCGCTGCGCGAGCGACGCGAGGACGTGCTGCCGCTGTTGCGCAGCCTGATTGCCAGTCTGCAACTCGATCGCGTCGACGAGGTCACGATCGAGCCGGCCGCGGCCGCGCTGTTGACCGAGCACGCCTGGCCCGGCAACGTGCGCGAGCTGCGCACCCTGGCACGGCGGCTGGTCGAGCGCGGCGCCGCGCCGCGGATCACCGAGGTGGCGCTGATCCCGATCTTTCCGGCGCGCATCGACCGTGGTTACGAGTCCGACGGCGAGCCTGAGCAGCGCATCCGGGTGTTCAAGCGCCGCGTCTACCTCGAGGAGCTGGCCAAGCACCGCTACGATATCCGCGCTGCGGCGCGCGCACTGGCGGTGCCCTACGCCACCCTGCGCAGCCGGCTGGCCGCGATCGACCTGCTCGACGTCATCAAGGGCCGGCGCGCCGACCTCGACCGCGGCAGCGGTTGAAATTTTCGAAAACGCGGTTCGAAATTTTCAAACGCAGCAAACCGGCGACGTCAGCACGCTATTTTTTTTGTCATGCATGCGAACGGGTCGCTGCGCTGGTCGAGAAATTCAAATCGACCGCCGTGGCAGGTGATGCTTTCTGCGTGAAAACGCGCGGGCCCGGATCTTGCCATACGCACGGTCGCTGTCTCGAGGGGCGCGCATGGCAAAGTCGAAAACGACGACCCAGAACTCGTTGCCGCTGGTCAAGGGCCTGCTGGTTGACGCCGACACCGAGCCGATGCCGCCGCGCCACCCGCGGCTGCCGCTCGCGCTGCGCGTGCGCAGCCTGGAACAGCAGCGCACGGTCTGGACCACGGTCGACCTGTCCGAGGGTGGTCTGTTTGTCAAAGGGCCGCCGCTGTTCACGCCGGGCACGCGCCACACGCTGCAGATCGGGCTGCCCGCGACCGGTTCGCCCGTGCCGCTGGTCTGCCAGGCGCAGGTGGCCTGGACCAACGGTCCGGGGCCGCGCCAGAAGACCAGTTATCCGTGCGGCATGGGGCTGCACTTTGTCACGCTGGCGCCGGCGGCCAGACGCGCATTGCGTGCGTTCTTGGGCCAGTGCCAGCCTGGCAACTCGCTGGCGACCGCGCCGGACCGGCCGCGCGCGGGTCGGGCAATCGACGTCGTCGCCGGCGCAGCAGCGAGCGCACCACCGATCGAACTGGTGCAGACAGCGTCGGTTCCAGCGACCGACGAGCCAGCGCCTGCGCGGTCGTCGATGCTGGAGCCGGGCAGCGTGTTCGGCCCCTACCAGATTGTCGAGCTGCTCGGTGCTGGTTCGATGGGCGAGGTCTACCTGGCCGAGCACCGCGTGCTCGGTCGCCGGGTCGCCATCAAGCGGCTGTGCCGCCACTACGCGGCCGACCCGGCGCTGGTGCGCCGCTTTTTTTTCGAGGCGCGCCGGATGAGCCAGCTCGACCACCCCAATGTGGTCGACGTGATCGATTTCATCGACCTCGGCAGCGAACAGGCCTACGTGATGGAGCTGCTGCAGGGTTGCAGCCTGAGCCAGTTGCTCGGCAACGGCCGCCCGCTGCCGCTCGAGCGCGGCCTGGCGATCGGGCAGCAACTGTGCGATGCGCTGGCCGCCGTGCACGCGGCCGGCATCGTGCACCGCGACGTCAAGCCGGCCAACGTCTTCCTGGTCGACGCCGGCACGCCGCGCGAGCAGGTCAAGCTGCTGGATTTTGGCGTGTCGCGGTTTGTCGACCAGGAGACCGGCGACTCGGACAATCGCACGGCGGCCGGCGCATTGCTCGGCACGCCGGGCTATCTGGCGCCGGAACAGATCGAAAATGCGCAGGTCGACCAGCGCGCCGATCTCTATGCGCTGGGCGTCGTGCTCTACCAGATGGTGACCGGCCGCAAACCGTTTGCCGCCGACTCGTGGCCGCAATTGCTGCTGATGCATGCCACGCAGCAGCCGACGCCGCCCGGAGTGCTGGCGCCGCAGCCGATCCCGCCGCCGCTCGACGCCATCATCCTGCGTTGCCTGGGCAAGGACCCGGCGCAGCGGCCGGCCACGGCGCAGGCCGTCGGCCACGCCCTGGCCCGGATCGCGGCCGAGCTGGCAGCGGGCGATCAGGCCCACACGATCGGCGAACCGTCACCGTCGGCGCTGCGTTCGCTGCGCTGGTGGTCGATCGGCGCGGCACTGGTCGCAGCGCTGGCGACGCTGGCCGCCTGGATGGCCGCGACCTACGGCTGAGCATGGGGCGACGGCGCTGGTGGCGGCGGGACGGCTGCCGCCGCGACCAGGTCTTTTCGCACCAAGATCAGCGCGTCGCCGATGCGCGCCGACCCCGCGTACTGGGTCTGCAGCACGTGCGCGAGCTGGCGCACCTCGATCGGCGCTGTCGGTGGCGGCCTTAGAAAATTGGCGACGTCGTTCAGCGGCGTCAGCATGACCAGTTCGGGCGCTGCGGACTCCAGTTGCTCGGCGACCCTGCCATAGGCGGCTGGCGAGTTGTACCCGCTCGTCGGTGCCAGCAGCAAGGTCTCGGACACGGCCGGATCGAGCCCGAGGAAGTAGGCGACCGCACCCTGGCTGGCGGCGAACAACCTGGCACCTGGATGGTCGATGCCAAACCGGCGCAGAAAGTAGAGCCGCGGGTCGTTTTGCACCATCTCGCCGTCGATCGCCGGCAGCCGGTCGAGTGCGGGATCGATCGAGGACAGACGGCCGAACAGCGGCGGCACCGGCGCGCCCTGCGACAGCGGCAGCAGCAGGTGTGCGGTCAAGCCGATCGCGCCGCACAACACCAGCAGCGAACGGGCGCAGCGATCGATGTAGGTCGCGCGCAACCGCGCCGCGCCGTCGACCGCAAGGACGGCACAGGCGGTCGGCAACAATCCGTAAAACGACAGGTGCAGCATGTCAGGTCGTGCCAGCAGACAGGTGAACGCGGCGACCAGGGGCAACAGCAGCGCACCGGCATCGAGCCAGCGCCGACCGGCCAGCGCTGGGTTTCTCTCGACCAGCGCACGCAGCGCGGTCAGGCACAGCCAGAGCGCAGCCGCGGCGCCAGCCAGCGCGCTGCATATCTGGCCTGCAGCGAGCATCACCCGCACCCACCAGGACGTCTCGAGGCCGGCAAAGATGCTCAGCCGGTACGGGATGTCGGCGAGAAACCGCAGGTCGTTGGGGCCGCCTGACTGCCGGTATCCGAACAGCGGAAACAGCACGCTGTTCTCGATGAACAGGCCGAACGTTCCGCTGGCGGCGAGATAGACCACGAATGCCATGGCCGCCAGCGCGCTGCCGCCGGCCAGGCCCCCCCACAGCAGCGCCGGCCGCGTCGGGGCCAGGTGTGGTCGCGACCAGCGCAGCAGGCGCGGCAGGGCGAGTATTGTGGCGCCCACGATCACCGCCTGGGTCTGCACGTTGAGCGCGGTGGCGATCACAAGCACGCCGGCAGCACCCGCCCACAGCGCGGTCACGCGCTGCGGCACGGGCTCGGCGCGCAGCGCCAATACCCAGCAGAGCAGGGCCGCGCTCGCCGGCAGCAGCGCCAGCCAGTGGTGCAACGCGATCGGCCATTGCGGAAACCAGAGCACCAACAGAGCGACACCTGGCAGCGCCGCGGCAAGTGGGCGCAGTGCGAGCCGTCGCAGTGCAGCGTAGACGAGTACGCCGCTGGCGACGACTGCGACCTGGGTGACCAGACGCGCGATCCCGGCGTTGGGCCCGCCACTCAGCCAGAAGACCGCGGCGTAGAACCACTCGGAGCCCGGCGGCGTATGGTTGAAGTAGTCGCGATAGGGCAGCGCGCCGTTGAAGATACGCTTGGCGTTGGCCAGGATGATGAACTCGTCCCACTGCGGCGGGGTCAGTACCGGGTTGATCAGGATGACCAGCAGCCGCAGGGCGGCCAGCGCCGCCAGCGTGACCACGACGCTTTCGCGCGGCAGCGTGCGCCACCACGGGCGCTGCGCGGTCTCGATCATCGTTTTGGCCGCCAGCGCTCGCCGCGCTGGAGCGCGCCCACAATCTGCTCGGCCTGGTCGACCATGCTGTGCACGATCGCAGCCGCTGGCGCCACGCCGTCGATCAGGGCCACGGTTTGCCCGGCGGTCCAGATGTGGGCGAAGCGTTTTTCCGCCCCCACCTCGCCGCGGCGGAACGCATCGAGCGAGGGCCGCAGGTAATTGGCCGGCAGCCCGCTGACCTCGTCGCTGTTGACGACGTCACCGGCGTCGCAATCGATCACCATCTGCTTGTAGGCAGGTTCGGCCAGCGATTCTTCGCTGGCCAGCAACCGGGTGCCGACCACGGCGCCGGCGGCGCCGAGTGCAAGTGCAGCGGCCAGCCCGCGGCCGTCGGCGATGCCACCGGCGGCGATCACCGGCCGGTCGATGGCGTCGACCAGCTGCGGCAGCAGGACCAGCGGGCTGATCGGACCGGCGTGGCCACCAGCGCCGGCGGCGACTGCGATCAGGCCGTCGACGCCGCTGGCGGCAGCGCGGCGCGCGTGGCGCAGCGTGGTGACGTCGGCAAAGACCTTGATCCCGCACGGCCGCGCCCGGGCCACGATCGCGGCTGGGTCGCCCAGGCTGGTGATGATCAGGGCGACCCGGTGTTGCAGGCAGACCTCGAGATCGGCGTCGAGCCGTGGGTTGCCGCGCAGCACCAGGTTGACGCCGTAGGGACGCGCGGTGCGGCGCTCGATGTCGTCGAGCAGCGCGGCGAACTGCGCGCTGTCGCGTCCGTTGTGGGCCGGCACCGCCCCCAACCCGCCGGCATTGGAGATCGCGGCGACCAGCGCCGGCCCCGACGCCAGGAACATCGGGGCGCCGATGATCGGCAGCTCGACCCCGAGCAGATCGGTGAAGGCAGTGCGCATCGGCTTGTTATAGCAGGGCCGGCCGCGTCGCTATAGCCGCTGTGCAAAGGGGCGGCTCCTGCTAGTCTTGCCGGATCATTTCGTGGAGCGCGTGTGAGCCAGCCCCCGGCCGCCATCGATCCGAGCCAAGAGCTGCGCGCAGCGCTGGCTGATCTGGCGGTCGAAGACGTGCTGGCGCTGTGCTACCGCTTTCGCACCGATCTGGGCCGACTGCGGTTGTACCTCGATGTGCTGCGCCAGCGGCCGGGTCAACGAGCGGCGCTGGCGGCGGCGCTGATTTGCTTCGATCTGGCGCAGCAGGGCCACACCACCGCACAGACCGAGTTCGAGGCGCTGGCAGTCACCCTGCGCCAGTTCGACCGGGCCGAGCAGGCCGCGTCCGAGCTGATCGCCGGCAGCCCGTACCTGGTCGAGATGTGGCCGCGCTGCAAGTACGCGCTGCGCGAGATCGACCCCCGGCTGGCAGGCGACGAGGCGCTGGCCCGCGCCGCCGAGGCGATCGAGGTCGATCTGTTCGACGAGGCCGAGCTCGACGACTTCGACTCGCTGATCGTCGAGGAGATCGATCCGTTTGCGCTGGCCGCCCGCTACCAGCGGACGGTCGACGAGTTCTTCGCCACCTACGTCGAGCCGCTGCCGCCGCTGGGCAGCCGTGGACTGTTCGCGCGCACGCGTGGCGATCTGGATCGGCTCGAGGCATTCGTGCGCGAGCTGGATTCGGTGCGCGACTACGTGCCAGCCGCGTGCGCGATGCTGGCGCTGGTCAAGCTGTTCATCGGCTCACATCTGCGCGCCAAGACGTTCTGGGGCAAACCCAACCTGCGCAAGCAAGAGCTGCTGGCCAGCGGCCTGCGCCACTTTGCCACCTGCGACGAACATGTCTTTGTGACCGCCGCCTACTTCACCGGTCGCGATGCCGATACCCACGCCTGGGCCAAGGTGGCACAGGTGGTGCTCGACTTCATCCGGTGGGTGCAACACGACTGGCACGGCGCGCTCGACACTGCGCCGTTCGCCTATGTCGCGCTGGGCCGCGAATTGCCGCCGGTCGACGGCAGCGATCGGCGCGAACGTCGTCTGCGATTGGCTGACGAGTGATCAGGCGCCGTCGGTCACATCATCTCGATGGAAATGGGTGTCGTCGGTAGCGACACCAGCGGCGCATTGACGGCGGCGGCCAGCGGCAGCCGGCGAGCCGCCATCGCCTCTTCGAGCAGCGCGCCGCGCTCGAGCGCCTGGTAGATCTCGGGCACGTAGCGATCGAAGTGCGGCCAGATGCCCAGGTGCACGCACGCCTCGACCACGCGCGAGGAGCGGCGAGTCATCACCCGCAGCAGGTTGGGCAGAAAGTGGCGGCGGTAAGCCGGGTCGCGGTTCCAGGTGAAGCGCCAGACGGCGCGGAAGAAGTCGCCCAGGTCACCGAGTGAAGGCGGCCGCGAGCTGGTCAGGCCGGGACGCGCTGGCTGCATGTTGAAGATGTTGGTCAGCAGCCGGCGCGCGTAGTTCTGCTGACTGTAGAGATGGGTGATCAGATCGGCATAGCCGCGGAACAGCTGGGCCCGGCTCATCTGCTTGGGCACCACATTGGTCCAGGCGCAGTTGTCGCCCGAGTCGGCTCCGTCGTCGACCAGCCGGCCCTCGCGCTGCAGCCGCTGGTACAGCGGCGTGCGCGGTACGGCGTTGAGCATGCCGACCATGGCCATGGCGATGCCGGCCTGGTCGAGGAACTCGGCCTGCTCGGCAAAGATGTCGGGCGTGTCGTGGTCGAAGCCGACGATCATGCCGGCCCAGGTGACAATGCCGGCGCGCTGCAGCTTGTGGATG
>Ga0315268_10001143_pt1 | contig 30625 bp, 22 predicted proteins | sample C1_top_MG_FD_204535 | JGI IMG/M metagenome (GOLD analysis project Ga0315268, IMG submission 204535) | Sediment microbial communities from Yellowstone Lake, YNP, Wyoming, USA - C1_top | ecosystem: Environmental > Aquatic > Freshwater > Lake > Sediment | place: USA: Wyoming | collected 2017-08-01
CCAACTGCTAAATGCTTGGCAAAAATAGCAATAGCCCAGTTGTTCTCAATGGCTAGAAAGCCTCGATAGGAGGAACTGGCACTCATCTGGAACATTCCCGTCACTGCCAGCACTCCCAGGCTGAGCCACCCGATTTGTTGCAATTGCGTTTGTGTTTGGTTCAACAAGGTATTGAAATCAACAATCCGAAGGGCGCGCCTTGCAACGGGAATAACAATTAGAGAATAAGTGGCCAGACTTCCAACCAGGATTACAGTGGCTAACATATGCAGCCAATAGAATAACGCCAGGACCCAAGGAGGTGGGGTTACCATAGACTCAATCCATCAAGGGGCTGTGGTTGGGGTTTAAGTCGGAGGAGGCTCTGTTGTGGGTTCTACAGTGGGTGGCTCTTGAGTTGGTTCTTCGGTTGGAGGTATTTCTTCCGTCGGTATTTCTTGAGTGGGTTCAATGATGGGTGTTTTGGTCGGTTTAGGGGTGGGCGGTGCGCACTTCAACTGAGCAGCAGTTGCAGTAGGCGCAAGTTGTTTATCTTGACTAATGGAAAGCGAGATTCGATATTGGTCACGAGCACCACAGTAATCTTCTTTCAGGATCAATTCATCCCCATAGAATTTGGCTGCCAGACGATAACGCTCGATAGCTGTATATCCTGAGCCATCGCGTAAGTTTGGGAGGGATGGGTAGATCTGTCCAAAATACTCCAGCACCTTCGGCCAATCGATCTGCCAGAAAGAGGCACCGGTCAGGTAGAAACGAGCCCAGTTGCGATAACTTTCGGCATCGTGGTCGAGGGGTCCAAAAGTCTCCGCCAGAGTCAGGTCGTAGATACCACCTTCCAGGTTTCCTTGTTGGATGATCTTGTTCACTCCGCGAAAACGCAAAGCCATGTAATACATTCCATCCACATCCAGTGGTCGGTAATTACGGTCCATTTTACGTAAAATATCTAAAGTCAGGATAAGGTTGCCCCAATCCTGAGCCTTCATCAGAGCCTGGGCGTGATCGAAGACCTCTGCCTGGCTACGTGTGTCAGGTGTAGCGGTGAAATAGACAGTTGGAGTGAGAGTATCTTCAGGCGTGGGAGTTGCCACCTTTACCATTGCCAGCATAGTTTCTGCCAGCTTGTCTTTTGCTCCAGGGAAATTGGGATCCAACCGGATGACTGACTCGAAACGTTGGCGAGCAATCTCGTACCGACCGGACTGTAAATCAACCAATCCGAGTTGGTATTGCGTTGTGGCAGCCAGGGCAACCTGATTGGCCTGTTGGCGAAGGCGCGACTGATATGCGATATTGTAACCAATAAAACCGCCAAACACAGTTGTCAGAATAACAAGAAAAATCCCTGCTACTATCCAGGGCCAACGACGTGCTTTTTGACCAGGTTTGAGGGATTGCGGCTCCGGGCTAGGTGTTATTGAGGTAGGGATGGTATTGGAAACGTGCGTTGGCGCAGTTTCATCAATAGGTTGGTTCGACATGCGGCAATTATACCCTAGAAAATTAGCCTATAAGCGTAGTAACAAACGTAGTTCCTGCCAGATAAAGGGCAGCGTGACCAGGCAACCGAATGCAAGGGCAGCTAACCCCACAAGGAGTGGCGATTGGTTTCCAACGATCCATTGAGTTAATCCGACTGCGCCTCCAGAAAAGGCTGCTGCGAGAAATGATCGCAATAGAACCTGCCGGACATTATAGTGAACAATGAGTCGTAAGTCTTTAACAGGGGGATCCACAACCACCTTGTGTTGAGTTCTCTCCCATATAGATCTCCATAGGTTGCGCAGGTTCACCACCAGCTTTATAGGTGGGCGAGTGAGGAGGATGAGCAAGAAAATGGCCTGGATGGTGTAAGCCAGCGAGTCTGTTAGGCTGATACCTGCTGCACCCAATACCTGATAAAGTTGGCTACCTAAAACAACATAAAGTAAAAGGTTGAGAGAGGAAGCTACCATGGGTGTAATCGCATCCTGTTGGGCATAGAAAGCTCGTGCTGCCACTTCCAGCAAGCAGTGGCTTACCAAACCGAGTAGAAAACCGCGCGTCGCCCACAACAACAGGTTTGTCCATTCTGAATTGAAACCAAAGGCAAATTGGAGCAAGGGTTGCAACCCCAGGCCAAGAATTACGGCTGCTGGTATAGTCAACGCAATCAAGATGCGCACTGTTCGTTCTATGATCTGCTGGAAAGCTTGCAGATCTCTTTGTGCGACCAGTTTCGCCAGGGTCGGTAGCAATGCAGTACCGATGGCTGTGCCAATCAATGTCTCCGGGACCTGTTGGATCATCCAACCGTAGGTGAGGGCGGTCACTGCTCCCGTTTCCAATCGAGAGGCCAGGTTATCTCGCACCAGGAAGATGAGCTGGATAAAGAGCATAGTGACCAGGCGGGGACCCATCAACCGGAGAACTTTTTGCACCGAAGGGTAATCCAGCCCGATACGCGGAGTCCAATGAAACCTGTGCAGGAACAATCCTGGTATTTGAACTCCCAGGTGGAGAAGAGCTCCAAGGATCACCCCATAAACCAATCCTCGTACTCCTAGTGCCATCGAGGGAAAGGTCAAACCTGCGATTGTGTATCCTTTTGCGGGAGCTAGAAAAACTGCACCGAAAATCTGGCCAAAATTATAGAGTAAGGGAGCCAATGCAGGCAGGAAGAAATGTTGGTTGGCCTGTAAACCTGCCATAACCAAGCCGCTGATTGAAAAGATCAAGGTTGCCAAAAGGTTGAGTCTCATCAAATCCACTACAAGAGCTTGTTGCGTTGCACCAAAACCGGGCGCAATACCCAGCTCCACGCGCACCAACCAACCAGCCAACAGAGCGATTAATATAGAAAGCCCCCCTGTGACAATAAAAGCCAGGTTTGCGATACGCGAAAATAGATCCCAAGCTGAATCACGTCCCTCCGAGGTCAATACTTCGGAGAGGACCGGAATGAATGCGACTGCTAGCGCTCCGCCAGAGATTAAAGCATAAAGCAAGTCTGGGACGTTGTTAGCAACGTTAAAGGCATCCAATTCGGCTGAAAGCCCAAACTGCCGACCAATGATCACCTGGCGCAGGATGGCTGCTCCCTTATCCAACGCAAAGAATAAAGCTAACATCAAGGAAACGCGGGTCAACCGGGACATTACGGCGTAAATATAGCACAGGTTAGCAGGGATGACAACGAGAAATGTCCTGTTGGCACTTTCTGGAAATCTCACCAATTTGCCACGATCTCTAATACCTTTTTAATGTATCTCTGTGTAATTATGTTATAATCTTTTTTTGCATGTATATCATGACCGGTCTGTATTTGTGAATAGGCGCTAGAGAGAAGAATCCTCAGCGCTTCGTTTCTTATTCACTCTCTAACCGGTTTAGGAGGTATATCGGTGGAAACGAAAGGTTTGGTAGCATTACGTATCAGCCTGGCTTCGCCGGAAACCGTTCGTAGCTGGTCCTATGGTGAGGTACTAAAACCGGAGACCATTAATTATCGGCGGTTACGTCCGGAGAAAGATGGTTTGTTTTGCGAGGCAATCTTTGGGCCGACTCGTGACTGGCAATGTTATTGTGGTAAATACAAGAATCCTCGTTATAAAGGTATAGTTTGTGATAAATGCGGTGTAGAGGTTACCCGTTCTGCGGTACGGCGCGAGCGTATGGGTCATATTGAACTTGCCACGCCGGTCGCACATATCTGGTACACCCGCCGTATTCCTTCCTATCTGGGTTTGCTACTGGATATCTCCCGCCGCAATCTGGATCGGGTACTTTATTTTGCCCAATATATCGTGACCTATGTAGATGAAGAAGCCCGTCAAAAGGCATTGCGGAGACTGGAAGATGAGATCAGTGTCTCCGAGCGCGAAGTGGCGGCTCAGGTTAACGCTCAAATCCTGGATGTCAAGCAGGATCGAGATCACCGCCTGGCTGAGTTGCAGCAGCAACGCAATGACCTGCAATCCCGAGCGGATGAACAGATTGCTTCCAGCCTGGAACCAGTTATCCAGGAGGGTCAATCCCTTGAACGTACACTGCAGGATAATAGCGGCAAACCAGTCCGTAGCCAGATCGTTTTTAATGCGGCAAACCTGGTGATCGTCGAGTCTGGCGAGACAGTCACGTCACAGCATCTCAGCCGTATCCAGCGCATCGTCAAAGAGCGTCTGGATGAGATTGAGAAGGAGTTCAAAGAACAACTCCAGCGAGACCTTGACCAACTGGATATCACCAAGGCGCAAATTAGAGCTGAAGCCGAAGAGAAGATGGAGACGCTACGGAACCAGCTCGAGGACCAATCGGCTGAAACCCAAAACCAAAACGCACATTTGCGTGATGAATTGCAAGAGATGCGCTCCTTCACCTTTGTTAGCGAAAGTCGCTATCGCGAACTCAAGTCGCGCTGGGGTCAGGTGTTCCGCGCTGATATGGGTGCGGAGGCGTTCTACGATATCCTGCGTAGACTGGATCTGGAGAAGCTCTCGGAGGATCTATGGAATGAGGTACGAACTTCCAAGAGCAAGCAGAAGCGCAAGAAAGCTACCACACGTCTTAAAGTGGTGGAAGCATTTCGTCGGTCTGGCAATCGCCCCGAGTGGATGATCCTTACGGTACTGCCGGTTATTCCACCCGACTTGCGTCCGATGGTGCAATTGGATGGTGGGCGGTTTGCCACCTCCGATCTGAACGATCTTTACCGCCGAGTGATTAACCGTAATAACCGCCTCAAGCGCTTATTGGAGCTGGGCGCTCCAGATGTGATTGTGCGCAACGAGAAGCGCATGTTGCAGGAGGCAGTCGATTCCTTGATCGATAATTCTCAGCGTGGTAAAGCGCTTTCTCGGCGTGGCCGTCGCGAACTAAAATCCCTGAGCGATATGCTCAAAGGCAAGAAAGGCCGTTTCCGCCGCAACTTGCTGGGTAAACGGGTTGATTACTCTGGTCGTTCCGTAATTGTTGTGGGTCCCGCACTTAAATTGTTCCAATGCGGGTTGCCAAAAACGATGGCTCTTGAACTTTATCGTCCCTTCGTTATCTCCAGATTAGTCAGCCATAACTACGCTGCGAATGTGAAGGGTGCCCGGCGTTTCATCGAACGCAATCGTCCCGAGGTATGGGAAGTGCTTGAAGAGGTGATTAAGGAACGCCCGGTACTACTCAATCGTGCCCCTACCTTGCACCGGCTGGGTATTCAAGCATTCGAACCGGTGTTAATCGAAGGAAGCGCCATTCAGCTTCATCCATTAGTGACCACAGCCTTCAATGCCGACTTTGATGGCGACCAGATGGCAGTTCATGTTCCCCTTTCAGATAAGGCAGTTTGGGAAGCACGCAATTTAATGCTCTCCTCCCGGAATCTGCTTAAGCCGGCCGATGGGGAACCGATTATCAGTCCTTCGAAGGATATGGTGCTGGGTGTATATTACCTGACCGTCAAAGAGGATCGCCAACACAAGGGTGATGGTCGTACCTTCGCTGATATGGATGAGGTTGAGTTGGCTTATGAACTGGGTCAGATTGATATCCACGCCAATATTAAGGTGATGGTAGTCTCCCAATATGACGAGAAAAATAACCGTTTGGCGGAACCCAGGCGTCAATTGATAGAGACCACTGTTGGTCGAGTCATTTTTAACCGCATCTTACCCGGGGAAGCTCAGTTTGTTAATGATGAGTTGGACAAAGGTGGTGTGAAGGACCTGATCGCAGATGTGTATGAAATCTGCGGTCCAGAGGTGACTACTGAAGTAGCTGACCGAGTGAAGAGCATCGGTTTTGAGTATGCCATGCGTTCTGGGGCGACAATCGCCGTGGCAGATATTACCATCCCTGAAGAAAAACCCGTGATCCTCTCTAAAGCCCAACAGGAGGTAGAGAACGTCAACCGTTCCTGGCGGCGCGGCCTCCTGACCGAGCAGGAACGCAATGAACGTGTTATTGAAATATGGCAGCAGACCACTAAAGTTGTTTCCGATGCAGTGCGTAAACGCATGAATCCGCACGGCAACCTAGCAACAATGGCAAACTCCGGAGCTACTAAGGGAGGCTTTGGCCCAATCTCGCAGTTGGCTGGAATGCGCGGGTTAATGGCTGACCCGGCGGGTCGGATTATTCGTCTTCCGATCCAATCCAACTTCCGTGAAGGCCTGACTGCCCTAGAATACTTTATCTCTACTCATGGTGCTCGTAAAGGCCTGGCAGATACTGCTCTACGTACAGCGGACGCTGGTTACCTGACTCGCCGTCTGGTGGATATTGCCCAGGATATGATTGTGAATGAGGTGGACTGCGGTACTCAAGAAGGTATTTGGATCCGCAAGAGTGATGATGTTGCGGGTCAATCGCTTTCCACTCGCTTCTATGGGCGGTTGTTGGCGTCTCGCGTGGTTGACCCTCTCACTGGAGAGGTGCTTGCCGAGCGCGATGAGATGCTTGATCATGATCTGGTGAGAAAGATTGTTGCGGCGGGAGTTGATAGTGTTAGAGTTCGCTCGCCATTAACCTGTGAGTTACACCACGGCATTTGCTCTAAGTGTTATGGTATGGATTTGGGGCGTGGCCGGATGGTAGAATTGGGCGCAGCAGTGGGTATTGTTGCGGCCCAGTCCATTGGTGAACCGGGCACTCAACTCACCTTACGGACCTTCCATACTGGGGGTGTGGCAGCTGGCGGTGATATTACTACAGGTCTGCCGCGCGTCGAAGAGCTTTTTGAAGCCCGGCGTATGCCTAAGGGTGAAGCAGTGATCACACGAATCTCAGGTGTAGCAAAAGTGATCCAATCGGACCGATACACTGAACAGCGTGTGGTGCGGGTAGAAAGCAGCGAGCTGGTCAGCGATGAATATGGGATCCCTGATGGCTGGACGATCGTAGCAGAGGATGAGACGACTGTCTCAATGGGTGATATGATCGCCACGCTTGGTGAAGCGGTCATCTCTGCACAGCATACAGGCAGGGTCCGGGTAGAACCTAACAAAGTGATCGTCTCTTACGAGATGCGAGAATCGGAAGAATATGAAATTCCTTCTACATCGCGTCTGCTCATCAGAGATGGAGACCATGTGTTGGCTGGTCAGGCGCTAACAGAAGGTTCACTCAATCCTCATACCATCCTGAGGATCAATGGTCGAGAAGCATGCCAGATGTACCTTCTGAGCGAAATTCAAAAGGTGTATCGTGCCCAGGGTCAGAATATTAACGATAAGCATTTTGAAGTCATCATCCGGAAGATGATGGGTAAGGTGCAGGTGGTTCGGGCAGGTGACTCGCCATTCTTGCCAATGGATCTGGTAGACCGGTTGGAGATTCGTGAGGTCAACGAACAACTGACATCTGAGGGCAAACAACCAGCAAAGTATGTTGAAATCTTGCTGGGTGTGACCAAAGCTTCCCTCAGTACCGATTCGTTCCTCTCGGCTTCTTCTTTCCAGCATACGATCAAAGTACTTGCGGGGGCAGCTATTGCTTCAACTGAGGATCCGTTGCTTGGCCTGAAGGAAAATGTGATCATCGGTAAACTGATCCCAGCTGGCACAGGGTTTGTGCAGGGCCATTTTGATCGTGTGGATGAGAATATCAGTCAACCGCACGTCGCGGTGAGTAATCTACCGGTTTCGGATTAAGATTTTCCAGGTGGATGTGGAACATGGGGCTGTCTCAAAAGGATGAGACAGCCCCATTGCTTTAACCATAAAGTTATATGATAAACTTTTCTTGCTAAGGTTAAGCGTTTTCAAGGTTCTATTGAGTGGGTTCGTCGTTCAAGGAGACAAAGTATGGAAGTTGGTCTGGTTCGCAAAGTGGATATTGACCACGAAATGCAGCAGTCGTACCTGGATTATGCAATGAGTGTGATCGTGGCGCGAGCGCTACCAGACGCCCGCGATGGTTTGAAACCAGTCCAAAGGCGTATCTTGTATGCCATGTATGATATGGGGCTGCGAGCGGACTCGTCCTTTAAGAAATCTGCCAGAGTAGTGGGCGAGGTGATGGGTAAGTATCACCCTCACGGGGATGTGGCTGTCTATGAGGCGATGGCTCGCTTGGCTCAGGATTTCACACTACGATACCCATTGGTAGATGGTCAGGGAAACTTTGGCAGTGTAGATGGTGATCCACCTGCAGCGATGCGGTATACCGAAGCACGCTTGACACCATTGGCAATTGAGATGCTTGCTCAAATCGAGCGGAATACGATCAATTTCACCCGTAATTTTGATGACACTCTGGATGAACCCGTTGTGCTTCCAGCAGCGTTGCCTAATCTACTTGTAAATGGAGCAAATGGCATAGCGGTGGGAATGGCAACCAACATCCCGCCGCATAACCTGGGAGAGGTGGTTGATGCTCTGTCATTCATGCTTCGCTCCTGGGAGAAATTGGATGATCTCGCGGTTCAAGACTTGATGCGCTTCATCCAAGGGCCAGATTTTCCCACAGGCGGAATTATCTTACAAGAAGAAGAGCAGAACGAGCTCTTGACTGCCTACGCTACAGGTAAGGGGCGAATCACAGTGCGGGGTAAGGTGCATGCGGAGGAGATGGGTCGTGGTAGAGCGCGCCTGATTATCAGTGAGTTACCTTACCTGGTGAATAAAACCAGCCTTCAAGAGAGAATAGCAGAATTGGTTCGTGAAGGGGACCTGGAGGGTATCGCTGACCTGCGAGATGAGTCAGACCGGCAAGGAATGCGGATTGTCATCGAGCTAAAACAGACTGCGGACGTGGAGCAGGTGCTAAGGGAGCTATACCAGAAGACACCGCTTCAAACCACATTTGGGATCATGCTTTTAGCGCTGGTAGACGATGAGCCTCGGTTGTTAACTCTCAAACAGGCATTAAGGGTGTACTTGGAACACCGGTTGGAAGTAGCCCGTCGGCGAAGCGAGTTTGACCTGGCGCGTGCTAAAGAGCGAGCGCACATCCTTGAAGGACTGCGCATAGCTATCAACCGGCTGGATGAGGTGATCGCATTAATCCGCAATTCACCTGACGTCGATACCGCTCGAACTCGCCTGATGAAGCAATTCAAACTAAGCGAATTACAAGCTCAGGCAATCCTGGATATGCAACTTCGCCGGTTGGCCGCCTTAGAGCGAAAGAAGCTGGAAACAGAGTATAAGGAAGTGATACAGCGGATCAAAGAACTGGAAGCTCTTCTCAAATCACCAAAGAAAATGCGTCAGCTGGTAGAAGATGAACTGCTTCGGGTGAAGCAAACCTATACTGACCGGAGACGGACGCAGATTGTATCGCTTAAGCAAGGAAAGTCAGTAAAAGCCTTGTTAACAACTGCAGATGTGACCCCGGCGCGAGAAGTCTGGATAGGCATTCTAGCAGATGGGACCATTGCACGTTCGGTAGGGGATGACACTTCCAGGTTAAGTGGGCGCCAGGCACCTCGTTGGCTTCTCAAGACCAGTACCCACCATACCCTTTACCTTGTGACCCAAGAAGGTAAAGCAGCGGCAGTGGTTGTGGAGTCAATCCCAGAAACAGAAAAGTTTGTGGATGGTATCCCACTGCACAAGGCAGCGCCCTTGCGCGAAGGGGATAAATTAGCTGGAATTTTCTCCACTCCGCGGCGAAGTGGTTTACATGACGGGCAATTTATTCTCACCGTAAGCAAAACCGGCTTGGTGAAAAAATCACTACTGCTCGACCTTCCAGGTCCATCCGCCCAGACCTTCACCCTCGTGAAGATCAATTCGGGAGATGAATTAATCTGGCTAGGATTAACGGATGGGAAAAGCGAAATCCTATTGGTCAGTGCGCAAGGTATGGCGATCCGTTTTACTGAGCAAGAAGTGCGACCGATGGGTCTGGCAGCTGCCGGGGTCAATGGGATTAAGCTTAAAGAAGGTGATTACGTTGTGGGGGTAGAAAAAATTCTTTCTGGAGAAGAAGTACTGCTATTGGCGTGGGATGGTTATGGTTGGCGAACGCCGGACTCAGAATTTCCGCTGCAAGGACGATACGGGCAGGGTGTATTGGCTTGCAGATTGGTACGTGGGCGAAAGTTGGTTGGAATCCTGGTAGGTAAACGTACTCAGAACGGGATTGTGCATTTTCAAAAAGCGGCTGCTAAACTGGCAAGGGTGGATATTGTTGATCTAGGAAATAGAACCCGCAAGGCGCAGCAAGCGATCGAAATAAAGGAAGGTGACCGGGTTATATCAATCACGCCAATCATCGACGGCCTGGCGTTTTGGGAGAAAAAGCCTGCTGGCAGAAAAAGAAAGAGCCAATGAACAGACGGCCTTCTAAAAAGCCGCCTGTTCAATAGTTGATTTATATTTCACCTGCCAGCAGCCTGGCTTTTTGCCAGGGCGGCAGGTCAGATTCCTCTGCTAACATGGCACGCAGCTCAATAATCTGATCTCGCAGCACAGCCGCCTTTTCAAATTCTAAGGATTTCGCAGCAGCTTTCATTTGATCGGTCAATTCATTGATAATACGCTGTAATTCGTTCTTGGAAAGTGTTCTTCGGCCGCGCTCACCTGCTAAGGCACCGCGTCCATCAGCGATAGAAACAGGTGCCCCGGTAAGGCGCTCGGTAAGATCATGTACTTCTTTAATAATGCTGACAGGTTCGATCCCGTGAGCCTCATTGAATGCTTTTTGCTTGGCACGTCTGCGGTTGGTTTCATTGATTGCACTACGCATAGCTTCGGTCATTTTATCGGCATACATGATTACTGTGCCACGAACGTGGCGAGCGGCCCGACCAATGGTCTGGATAAGAGCTGTTTCCGAACGGAGGAAGCCCTCTTTATCTGCATCCAGTATAGCAACCAGAGATACCTCGGGCAGGTCCAATCCTTCGCGTAACAAGTTGATGCCAACCACAACATCGAATACACCCAGGCGTAGATCACGCAAGATCCCGATCCTTTCGAGAGTCTCGACCTCTGAATGTAGATAGTGCACTTTAATTCCCATCTCCATCAAGTAGTCTGAGAGATCCTCTGCCATACGTTTTGTCAGGGTAGTGACCAGAACGCGCTCGCCACTCTCAACTCGTGAGCGGATTTCTCCAATCAAATTATCGACTTGACCATGAGTTGGGCGTACCTCTACTTCCGGATCTACTAGTCCCGTAGGACGAATAATCTGTTCAACCACCTGGTCTGCTCTTTTCATTTCGTAGGGACCTGGCGTTGCGGAAGTGTAGATGGTAAAACCCATGTGCTGTTCAAACTCATCAAATGTCAGTGGACGGTTATCCATCGCAGAAGGCAGTCTGAAGCCATAATCAACCAGCACCTGTTTACGAGAACGGTCGCCATTATACATTCCACGAACTTGCGGAATGGTCATGTGAGATTCATCTACAAACAGTAAGTAGTCGCTTGGCAAGTAGTCCACCAGCGTCCAGGGGGGTGAACCAGGAGGGCGCTGGTCAAGATGGCGAGAATAATTCTCGATCCCACTGCAGTAACCAATCTCTCGCAACATCTCCAGATCATACTTGGTGCGTTGCTCCAGACGTTGAGCTTCCAGGTAACGTTCATTGCTATTAAAATAAGCCAGCCGATCCCCTAATTCAACCTCGATATCATTCAAGGCCGTTTTCAACCGTTCCTCTTCGGCAATATAATGCTTGGCCGGGAAAATATCAATACTCGAGGGCTCTTCAAAGATTTCACCCGTCAATGGGCTGAAACAGGTGATACGCTCAACCTCATCTCCGAAGAAGGAAAACCGGTAAGCACGTTTATCTTCATAGGCTGGAAACACTTCCATAACGTCACCCCTGACACGGAAGGTACCAGGACGTAACTCCAGGTCATTGCGTTGGTACTGGCTTTCTATCAACCGGCGCAGTAAAGCATTGCGACGGTTAATTTTGCCAACCTCAAGGGAGATCACCACCCTCCCGTATTCTTCCGGATTGCCCAAGCCATAAATACAGGAGACTGAAGCCACAATAATCACATCTCGCCGAGACATCAAAGCTGTTGTAGCAGACAGGCGCAGACGTTCAATCTCATCATTGATCTCGGTCTCTTTTTCAATATATAGATCGTGCTGTGGAACATATGCTTCAGGTTGGTAATAATCATAGTATGAAACAAAATATTCAACCGCGTTCTCTGGAAAGAACTCCTTAAACTCAGCATATAACTGGGCTGCCAGCGTTTTATTGTGCGCCATAACGAGCGCAGGCTTCTGCATTTGTGTAATGACGTTGGCCATGGTAAAGGTTTTACCGGTGGCGGTAGCACCCAGCAAAACCTGGTTTCGATAACCCTTCTTGATCCCTTCCACCAGTAACTCAATCGCATCTGGTTGATCACCCATTGGCTGGTAGGGAGCGTGTAAACGGAACTCCATCATTCCTCCGATAAGCGTAACTAGAGAGATAGAAGAACATACATTCTATCATAAAATTGGACTCTATTGCTACAAATCGCTCATTTCAATCATACTGGTCTCTGTGCATGGTTGGGAAGGATTGGCTGGAATGCGGAGAGTCTTGATCTCATATGGCTGGAAATCAACTTGTATTGACCGTTGCCATGCAATTAGCTCAATGGTAACTTTGATCGGCAGGCCGTGGGTTTCATAAGCCCGGATAATCCAATCACCTCCAGCCTCAGATTTCTTGACCACATTGATCAATATGTTCGGTTGATCACAAGAAATGAAAGATTTACTGAGGGGGAGGATACCAGGGTGCGAATTGGTAATGTAGAGAATGGGTTGTTGATTGAATTGAGCTGCGCGCTGGGGGATGCTGGCAGACTGCCAATTGCCGGCGTGAGGAACCAGGCTGTAGTGAAATCGCTGGATTCCCTGGTCAATATACTCGTACTGGCGGGCAGGATCTGGCCTGGCGGGGTCATGTTGAGCATAAATTGGGCTGCGAAGAACTGTCAGTCCGATATCTCCGTTATTTACATCATAGCTGTATTTTCCATCATTAAGCAAGCTCAGTCCGCAAAATTTATTCCCTTGCGTGCCAGAAACATCCAGCCAGGACTGACCTGGTTCTTCGGCTCCATCCATCGGACGCTGAATTGTACCGTAAGGTATCTCATAAGTGGCTTTCTCCGCCTGGATAGCCAAGGGAAAACGCAATTTGAGCATCTTATATTGCTCGTGCCAATCGACGGTTACAGCAACATCGATTTGATCCAGATCCTGGTAGATGGTGAAATACTGCCAGAGATAGGAGTTAGAATATTTGCTCTCGACACATAGAGTCGATTGCACTGGGCCATCTTCTACCAGCTTGATATTGACGGGTGTGAAGACGCCAACTACCCGGTCGAATCTGAATACCCCATGACTCCAGGTGTCTGAAGGGTCATCAATGACCACAGGCTTGGCGGCTTCATCTGATAGAAATTGAATCTGCATATGCTTATCATATAGACTACGCAAGCAACCGGTCTCCTGGTTGAATTCCAGTTGATAGCGGGAACTCTCTAGATACCTATTGGAGGAATGAGACCGGAAAATTGGTGCTGGTATGCTGGTTGGTTTTAGCCTGTAAACTTCATACCCTAGTGCGGGCAGATCGGCCAAGAAACCAGCTCGCTCTGTTCCCCATACCACGACTTTTGGTTGGACATTCTGGAAGGGAATTAGGTTTCCACTCGCATCTACCAGGCTTTTCTCGCCTTCTGGACAGCGGATCTCTGCCTCCACATACACTCGCGCTTTCGAGGTATTTGGGTTGAAGACCACGATAGGAATACTGTTATCCTCGGAAGGGATATTGATCTGCCAAATTAGGGCTTGTGCAGCATCATTGATTGCGCGGCTGGCAATGGAGAGCGACTCACCATACATAGACTGGGCATCCTGGTAAGCTATCTCCAAACAAGTTCCAGCCAGGCTGTCGTGGAACTGGTTGAACAGAACATTTTTCCATGCTCTGGTGAACTCTTCCGGATAGGGCATATTTGCAACAATTGCAGCTATTGAAGAAAGCTTCTCAGATGCCAGGAGTTTATTTTCGGCTTGCCGGTTCCATCGCTTGATTCCAGAATGGGCTGAATAACAACCACTGGCATGGTGCTGCAGATCGTCCTTGACCATAGGCCAATCCAATGCTTTGGCGCGGATTTCTTCAAAGAAGCGCTCTGGAGTGCTAAAGACCAACCTGGGCCATTGAGGACCAGATTGGTAATGCAAAATGGTCTCAATATTCTTTGCAGTTGGTCCACCTCCGTGATCTCCGACACCATAAAAGCACATTAATTCGGGATAAATTTCAGATAAATCGGTAGCCTCATTCTTAATCAATTCCTCAAGCATATCCTCCCAGGTGGCATAGGTATCTATCACGCGAAATGACAGGACACGCGAACCATCGGGACTCTCCCACCAGAAGAGATGGCCAGGTAGGTCCTTTTCATGCGGGCCCGGTCGCATGAAGACGTAATTTTCTATACCACATTTCTTAAGAATCTGCGGGAGCGAACCGTTGTGGCCAAAACTGTCTACGTTATACCCAGTCCGTGTGATCTTACCAAATTTCTCTTTGAAATAACCTTGCCCATAAAGCGCCTGGCGAACGAATGATTCACCACAAGGGAGGTTGCAATCTGGTTCAATCCACCAACCACCGACCAGACCCCAGCGACCTTCAGCAACACTTTGTTGGATTTCGGCAAATAAAGTGGGGTCATGGTGCTCCACCCATTCAAAAAAAGAAGCCGAACTGGCTGTGAACGTAAAAGCCGGATATTCTTTCATTCGGTCCAGAGCCGAGCGAAAAGAAGCCAGGATTTCGTGAAAACCTTCCTGCCACGGCCAGAGCCAGACGGGATCAATGTGAGCATTGCCGATCATGTGAAGAGTGTAGGGTTTCATCAACTTGTCCTTATCCGGGTGATATCGTGTTTTGTTGCTATAATTGTACGTTATCCCATAGAATGAGCGACCCTATTGATTATGATTTGGTGCAGGATTTATGAATTATGAGATTGTAGCTTCTCTAGGTCCCAGCAGTCAATGTATCTCAACCTGGAAGGCGATGCAATCCATTGGTGTAACTTCTTTTCGCTTGAATACCTCCCACCTAACTATACAACAATTGGAAGACTGGATTGGGAAGTACCAGGAATTCCTCTCTTCATCTGAGGTTAAGCCCCCGTTGGTTCTGGACCTGCAAGGTAGCAAATGGCGCCTGGGTGAGTTTTCGGCCTTTGTGCTTGAATTGGGGCAGACTGTTGAACTTGTAAACGCTTCATCGGCGGATCGGGAAGGTGTGCTTCCAATCCCACATCTTGATTTCTTTCGAGCTGTTTCCTCTTCCAGTGGAAGGATTGTCATCAATGATGCAAAAATCCTGCTAATGCTTGAATCGGCCGGAATCGATTCAATTCGCGCGAAAGTGATCCAAGGAGGTGACATTTCCTCTAATAAGGGCATCACCTTGACCGATGCCGAGTATCGCATCGAGTCCTTGACCCATAAGGACCAGAAAATATGGAGCAGAACAAAAAACCTTAATTTTATTCGCTATGCTATATCATACGTAAAGGATTCAGATGAAATAGCGCATTATCGGGGATTAATGGGAGATTCTCCTTGCCTGATAGCAAAGCTAGAGCGAGAGTCGGCAATAGATGATGCAGAGGAGATCTCTCGGTATGTGAATGAGATGTGGTTATGTCGTGGAGATCTTGGATCAGAGTCAGGACTAAAAGCAATGGCAGAAGCTGTTCAACGCTTTTCAGAGCGCGTCATCACCATGCAATTGCCAGTATTCCTGGCAGGCCAGGTTCTGGAGCATATGGTGCAGCAGCCAGTGCCGACTCGTTCTGAAATTTGCTACATATACGAGGCGTTGATTAAAGGATATCGGGGCATCGTTCTTTCGGATGAAACGGCGATAGGCCATTACCCAATCGAGAGCTGCCAGGTTGCAGCCTTATTCAGGAAATAAACAAAGCATTAAGGGGAATCCTTACGGGTTCATTAAATCAAAAATGGCAAAGCTGCCATTTTTGATTTCTAACCAGTGGAGATGGCGGGAATCGAACCCGCGTCCGAAAGATTCGACCCGCGGATATCTACGAGCGTAGTTGATCTATTCATCTCGCCAATGGTAGGAAGACCAACAGTTCCTGCCACCGGCTAGCCACTCGGACCCGAAAGCCCTCTTTCGTGCGGGTCGTGGCCTTCCGCACGGCACTCTGACTTTTTGACGCCCACGTTACCTCCGGTCAGAGAGCGGGGTAGGCAGACGTGGCCTCACTCAGGAGACCATTGCGCTAGTCTCTCGCTTATGCAGCGAGGGGCATCGCGGCGTAGGAAGTGCGATTGGCACTTAAGCTTTTGTGCTGATTTTTCGAGGTCGGCACCTCTCGGCTCGCAACCCGGGACCAGCCTCTCCCGTCGAAGCCTGTCATCCCCGGTGACTTTATTATACCCGGTTTTTCAACTGGGGAGTACAATTAGCCTTCGTTTGCTTTATTGTCTGGAGTAGATGATTCTGGAGGATAGGAGGTGCATGAGATGATCACACTTTTCAAGAACACGGAAGCTGGACTGGAATGCATATCCGAGGTAGTGAGCGGCTGCTGGATCCATGTTATTGATCCAACTCCAGAAGAGATAAACCGGCTGGTTCAATTGGGTGTTCCTCAGGATTACATTACCTATTCACTGGATATAGACGAGCGCTCACGCACCGAACGAGAAGATGACGGCACATTATTGATTTTATTACGCACTCCTCTTTATCAAGGGGATATGGTGGATATTCCTTATACCACAGTTCCTCTGGGGATTATCATAAAGGAGGAATTTATCGTTACGATCAGTCGCTGGCAAAACGACATCCTCTATGAGTTTGCGTCTGGTAGAGTGCGCGGTCTTTCTACCGGAAAGAAATATCGGTTTGTTCTACGAGTTCTACTAGTTACAGCACAGCGCTACCTCAATCGCCTGCGCGAAATTAATAAGAGAGTCGAGGAATTAGAGGATCAACTCCAGGCTTCTATGAAAAACAAGGAAGTATACGAGTTGCTAAAATATCAGAAAAGCCTGGTGTATTTCAATACTGCACTGAAGGGCAATGAATTAATGCTTGAGCGGTTACAGCGTGCTCAACTTTTCCGCCGTTACCCGGAAGACGAGGATTTACTAGAGGATGTGATCACCGAGAATCAACAAGCGATTGAAATGGTCAATATATCTAACAATATTCTCAGTTCCATGATGGATGCCTTTGCTTCGATCATTTCAAACAACCTTAATGTGGTCATGAAATTCTTGACTTCTGTCACCATTGTACTCAGCCTATCGACTGTGGTCACCAGCTATTTTGGGATGAACGTAGCCTTCCCAATGCAGGCACATCCCCTGGCATACCTGATCATCTTACTGGGTGTGATCACACTCTCATTGATGGTTGTGGTCTTATTTGCCCGGCGAAATTGGTTTTAAAGATACCCTCCTACCTCTGCTTGCTTCAGGACTGCCTGGATTGTTTCGACCAGAGCGTTCGCAGACTCGGGATTGAGTTCTACTGCTACCCGTGCACCAGGTCCAAGCGCTTCATTTACGAAGTCGATATTTAAGGCATGTTCCAGCGGCACATGAAAGGGATGATCATAAGAAACATTAACCTGGTTAACCGTGAACCAACCTGCAGTTCCTTTGCCGCTACCCCCGATTTTGACTGTTTTACTGATCATTGTACACATCATTCGCTCCTTAGATGAGATACTTTTCCAGGAAGGCAAATACCTTATTCCAACCATCCACAGCTTGCTCCTGCCGGTAGCTTGGTCGATTGTGGTAGAAGAAACCATGTCCTGCTCCAGGATACCTGTGGAACTCATAAGTCTTCCCCTGCTTTTTTAGCTCCTGCTCGTGCTGGGTTACCTGCTCTGGTGTAGGACTACGATCTTCTTCGCCGAAAATGCCCAGCAGCGGACAAGAAAGATCCCGGGTGTACTCAATAGGGGCAACGGGTTGCTTGGGTGTTAGATCTTCATTGGCAACCACCACCCGCCCACCCCAACAATCCACAACGGCATCAAAGCCCTTCACCCGGCAGGCAGCCAGGAAGGCATGACGGCCTCCAGAACAGGTGCCAAAAATACCGACCTTATCGTTTATATAAGGAAGCGAGCGTAAGAATTGCATTGCCCCATTGAGATCACCCACCGCTTGATCATCCGGCACACCTCCCGCTGCTCGCGCTTTGGCTGCTACATCCTCGGGTGTCCCATGCCCCTCCCGGCAGTAGAGATTGGGTGAAATCGCCGCATAACCATGATGACCAAATTTCAGGGTTACCTCGCGATACCATTCATCCCAGCCCGGTAAGTGATGCACCAGGACAATCCCTGGAAAAGGTCCGGGGCCGAGTGGTCTGGCAAAGTAAGCATTGATTACATCTCCCTGGTATCCATGGATCATTACGGTTTCTGCCAGCATGCCTTCATACATATTTGTCGTGTACATGATTATGCTCCTAGGTATGAAAATAAGAAAACCCCTGGAAAAGGGGTTAGTTTATGGGCGGAACAGGACTCGAACCTGCGACCCCATCCTTGTAAGGGATGTGCTCTAACCAACTGAGCTATCCGCCCGAAAGTGCAATCCCATTTTATCACAAACCTGAGTAGAAAAGGGTCTGGTGGATTGGCCGGTTGGGTATTCATATCAAGATCGGCACAATTATTGTATCGTATGATGATCAGTTGCGTAACTAATTAGAAACATGTAGAATGAAACAAAAAACTATCAGTTCTTCCTTCTGGTATCTTTTTTTGAGCTGTTCAGGAGTGGTGCTGTGAAAATCGACCGGACAGTGGTTACGCTAGGGGCGGCGTTGTTCATTATGGTGTTGGCGATTATCTGCCTATTGCTTGGTTATGTGGGAGTGGCTATTTTTGGGGCTGTTGCAGCGGTGATCTTATTGATTAAGGGATTATTGGAAGTGTTTCGGTCCAATAATTCGACCGGTAGGAATTCCATCCAGCGATGAAGAAAGACTTCATACTCCGGTAGCCCGCGAGACAACGATGATCACCAAGGCAATACCATAAAAAATAGCTGCTGATCCAAGAGCGATGAAACACCAATCGATGAACTGAAGAACCTTGCCTGATGGGTTCAAATCCAGTACAATGCTTCGTATGCCAATCAAGGAGTGACTGACCGCAAGAACTAAAAAAGTCACTTCTATAACCGGAATGATCGGGTTGGTGTAATAATGTACTACATCGGCGTAGGAAAGCAGTCCACCTTTCTCCACCAGATGATTGACCAAGAAATGTAGACCCAAGACAAAGAATATTAGCAACCCACTCATAATTTTATATAGCCACAGCCAAGCATTCTCGCGCGATTTTGGAGAAGAAGAGATCATTCTATCATTCCTTATCTATTCAGTTGCTTAGATTCTTTATCTTGCGGACCCAAAAAGCACTAACGACTATTTGGTCAGGTTAATCCAAAAGGAACAATTTCACGAAGACAACAAATATTCCAAGGGCGGCCAGGCACATAAGGCTGTATAACATGTGCTTCTGCCAGCGCACGGCGAATCCCAAGCCGGTCAGGGCGACTCGAATGCCGTTGAGTGCATGAATAATTCCGGCTGCCAAAACTGCCAATTCGCCAATTTTAACAACCGGTAATTTTGCAAAGGCGATAAATTGGTCGTAATATTGTGGACCCAGGGCAAGCTGCCCAAGCACGATCAGATGGATAAAAAGATATGCGGTTAAACCAAGGGCTGTAATGCGATTTATTATGAAAGCCCAGGTACCAACTTGGCGCGCCCGCGGATCAAACCAGCGCCAGAAATGGAGTGGGGAAGGCCGATTGCTCATTCGTTTTTAGCCTCCTCAGGTTGGCGGGAGAATAAACTACGAATGTGTTGGGTTAAAATACGCCGGCGCAGGTTCATGATGCGCGCTGCAGGATCGACATTGGATGGACACACAGCGCTGCATTCGTAAGCAGAATGGCAACGCCAGACGCCATCTTCATGATCGGCCAGTAGGATTTGAAAAGGCTGGTTACCTGGCTGGCAGCCCTGCTGGATCGCGGCCAATGTGGCCGGGCCCTGGTAAGAAGATGAAGTCAAGGCAGTCGGGCAGGCGCTGATACATAATCCGCATTCGATGCAGTCGACCAGCCGTTCATATTGACCACTCTCAATTACAGGCTGGTCTTTAATTTCTCCAGGCAGACAAGCTTCTTGCAGTGGTAGTACCGTCGCGGCGTTAACTTGCTCCAATCTCAGGAAGAAGGTGGACATGTCGACGACCAGGTCGCTTAGCACTGGAAAATTACGCAACGGCTCAATATGCACCGTGCCACCATCCTGGGTGACCGATCGAATGGCGGTTATACAAGTTAGTTTTTCCACGCCATTGACTCGCATCCCGCATGCCCCACAAGTGGAATGGTGGCAAGCGTGCCGGAAGGTCAGCGATCGATCATGAAACGCCCAGATCCGTTCGATACAATCCAAGATATATTCATCCGGATCAACTTCCAACAGAAAGGGTTGTTGGTAGCATTTGCTCTTGCTCCGCTGGCGGGTGATAATGAAGGTAACTTTCCAACGGATTGAACTCATAAAAAGCTCCTACGAATATCCATATAGATAGAATTTCCGATACGATGTTAATTCCATTTCTTTTGTACGGCATTCCGCCAAGATGCCCAGCTTTCTACAAACCAGATCGGCCGTTTTCTCAGCCATTGCCCGGCAGGTGGTGGCTTTACCACCTGTGATTGTGACGAACCCAGTGACACCGTCGCTTTCCTGGTGGTCGTAACACTTAAAGGTTCGGGATAGGCTGCGTCCCTGGACAGAGGAACCGATCAGCGGCCGGGCAGACATATATGCCCCACGTTGGTGTGCCTGCCGTATCGCTGGAACGAGTGCGCAGGCTCGTTCGTACATCAGACGAATTTGCTCGTCAGTAACCGGGATATAATCCACATCTTCTACGGTAAAAGATGTGGTACCAATGACCGACATGCGCCTTTGGGGTAGAACAATATCCCCATCACCTGGAACATTCAACCTGTTGATCACGTGCTGCACCAGACGTTGATTATAAGCGACCATGACACCCGGAGTTGGAATGACTGGCACTCGTACCCCGGCCAATCCGGCGATCTGACCGGCCCATGCACCGGTTGCGTTCACCACCATATCTCCTTTGATATCGATTTTGCGATCGGCATGGCGATCCCAGGTTTTTACCCCACAAATATTGCCCTGGCCGTCTACCATTAATTCCTGCACTTCGTGATGAAGCAGGAAATGGGCGCCGTTTTCTTTACTGGTAGCTGCAAAAGCAAGTGCCAGACGCAAGGGGTCAAACGCTCCATCAGGGACTGCGTAGGCAGCCAGAATATGAGGGTTAAGATTCGGTTCCTGGGCAAGCACGTGTGCGGGCTTTAGTTCGTTGACCTGGATGTGGCACGAGTTGATTCCTTCGATGAAGGAATCTGCATAAGCCAGGTCTGATTCGTCCAGGGCTATGAATATCCCTCCATTGAACTCGATGCAAGGGCGGGCTATTTTCCGTAAGGTAGCATTTTCTTCTATGCATTCCAACGCGGCTTCCGGGTCATTTACACAGTAGCGAGCGCCACTATGGAGCAGACCATGGGTACGACCGGATGTACCTGACGCGATCTCACCTCGTTCAACGACGGTTATATCAAAACCACGGAGAGCTAAGTCGTGAGCAGTTGCACACCCAGTAAAGCCAGCTCCGATGATGATGACATGAGGTTTGTTGGTTAAAGACATAGCAAGTCTACTCGATCCAATCCAATGTTCGGGTGACAGCTTTCTTCCAACCATTATAAAGATTGGCACGCATTTCATCTGCCATATTGGGCAACCATTGTTTATCCTTACCCCAGTTGGCTCGTAATTCGTCAAAATTCTGCCAGAAGCCGACTGCCAGCCCGGCTGCATAGGCTGCACCCAAAGCAGTTGTCTCTGCAACAAGAGGACGTATCACCGGGACATTGAGCAGATCAGCCTGAAACTGCATCAAGAAGTCATTAACCACCATTCCGCCATCCACTTTCAGGATGGTAAGTTTCACACCTGAGTCAACCTCCATGGCATCCAGTATTTCGCGGGTCTGGTAGGCTGTTGCTTCCAAAGCAGCACGAGCGATATGTCCCCGATTTACGTAACGAGTCAACCCAACGATTACACCACGAGCATCACTGCGCCAGTAAGGAGCAAAAAGGCCAGAGAATGCCGGGACGAAGTAGACACCGCCATTATCTTCAACTGTACGAGCTAGTGGTTCGATATCACTTGATGTTTCAATCAGCTTGATATTATCCCTTAACCACTGGACTAAAGCGCCTGTGATTGCAATGGATCCCTCCAAAGCGTAAATTGCTTGTTGGTCACCAATCTTGTAGGCCAACGTGGTTAGCAACCCACTTTGGCTAGGAACAGGCTGAGTGCCGGTATTCAACAGCATAAAGCATCCGGTGCCGTATGTATTTTTTGCTTCACCCGGGTTGAAACAAGCCTGACCAAAAAGTGCTGCTTGCTGGTCGCCCAAGTCTCCAGAGATCGGTACCCCATCGAAGATATCCCGAGCGTAACCATAAATGGTCGAAGAGGGTTCAATCGTGGGAAGCATCGAGCGCGGGATTTTCAAGGTCTGTAAGATATCATCGTCCCAATCCAGGGTGGATAAGTTCATCAGCAGAGTACGCGAAGCGTTAGTGACATCGGTGACATGCACACCTCCGCGCGGTCCACCGGTGAGGTTCCAGATCAGCCATGTGTCTATATTTCCAAATAATACGTTTCCCTTCTCTACTTCGTTGCGAAGGCCGGGAGTGTTTTCCAGGTACCAATGAATTTTTGGGCCCGAAAAATAGGTAGCCAGTGGCAATCCCGTCTTTGTACGAAAACGATCCTGACCGCCATCCTTGGCCAGATCAGCACATATCGTATCGGTGCGAGTATCTTGCCAGACAATCGCATTGGCATAGGGCTGACCAGTCTTGCGGTTCCACACTACGGCCGTCTCGCGTTGATTCGTGATCCCGACGGCTGCAAGATCCCCTGGAATAAGCCCGGCTTTTCGCATCGCACTTTGACTGACTTCGCGTGTACGCTGCCAGATTTCCATGGCATCATGTTCAACCCAACCGGGCTTTGGATAAAATTGCTTGTGCTCTTTCTGGTCGAAGGCGATAAACCGACCCGAATGATCAAAGACCATACAGCGTGTACTGGTCGTGCCTTGATCAATGGCAGCGACATATTTTGCCATGCGCTCCTCCTGATAGAATTGGTGAAGTTACAGAATTATAACCAAGGACTGGATGTGTCCCCCGAACATCCAGTCAATGGTTCAAACTTGCTTCTTAGTATAATCTAAAACCCTAGGTCTTTTAAAAGATATTGAATCTTCTGCAAATCGTTAATATATATCGAACCATCAGCCCGGATCGAGACATCCTGCAGGGCAATCGTCTTGAATGTAATATTGTTGGATGATATTTTTTCAGCCATGCAGGCAAGATCCGTCAACTGTGCGGGGCTAAGGTCGGTAACGATATTTTTCTGGAATTGATTAAGTAGCGATGGAACTTTCAAGATGGTTGCTGGGTCCTTTAGTTTGGCAAGTAAGGATTCAAGGATCAGATTCTGCCGGTCCAGGCGGTCCCATTCCTGGATTGTATAATGCATAAAACGGGCATAGAGCTGGGCTGTATTGCCATTCAGGATTTGTTTTCCAGCATTCAACCTCAAATCCTCCCTGGAGACAGCAGCTGGAATATCTACTTCGATTCCGCCGATAGCATCGATGACATCTCGCAGCGTATTTTCCTTTAGTGTTATATATTGCTGGGGGGCGACGTTGAAGTTGTCGTATATCGTCTGAGCTACAGCAGAGATAGCCTTAGCGTCTGCTTCTGGATTATTAACCTCGTGTTGAAGGACTAAGGCATAGATTGTCCCAAGTCTCTCGCCGTCGATGTTGTATTTTCCCTTAAGGGATGGCGTATTCAGCCATAAGTCGCGCTGAAGTGTGAAGACAACAGCTTTTTGGTGATCAAAATCAACTCTTACCAAGCGGATTGAATCTGCCCCATAAGGTGGTACCCAGAATTTTACATCGCGTTGCATGACCAAGAGATTAACAGTGCCTGTCTCACCGCATGTATAAACGGCAGGAGTAGTAGCTGTAGGGGCAGAGGTGGGTAATGGGGTACTGGTCACAATAACAGCATTGCTCTCTGGAAGGGAGATGGTTTCTGCTTCTGTGGGTGTGACCTGCGTAACCATCTCTAACTTCGGGGCTAATGGGCCTTTAAAGTGTTGATATGCCACTGCGCCGATTGCCCCGACCAGGCAGATGATTAGCAATCCGATGATCCCCAAGTAGATTCCGATATTCTTAGTCATGATAGCACTCCTTCCCTGATTGTTTTTACATCCCGACTGATGGTTTTATAAATTCTGAAGAAGGAAACTTAGAGTAACCGATAAGTTCACGGTTTTATCGTTCGTATGGATTATCTCTAACTAATGTTTCCGTTGGTGTTTCGGTCGATGTGACTACCGTTATGGTGTATGTTTCAGATGGATAAAGAGTTATGGTTGAAGTTGCACTTGCTGATCGAGGCGTCGCCGTCCATCCGGGGGTCAAAGTAGGAGGAAGGAAAGGCACATACAAGACCCTCCCGGAATAAAGTGTGGTTGAACTTCCCATGCAATTGGCTATCTGCAATTGGGATATAGAAACTCCCAGAAGCTGGCTGAGCTTGGAAAGAGTATCACCGGGTTGGATAATATATGGCACCCAATTGGCAGGACGAGAGCAAACGACAGCTATAACTTGGGTGGGTGATGCCTTCACAAACGTCGCACTAGGGACGGAAATTCTCTTGAGAGTCGGTTTTAAGGTTGGTATTTGGGTTACCGTGGATACAGGCGTACGACTTGCTTGTATGGTTGGTGGTAAAGTCAGGTAGAGAACCTGCACCTGTGAGGCAATTATAGTACTCGTGGATGTTTGCACTGCCTTAAATTGCTTCTGCACCAGACTTACTGCAAGGAGTGACACAGCCAATACACCTAAGTATGCAACGGTTAAGACGATCGCCCATTGCTTTGAAATGAAAAACGAAGTTTTGGGTGGTGGAGTGGGGGGAGGAGCAGGAGGTTCAGGTGGAACGCGAATAGATTGAAGAGTAGGCCACTCCTCAGCGCTAAGGTCGGTGGTTGGGGGTGTTGGCTCGATCGGTGCGGAAGTAGCTTTGTCTTCTTTTAACAGCGAAATAGGCGGTTTTGCCGTTTCCGGAGGACTTGGAGGAGGCTGTATAGGTTCCTGAATAGGTGGAGCAGGATGTTCAAGAGGAGTTAGAAGGTCACTCGGTTCGGGGCTTAACTTCTCCCGAGTGCTTTGTAAAAATAATGCAGCTTCAGCTCCGGTTGGAAATTTCTTTGACGGACCAGCAGTTTTTTCGCCTTCCAATTGGCTGAGAAAAATCGGGCAACGCACATAAATTGTACTTAAACAGAATTTTCCTTGGTGTGCGCTCGAGATTCCGACTGGTTTACCCGTTTTATAACAGCGGTTCTCTGGCGAGGGAAACGACAGGGCAGTTTCAGGGTCATATAAATTGCCAAGTAGTGGGCAAGAACTGGTGGACATCGTTACATCACTTAATTTCGATTGATCCTAATCGGTTTAGTAGTTGCCTCATCTTGAAGACCATCGGTTTCCTCCGGGTTATTTGCGACGAAATCAGGCTGGTCGATTTCTTTAAGGCCTTTTTTCTTCTTATGACCATTTTCGGAGTAGTAATAATTATAATAGCCGTCGTAGCCACGCTTATAATATTTAGAATAGTGATAATAACCGCCGTAATATTCTCGACGATCCTTTGGAATTCGATTAAAAACGACTCCGATCAAATGAGCGTTGACATGCTTTAATTGCTCTACTGTAGCTTTCACTGCACCCTTTGCAGTCCGCCCAGGATTTACGACCAGCAAGACTGCATCAACCCTTGAGGCCAGTACAGAGGCATCTGAGATCAAGAGAGGTGGACAATCAATGACCACCATGTCACAGATTTCCTTAGCATTTTCCAAAAAGCGAACCATCTTTTCCGATCCGAGAAGTTCTCCGGGATTGGGTGGAAGGCTACCACTGGTGATTGCATGTAATTGTGTGTTTCGCCAGGGGCGCGCAATTGCCTGGATAGTACGATGATTATGGAAAATGTCACTCAATCCAATCCGATTCGAGAGGCCTAAGAAACGATGGATCTTAGGGCGGCGCATATCTGCATCTACCAATATCACCCGCTTACCACTTTGAACCAGTGACATAGCAATATTTACCGAGACAGTCGTTTTCCCTTCCGCTGGGCTAGGGCTGGAAATTAACAAGGTGCGCGGTGGTTGATCCACATTACTGAATTCCAAATTAGTACGCAATGACCTGAATGCTTCGGCAATCGGAGAGCGAGGCTCTTCTGCGACCGCAACATTCATCTTCTCTTCGTCATCCTTCGCATCAAATTCCGGAATATAGCCTATCACGGGGACCTCTGCCAGTTGAGCAATCTCTTCTGGATGTTTAATGGCGTCATCTAGATATTCTGCAAGGAACACCACTCCAACAGCAATGGCTAGCCCTATAAGGGCGCCAAGAAATGAATTTACTATTGGCCGAGGACGAATGGGTACATCAGATTGCATAGCCATTTCTACCTGGACAATATTGGGTGTACTGCGCAAGCGTGCCAGACGGATGGCTTCGTAACTGCTCAATAGGTTGGCGTAAATATTCTGATATTGGGTCAGATTGCTTCGCATTTGATCAAGACGCGGCGAATCCCCACCAGACCCAGCAATAGTGCTTTTACTCAAGTTTAAATAAATACTCTGATAAAAGTTTAAAGTAGATTGTAGGAGCTGCAGACGCAGCTCTTTTTCTTGCAACATATTCAGTTGATCTTGTGAAAGGACAGTATCCTTTTCGCTCGACTGCTGGGGGGGTTTTATGACGTTGATCTCTTGTTGTACTTGAAGAATCTTCTCTTGCAAAGAATCGATCTGTTTCTTAACATCTGATGTCTGGATCTTTAAGCTTTCTTCAGACGCCTGGGAGATATTTTCCTCTAAGGAGGCGATTTGCTTTTCCAGGTCTGCTAACTGTACTTTCAGACTTTCCTCCGAAGAGGCAAACCGGCTGGATTGAATTTTATCGTTTTGTTGGATTAAGATACTCACCAGAGTATTGGCGATCTCAGCAGCATGCTTGGGATCTAAATCCTGGACGGTAACCTCGATTAACGAAGTGTCACGGACCAATTGGGCTTTAATTTGAGAATCGTTTACGGAGTAACCCAAATTTTTCTCGGCTCCATCCAGGACTGGTTGCGTGGTGAGAAGCTGGATATATGTTTGAGCCAGTTCATAATTGCTGTTCTGTAACTGGTAAATATCGGTTCCAACCTGATCAGGAGCGCTTGATACCAATATTTTCGTATTGGATTGATAAACGCGCGGTTGGTAACGGCTGTAGATATAACCACCTGCTACCCCCAGGATCAAACCAATTACCAGTAACAAAATCCAATGTAAGAAAAGTTGAAAGTAATTTTTTATATCCATTTGTATCGACCCTTGGATAAATGGGAACTATCTGTCACCTTATTTTACATTATTTTAGAGATTTGTTACCTTGTAATCACTTTTCAATATTACAACTATTCTATTACCGAAAGGAGTCAAGGTATGTTGGGATAAAATAAGTAAAGGTGAAAATGAATATCGAAAACGAGAAGGTCTAGTAAAGACTATATCAGTTATCTATGCAATCCATAATGGTTGAGAGAGAATCGGTCTGGTAAGATTACCAACTATCGTGAGAGATGAACTTTATTGACCGAAAAGGAGAGACTATGAAGGGCATAATCCTAGCTGGTGGTAAGGGTACAAGACTCCTTCCGTTAACCCTGGTAGTAAGCAAGCAACTGCTGCCTGTTTACGATAAGCCGATGATCTATTATCCATTATCTATGTTGATGCTGGCTGGGATCCGCGATATTCTAGTTATCAGTACACCGGAAGACCTGCCGCTCTTCCATCGTCTGCTGGGGAATGGAAGCCAGTGGGGCATACAATTTTCTTATGCAAAGCAACCTGAACCGCGAGGATTGGCGGAAGCATTTATCATTGGAAAAAGCTTTATCGGTTCGGACTCAGTGTGCCTGGTGTTGGGCGACAATATTTTCTTTGGCACAGGACTTCCTGATATGCTGCAATCCTCTTCGGCATTGGACCAAGGTGCTGTTATTTTTGCATACCCCGTTCGAGATCCTGAACGTTACGGTGTGGTCGAGTTTGACCGCGAATACCGTGTACTTAGCATTGAGGAAAAACCCAAGAAGCCACGTTCAAATTATGCTGTACCGGGTATCTATTTCTATGACCAGCAAGTGGTTCAGATTGCAGAAAGCCTGAAACCTTCCTGGAGGGGAGAATTAGAGATCACAGATATTAATCGTACTTATTTAGAACAACAGCAACTGCAGGTTCAAGTTCTCAGCCGCGGGATAGCCTGGTTAGATGCCGGAACGCATGAATCGTTGTTGCAGGCTTCCGGTTTTATCCAAGCAGTCGAGGAACGGCAGGGCTTGATGGTTGCCTGCCTGGAGGAGATTGCCTTCAATATGGGATATATTTCGGCTCAGCAACTGCGTATCCAGGCAGAAAAATTTTCCAGTAACCAATATGGAATGTATTTGATGAATTTTCTTGAGGAAAAGAATTTATAACTTTCCAAACCTTTCTTTTTATTGTGATTGTATCAGGGAATTTAAAGAGAAATCCATCCCAGCCTGGCTCCCACCCGAACTGCTTCGGTACGACTGCTAACGCCCATTTTTGAAAATATTGAAGAAAGGTGGAATTTCACGGTATTCTCACTGATTCCCAATTTCAGTGCTATTTGTTTATTAGGCAATCCTTGGGAAAGAAGCTGCAACACCTCCAACTCCCGATCAGTCAATGGTTCTAGAAGGTTATCATCACCATTTTTTGCTATCCATCGATTGTCGACGGCAGGGTTTGAAGGTAAACCGACCCAAAGCCCCGCATTTAAAGCGCGTACTGCAGCAATAATTTGCTCTGAACTAGAATCAATAGGGATCAGACCGATCGTACGGGTAGACGGCAACGAAAAACTTTCCTTAAAAAAAGCGAGGTTAGTCAATACCAATATGGCACATGGTATCTGAAGGTCTTGATCGAACCGGTATAAGTGGGTGAAAGGTAGATCCCAGAATGCCAGAATCAAGACATCTGTATCTGCTCTGATAGCATTAACAAATTCGAGCGAACCAGCTTCAGTTACGATCTTAATGTCAGGCTCTGAGCCAAGTAGTTTCCCCAGCCCGATTCGGAAGGTCGGGCTGGGAGTGATTACTGATACCTTGATACATTTATTCGGCGTGTTCACCGATCACGACCATGAAAGTTGTAAGAGTTGTACCACGTAAGATATCTACTGGTAGAGTTCTCCCAATCGAATCTCCTTCCAGGTGAATCTGTAATTCCTCGTGATCGCGCACCTGTTTACTGGAGATTCCAACTAACAGGTCACCTGTTACCAGGCCAGCCATTGCGGCGGGACTACCATCCTCAACATTGACGATCAGTAAACCCGTTTTCTGGTCGCGATTCAGGGATTCCACCTGAGCAGGCGAGAGATTTACCGCCTGGCTACGGATGCCCAGGTATCCACGACGAATGTGACCATATGCAGCGAGACTGGCTGCAGCTTGCCAAGCGATGCTGACAGGAATTGTCAACAGGGTACCCATCGATAATCCAGATGTGTTCAGTCCCAGGATCTGGCCGCGTATGTTTATTAACGGTCCACCTGAAAAACCTGGGAAGGGAATGGTATCTGTACGAATGTATTGTTCCAGCAATCCTCCATGCCCTAAACGTACAGGACCACCCATTGCGCTGATGACCCCAAGGCTGGCCTGGATACCTGAAGGCTCTGGACGGCCTAAAGCCAGAGCTATCTGGCCTATTCGAGCGGGTTGGTCAGCTGATACTGCCTGAGTCGCAACAGCCTGGCTGAGGCGTAGTAAAGCGATATCTCGGATTGGGTTTCTTCCAGCAATAGATGCAGGTACTGGTTGACCATTCGGAAGCAGAACTCGGATCTCTTCTTCACGTTCTATCACGTGGTCTGCAGTCAAGACCAATTCAGAAGTATAGGCGATGCCACTGGCTGGCATTCGCTGTCGAGCATCTACCAGGACTGTCGAGCGCCCAGCTATCTCCGCAGCTCGTGCCAGGGCGTCAGACAAATTATTTAGGTCTTCTATATTATCATTGGACGCGCCCATCTCAAAACTCCATAATAGAAAGGATTTGGTTTGAGTTTAACTAAAAAAATGAGGATGCACATCTTGCGAATGGGTAGTTATGGAATCGTAGAATCGGGTGGGAATGGGTTGGAAATGTGAAAACGAATTGTATAAACTGCAATTCCGAAAGCAATCGAGACATTCAAAGAGTCCTTTATGCCTGCCATCGGAAGATAAACCACTTGATCGCAGATTTTTAATATTCCAGAATCTACGCCGGAGACTT
>Ga0315268_10001144_pt1 | contig 30578 bp, 25 predicted proteins | sample C1_top_MG_FD_204535 | JGI IMG/M metagenome (GOLD analysis project Ga0315268, IMG submission 204535) | Sediment microbial communities from Yellowstone Lake, YNP, Wyoming, USA - C1_top | ecosystem: Environmental > Aquatic > Freshwater > Lake > Sediment | place: USA: Wyoming | collected 2017-08-01
GCCGCAGTCCAAGACGCTGCCCGCCCAAGGACGCCTGAGGTCTGCGCCAGCTTTTGGACTGCGCCAGTCCTCTGGCGCTTTCGCCCGCGCACTGGGTGGAAAAGCGGCAGTGCCGGCAAGCCGGCACAGTCCAAGGCGCCGCGCGTATTCGCCTACGCGAGGTTCTTCCGCAGGTTCTCCGCTACCCCGCGAAAGGCCAGCGCCGGCGCGGACTTGGGCGCGGACACCACCACCGGCAGGCCCTGGTCGCCGCCGGCCCGGATTTCGGTGAAGAGCGGGATTTCGCCAAGGAACGGGATGAGCTGCCGGGCGGCTTCGGCCTGGCCGCCGCCGTGCCCAAAGATGTCCACGCGCTCGCCCGCCGGCGTGGTGAAGTAGCTCATGTTTTCCACCAGGCCGAGGATGGGCACGTTGACTCTGGCGAACATGGCGATGCCTTTGCGCACGACCCCCAGCGCGGCCTCTTGCGGCGTGGTGACGATCAGGCCCCCGTTCAGCGGCACCATCTGGCAAAGCGACAATTGGGCGTCGCCGGTGCCGGGCGGCAGGTCCACCAGCAGCCAGTCCAATTGACCCCAGGCCACGCCAAAGAGGAACTGCTGAATGGTCTTGTTGATCATCGGCCCCCGCCAAATGATTGGTTGGTCATCGTCCACCAGGAACCCCAGGCTCATGAGCTTCACCCCGAAACCAACCACCGGCTCCAAGGTGTCTTGCTCGCTCACGCGAGGCCGCTCCTTGACGCCCATCATCAGCGGGATGGTTGGGCCGTAGAGGTCGCAATCCAGCAGCCCCACCCGTGCGCCAAGCTGCGCCAGCGCGCAGGCCAGATTGACGGCCACAGTGGATTTGCCGACGCCGCCCTTGCCGCTGGCGATGGCGACGACGCGGCGGACGCCCTCAATGCGCTTTTGGTCAGCCCAGGGGTCTGGCGCGCCGCTGGCCGGTCCGGCGCTGGCCGGCTGCTGCACCCGCACCTCGACCTCGCCCACGCCCGGCAGCCCCCGCAGCACCTTCTCGCATTCGCTCTTGATTTGCCGGCCCACCTCAAGGTTGCTGGAGCTCATTTCGAGCCGCACCGTCACCGCCCCGCCCTGCACGGCTACCTCCTTCACCAAGCCAAACGACGCAATGTCCCGCGAATAGCCAGGGTACTTCACTGACTTGAGCGCGGCAACGACGGATTCCTCGGTAGTCATACTGGAGCCGGCCACAAGAGCATCAGCCTCAGAGCAATGCCTCGATCTCAGCGAGTTGAGGGGGTTAGGCAGGGATGCCGCTCAGTAGGCGGGTTGGAAGCGAAAGTTGTCCGCTAGCTTGCTGGGACGAATCTGGGCCGAATAAGCCCCTTTTCGCCGCTGCCGAGTCTCGTAGAGGCCTTTCCAACTGATGAAATCGTAGCGGGTCTCATCAAACTCGTCGCACCGCGCCAGTTCACCGCGCATCAGCGCCGCGTAGAAGTCCTCGCTCAACACGCCGTACTTCTCCTCGTAGAGGCTCATCTGGCGCTCCAGGTAGTTGATCTCGATCACCAGCTCAGCAATCGTCATGGCAATACTCTTACCGCCAGAGCGCCCCACCCGCAACCCAAAGAATGAATTACGAAATCAGGAAAGGGGGAAAGGGAAAGTCAGGGAAAGTGAGAAGGAAAGCTCTTTGGGTTGTTGAGCCTCCCATCCAGCAAGTAGGCAGAGCGTCGCAGCGTTGCCGCCTTGAGGCGTGAAATGGCCTCCTCACTTATCACGCCTCACGTTTCACGTTTCACGCCTCGTGTTTCACGCCACCCTCACCCTACGGCGCGAGCTGTTTGTCGTTCCAGGTCTTGAGCACCCGTAGGATCAGGTCGCGTGACGCCGGCTTGGCCCCTTTGTAGGCCTCCAGCAGCAGGCTGGCCTTGGCGTCGTCGGGCGGCAGTTGCTCGAGGAGCTTGGCCGCCGTGAGGCGCACGGTGTTGGCCTCGTGCCCCAGCGCGCGCACGACGTGCTCGGCCGCTTGGTCCGGGGCTGCCTTGGTCGCGCCGATGAGCGCCGCGCAGAGCAGGTGCTCGGATTGCGCGTTCCTAGCGACGGCGGCATAAGCCTCCAAGGCATCGTCCACCTCGCCTTTGGCCGCGCGCCGGTCCGCCCACCGCAACAACGAATTCGCCAACCGCCCCCGCTGCGCCTCATTGAGGCTGTCCCAGGATGGCAGCGTCACATCGTCGCGTTTGGGAATGCCGATGCGGGCCAAGGCGTCCAGCGCCTCCAGCGCCACCTCCGTGTCCGAGGAACCAGTCAAGGCCACGAGCGCGTCCGCCGCTTCGGGCGCTGCGCGCTGGCCCAAGGCAATGATGATGGCAAGCTTCTGCCGCCCCTCGGCCTTGCCCAACCCGTCAATCAGCGCCTTCAACGAGGCCTGGCCGGGGATGGCTTGGAGCGAGCGGCGGGCCTCGTCGCGCACGTCCGCGTCAGGGTCGGCCAGCAGAGCAGAGACTTGGGGCACGACCGCGTCGTCCCCGGTCCAGGAAAGCAATTCCATCGCCAGGCAGCGGGTCACTTTGGAGTACTCCTTGTCCAACAGGAAGGCGAGGTAGTGCGCCACGGACTTCATCTCCGCCGCGGCGCCAGGGCGGCCAGCATAAGCCGCCAGATGCTTCAAGGCCGTCTGCGCCGCAATGGCCGCAGCGCGATTGTCGCCGCTGGCTACTTTGCCCAGCGGGACGACCGCCGCGGCGCCCATGGGGCCGGCCTTCAGGATCGCCTCCACCCGCACGCTGCCCTGGTCGCTCTTAATCTTGCCAAGGAAGTCGTTCAACTCCGCTTCCGTCGCGGCCTGCGCCGCCACCGCACCCAAACCGATGCCGGCAGCCCCAACCCACAGAAGCCGCACCCACCGTCTTGAATTCTTGCGCATAGATTCTCCACTTTTGAAGCTCGCTATTACTCTCCACTCTCAACTCTTAACTCCCAACTGCTCAGATGTGCCAGATGCTCCGCCCGGGCCGGTTCAAAAGCAGATTGGCCTGGTCGTCGCCGATGAACTTTTCCTTCGCCGCGTCCCATTCCAGCTTGCGGCCCAGCCGGTAAGCCAGATTGCCGAGGATGCAGACCGACGCCACCGCGTGGCCGGCCTGGATGTTCATGATCGGCTGCTGCCGGGTGCGCATGCAATTGAAGAAGTCTTCGTGGTGCCCCGGACTGCGATAGACGCTCACGCCATTGAGCGGAGCATGGTAGTCCTTGGCCTTCTTCTCGGTATCGGTGCCGCCGTCCCCGCCGCTGACGACCAACGTGCCATTGTCACCGTAGTACTTCGCGCCATAGCGGTTGTTGCCCAAATCGGCGGCTTCGGGCGGCTGCTCCCCCGGCTGGCTCCAGTACATCACCCAATCCGGGTCCTTGAAGGTATAGACGACCTCCATCTTGGGCGGGCACTCGTAGAGGCCTTGCTCCGGGGGCGCGCCGGTGGCTTCGATAAACCTCGGGCCGGTGTGGTCGGCGTTCATCAAGAAAAGCGCCACGCTCATGACGTGGGCGCCGCGGTCGCGGATTTGGCCGCCGCCGGACTCCAACAGCCAGCGAAAGTTGCCGTGCACGCAGTCACGGTTGTAGGGCCGCCAACGCAACGGCCCCAGCCAGGCGTCGTAGTCCAAATCCGCTGGCGGCTCGCTGTCCAGCTTGGTCGCGCCGACCGGGTTTTCGTAATGCCAGCAGGCCACCTTGGAGACCTTGCCGACGCGCCCGTTGCGCAAATAATTGCCCGCGTACCAGGCGGCGGGCTGCGAGCGGCCTTGGGAACCGATTTGCACAATCCGCCCGTACCGCCGGGCGGCGTTGACCATCGCCCGGCCCTCAGCAATCGTGCAGCAAGCCGGCTTCTCGCAATAGACGTCCTTGCCCGCCTCACAAGCCATCACCGTATGCACGGCGTGCCAATGGTCGGGCGTAGCGATGATCACTGCGTCCACTTCGCTCATCTGCAGCAACTCGCGGAAATCCGCGAACAGCTTCGCCTTGCCCTCCATCACCTCCCCTGCCTTCTTGAGATGGTTCTTGTCCACGTCAGCAATGGCGACGCAGCGGGCTAGTTGCGGATGGCTTTTGATGTAGTTCAAATGGTAGCTGCCCATGCCGCCAACCCCAATGTGGCCCGTGTTGATCACGTCGTTGGCGCCGGGGCGCCCGGGGGCGGCCAATACGCCGCTGGGGATGAAGCAGGGCACACTAATGCACGCCCCGGCCAGCCCGGCCGAGCGCGACAAAAAACTGCGTCGGGACAATCTTGATTCCATAGGAAGGGGTCTGCTCAGTGGTTTTGTTGTCTGCTTGCCTTAACGCGACTGCGGGTCTGGTCGGGCCAATTGTCATCGCGCTTGGCCCCGCCCGCTGGATTCAGGATGCGCTGAATCATTCCGCAATGCACGAACTTTGTGCAGCCGGCGACCGGTGGCCCGGCCCCTCCATTGGCTATGGGCCATCGGCTATGGCCCATCGGTCATTGCCGATGCGCTCCCCCGCCCCGTCGCCCCTCTGCCCCACCGCTCCCCTGCCCCACCGCTCCCCTACCCCTCTGCTTCCTGCCCCCTGCCTCCTGACTCCTGATCTGTGTTCCCCGCCCCTCCACCTCTCTGCCCCCGCTTCGGGTTCAGGCTTGTCCCCGGCGGCCACAGGCGCATTATTTCGCGCCGTGATGAAAGCGAGACTTAATGTGTCGGTTCGCGCTTGCATGATCGTCTCCGCCCTGCTGTTGGCGTGGGCAGTCTGGGCTGGTGGCGAAAGCGCCGTCACCAACGCCGCAGCCAAGGCCGAGCCGCCGCCGGCCAACGTCCTTCCTCCCGCAGGCGCCGACTGGCTGACTTTCGGCCTGAACCGCGTGGAACTGCTGGACCAGACCAAGCTCTTCGACCAGCCGCTCTGGAAGTACATCGCCTATGTGATCTATATCCTCCTGGCGTTCTACAGCTCAAAGCTCATTGACTGGCTGGTGACCAACCAGCTCAGCAAATGGGCAGCCAAGACCAAGACCCCCTTCGATGCCCCCCTGCTCAAGATCATTCACGGGCCGATCAAGGTGGTGTCCTTCGTCGTTTTCCTGCACATCGGCCTGCATCTTTTTGTCTGGTCGCCCTGGGTGGAAGACTACTTGTCCAAGGGCCTCAAAATCGTGGTCGCCTGGTCGGTCACCTACATGGCCCTCAAGGCCCTGGACCTGCTCCTGCTCTACTGGCGCAAGCGGATCGGCACCGAAGAAGACAGGGCCTTCGACGATCAGCTCTTTCCCCTCATTCGCAAGTGCATCAAGGTGTTCATCGTCATCGTCGCCATCCTGGTCACCTGCCAGAACCTGGATCTGAACATCACCAGTGTCCTCGCTTCACTGTCCGTCGGCGGCCTGGCGCTGGGCTTGGCGGCCCAAGACACGATCGCCAACCTCTTTGGGGGCATCTCCATCTTCATTGACAAACCTTTCCACATCGGCGACTGGATCAAGCTTGACAATGTGGACGGCGTGGTGGAGAGCATCGGCTTGCGGAGCACCCGGGTGCGCGACTTGGATGGCTACCTCATCACCATTCCGAACAAAACCGTGGGCGGGGCCACCATTATCAACGTCTCCCGCCGCCCGACGATCAAGACGGTGCTGAATTTCGGCCTTACATATGAAACCCCGCTCCCAAAAGTCAAGCGCGCTTTGACGATCCTGGAGGAACTCTACACGCGCCATCCCATGACCCACGATGCCATCGTCAGCTTCAATCAGTTCACCGACTTCGCCCTTAACCTCCGGGTGGTTCACTGGTGGAAAAACACCGATTACCGGGCCTATCTGGCCGGCATGCAGGACCTGAATCTGGCCGTCATGCAGCGCTTTGCCGCCGAAGGCATCAACATTGCCTACCCAACCCAGACCTTGTTCCTCAAACAGGATTCGGACCGGAACTTGACCGGCGGCACCACAACCATGATCCGCCGCTGAGCCAAAACCGGCGCAAGTGCGCGCGGCCCCATTCTCCGTCGAAGCAGCCGCCGCCGAAACCGGAACCGCGCCCGCCTTCGCCGCCTTTGCGCACCGCGTCTTTTTCTTCTCCGGTCCGCCGGAGCGTGGTACTGTGACGGCGTTGAAGCGCGCGAAACATCGGCCGCAGATAGCCCGGCCCGCCGACCAAAAAGGCACGCCCCAAGCCGCAGCCAGTCCGGCGGGGCGGCCGGTCTTGTCGGCGCGCCGCCGGTGGTGTTTCCGGCTCGGCGCCGCCGTCCTGCTCCCGGTGCTTTTGCTGGCGGGGCTGGAGGCCGGGCTGCGGGTGGCTGGCTATGGCTATCCGACCAGCTTCTTCCTCAAGACCCGCATTAGCGGCCAAGACGTCTTCATCGAAAACGAGCGCTTTGGCCTGCGGTTCTTTCCCGCCAACGCCGCCCGCAGCCCCTCGCCGGTCGTGCTGCCGGCCGAGAAGGCCAACAACTGCTACCGGATATTCCTCTTCGGCGAATCCGCCGCGTTGGGCGATCCGCGCCCGGCCTATGGCGTTGGGCGTTACGTCGAGGTGCTCCTACGCGAGCGGTTCCCGGAAGCCAGGTTTGAAGTCATCTGCGTGGCGATGACCGCCATCAACTCGCACGCGATGGTGCCCATCGCGCGCGAGTGCGCCCGGCATCAGGGTGATTGCTGGGTCATCTATGCGGGCAACAACGAGATGGCCGGGCCTTTCGGGGCCAACACGGTGTTCGGCCCGCAGGCGCCGCGGCTGGCAGTAGTCCGCGCCGGCTTGGCGGTGCGCACTACGCGCCTGGGCCAGTGGCTGGCCAGCCTGGCCCAACGCTGGCGCCCCGCCTCGACCAGCCCGGAGTTTTGGGGCGGCCTCAAGATGTTCCTGGCCAGCCAACTGCCGCCCACCGATCCGCGGCGCGCGAGGGTCTATGCCAACTTCCGCCGGAATCTTGAAGACATCGTGGAAGTTGGCCGCCGGGCCGGCGTCCAAGTCATCATCAGCAGCGTGGGCTCCAACCTCAAGGACTGCGGGCCGTTCGCGTCGCTCCATCGGGAGGGACTTGGCGAGGCCCAACAGGCCCGCTGGGCGCAACTCTACCAAGCCGGCGCCGCCGCTGACGCCGCCGAACGCTGGGGCGACGCGCGCGCGTCCTACACGCAGGCGGCCGGCGTTGACGCCCAGTTCGCGGAACTGCAGTTCCGCCTGGGCCTCTGCAACCTGGGCCTGACCAACTACACTGAGGCGCTCACCAACTTCGCCCTGGCGCGCGACTACGACGCCCTGCCTTTCCGCGCCGATTCGCGGCTCAACGCCATCGCGGCCCAGACGGCCGCCCGCTATGCGGGCCCGAACGTCCACTGGCTGGATGCCGCTGGCTGGCTGGGAGAGCACAGCTCGCAGGGCATCCCCGGCCAGGACCTGTTCTATGAACACGTGCATCTGAATTTCGCCGGCAATTACCTCCTGGGGCGGGCCTTTGCCGAGCAAGTGGCCGCCCTCCTGCCGCCGCGCCTCACCGCTTCGACCAGGGCCAATTGGCTGGCGCAGGAGGCCTGTGAGCAACGGCTGGGGCTGACTGACTGGAATCGCTACACGGTGCTGGAGGGCGTGATTGGCCGTTTGTTGGACGCCCCCTACACCAACCAGCTCAATCACCTGCCCAGAATCAGGGCCTACTGGACACAGCTCATGGAACTCAAAGGCCGCCTGCAGCCCGGCAACTACAACGATGCCCGGCGCGTCTATGAGGACGCCCTCAATCGCGCCCCCAATGACCACCGCCTGCACGAGAATTACGCTGAGTTTCTGGAGGCCAACGGCAACCTCCCCCAGGCCGTGGCACAGTGGCAGAAGGTGCGCGCCCTGCTCCCCTACCACTTCGCTTCCTGGTATCACTTGGGCCGGCTCTGCGCCAAGCTGAAGCAATACCCCGAGGCGGATGAGTTTTTTGCCAAGGCCCTGAACCTGCGCCCTGATCTGACGGAAGGCCACCTGGAGTGGGGCAAGTCCTTGTATGACCGAGGCCGGCTCGCCGAGGCGATGACCCACGGCCTCGAGGCCCGCCGGTTGCGCCCCGAGGATGCACGCGTGTACTTTCACTTGGCCAACGTCCTGGCGGCCCAGCAGAAGCGGACAGAGGCCATCGAGAGCCTGCGCCAAGCCATCCGCTTGCAGCCCTTCTATTGGGAAGCCCGCTACTACTATGGGGTCGAGTTGGCCCTGGACAACAAAACCCAAGAGGCCCTGGCCGAGTTCGAGCAGGTCACCCGCCTGCGCCCCGATTTCGCCCTCGCCCATCTGAACCTGGGCGTGGCCTTGGTCAAACAGGGCCGTCTCCACGAGGCGCTGGCCCAATTCCAGGAGACGTTGCGCTTGGACCCCAACAACCGCCAAGCCAGACAGCACTTGGAGACCCTCCAGGAAATGGTCAACCCGCCGTCCGAAAAATGAATACGCCCCCCACCCCGCCCGCTGCGCTCCGTGTCTCGTGCGTCCAGTTGCCTTGGGCCAAATCGCTGGCGTTCAATCTTCAGCGGACGCTCCACTATATCGAGGCGGCCGCCGCCGAAGGCAGCCGCGTGGTGCTCTTTCCCGAAGCCAACCTGACCGGCTACTACTTTCCTTACCTGCTTGAGTTGCCACCCGCGCAAGTCGAGGCGGCCCTGGCGCAAACCTGCGCCGCAGCGGCGCGGCGCGGCCTTTGGGTCATCGTTGGCACGCTCAAGCGCACGCCCGACCGCTTCTTGAACCTGGCCCACGTCATCGCCCCCACGGGCGCCATCGTTCACGAGTACGCCAAGATCAACATGGCCGGCCGCGACGAGCAGCAATACTGCCGCGGCGGCGATAAACTGTCGCTCTTCACCATTGACGGCATCCCCTGCACGCTGGTGATCTGCCGCGACGGACGCCACCCGGAACTCTACCGCATCCCCGCCATGGCCGGCGCGCAAATCCTCTTTCACCCCTCTTGCAGTTCCGATGAGATCGAAGCAGTGGCCTGGAAGCGCGTCTCCGGGCGGGCGCAACAACCAGCGGGGCCAAACTCGAAGGTCTTCCACTGCGTCGCGAATACCGTGGGCGAGTCACCCGAAGGCAAGCAGACCTCCAGCGGCAGCTCATTCATCCGCGAACCCAATGGACTGCCCCTAGCCGAAGCCGGCTACTACCAGGAGGAGATGATCACGGCGGTCCTCGACCTCTCGCGGGCAGACCGCGCTTACGCGCTGGACAGCCTCCAGCGCCCGCCCTTCCTCAGCAAATACTGGCAGGCGATGGTCGAGGAAACCAGAGCCAGGGCCGACCTCAGGCCCGAGTGAGACGAGGCGGCTCGTCTGGTTGAGAATCAGGAGCCAGCAGGCAGGGGGCAGGCAACAGGAGTCAGGAGACAGCAGCCGGCAATCGGGAGTCACGCATCACGTTTCACGTTTCACGTTTCACGTTTCACGCAGCCAGTCAAAAGCTCGCTTCTTGAACGCGTACAAATAGCCGACCAGCAAAATGCCGACGAAGGCCAGCATGGCCAGGAAGACGACGTTGTTGGTCGCGGGGTCGGCCAGCATTTTCCGATAAACCACCGCCCAGGGATAGAGGAACACGACCGCGATGTCGAAAAGGATGAACAGCATCGCCACCAAGTAGAACTTCACGTAGAAGCGGGCGTGGCCTTCCCCCACGGGCTCGTTGCCGCACTCATACGCCGTGTCCTTCACCTGGGGGCGCCGCCCCACCTTTCCGGCCAGCACGGACAGGATCAGCATTCCCGCGGTCAACCCTACCGCCACCGCAATCAGTATCAGTACTGGCACGTACTCCCACAACTGCGAACCCATGCGCTGAACCTACCTATCCGCCACGCCCGCGTCAAGCCAACGGCCAGGCTGCGCTCTCACCGTAGGAGTTGGGCGGCGCAAAGCGGGACAAGTAAGGCTTGCCAGGGCCGGGCGATTGGGTAGTATCACCATCAAGCCGCCACCTCCGGATGGCGTGGCGCCCGGAGTCTGGCATCATGCTTGATTCAGGCCCCAACAACCTTGGCCATGGTGAAACTGGCCGCCCGCTTCGGGCCGGCACGCGGGGAGGCTTGCCGTGAGCTTCCCCGACATCCGCCAGCGGTGGCTGGCGCAAGCCCGCATCGAGCGCTTCGAGGACATTGAAGCCGCGCTCCAGGCCAAGCGCGCCCAACTCGAAGCTGAGTTCACTAAGGCCCTTGCCGAGCTGGAGCTGGCGGCGCTCGGTTTCCACGTGGCGGCGCTGCGGCCCCGGGTGGAGCTGATGACGCCCGACGGCACGGTCATCAGGTTTGCCGAGGTGGGCAAGTATGAGGCCCGCGATGCTAGTGGGCAACCGAGCAGGCTGGGCTGGCGCCGGCTGGAGGAGTTGACCTCGGGCCGCGTCCACGGTCTGCAGAAGCTCAGCGACTTGGCCATGCGGTTGGGCCAGCCTGGGCAGGACCTGGTGCGGCTGCCGGACGAACTCAAGGCCTTTGCCGGCGAATACCGCCGACGGCTGGAGGCCTTGGGGCGAGCCGTTTCACCCTTGGACGCCCAAGCGGCCAACAAGGAACTGGAGAGGTTTTTTGTCGAGTACCAGGAGGAGCTGCCCCGCTGCGTTGAGCAGGAGCTCCAAGAGGCCAAACACCAAGCGCAGCTTCGGGGTTTTCTCCTTCCCAAGCCCCCGACTGGCCTGCGGGCGACGTCTCATCGGAGCGACTGCGTCAAACTGATCTGGGGAACCTCCGCCGGGGCGGAACAATACCTGATCTACGGGTCCGAGCAGGCGCCGCCAGTTGCGCCCACGTTTATCGAGTCCGTCGAAACGAGCAAAAACGAGTTCGAATGGAGAGCCGCTCCGCCGGGGCGAGAATTCCACTTCTACGTCACGGCGAAGAACCAAGCGGGCGAAACTGAGCTTGGCCAGAAGCCGGTTCGTGGCCGGCGAACCGAAGCGGGACCAGTGCCGCCGGCACCGCCGCCGATCCCTCCGGAAATCAAGCTCATGGCGCGGAGAGCGGCAGACGAGGGCGATGTCCTGCAGGTGATTGAGATTTACGCCCGAGAAATCTGCCAGAAGCGGGCGCCGTGGAGGGAGAGTTTCCTAACCAGCTACCTGGGGCCGGCGGTGGAGAGCCGGGTGGAGACTGCCAGACGCGCCCTGCGGTCGCTCGCCGAGCCTGCTGCCGCCGAGAAGCTCAGGGCCGAACACGCTGGAATCCAAAGGCGACTCCAGGGCTTGTTCGACACGACGGATGATGCCGCCGCTGAGAAAGTCATCGGCGACATTCTCAGGTCGCACGGCGCCCTTCTCAAGGAGGGGGAGGCGCAAGCCAATCGGTTGGCGGAAGAAAAACGGTTAGCCGAAGAAAAGGCGCGGCAAGAGGCCGAGGCGCGGGAAAAAGCCCGGTTGGCTGCGGAGGCCGAAGCCAAGCGCCTGGCCGAGGAAAAGCGCAAAGCTGAGGAGAAAGCCAGGGCTGAGGCCGAAGCCCGCCAACAGGCGGAAGAGAACCGCTTGGCTGAAGAAAAGGCGCGGCAAGAGGCCAATGCCCGTGAGGCGACCCGGTTGGCCGCGCACGCCCAAGCCATCCGGCGGGAAATATGGTGGGTCACTGTCGCAGCAATTTGCTTGGGGACTGCATTGTGGATTCTGGGCGCACCTTGGTGGGCGGTCGCCGTACTTGCACCCCCAGCAGTTGGCTTCTGGATCACGGCGCGCATTTTGGGCGGCAGAAAGCGCCGGCCAGTCAGCCGCACTCAACTTGTTCTCCCAAGCGCCGTTGTTCTACCAGCCGGCGAATTGCCCGGCTTTGTGTGGATTTCGCCAGGCACCTTCACGATGGGCAGTCCGGCCAGCGAGCAGGACCACGAGACTGACGAAAGCCCGCAAACACAGGTGACCATCACGCATGGATTCTGGATGGGGCGCTATGAGGTGACGCAGGAAGAGTATCAAGCCGTGATTGGGAGCATTCCCTCCCATTTCACGGAGCACTCGAACCGGCCGGTCGAGTGTGTCTCTTGGCATGACGCGGCGGCGGTTGGGACTACGACGGGCGGTACTGCCGGTCGGCATACCGCAGCGGCTTGACGCCGGATACCCGGGGCAGCAACCTCGGCTTCCGGGTCGTTCTGGCCCCAGTTGGGCATTGAGGCGCTGACAGAGCGGAGCGGCACCGGCTCTGGATCGGAGGTTTCAGATTTGAGATTTGAGATTGGGGCGCAACTGCGAACATTGGAGGCAGTGGCACGAGAAAGGACTACTGGCGCGCCCGCGCCCGGCCCTGCTTCGTAAGGCCCGATTCAGGCTCCATCAGCCCTTCGGAATTGCTGCTAAGAAGCGCAAGACACGCAAAAAGGCAACAATCAGAGCGATGTGGCTGGATTAGGGCCGTTCACCTGAGGGTTGAAGCTCGTCAGGACAAGGGTTTGCTGGTAATCCTACCCTCTTGCGAGTCTTGCGCCTTTTGGCGGCCGTTCGGTTTCGGCAGCCAACTTCGGGCTTGCGTTTTTGGGCTTCGCCGGAAGAATGCGCCCTTGCTTTATGCAACCTGAGACACCGGAATCGGCCTGGTTCTACGAAGCGCTGGCGTGGCTGGACGTCCACAAGAAGCAAGTGATTGTGGGCGCTTGCGTTGTGGTCGGCGCGGTTGTGGCCTTGTACGTTTACGACTGGTACCGGGACGAGGTGGAGTTGAGCGCCAGCGAAGCCTTGTTGCAGTTGCGGGCCATGCCCACCCGCCAGGAGGGCCAAGCTATCGCTCCCGCCACCGACTTCTTAAAGGTGGCCCGCCAGTTTTCCTCCACTCGCGCCGGCGAGCGGGCGCTCTTGCTGGGGGCAGCCGGGCTGTTTGGCGAGGGCAGGTATGCCGAAGCCCAGGCCCAGTTTGAGGAATTCCTGAGCAGCTATGAGGACAGCTTGCTGGCGCCCATCGCGGCTCTGGGCGTCGCGGCCAGTCTCGACGCCCAGGACAGGCTTGATGCCGCCCTCGCCTCGTACCAGAGCATTGTGGCCAAGTATCCGAACGATTACGCGGCCAGCCGGGCCAAGCTGGCCATGGCCAGCATCTACGAGAGCAAGAACCAACCCGACAAGGCGCTGCGCTTGTATGAGGAGTTGATGAGGCCGGCGGCCTTCAGCGGGGTGGCTGGCGAGGCCTCAGCCTACAAGGAGCGTCTGCTCCACAAACACCCCGAGTTGGCCGCGACCAACCTGGCCGCCAGGGCGGCCAAGCCGCCGCTGGCTGCCGCGGCCACGAATAAGCCCGCCCTTCCACATGCGCCGGCGGCTACAAACAAGCCTCCGCCGACGCCCACGCAGACAACCGCGCCCGCGCCGGCCACGGCGCCGGCGCTTACGAACCAGCCGGTGGCCCCAAAGCCAGCCACGAATGCCGCGTCCGCGAAAGCCGCCACTTCCCCACCGCCGGCCCCCAAACCATGAAACTGGCCCTCATTGGCACGGGCTACGTGGGCCTGGTGAGCGGGGCGTGCTTTGCCGAGGTGGGGCGCCAGGTCGTCTGCGTTGATAGCGACGCCGCCAAGGTGAAGCTTCTGCAGGCGGGCGGGCTGCCGATCTACGAGCCCGGCCTGGAGGAGTTGGTCAAACGCAACGTGGCGGCGGGGCGGCTGAGCTTCGCCGGCAGCGTGGCCGAGGCGGTCGCGCAGTCGGACATCATCTTCATTGCGGTGGCCACGCCCCCGCGCCCGGACGGTTCGGTTGACCTAAGCTCCATTGAGGGCGTGGCGCGCGAAATCGCCGTCGCCATGAACGCTTACCGAATTGTCGTGGACAAGAGCACCGTCCCCGTCAGGACCGGCGAGAAAGTGGCCGAGACCATCAAACGCTACTCAGGATCAAACGTGGAGTTCGACGTAGTCAGCAACCCTGAATTCCTGCGCGAAGGCTATGCGGTGGAAGACGTGATGCATCCGGACCGGGTGGTCATTGGCGTGTCCTCGCCGCGGCCGGTGCCGGCCATGAAAGAACTCTACGCCCCGTTCAAGGCGCCGCTCATCGTCACGGACATCAACTCGGCCGAACTCATCAAGCACGCGGCCAACTCGTTCCTGGCGCTCAAGATCTCCTACATCAACGCGCTCTCCGTGCTTTGCGAAGCCGCCGGCGCCAACGTGCTGGAGGTCGCCGATGGCATCGGCTTGGACAAGCGCATTGGCCGCCGCTACCTCGACGCCTCCCTGGGCTTCGGCGGCAGTTGCCTCCCCAAGGACCTCACCGCCTTCATCAAAATCGCCAAGCATCTCGGCTACGATTTTCGCCTCCTCAAAGAGGTCCAGCGCATCAACGCCCAGCAAATGGACCGCTTCATCCGCAAGATTGCCGACACCTTGTGGGTGATCAAGGACAAGCGCATCGGCGTGCTGGGGCTGGCCTTCAAACACAACACCGATGACGTGCGCAATTCCCCGGCCATTGAGGTGTGCAAACGCCTGCTCAAGGAGGGCGCGCGCCTGCGCGTCCACGACCCGTGCGCGATGGAAAAGGCCAAGCCACTGCTGCCCAACGTCACTTTCGTGGAGGACATGGACGAGGTGGCTGAGGGTTGCGACGCCCTGGTGATTGCCACCGAGTGGCCCCAATACCAACAGCTTGACCTCGAACGCGCCCGCCGACTCATGAGCCATCCCATCATGTTCGACGGGCGCAACCTCTTCGACCCGCAAGAAATGGAGCGCCGGGGGTGGATTTACAAGAGCATTGGGAGGTGATGGGGGCGTGAAACGTGAAACGTGAGACGTGAACATTCTGCCCGCACTCAACCCGTTCTTTCACGTTTCACGTTTCGCCCATCCGGCATCCAGCATCCAGTTTCACGTTTCACGTCCACCCATGATTGACGTCGCTGCCGCGCTGCTGTTCCGCGACGGGCGAGTGCTGCTGGCCCAACGGCGGCCGGCTGGCCACCAGGGCGGGCTTTGGGAGTTCCCCGGCGGCAAACGCGAGCCAGGCGAGACTTTCGCCGACTGCCTCCGGCGTGAGCTGCGCGAAGAGCTGGGCATCGAGGTGGAAGTAGGGGAATCCGTCGAGCGCATCACCCACGACTACCCCGACCGAACCGTGCATTTGGAATTCTTCCGTTGCGCGCTCGTGGCCAATGAACCGCGGCCGCTCAGTTGCCAGGACCTGGCCTGGGCCAGCCCCACCGAACTGGCCCGTTACACCTTCCCTGAGGCTGATGCCAAGCTGGTGGACAAGCTCCTGGCCTCGCCCGAGCTTTGGCGGTAGGTGGGAGAATTAACCTACGGCGGCAGCAGGAGCACTTGGCTGCGTTTGAGCCAGCCGGCCCCGCGTGCGCCGCCGGCCAGTCGCAGCCAGTTGTCCTTGTGGTCTATGACGCGGAGTTCCTGGCCGTCGTGAAGGGTCTGCAGGCTGGGCGACTCCTCCAGCGGCCCGTGGTGCATGACCACTTCGCGCTGGATCACAATGGCCACCGTCTTGAGGTAACGCTCGCCCCAAGCCAACAGCAAGCCAGCCGCGCAAAACACCCCAGCCAGCCCGGCGGCCAACACGTAGCGCCGGAGTTCCCGGCTCAACGCCGGACGCGCCTGCCCCGCTATAAGCAGCGCAAAACCGACCCACAGCGCGCCGGCGGCAAGCACCGTCCATTCGTTAAGCGTCAGCCGCGACGTCCAGCGCCGCCACGCCGGGGCCGGACGGTAAGTGCCGCCGATCACGCAGTTGCGGGCGAACTGAAGATTGGCCCGAATGTCCGGGTCGCGCGGCGCCAGCCGTTCGGCCAGCCGGTAGTTGGCTATGGCGCGCCCCAGTTGGCCCGACTTGAAGCAGGCATTGCCCAGGTTGAAATAGAGAGCCGCCGAGACTCTGCCGCTCCGCGCCAACTCCTCGTAGGCGGCCGCAGCAGGCGCAAACTCGCCTTGCTCGTAAAGCCGGTTGGCCTGGTCAAACCTGGCCGCCAAGTCAGCCGCTTGGGCCGACCCAATGCACGCCCGCGCCAATCCGAGAACGAGGAAAAACAAGCCCGCCCGGCCAAAGGACCCAGAAAGTGAGAGCGACCAGGGCGTCTGCCGCCCCGCGGGCGAGGCCGTCCGCGCTTCAGTGCCTGACCAGAAAATGGCGGTTGGGTGCCTGCGCGCGAAGCGTTTTGGAGTGCGCCAGTCCTCTGCCGCTTTTCCGACAAGTGCGCGGGCCAAAGCGCCAGAGGACTGGCGCACTCCAAAGCGTTTCGCGCCTCGCCTCACCCACCCGATCTTCATCGTTGGTGGAGTGCGCTGGAGCACTTGGGGTCTGGCCAGCGAAGGCTTCATTTGAGGTCCCCCAGCTCCAGTTCCCGCAGGTCGGCAAGGATGGATTGGACCCTGGGCAGGAAGCTCATCAGTTCCTGGCTGGAACTCAGCGGGGCGTAGCGCGCCTGGTTGCAGACGCGGAAGAGGTCGCTTAGCGCCTCGAGCTTCGCCGCCGGCGCGCCGCGCGGCCGCAATTGATCGTCCACGACGGCTTCGGTGATCGCCGCCGCGGGCAACTCAAGCCGTTCTCCCAGTTGCTCTTGGAGCAGGCGAAACACCAGCGCAAAGAACTCCTCGGCTTGGTTTGCCTGCGCCAACTGGCGCAGTTGGCTCAGCCCCTCACGAACCGTCCGCCGCACGGCTTGGCGGCGGACGATGCGCGGATTCCTGGCCAAATGCTCCATCCGTTTTCGCCATAACAGCGCCCCCAGCCAAGCGGCCACGGGCAGACCCTGCAAGGCCACGAACCAAGGCCGCTGAACCAGCGGCGGGCTGAGCACGCCCACCGCACCCAAGCGGGTCTTCACATACACGATGTCTTGCTGGGCTGGCGCCGGGTTGCCGGCGGCTTCCTGAGCAGCCGCCGCGGCAGCCAAGGGCGAGATGCCCCCGCTGGGCCGGACCACAATTGGTGTCGGGGCTTGCCGGAGCGTGCGGTAGGTCTTCTGCGCGGGGTCGAAGAAGCTAAACGCCAGCGCCGGCAGTTCTTTGATGTCTGCGCCCTGGGGGACGACTACCTGCTCAAAGGTCTTGAACCCTTCCACGCCCAGGTCATCTGTCGTCTCGGTCTTGCTGGTGGGCGGATAGGTCTTGAAATCCCGCCACTCCTCCAGCGGTGGCAGAGTCACGTTGTCCAACGCGCCGCGACCGGCGACTTGGATTTTGAGGGTGATCGGCTCGCCCGCCGCCACATTGGTCGGACTGACGGTGACGGCCAGCGAATAGTCCCCTACGGCACCGGTGAAATTGGCCGGGCGGTTCTCCACGGGCAAGGGCCGGACCTGGATACTCTGGGTGTCGCTGACCAGGTTGGTAGGCACCGGCTGGTAACCCCGCAGAAACGGATCGTCGAAAAACGGGCTATTCATGAAACGATCAAAGAAGCCGTCAAATGGGTCCGCCGACCGGCGGCGCGCCGTCGGTAGCAGCAGGTTGAGGCTCCAACTGGCCGGCCCCAGTTGCAAGGCGCCGGCCTTCGTAGCCGTAGCCGTCGTTGCCAGCCCGATGGTAGTATATGCCCGGCCGTCAACCTGGGCGCGCGCGCGCGGCAGGGACACTGACTTGCCGACGGTGAACCCCTCGGCCGCCAACGGCTGCGCCTGCACCCCCTGCACGTTCACCAAATGGCAAAGCCGGATTTCCACTGGCAACACTTCGCCCACATACACCTCGTTCTTGGGCACAGTCAGTTTGAGAAAGGCGAGTTGGCCGGCGGCGGCGGCGGGCGCGGCCTCGTTGGCCGCAAGCACCCGCAGCTTGAGCGGCTGGGAGGCCAGCGTCTGCCCGCCGACCTGGGCCCTGACGGCAGGAATCGTGTACTCACCAGCGCGCACGGGCGTCAGCCGATAGGGGTAGATCTCCGCGCTGGATTGCTGGCCGTTCACGATGCTGATTTGGTGCGTGGGAAATCCGGGGTCAATCCGCAGGTTAGGCACGCTGGGCACCAGCGGCGCGCTCGGCGGAGCGCCCCCCTCAAACACCAGGTTCATCTGCGCGCTCTCGCCCAGTCGGATCGTGTCCGGCTCCAACGTGGCGCTGACCGTCGCCGCCGCCAAATTGAGCCAAGCCAGCAGACCACACGCCAACCCGGCCCAGATGGCTGGGGTGTTGGCGCGCAAGACGCTGGCGCAACCGCCCTTCATCAACTCCTTTTCTACACCAACGCCAACCGGCAATCAACTCACCAATCCTTGAGGCTGCGCGGCCGGCGCTTCGCGTCCTGGGGCAGCATGAAAATCATCGGCCGTTCTTCCACCTTGGCGGCTTCGAGCAACTGCCGCGCCTGCTCTGGCGTCATCTGTCCCAGCCGTGCGGCTTTGAATTCGGCCGCCTCCTCTTGCTTGCTTTTGTCTTGGTCTGCCGGACTCGCCGGTTGAGCTTGCCCGCCTTGCGGCTCGGCCTTCTGCTGGTCGGCCTTGGCCTGCTGCGCCTGCTGCTGCTCTTGCTTCTCCTGAGGTTTTGGCTGCTCCTGCGGCTGTTGGCGCGGGGCCTCCTGCTGGGCCTGTTCTTTTTGCTCCTTGCCCTGCGCCTGTTGGTTCTGGTCCTTTTTCTGTTGATCTTTGTCTTGGTTGCCGGGCTTGGATTGGGATTTGGCCTGTTGCTGCTTTAGTTCTTCGAGTTTCTTGGCCACAAAGTCGCGGTTGAATTTGGCGTCGGCGTCCGCCGGGTTTAATCGAAGGGCGCTGTCGTAATGCTGGAGTGATTCTTCCCAGTTCGCCACCTTGGCGTTGATGTCCGTTTCGCGCTCGCCCAGCCGGTAGTGGGCGTTGCCCAGGTTGTAGAACACGCGCTTGAGCAGCTCGGGGTCCGAGCAAAACAGCGCGGCATTGAGGGCATTGGTGGCGCGCTCAAATTGGCTGGCCCGGTAAGCCGCCGTGCCCGCATTGTATTGCAGGCGCGCGTCGTCGGGCCGCTTTTGGAGCAACCGCTGGTATTCGCGCTCGGCGGCCTGGAACTTGCCGGCTTGGTAGTCGCGCAAGGCCCTGCCCGCGGAGGCGGAGGCTGTGAGCGGCAACGCCAGCAGGGCCAGCACCGTCACCACCTTGCGCAGCGCCGGATTGGCGGCGGCGGCAATCTCTGCGGTCCGCACCACCCACCGCCGCTCGGGCAGGAACGTTTCCAACACCAACAGCACCACCGCCAGGCCCAGCGGCCACTGGTACTGCTCGTAGTACTGCTGGGCCAACCGCGTCGCCAAGTCGCTCTTCGCCAGCAGTCCGAGCCGGCTCCGGTAAAGCAGTTCGATCTGATTTGCCCCCCGCAGCAGCACGTATTCGCCCTTGCCGGCTTTGGCGATCTTGCGCAGCGTCTCTTCGTTCAGCCGCGAAGTCACCGTCTGCCCCGACTCGTCCTGCACGTAGCCCGTCTGGCCCCCCTCGTCCTTCACCCGCAGCCGGTCGCCCTCGGCGGTGCCGATGCCGATGGTGAAGATGCGCAGGCCGGCCTTGGCGGCCCGCTCGGCGGCCTCCACTGCGCCGCCTTCGTGGTCCTCGCCGTCGCTCAAGAGCAGCAGCGCCTTCTCGTTCTGTTGCCCATCCTTGAACGCGCTCAAGGCCGTCTCGATGGCCTCGGCCAGCGCCGTGCCGCCCTGCGGAATGATGCCCACGTCCAGGGCCGCCAAACTCTGGCGGAAGGCCTCGTCGTCAAGCGTCAGCGGGCACTGGAGGAACGCCGTGCCGGCGAAGCTGACCAGGGCGAGGCGGTCATGCCTGGCGACCCGCAGGAGGTCGAGGGCGGCCAACTTGGCGCGCGTGAGGCGGTTGGGCGCGACGTCGGCTGCCAGCATACTGCGCGAGGTGTCAATCGCCACCACGATGTCCAGGCCCCGTTGCTTGACCTCCTCCCACCGGAAACCGTACTGCGGCCGGGCCAGCGCCAGGAACACCAGCCCGACGGCCAGGACGACCAGCAGCAGCCGCAGTTTCTGCCGGCGCACCGACACGCCCACCGTCAGCTGCGCCAGCAGCCGCGACTGGACAAACTGGCCGATTAACTGCTGCCGCTTCCGCCAGGCCCACCACAGGAACCAGCTCAGCAACGGCAGGCTCACGGCCAGCAGCCAAAGCATCCTTGGACTCGCGATGCGCATACCGACACTACGGCAGCTTCCGCCATACCGTATGGCTCAAGATCACTTCCAGCAACAGCAACGCCAAGCCGGGCACCACCACCACCGGGAAAAGCTCCCGGTAACGCTGGAATTTCTTCACTTGGACCTCCGTTTTCTCCAGCCGGTCAATCTGGTCATAAACGTCCCGCAAAGCGGTGCTGCTATCCCCGCGAAAGTACGCCCCGCCGGTGCGTTTGGCGATCTGTTTGAGCGTGTCCTCATCAATGTTTACTTCCTCCAACCGGTACCTTTTGTACCCGAATGGGTCCAAATAAGGCACGGGCACGCGGCCACGCGTCCCAATCCCAATCGTATAGACCTTGATGCCCAGCGCCTGGGCCGCCTCGGCGGCTGTCAGCGGCGGCACTTTGCCCGCGTTGTTTTGCCCGTCGGTCATCAGGATGACGATTCTGCTCTTGGACTCCAGCTCGCGCAAGCGGTTCAGACACGTCGTCAGCGCCGAGCCAATGGCCGTGCTGTCTTCGATCATGCCGATGTTGAGCCGCTCCATGTTGGCCAGCAGAAATTCATGGTCAAGCGTTGGCGGCGCCGCGATGTAAGGGCGGCCGGCAAAGGCCACCAGCCCGATGCGGTCGTTGCTCCGTTTCTTGATGAACTCGCGCAGCACTTCCTTGGCCACCGCCAGGCGGTTGACCTGCTCGCCGTGAAGCTTGAAGTCCTCCGATCTCATGCTGCCGGATAGATCCAGCGCCACCACAATGTCCACACCGCTGGCCTTGATGGACTGCTCGCCCTCGCCAAGTTGCGGGCGGGCCAGCCCGATGACCAGCAGCGCCAGCGCCAGCCAGCGCAGCTTCAGCAAGATGGCCCCAACGTGCGAGCGCGTAACCCCGGAAATGCCTTTGACCAGCCAAACCGATGAGTAAAGGAACGCCGGCTGGCTGCCGCGTTTGCCTTTGAGCCAGGCCATCAGCGGCGCCAGCAGCAACAGCAACAGGCACCATGGGTGGGCAAACCTCATGCAAGGGAGGCGGTTGGGGCGGGCAGCGGCGGACACGCCGCGGTCGGCGGCGCACCGGCCGGCGGCGCCTTGGCCCAAGACAGAGGCTCTGTCTCTTCCACCAGGCGCACCGCCGCATCGTAGAGGTCCCGCAGTTCCGGCTCGCCCGGCTCATAACGGGCGAATTTGACCAAGTCACAACGCATCAGGAAGTCAGCCAGACTCCGCTTTTGGCCCAGGGCCAGCAAGGGGCTGGTCTGCAATTCCTCCAGGAACTCCTCGGTCGTCCGCTCCGGCGCGCGCAAATTGAAGCACTCCTCCAGATAGACGCGCACGGTCTGAGAGACCTCGACGCAAAACGGCTCCGGCTGACTGAGCAGCGCCAGGGCCGCGCGGAGCCGTTCGCGCGCGCGCACGTGCGGGGGCGCCAGCCCCTCGGGCTCGGCTGCCGGCTTGGGCTTGCGCCAGCGGCGCCAAACCCAGTAGCCAGCGGCGGCCAACGCCAGCAAGAGCAGCACCCACCAGGCCCAAGCCCAGCCGGCGGGCAGCTCCACCGGTGGTTTGGCCTGGCGAATGTCCACCTGCGCCACTTGATTGGTGGCGGACGCGCCCGGGGGCGGGACGATGAGCGCGGCGGCGTTCGTGTTCATCGGTCAGACAACGGGCCGCGCCCGGTGGCGCAGGCCGTGAAAAAGCGACTGGGGCCGCAGCGTGCGCGAAGCGTTTGGAGTGCGGGAGCTTGCTCCCGCTTTCACACCGGCTGTGGCCGAAAGCGCCGGCAAGCCGCCGCACTCCAAACGCATCGCGCTATCGGGACCAGTGAGCATTTTCGGATCAGACGCCATGCCGCGCACAGCGCCACAACAAAAGAAAATGAACATCGAACATCCGACATCGAACATCCAACGTCGAACCACACTGCCGGCGTCGGTTGGTCATTCGGCGTTCGATGTTCGATGCTCGATGTTCGATTGAGCGCATCGTTGGACTACATACCTCATTTTCGGGTCAGCGTGCCGCTTCATCCCCGCCGGCGGCGTTTCTCGCGCATCTCAAAGAACCGTCCCAGCGCGGCGGCGTAAGGCCGGTCGGTCCGCAATTGAATCCCGTCTATGCCGGCCGCGCCGAAGAGCCGCTGGAGGTCGCCCTGAAAACGCTGTTGGCGCTGGGCGAAGGCCCGCCGCTTGCGCTCATCGCCGGTGTTGACCTCGACCACCTCGCCGGTCTCGGCGTCCTTGAGCACCAAGTGGCCCAGCGGCGGCAGCTCGAGCTCAAAGCGGTCCAGGATTTGGACCGCCACCACGTCATGGCGGCGGTTGGCCTGGCGCAGCGCGGCCAGCGAGGTCTGGGCCAGAGTTTCGGACAGAACCACCTTGCGGCGCAGGTGCGCGCTCATGTCCGCGCGCGTGGGCAACGTTTGGCCCAGAAAGTCCGACAGAATCACCACCACCGCCCGGTGGGCGATCACCCGGCCCAGGAATTCCAGCGCGCAGTTCAGGTCCGTCCCCCGCCGGCGCGGCTCGTAATAGAGGATTTCGCGGATGACCCGCAACACGTGCTTGCGCCCCTTGCGCGGCGGGATGAACTGCTCGACTCCATCCGTGAATAGAATCAGCCCCACTTTGTCCTGGTTGCGAATCGCCGAAAAGGCCAGCACCGAGGCGATTTCGGCAGCCAACTCGCGCTTGGACTGCTCGATCGAGCCGAACAACCCGGAGCCGCTCAGGTCCACCACCAGCATCACCGTCAGTTCCCGCTCTTCGACGTATTTCTTGACGAACGGATGGTTCATCCGCGCCGTGACGTTCCAGTCAATCGAGCGCACGTCGTCCCCCGGCTCGTATTCGCGCACCTCCTCGAAATTCATCCCTTGGCCCTTGAACACGCTGTGGTACTGCCCGGCCAGCGACTCGGTGACCAGCCGGTTGGTGCGCAGTTCGATGAGCCGGATTTTCTTGAGGATTTCGCGCGGGATAATCATCGGCGCCAGCGGTTACGGCACGGGCAGTTCGTCAAAAACCTTCTGGATGATTGTCTCACTGGTCTTCTCTTCCGCCTCGGCCTCGTAGGTGATGGCGACGCGGTGGCGGAGCACGTCCATGCCGATGCTCTTGACATCTTGCGGCGTGACGTAGCCGCGCCCGCGCAGGAAGGCATGGGCTTTGGCGCAAAGGGTCAGCGCAATCGTCGCGCGCGGCGACGCCCCCAATTGGACAAACTCTTTGACCGCTATGTTGTAGCGCTCCGGGTCGCGCGTGCAACAGACCACGTCCACAATGTATTCCTTTACCTTGTCATCGAGGTAGATGTCGTTGATGACCTCGCGCGCGTGCAAGATGGTCTGCGCCTCCACTACCGGCTTGGCGGCGGGCAGCCCGCTGGTGCGCGCCATCAACTCCAGGATTTGCCGCTCCTCGTCCCGCGCCGGGTAGCCGATCTTGACTTTGAGCATGAACCGGTCCACCTGCGCCTCGGGCAGCGGATAAGTGCCCTCCTGCTCGATGGGATTCTGCGTGGCCAGGACCAGGAACGGCTCCTCCAGTTTGAAGGTGTGTTCGCCGATGGTGACTTGCTTTTCCTGCATCGCCTCCAAAAGCGCGCTTTGGACCTTCGCCGGCGCGCGGTTGATCTCGTCGGCCAGGATGAGGTTAGCGAAGATGGGGCCTTGGCGGGTGCTGAAGGCGCCGGACTGGGGGTTGTAAATCTGCGTGCCGGTGATGTCGGCCGGCAGCATGTCCGGCGTGAACTGCAGCCGGGCGAATTTGACGTTGAGGCAGGCCGCCAGCGACTTGACCGCCAGCGTCTTGGCCAAGCCCGGCACCCCTTCCAGCAGAATGTGCCCATTGGCCAGCAGGCCGATGACCAACCGCTCCACCAACAACCGCTGGCCCACGATTACCTTGTGCACTTCCCCCAGCAACGGCTGCACAAACGCACTGGCCCGTTGCACCTCCGCATTGATTGCGCTGATTCCCGTGTCCATTTGCTCCATCCCACTAGCCGATAGACAACTCCGGCAGCAAATGCGTTCAGGGCGTGGTCTTTAGGTTTGCCGAATCAGTAGTGATAAGGCTTGACAGTTGGCGCGCTTGTGGCTACCGTGTTTCCGTTGTGCGGACACCGCGCCAATGCAACTGCGATTACCCCTGCAAGCCGCGAGGCAGCGAGATCGCGCGCCGCATCCGGGCGGAGGCCAACAAACTCACCGCCTCCCAGCGGGCTGAACCCCACCGCCGGGCCATGCAGCTCGCCTCTGCCGGGGCACCGTCCACCGGCGCTGGCTTCCGGGGCGGGCGCGAGCGCTAGTCATTCAGCGCCGCCAGAGGGCGTAGAGGCGGATCAACTGCGTGCCTATCTGCCTCTGGCGCTCCGCACAGACCCGCCCGCGTCGCAGGTGGAGATCGCTGGCCTCGACCACGTGGATCCGGGACAGCTTGCACAGCGTAGGCCGCTCCAGGCCGTCAGCCTCATCCAACACGATTTCGTGACGGAGATCGGGTGGGCGAGCCGAGTAGAGGGTCGAGCAGCCCAGCACGTTTAGGAACGGTTGCCGACAAAGCGTGGATGGCGTCGGAATGACCACCGGATGGTCCCCGTCCCACACCCTGGCTGTGAAAATGTCCCATTGCGCAACGCTCATGGGCGGGCCTTTTTCGACACAGTCGCACTGTGACGGGCCATCCGCGCGAAAACCGGATCGTCTTGGGCTTGCGCGGCGATCTCCGCCAAGTCGCGTCCCGATAATGGGGCCAGGGAGGCGTTTTGCTTGGCGACCAGGTCGCGGCGGAGCAGCTCACGAATATACTCGCTGGCGCTGCCGAAGTCGCCGCCCAACGCGGATTGCACGTGCCGGGCCAGCTTCGGCGTCAGGGAGACGTTCAAGACGCGAACTCTCACGTCCACAGTATTGACCACTTGGCGATGTTCCGCAAGCAGAGAGAGTCCCGGGTTTTCTCTGGCTTCTCGGGTTCTTTCCTCCCGCGTGGTGGGCGTGCGCTTTGCCATAATCAGGCTTGAGACAAGGGACCCGGGCCACGCGGGGCGGAAAGGACTTGGCGCGCCAGCGCCACGTCCCGGCCAATTTGTTCGCGCAACGCCGCCAGGGAATCGAACTTGACCTCTGCCCGCAGTCGCTTGGCGAAGGCAAGCTCCATCTGCTGGCCGTAGAGGTCCGCGCCGCCGCTCAGCAGATGCGCCTCAACGTGGATTTCGCCCTCGCCCTGGACAACCGTGGGGCGGCGGCCAATGTTGACCACCGCCGGCCGGCGGCGGCCCGCGACGGTTGCCCAGGCTGCATACACGCCAGTTGGCGGCAAGGCCAGGCCGGTCACCTCCAGGTTGGCGGTGGGAAAGCCGAGCCTCTTGCCCAAGCTGCCGCCGGGCACAACTCGGCCGGCCAGCGTATAGGCGCGGCCAAGCATCCGGCCGGCCAGTTCCAACTCGCCGGCCTGGATGGCGTCGCGGATGCGCGTGCTGCTGACCGCCGCGCCCTCCAACATGACCGGGGGCACGCCCTGGACTTGGAAGCCCAATGCAACTCCCAAGGCCTGGAGCAGCGCCAGGTTTCCGCTCCGCTGATGCCCAAAAGCGAAATCCTCCCCGACCCACACGCCGGCCAATGGCCCGAGCTGGCTGGCCAGCCGGCGCACGAAGGTCTCCCCGCTCTGCTGGCTGAAGGCGCGGTCAAACTCGACTAGCCAGGCCGCGTCCACGCCCAGGTCCGCAATGGCGCTGAGCTTTTGGGACAGCGACTGGATGAGTGGCGGGGTCCGCTCCGGCGCGAGTATGGCACTGGGATGACGGTCAAAGGTGAGGACCACCGCCAGCCCGCTGCGGCGCCTGGCGTCGGCTACCGTCTGGCGGATGATTTGTTGATGCCCCACATGAACCCCATCGAACACGCCAATGGCCACGCACACGCCGCGCGCGCGGTCAGCCAGTTCGTTGGGGTCTGAGACGACTTTCATCGGCTTGCGGGGGTGCGTGAAACGTGAAACGTGAAACGTGAAAAAGCGGGGCGAGTCTTGCTGGTGTGTTCACGTTTCACGCCCCAGTTTGAGCATCGGGATTAGCCGCTGCTGCAACTCACTCACCGGCAACGCCAAAGCCTCGTCAAACGGAATGGCGTCGGCAACCGAGAACTGGCCGGCTTCCATTCGCCGGAGGCTGGCCAAGTGAGCGCCACAGCCCAGGTGTTGCCCCAGCTCGTGGGCCAGGCTGCGGACATAGGTGCCCTTGGTGCAGGCGATCCGGAACGCCGCAATCGGTTCGTGATACTCACTAAAACGGAAACTGTACACGTGGACCAGGCGCGGTTTGCGTTCCACTTCCACACCCTTGCGGGCCAGTTTGTAGAGCGGCACGCCGCCGACCTTGGCCGCTGAAACCATCGGCGGCCTTTGCAGCAAGTCACCCACGAAAGCCGCCGCCGCCGCGTTGAGTTGCTCCAACGTCAGGGGCGGCACCGGGCTGGTGCTCACGATTGCCCCGTCGGCGTCATAACTGTCGGTGCTCTGGCCCAGTTTGATCGTGCCCTCATACACCTTGTCGGCGGACATGAGCTTGTCCGAGAGTCTTGTGGCCCGGCCCAACATGAGGACCAGCAGGCCGGTGGCGCTGGGGTCGAGCGTGCCGCAGTGGCCGGCCTTTTTAAGGGCGAAACGCCGCCGAATGGCGTCCACGACGTCGTGCGAAGTGGGGCCGGCGGGCTTGTCAATCAACAGAGCGCCCTCGAGCGGCGCGAAGGCTTGCATGACTGTCAAGGTTTGGAATTAAGCGCCTTCTTGACGGCGGCGATGACGCGGCGCTGGACGGCGAGCGGTTTGCCTGGGATGCGCGCGGCCGCCGCCGCCGGGTGGCCCCCGCCGCCGAAACGGCTGGCAATCTCGTTGACATCTACGCGCTCGCTCTTGGAGCGAAAGCTCACGTGGGTCAACTCCGGCTCGACCTCCTCGAACGCGCACGCCACCACCACCGGCTCGATGGCCCGGATGTGGTCTATGAGTCCCTCCGCCTCGCACTGGTCGGCCCCCGCGCGGGCGAAGTCCGCCTGCTTGAGCCAAAACCAGGCGAGCTGGTTGTTGGAGGTGAGGTGGAAGTGGCCATAGACGTGCCGCAACAGCCGCACGCGCGACAAAGGGAAGGAATGATAAACCTCCTGGCAAATGGCCGGCAGGTTGGCGCCGCGCTTGAGCAGTTCACCCGCCACCATAAACGTGCTTGGCCGCGTCGTTGAATACTGGAACGAGCCGGTGTCGGTGGACACCGCCACAAACAAGCAGTCCGCCAAGCGCGGCGTGATGGCCCAGTTGGCGTAGCGCAGCAGCCGATAGATCATCTCCCCGGTCGAAGGCGACCGGCCGCCGACCCAGTTGATGTCGCCGTAACGAGTGTTGCTGGCGTGGTGATCAATGTTAATCAGCGCCTTGCGCTGCTCGATGCACTTGCCGACCTCGCCCAGCCGCTCGTAGCTGGCCGAGTCAATCGTGATCACGCAGTCAAAGGCCAGGCCGGGTTTGGGCCGCTCCATGAGCTTGTCCGGGTCCAGGAATGCCAGCTTCTCGGGCACCTTGTCTTCATTCCAGCAGACCACCTCCTTGCCAAGGCTGCGGAACAGCAGCGTCAGGCCCAACTGGCACCCGATGCAATCGCCGTCCGGGCGGTCGTGGCCGGCCACGCAGATGCGCGCACTGTCGCGGATTGCGTCCAGAATCCGCTCGACGATTTTGGGACGTGGTTTCATGGGGCACTCATACTAGCGTGCATTCCACACCACCCCAATCGCCCTCACCCGCCCAGGGGGGGGCACGCCTCTCCCCCATCGGGGGAGAGGCGTGGGGTGAGGGGGAGATTCGTGGCGATTTGAATGCATTTTCGTATCAAGCCTGCGCTCAGCCAGCGACCGCGCGGCGGGCCGGGGCAACAACCAAGCCTTGGGCCGGCGGCGCGCACGCTGGCCAAGAGGCTCACGCCGGTTCTGGCGGCATGGTTCTCTCGATTTCCTCCATAATCTGCAGCACGCGGTTGCCGCGCACCACCGAATCGTCAATCACAAACCGCAGTGCAGGGGTGTAGCGCAAAACCACGGCCCGGCCGACCATGCCCTGGATGCGCCGGCGGTGCCGAACCAGCAGCGCCAGGCCCCGTTTCTGCTGCTCCGGCGTGCCGACGATGCTGATATAAACGGTCGCGGTGTGCAGGTCGCCCCCGACGCTCACCTCGTTGACGGTTACCAGCCCGGCCTCCGTCACCGGGAATTCGCGGAGGATGATCGTGCTCACCTCGCGCTTCAACAACTCGCGCACGCGCTCGTGCCGACGGCTTTGCATGGAACAGCTTTGGCTTGGGTTCCGGGACCGGGACCTCAGAGCTTCTGGGGGACTTTTTCCACGGTGTAGCACTCCACGGTGTCGCCCACCTGCAGATCGTCAAAGCCGTCGAGCCGGACACCGCACTCCATGCCGGCGCGCACTTCGTTGACTTCATCCTGGAAACGGCGCAGAGTTTGGATGATCCCCTCATAGACCAAGTTGCGCCGGCGCATCACCCGGGCCTTGCCCTTCACAATCCGCCCGCTGGTCACTACACATCCAGCCACGTTGCCACCCTTCGTCAAGGCGAAAATCTTCCGCACCTCTGCCACCCCAAACACCACCTCCTTGAGCAGCGGCTCCAGCAATCCCGCCATGGCGTCTTTGACTTGGTCAATCAGCTCATAAATGATGGCGTAGAGCTTGATCTGGACGCCTTCCCGCTTGGCGGCCTCAGCAGCTTCGTTGTCTATGCGGGTGTGGAACCCCAGTACCACCGCTTTGGAAGCCGAGGCCAGCAGCACGTCCGATTCCGTCACCGTCCCCACGGCGCTGTGAATGACCTCCAGGGAGACCTTGTCCGAATCAATCTTCTTGAGGGCGTCCACAATTGCTTCGACCGACCCCTGGGTGTCGCCCTTGACCACGACCCGCAGAACCTTGGCCGCCTCGGCGTCCAAGGTCGAAAAGAGGTTTTCGATGGTGATTCTGGGCCGGCGCTCCTTGTCCTGGCTGCGCGCCGCCAACGCCCGGGCCTCGCACATTTCGCGCGCCGCCTTCTCGTTGTCCACAACCTGGAATTCCACCCCGGCCTCGGGCACGCCATTCAGGCCCAAGAGCTTGACGGCCACCGAGGGGCCGGCTTCCTTAAGCCGCTTGTTCTCCTCATTGATCAGCGCGCGGACCTTGCCGTAGTACTGTCCGCAAACCACCGTATCGCCCAGCCGCAACGTCCCTTTGCGCACCAGCACCGTCGCTGTCGGCCCGCCGGGCGCCAACCCTGATTCAATCACATTGCCCTTGGCCCGCCGCTTGGGGTTGGCCTTCAACTCCAGCAGCTCGGCCTGGAGCAGGATCATCGAAAGCAGCTTCTCCACGCCCTGCTTGGTCAGCGCCGACACGTCCACAAAAATCGTGTTGCCGCTCCAATCGTCGGGCACCAGCCCCCGTTCCTGCAACTGCTGCCGCACCCGGAGCGGATTGGCATTGGGGTGATCGCACTTGTTGACCGCCACCAGGACGGTGGCGTTGGCGGCCATCGCGTGGTCGAGCGCCTCAATCGTCTGGGGCATCACCCCGTCGTTCGCCGCCACCACCAGCACCACAATGTCCGTCACATGGGCGCCCCGGGCCCGCATCTGGCTGAAGGCCGCATGGCCGGGCGTGTCCAGGAAAGTGATCTGTTGCAGTTGGCTGGGCCGATCGGGGTGCGGGAACGAAATCGTGTAGGCCCCGATGTGTTGGGTAATCCCGCCCGCCTCGCCAGCGGCCACGTTGGACTTGCGGATTACGTCCAGCAAGGTCGTCTTGCCGTGGTCCACGTGGCCCATCACGGTGACCACCGGTGGGCGCGGGATCAACTCCTCGGGCTTGTCCTCCTCATCCAATTCCTCGCGCTTCTTGATTGGGCGCGGCGGCACGGGCGCCTTGGCCCGGCGCTCCACTTCGAACCGATAGTTGTACTTCGCGCAAAGCCGCTGGGCCACTTCGGTCTCGACAGTCTGATTGACGGTGGCGAAGACGCCCATCTCCATCAAATCCGCGATGAGCTGGAAAGGCTTGCGCTTGAGCGGCTCCGCCAGGTCGCGGACGGTCACCGGGGGCTTGAGGGTAATCAGCTCGCCAGTGGCCGGCTTGAGCGGGGCCAAAGCTGGCTTGGGGGGTTCCATCCGCCCCACCGGCGCAGGGGCCGCCGGCTGCAGCCCGACGCGCGGCGCCAACTGCACGCCCCGTTGATCGCGGATTCCCCGTTGCGCCGGCTCCCCTCTTTGGGCGCCAGGCCGGGCCGGCGCCTTGGCGGGCGGGCCGGCCTCGCGCGGCCGCGGCTTGCCGGGCAGCATGATGAAGCCGACTTTGTCACCAATCCGTGGCGCGGGTGGTGGCGCCGGCGGCGCTGGGGCCGGCGGCACCCCCAGCCCGGGCGCCACTTCAGCCTTAAGCTCCGCCGCTGGCGGCGCTTCCGCCCCTGGCTCCAACCCCGGCATGAGGGGCGGCGCCCCCGGCGGGCTGGCGGCCGCGGCCAGCGGCTTGCCTT